>Ga0224557_1001365_pt1 | contig 23806 bp, 22 predicted proteins | sample 714S31014metaG_FD_180677 | JGI IMG/M metagenome (GOLD analysis project Ga0224557, IMG submission 180677) | Peat soil microbial communities from Stordalen Mire, Sweden - 717 S3 10-14 | ecosystem: Environmental > Terrestrial > Soil > Wetlands > Peat | place: Sweden: Norrbotten County, Stordalen... | reverse complement strand
TAGGAGAGGATGTCCGAGGTCGCCTGCTGGGCACCGAGCACGTCGTTGTTGAGCCGGGAGATGAGCGCCCCGGTCTGCGTGCGGGTGAAGAAGGCGATCGGCATCCGCTGGATGTGCGAGTACACCCGGGTTCGGAGGTCGTAGATGAGCCCCTGCGCGACGCGTGCCGAGCAGATCTGCTCGCTGATCGACAGCGCCGCGTCGAGCACGGCCAGACCGGCGATGACCAGCGCCAGGGTCACGATGAGGTGGGCGTTGTTGCCCAGGATGCCGTTGTCGATGATGGCCCGGTAGATGAGCGGGTTGGCCACCCCGATGGAGGAGTCGACGATGGTCAGCCCAAGGAAGAGGGCCAGGATCCCCCGGTACGGCCTGAGGCAGCGCAGGATCCTGCGAAACGTGCCCTTGGGAACCTTGGTGCCCACCACCGAGGGGTCGCGGATGAGCGAGCGCATGGGACCCCCGCGGCCGCCGCCCATGCCACCGCCGCCGCCAAAGCCACCGCCGGGACGCATCATCGGATCACCTCTCCCTCGGCGCGGCGGTCACCCGCCCGAACCGAGCCACGGTAGCTCAGGGCGGCGGCCGCACCATGCCGGGCAGAGGTGGGCTCGGACACGCGCGCGGCTCCTGCTTCCTTCTGACCCACCGCCCGCCGGATTGACCTGGACTGCACTCGCGTCGTGCCGTCGGACGGAGTCACCCACCTCCGCTACCGCGTCCTGCGCCAGGGACCCCCGTCCATCGGGGCGCGCTCCCGGGATCAGCTCGGTGACCAGCACCGCTTGGCCCTCGTGGACCGACACCGGATCGGCGGTCGCGCAGCGTGGATCGGGCTGGATCAAGGCACCTCGGAGCCGGGTCACCACCGCGTGGTGACCCGGCTCCAAGGGCGGGACGGGCAATCGAGCCCGCCGTCATCTGACACCCATTTCACAGAAGCGTGCGTGGCGTGACCCAGGTGATGGCCGGGTGACGCGGAGGACGCGGGGTTTCAACGCCGCGATAGGAGGCTCTGATGCAGATGCACCATCCGCCGAGACCAACCTGCCCCATCAGGTGCAGGGATCTCTGACACATCACCCACCCAAAACAGGGAGAAGCGGAGCGGATCGCCGCCCACGGCCTCCAGGAGCACCAGATGATGGAAGACGGCAAGACCTCTGAAAACCCCCGGCGCACCACCGCTAAGCGCGTGGTCTTGACCGTGGCCGTCGTGGTGGCGGGCACCGGGGCGATCCTCGGCGGCGCGTTCGCCACCTTCACCGACACCACCTCCGCCGCTCCCCAGCCGATCAGCTCCGGCAAGGTCGTCCTGGCCGTCGGACCGACTAACGATTCCGCGACCGCGGCCACCGACATCGCGCCCGGAGACACCATCTCCCGTGAGGTCGACCTGAACTCGCTGGCCGGGACCCTCAACGACGCCACCATCACGCTCGGGATCTCCGCCAGTCCCAGCTCTCTCCTCGACACCGACCCGTATAACGGCCTCCAGGTGCAGGTGCAGACCTGCCCGATGGCGTGGACCCCGGTCGCGGGACCGTCTCTGACCTACAGCTGCGGTGGAACGACGAAGGTCACCACGGTGCTGGCGAACACCCCGGTCGCGACGCTGGAGACCACTGCCGCCAGCCTGACCCCGCTCAACTCGCTGACCGCGGGCGGTCAGGACTACGTGGTGATGACCTTCAGCTTCCCGTCGGGGGCTCCTGGCAACATCACCCAGCAACCGCTCTGCAGCGGCAAGGTGGATGGTACCTCGGCGAACGAGAACCTCGAGGGTTGTTCCTCGACACTGACCTACAACTTCACCGCCACGCAGCGGGCTGGGACCAGCAGGTAACCGAGGCAGAACGGATCGCTGAGGGGAGCGGGCCCACCGCTCCCCTCAACGCGTTTCCGGAGGTTGGAACGTCATGAAGGCTGAGGTGCCGCGAGAGGGGGACGAGGCGGCTGAGAACGGCCCCGTCCGGGTGGCCGTCTCTACGGCGACCGCCCCGACGAGGAGGGGTGCTCGCCACCTCGGCTCCCGGGTCCACGTGGCCGTCGAGGCTCTCGTGCTGGTCTGTCTTGGCCTCGCGGTCCTGGTCGTCGTCGGCACGGCTTTCGACTGGTGCCGGCTGGATGTGGTGCTGAGCGGGTCGATGGCGCCCACGCTGCGGCCGGGCGACGTCCTCCTCGCCGTCTCCGAGCCGGACTCCCAGGTCTCGGCCGGCCAGGTGCTCGCCTTCCACCCCCCGTACGATCCGAGCATCGTGGTGGTCCACCGGATCATCCAGGTGGTCCATCACGGCGACAAGGTCGAGATCCGGACCCAGGGCGACGACAACAACACCCCCGATCAGTGGACCGCCATTCTCGAGGGCAAGTCGGCCTGGAAGGTGAGCTGGGTGCTCCCCTCCGCGGGGTTCGTGGCCATCTGGGCCACCTACCCGTGGATCCACCTCCTGGCGCTGCTGGTCGTCATCGGGATCGTGGTCTGGGAAGCACTGAGACGCGTCTGGCGGGCGGAGCGCAGATGATTCCTCTTCTTGGCAGCCGGCGGAAAGCGTTGCTGCTGGGAGCGGGCGTGGCGGTCCTCGCCCTCGGAGAGTGCGGGGTCGCCTTCGCGATGTTCACTGACTCGACCACTGCGGGGCCCGGGAGCTTCCAGACCGGAACACTTCCGACCCCAGGTGGCCTGGCGGTCAGCAATGGTGGTTGTGCCGGCGGCGCAGAGCAGACCAATGTGACCAGCAGCTGGACCGGTTCACCGGCCCTCGACGGCAGCGGCAACTACCTGGTCGCCGGCTACAGCGTCCTGCGCTCCGCCGGCTCCTCTGGCCCCTACAGCACCGCCGGCACCGTCAGTGGCACCCCCCCTCCTACGGCGTACACCGACACGAACCCTTCCGGCGCGGCGAGCCCGCTTGCCGTCGTTGCCTCGGGTAGCGGGAGCAACGCCCTGAGCATCGACACTTCGACCTACGCCGTCGCGACGGTGACTCTCGGCGGGCCTGTTGGGAAGGAGCCGAACGCACTGCAAGTGACCCCGGACGGAACCAAGCTGATCGTCGCGGAGGGCGCGGCGCACCAGGTGCAGATCGTCTCCACCGCAACCGGCGCAGTCACCGGCACGGTGAGCATCCCCGCAGTGGGAGCCACGCCGTCGGAGCCCAACGCGGTGGCGGTGAACCCGGCGGGGACCACGGCCTGGATCGTGGATGCGGCCAACGCCCGCGTCTACCCGCTGAGCCTCGCCACCTCCACCCTGGGAGGCGCGATCACGGTGGGGGCCCAGGGCGACCCCACCGCCATGGTGGTGACGCCCAACGGGGCGCAGGTCTTTGTCGCCGACTACGGTGCCCACCAGGTGAGCGCGATCGACACCTCCACTGACGTCGTCACCAACATCGCGGTCGGAGGTACCACCGGAATCCCCATCGCGCTGGCGGTGACCCCCAACTCCGGTCACGTCTACGTGGCGGACGAGGGCAGCAGCCAGATCGACGACATCACCACCTCCAGCGACACCGTGAGCGCGACCATCGCCGTGCCCAGCCTGGCCGACACCGACGGCTTCGTGCCCAACGGTGGAGATCCCAACATCCTGGCGGTCACCCCGGACGGCGCCAAGGTCTACGTGGCCAGCTTCGGGGGTGGGTCGGTGGAGGACATCACCACCAGCAACGACGCGGTGGCAACGACCTTCGCGTTGCCCCCCGGCGGCGTTCTCGGCCCCGCTGCGCCCAACGCCCTGGCTCTGACCCCGAACGGTTGTCAGCTCTATGTCAACGACTACGACAACAACAAGGTGGACCTGATCGACGTGAGCGCCGACACTCTCGCCGCCTCCACCACAGCGGTCGGCCAGACCGGAGATCCGACCGGGATGGCGGTGACCCCGAACGGCGCGGCGGTGTACGTGGCCAACTTCTACGACCCCAGCGTGAGCGTCATCGCCACCAGCAGCTACACGGTGACCCGGACCGTCGGGATGGCGAGCGGCAGCGCTCCGTACGCGATCGCCATCATTCCCAGTTCCTACTACTACGAGGTGGCGGGAACGCACGGGGGCTGGACGAGCGTCCCCAGCTCGCCGGCCATGTACACGCTCGGCTGGAACGTCGGCGGCTGGCAGTGATGGGACGGCGCCTCCGTCGCGACTGAAACGCTCCTGGCGGGGGAGGGGAGTCACAGTCGTGCGTTTCCGGCAAGCCTCCCCTTGCCAGGGCCGGCCCCGTTCAGGGGGATTCCGCCTTCCCCTCGACTCCGCCTCCCGACGCAGCGGAGGCGCCCCAGGGTCGCGGGATCGCGGCCCACCTCGGCGCAGGCGGCGTCGATGCGCTCCAGCTCGGCGGCGAGGCCGGGCAGGGAGCTTGCGACGCCGAGCGCGCTTCCGTCCGGCGTGGGCGGTCCCTCGGTCACCCAGGTGGTGCCGAAGCGCGCCGCGAGTCGTATGCCCCTGGGGCCTCCCGCCGCGATGGCGAATGGCAGGCGGGGACGTTGCAGGCAGCCGGGGTGCATGGGGGCGCCAAACGCCGGGTAGTGGCGGCCGTCGTGGGTGGTGACCGGCTCGGTGAGCAGCTCGGTCCGCGAACCGGGGTAAGCGCCTCCGGGCGCTGCGCCCGCCCCTCTGCCCACAATCTGGATTCGAGTGGTGCCTACCTCTTGATATCCACAATTATGGACTGTTACCATCATCTGGGAGTAAATATCAAAAGAATGGAGGTGCCATGACTGCCCCCGCCATCACGGCCGAGCACCTGGCCCGCGCGTTCGGCCCCACCAAGGCCCTGGTGGACGTCAGCCTGGACGTGGCGGCGGGCAGCGTGTGCGCACTGCTCGGGCGCAACGGCGCCGGGAAGACGACCACCGTCCGCATCCTCACCACCCTGCTCCCCGCCGAAGGTGGGCGTGCCCAGGTGGCGGGCTTCGATGTCGCCAGCCAGGCGGCCCTGGTGCGGACCAGGATCGGCGTGACCGGCCAGACGGCGACGATGGACGAGCTGCTGACCGGGGCGGAGAACCTCGAGACGATCGGGCGCTTCTGCCATCTCGGGGCGGCCATATCCCGCCGGCGCACAGGGGAGCTGCTCGAGCAGTTTGACCTCGTCGGTGCGAGCAGACAGCTGGTCAAGCGCTACTCCGGAGGGATGAGGCGCCGCCTCGACCTCGCCGCCAGCCTGATCCACCACCCGGAGGTCCTCTTCCTCGACGAGCCCACCACCGGCCTGGACCCGGTCGGTCGCGCCGAGATGTGGACGTCCATTCGCAGCCTGGTCTCCGGGGGAACGACGGTGCTCCTGACGACCCAGTACCTGGACGAGGCCGACCGGCTCGCCGACACCATCGTCGTCATCGACCGCGGCCTGGTCGTGGCCGAGGGGACGCCGGAGCAGCTCAAGGCGTCGATCGGACGGCCGTTCATCCGGGTCACCCTCACGGAGGCGGACCCCGCGGCGCTGGAGCAGGTCGGGCGGCTCCTCGGTGAGGGAGCCGAGGTGAGCGGAAGGTCGGTGAGCGCGCCTGCCAGCGACGGCCTCGCCAGTCTCGACCAGGTGGTGGTCTGGCTTCGGGACCTCGGCGTGCCCGTCCACGAGGTCGGGCTGGAGCACCCCAGCCTCGACGAGGTGTTCAGCACGGTCACCGACCACTCCCACCATCCGGGGGTGCATTCGGCCAGCGCGGGGGGACGCGGAGCATGAGCGACACCGCGGTGCGGGCCGAGCGGCAGCTGCGCGACGGCCTGCTCGACGCCTATACCGCCACCCGGCGGTTCCTGATCCGGGGCAAGCGCCAGCCCGACGTGATCTTCGGCACCCTGCTCATGCCGGTCATGTTCGTGGTGCTCTTCGGCTACGTCTTCGGCAGCTCGATCGCCGTCCCCGGCGGCAACTATCGCTCCTACCTCATGCCCGGCCTGTTCGCCATGTCGGTGCTGTTCAGCGCCGCCAACGTCGCCGTGGCGGTGGCCACCGACATGAGCGAGGGCGTCGTCGACCGCTTCCGGACCCTGCCCATCGCACGTTCCGCGATCATCATCGGTCGGTCACTGTCGACCCTGCTGCTGGGCATCCCCGTCCTCGTGGTGATGATCGCCTGCGGCCTCGCGGTGGGGTGGCGTCCCGTGGACGGCCTCGGCAACGCCATCCTCGCCTTCCTGCTCTTTGAGCTGTTCGGCGTCGCAATCGGCTGGCTGGGAATCCTGGTGGGGCTGCTGGCGGGTTCCGCTCAGGCGGCGGACGTCATCATCAACATCCCGATCTTCCTCTTGGGCTTCATCTCCAGTGTCTTCGTCGACCCCGCCAACATGCCCGCGTGGCTGCGGGTGATCGCCTACTGGAACCCGATGTCAGCGCTGGTCACGGCGGGTCGCCAGCTCTTCGGCAACACCATCGGGCCGCCACCCTCCGGGGTCTGGTCGCTGGAGCACCCGATCGCGACCACCTTCGCCCTGGCGATGGTGATCATCATCGTCGTCGCGCCGATCTGCGTTCACCGGTACAGCCACAGCATCCGCTGACGCCGGACCTCGCCGGGGGCACCCTCCGCGGCGGGTCAGAAACCGGGGAAGATGCTCCGCAGATCGTCCAGGGTGACGGTGGGGGAGTCGAGCTGCAGCGGCGGGGTGTGGGCCCTGTCGAGCCGCCCGTACACCAACCGGAGGAGCGCCTCCGCCGGCAGACGGAGGGAGCCACTCGACGCCGGGCCGCTCCGTGCCTCGAGGCGGACCCCGCCGGTGGAGAGGGTGAAGTGGCGCTCGGGATCCGTGGTCGACACCGCGAGTGACTCCGGCCGGGCGGCCGGCCTGCCCACCCGGGCCGCCATCTCGGGCAGGTAGTCGACGAGAAGCGCCGCCGCGTCGGGCGCGAGGACGGCAGCGGGATCGAGGGCGATGGCGACGTCCCAGGTGTGCACCGCGTGCTCGGAGAGCCGTGCGCGCAGCAGGCCGACGAAGTCCATCTGACTGCCGAAGGCAGAGACGCTGAAGGCGGCGATCTGGGCCGCATCGAGGGCCTCGAGACGCCGCACCAGCCGTTCGTTGGCGTCGACGCTGGTGGTGACCTGGGCCTCAGGCGGCAGGGCATCCCACCTCTGCCAGATCGGCAGCATGGTCGCCTGTCCCGGTGCCGGGCCCCCAGAGAGGCCGGCATCGAGGAGCAGCCAGAAGAGCTCGGCCTGGCTGCCGAGGTGCGAGAGCACCTGGGCCAGGGTCCACTCGCTGGCATACGAGGGGGCGGTGACCTGGCCTGGCGACAGGCCCGCCACGAGTGCCCTCAGCCGGTCGTGCGAGCTGCGCACGGCGGCGAGCCAGGCTTGGGATTCCGGCATGTCAGCTTCCCCCGTTCATGGGTTGGTGTCGCCTATCGTCGCGCGATCACCCCGGGGCGTCAGCCTGAGTGCGGCACCGTCCGTGCCCGTCGCCGTCTCTGTCGCGCCCTCGGAGTATCCGAAACTTTCGTCGACGCCCTCGAGCACCGGGGTGACCCGGGTGCGCAGCGGGACCTCCTTGATCAGGCAGACGAGCACGAGGGCGATGACCGCAAAGGGTACGCCGGCGAGGAAGACTGAGCCGAGCGACTGGGAGAAGGCGTGCACGACGCCGCTGTGGATGACGGCAGGCAGCTTGTCCAGGACCTGCGGGCTGGCGTTGCCGATGCCCCCCGACAGCCCGCCGAGGTGGAATCCCTTGGGGAGGTCCGTGACCAGCTTGGCGATCAGCACGTTGCTGAAGATGGCGCCGAAGATCGGCACCCCGATGGAGCCGCCCATGGAGCGGAAGAAGGTCGCCGTCGAGGTGGCGACGCCTATGTCCTTCTGGGTCACGCTGTTCTGCACCACCACCACCAGGACCTGCATGACGCCGCCGAGGCCGAGGCCCAGCACCACCATGTAGGCGGCGGTGACGATCGGCGGGGTGGCCGCGCCCATGGTGGAGAGGAGAAAGAGGCCGATGACGGTGACCGCCGTGCCGAGGATCGGCCAGATCTTGTACCGCCCAGTCCGGCTGATCAGCTGGCCGCTCACGATCGAGGTGATGAGCAGCCCGACCATCATCGGGACGAGCAGCAGACCGGAGTTGGTGGCCCCCTCTCCCTTGACGATCTGCAGGTACTGGGGCAGGAAGACGATCGACCCGAAGAGGGCGAGGCCGATGATGAAGCCCGCCGCGTTGGTGATCGCGAAGACGGAGTTGCGGAACAGGCTGAGCGGCAGGATGGGCTCGACTGCTCGCCGCTCGACCTGGATGAATGCTCCCAGCAGCGCCACCGCGCCCAGTCCCAGTCCGAGGGTCTGAGCCGAGGCCCAGGGGTACTCGGTCCCTCCCCAGGTGGTGAGCAGGACGATGCAGGTCACGCCGGCGCCCAGCAGGGAGGCCCCCAGGTAGTCGATGCGGTGCTCGCGTCGCTGGCTGGGCAGGTGGAGGACCAGGCCGGTCGCGACCAGGGCGGCGATGCCGATGGGGACGTTGATGTAGAAGACCCAACGCCAGGTGGCGTGGTCGACGAGGAACCCGCCCAGGAGGGGCCCGGCCACCGTGGCCAGCCCAAATACGGCGCCGAAGTACCCCATGTAGCGGCCGCGCTCGCGGGGGGAGACGATGTCGCCGATGATCGCCTGGGAGCCGACCATCAGGCCCCCGGCACCGATGCCCTGGAGGGCCCGGAACCCGATCAGCTCGGCCATGTTCTGGGAGAGCCCGCAGAGCATCGAGCCGACCAGGAAGATGACGATCGCGCCCTGGAAGATCCGCTTGCGCCCGTAGAGGTCTCCGATCTTCCCGTAGAGCGGCGTCGAGATCGTCGAGGTGAGGATGTAGGCCGTCACCACCCAGGAGAGCTGGGTGAGGCCGCCCAGGTCGCCCACGATGGTGGGCAGCGCGGTGGAGACGATGGTCTGGTCGAGGGCGGCGATCAGCATCGCCAGCATCAGAGCGCCGAACACGACCATGAGCCGCCGCCTCTCGGCGACGCTCCGGCGCTCGATCTTCAAGGTGGAGACCTCTCCCGTCATGCGGCCTCCTCCTCGGCGGCAACGAGCTGGGAATGCCGTCGGAAGAGGAGCGATGGCCACCAGGTCCAGCGGCCCACCAGCACCACGAACGCGGGCACCATGATGGTGCGGACGAAGAAGGTGTCCATCAGGACCCCGGCGGCGATGCCGAAGCCCACCTGCTGGATCTCCCCGGACTGCGCTGAGCCTCCGGCCGCGAAGCCGAGCACGGCGAAGGTGCCACCGAGCACCAGTCCGGCGGTGGTGACGGTCGTTCCGGTGACCCCGATGGCCTTCTTCACCGCATCCCGCAGCGGGAGCCCATGGGACTCCTCACGGATCCTCGTCATCACCAGCACGTTGTAGTCCGAGCCCAGAGCCATCAGGAACACGAACATGAGGAAGGGCAGGATGAACTGGACTCCGCTCTGGCCCCCGAGGTGGACAAAGACCAGGCCCACCAGCCCCAGGGCCGCGAGGTACGAGAGGACGACGCTCGGGACCAGGAAGAGGGACGCGATGCCGCTGCGCAGGACGATGGCGAGGAGAAGCGCGATGATGATCGCCACCGTCGGGATGATGTGGATCAGGTCGTTCTGGGAGATGTTCTCGACGTCATAGGCGAAGGCGTCGAGGCTGAAGATCCCGCTGTCGGCGGCGCCGGCGGCATGGGCTGCGGCGGTCGTGTCGGTGCGCAGCGCCGGGATGTTGGCGCTCGCCACCGGGCTTCCCGCCGGCCCGACCGTGGGCACCACGGCGAAGACGATCGTCCGCGCGTCGGTGCTGACGAAGCTCGCCAGGGCGCCGTCGACTTGCGCCACCGCCGGGGGAAGGGCGGCCAGGGCGGTCGGGTTCAGCGGCCAGCCCAGCGCCTGGTGCAGGGCCGCGATCTCCGTCGCCGTCAGGGTCACCCCGGTGGGCCCGTTGGGGTCGAGGGGCCCGATGACGCTCCGGAAGCCCGGCGACGCCTGCAGGCTGTGCTGCGCCGTCACCAGCTCGGCGGGATCGTCGAAGACGGGGTTGGAGAAGTGCATGACCACCTCGGTCGAGGTGATCGTCCCGGCGGAGGGGAAGTGCTTGTTGAGGACCGCCTGGCCGGCCGCGGAGTCGCTGCCCGCCGGCCCCGAGGCCGCGTCGCCGAACCCGGCAGTGGTCGTGCCCAGGGAGCCGAGGGCGAGAGCCGCGAAGATCGCGATCCCCGCGACCGCGGTGACCAAGGGGCGCCGGACGAAGGTGGCGGCCACCCGCCCCCAGAAGCCGACCTGTGGGGTGGCGCGGACCTCGAGGTTGCTCGGCCAGAAGACGGCGCGGCCGAGGATGGCGAGCAGTGCCGGGAGCAGGGTGAGGCCGGCCAGGAGCATGAGGCCGATCCCGATGGCGAGCGCGGGGCCGAGCCCCTGGTAGAAGCCGAACTGCGCGATCACCAGGCTGAGCAGGGCGCCGATCACGATCAGCGCGGAGAAGGTGATCGATTCCCCCACGCTCTCGACGGCGCGCACCACCGCGTCGCGGGGGGCGAGGCCGCGCCGGATCTCCTCGCGGACTCGAAAGACGAGGAAGAGGCCGTAGTCGGTGCCGGCCCCCAGGACGAGGACGACCAGGATCAGCTCCGTGATGACGGAGACCTGGACGCCGACGTGGGAGGCGGCGGCGATCACCGGGCCGGCGAGCGCCAGCACCAGGCCGGCCGGGAGCAGCGTCACGAGCGGCGCGAGCAGTGCCCGGAAGGCGAAGAGCAGCAGGACGATGATGAAGAGGACGGAGAGCAGCTGGGTGGTGTTCTGGGAGTGGGCCGAGGCGGTGTCGGCGTCCGTGGCGGTCGCCAGCTGCCCGGTCAGGTTGAACTGCAGCCCGCTGGGAGCCCCCACCTTGGAGAAGTCGCTCCGGATGGAGTCGACGAGGGTCGTCCCGGTGCCACCGCCGTACTGGGGGACGTTGGCCTGGATCAGAGCCTGGGTGGCCTCACCGTCGCTCGACGTCCCGAGGGAGTGCGCGGTGACGACGTTGGGCAGCTCCTTGATCTTGGCCACCAGCGACGTGACCGCGAGCTTGTCCCCGGCGGTCAGCGCGCCGCCGCTGCGCGAGGCCACCAGGGTGGCGGTGGCGAGGGTGGAGCTCTCGAAAGGGTTGAGCAGCTGGGCCGCGTGCATGCTGGGCGAGTTGGCCGGCAGGAAGCCGCTCTCGGTGTCCTTGGCCACCGAGCCCAGCCCGGGCAGCGTGGCCACGCAGACCACGGTGATGACCACCCAGGCGACGACGATGAGGTACCGGAAGCGGACGTCGAACCTGCCGAGGCGCGAGTAGAGGCGCCTCATGCCGGGTGCTCCGCGCTCGCCGGCTGGGCCAGCCTGGCGAGCAGGTCGACGAGGGTGCGGAGGTCGCCGTCGCTCAACTGGTCGGTGACCGCGGCGAGGCTGCGCAGGTGCAGCCGCATCATCTCCTCGAAGCGCTGGCGGGCCGCCTCGGAGAGCTGCACCCGGACGAGCCGCCGGTCCTCGTCCTCGCGGAGGCGCTCCACCAGCCCCAGCCTCACCAGGCGGTCGACCAGCTGGGTCGCCGAACTGGGGGTGATGGCCTGGGCCTCGGCGAGCTGGTGCATGGAGACGGCGGAGCCGGCCTGGTGGAGGAGCATGAGCGCCTCCAGCTGGGAGGCGGTGACCTCCTCCATGGTCTCCCGCATGCTGGCCTGGGCATCCGCCGGGATGGTGGCCCGGAACCGGTGCCGGAGCACGGGTTGCATGCAGATCAGACGCTGAAGAAGGTCCTCCCGTGTGGAGAGGGGGGTGGGCTCCTTGGCCAATTGTTAACTCCTCAGATAATGAGACATCCAAAGTATGTGACACACCAAGCACAGCGTGTCAAGGGACATTCCCATCACGGAGGTGACGGGGCGGCCACGGCCGGGCCGCGTTCCGCCCTGGTGCCCCTCGGCCGCCCCCGGGCCCCTCGTCCTGCCCCTCCGCCCCGCGGCCCCTGCCCCTCGTCCCGCCGACCGGGCGCGGTCCTCGCTCCGCCGGCGCCGCGCGTGCGACCTCCGGCGGGGTAAGGTAGGGGCTCCGTGCGGCGTCACCCGCGATTGACGCCGACCGGGCCTGTGGTATCATCCGCTTGACCTAGCGCGGCTAGGTCTTATTTGTGTTGGGGCTTCAACGTGGCCACGGCTAAAGGCGGCACTTCGGTCATCACCCTGCAGTGTCCTGACTGCAAGGAGCGGAACTACACGACCGTCAAGAACAAGCGCAACGATCCAGACCGGATCGAACTGCGCAAGTTCTGCCCGCGGTGTCGCGCCCACACGCGCCATCGCGAAACCAAGTAGCCCCCGCCAGGAGAAGCCAAGCAATGTGGGAAGCCGGCCCCGCAGGCCGCTATGCTGACGGGCCACAGGGGCGTAGCTCAGTTGGTAGAGCATCGGTCTCCAAAACCGAGGGTCGCGAGTTCGAATCTTGCCGCCCCTGCCATCTCGGGTCGGACCCGGCCGGGTAGGCACGGGTCGAGTGTTGGAGGTCGATAGAGGACGTGGCCAGATCGCCGGGCAGGACGGGACTCCCGACAGGGGGGAGCGGAGGACGCCGCCCGAGACGCCTGACCGCCTACTTCCGGGGGGTCTGGGAGGAGCTGCGCAAGGTCGTCTGGCCCACCTGGCCGGAGTTGACGCGGATGACCGGCGTGGTGGTCGTGACCGTGGTCCTCTTCAGCCTCCTGATCGGGGGCGCGGACTACGCTCTCGGGTACGCCGTGAAGCCCATCTACGTTCAGAACGCCAACAACAGCACCGCCACCTCCCCGGCGGTGCCGGCGAGCACCGCGATCCCGAGCACGAGCGCCTCGGCGAGCGCCTCCACCGCCGCCTCCGCGACTCCCACCGCCTCGCCCTCGGCGAGCGCCTCGAGCTGACGGACCCGCCACACTGAGATGACCATGAGCGACACCGCCACTACGACGCAGGCCAGCGACGCCCGCTGGTACGTCATCCACGCCTACTCCGGACACGAGGAGAAGGTCAAGAACAACCTCCTCAAGCGCGTGGAGTCGATGGACATGCACGACAAGATCTTTGAGGTCCTGGTCCCCACCGAGGAGGTGATGGAGATCAAGGACGGCCAGCGCCGGAGGGTCTCCAAGCGGATCTATCCGGGCTACATCCTGGTCAACATGGTCATGTCCGACGAGTCCTGGTACGTGGTCCGCAACACCCCCGGAGTCACCTCCTTCGTCGGCTCGGGCAACAAGCCGGTGCCGCTCGCGGAGAGCGAGATCCGGGGCATCCAGAAGCAGGTGAAGGCCGAGGCCCCGACCAAGGTCTCCGTCGAGTACCAGGTCGACGAGAGCGTGCGGGTGGTCGACGGTCCCTTCACCGATTTCCATGGCAAGGTCACCGAGATCAATGCCGAGAAGGGCAAGCTCAAGGTGCTCGTCAACATGTTTGGCCGGGAGACGCCGGTGGAGCTCGATCTGCTTCAGGTCGAGCGGCTTCGCTAGGGGACGGAGAGCAGAATGGGCAAGAAGAAGGTCAAGACGGTCGTTCGCCTCCAGATCCAGGCTGGCAAGGCGACCCCGGCTCCCCCGGTGGGCACCGCGCTGGGCCCGCACGGGATCAACATCATGGAGTTCTGCCGGGCCTACAACGAGCGCACGGCGGCTCAGGCCGGCATGGTCATCCCGGCCGAGATCACGGTCTACGAGGACCGCAGCTTCAATTTCATCACCAAGACGCCGCCGGCCTACGACCTCCTCAAGAAGGCGGCCGGCGTCGAGAAGGGATCGGCGCAGCCCAACCGCGACAAGGTCGGGACCGTGACCGCGGCCCAGGTCCGGGAGATCGCCGAGACCAAGCTCGCCGATCTCAACGCCTTCGACATCGGGCAGGCGATGCACACCATCGAGGGCACCGCTCGTTCCATGGGCCTGACCGTCGAACCGTAGCCATCCAGTGGAGATCCGCAGGCCGGCGCCTGCACCGCAAGTGGGAGGGCTCACCGAGCCCGCCAGGACCACAGGGAGAACGGCGATGCCCCATCAATTCGGCAAGAACTACCGCATGGCTGCGGAGAAGGTCGAGGCCGGACGCCTCTACCCGCCCCGGGAGGCGGTGGAGCTGGTTCGTGCGACCTCGATGACCAAGTACGACCCCACCGTCGAAGCCCACTTCCGCCTGGGCATCGACCCCCGCCATGCCGATCAGGCCGTGCGCACCACCGTGGTGCTGCCTCACGGCACCGGCAGGACGCGGCGCATCGCCGTGTTCGCCACCGGAGAGAAGGCGCGCGAGGCGCTCGACGCCGGCGCCGACCTGGTCGGCGGTGAGGACCTGGTCAAGCAGGTCCAGGCAGGCCAGATCGACTTCGACGTGGCCCTCGCCACCCCCGACGTGATGGGGCTCGTCGGCCGCATCGGCAAGATCCTCGGGCCCCGGGGACTGATGCCCAACCCCAAGGCGGGGACGGTCACGTTCGACATCGCCAAGGCCGTCCGGGAGGTTCAGGGTGGCCGCATCGAGGTCAGGAACGACCGCCTCGGCAATCTCCATGCGGTCATCGGCAAGGCGTCCTTCGACGACGGCCGGCTGGGGGAGAACTTCGCCGCCCTCATGGACGCCATCATTCGCGCCAAGCCCCCGGCCGCGAAGGGCACCTACCTGAAGACGGTGACCCTCTGCACCACCCACGGACCGGCCATCAAGGTCGATCCCGCACAGGCATCGAAGCTCCAGGTGGCATAGCTCCGCCGTGGCCGAAAAGCCCATCCGCCTGCTCATCGTCGACGACATCCAGTCGACACGCGACAACCTGCGCAAGCTCCTCAGCTTTGAGGACGACATCGAGGTGGTGGGCACGGCTGGGGACGGCAAGGAGGGGGTGGAGGAGGCCCAGAGGCTCCATCCGGACATCGTCCTCACGGACGTGAACATGCCGCTCATGGATGGCATCCAGCTGACCGAGCAGCTCACCCAGGATCTGCCCGCGAGCCCGGTGATCATCATGTCGGTGCAGGGCGAGCGGGACTACCTGCGCCGAGCCATGCAGGCGGGGGCACGTGAGTTCCTGATCAAGCCGTTCAGCCACGACGAGCTGGTGTCCGCAATCCGGCGTGTCTACGCCATGGAGCTCAAGAAGGGGACCTTCCTGGCCCGGACCGCGGAGCCCCCACCGGCGGTGACCTCCGGCCGTTCCGGCCTGGGCGAGGTCTTTGTCGTCTTCTCGGCCAAGGGCGGCGTCGGCAAGTCCATCATCGCCGCCAACCTCGCCGTGGCTCTCGCTCGGGAGACCGACGCCAAGGTCGCCCTGGTCGATCTGGACCTTCAGTTCGGCGACATCGGGGTGATGCTCAACCTCAACCATTCCCGCAGCATCACCGACGTCGTGGACGCCCAGGACCACCTGGACGCGGAGGTCCTCGACGACATCCTCGCGGTCGGGCCGGCGGGGGTTCGCGTGCTCCTGGCGCCCGTCAAGCCCGAGTTGGCCGACCTGGTGACCCCGGATCATGTCCGCATGGTCTTCGCCGAGGTGCGCAAGCTCTGTGACTTCGTGGTCGTCGACGCCTCGAGCCACCTCGGGGAAGCCATCCTGCAGGTGATGGAGATCGCCAGCAAGATCCTGGTGGTCACCGGGCTCACCATCCCGAGTGTCAAGAACGCGCGCCTCACGCTGGGCGTGCTCGAGTCGCTGAACATCGACCCGGAACGCGTCCTGCTGGTCGTCAACCGGGTCGACGGCTACTCCGACTTCAACAAGGAGGCCACGGAGCAGTACCTGCGGGTGCCGGTGACCGTCCAGATCCCCCACGACCCGAAGGCGGTATCCGACGCCTGGAACCAGGGCAAGCCGTTCGTGGAGACCCAGCCCGAGGCCGAGATCAGCCGCGCCATCCGCGAGCTCGTCTTCCGGTTGGTCCCCCAGGAGCAGGCGGCGCTGGCTGGCGGCGACAAGAAACGCCGCCGAGGGATCTTCGGCCGCTGACCGGTCAGTCCGAGGCTGCGGCCTGGCCGGACCGGTTGCGGCCCATGCCGAGCCGTCTCCGCCGCTTGGGGCCGGCGGGATCGAGCGTTGCCGAGTCGGCCTCGGGATGGCCTGGTCCCGGCTCAGCCGGGGTGAGCAGGCCGGCCAGTCGGGCGATGCGGACTGCCGCCTGGCTCTGAGGCTGGGAGAGGACAAAGGGCACCCCGCGGGCGATCGAGGTGGCGACGACATTCGGGTCGTACGGGATCTCCGCGGTCGCCGCGGTCTTCAGGACATTCTCGACGTAGCTGCGCTCCAGCTCACCGGCCCCGTCCCGGTGGTTGACGACGAGCACGAAGCGTGCCGGGTCGACCTTGAGCACCCCCATGACCGCCTGGAGCAGCCGGGCGTTCTTTACCCCCGTGGTGCTCAGGTCGGTGATCACCAGGACCTTGTCGGCCATCTCGACGAGGTCCAGGCTGATCTCGCTGAGGTGGGTGGCGGTGTCCACCACGATGCAGTCGTAGGTGCGCCGCAGCTGCTCGATCAGAGCCCTCAGGTGCTGGGTGGTGACGTAATCCGCCAGCTCGGGGCTGATCGGGGCGGCCAGCACCCGCACCCCACCGGGTCCGTCGACCATCACCTCCTCGACCACGTCGTGATCCGCCACGGCGTTGTTGGCCGCCAGGTCCGCGATGGTGCGCTCGGCGGTGATGTTCAGGAGGATGCCGATGTCGCCAAACTGCAGTGAGCAGTCCAGCAGCGCCACCCGGCAGGTCCGGCTGAGCGACACGGCGAGGTTGGCCGCGATCGCCGACTTCCCCACCCCTCCCTTGGCGCCGACCACGGTGAAGAGCTTGCCCCCGCGTGAGGGTACGGCGTCGGCACCGGCGTCGGCGGCTGCGGAGGCCGCTGGAGTCCCCTTGCGCTGCCCATAGGCGTGCACGCGGCGGATGGCGGACACCAGCTCGTCGCCACTGAAGGGCTTCTGCAGAAACTCACGGGCCCCGGCCAGCATGGCCCGCCGGAAGGCCTCATTCTCGGCCTCCATGGAGAGAAGGATGACGCCCGTGTTGGGCAGGTACTGCACCAGCATCTCGGTGGTCTGGATGCCGTCCATGCCAGGGAGCCCGGCGTCCACCACGGCCACGTTGGGCTGGGTGCGCAGTGCCTCCTGGAGGGCCGTGTCGCCGTCCCCGGCGACGGCACAGACGGTGAGGTCCTCCTCCTGGCCCAGACGCTTGCGGAGGTTCTCGATGATGCGGGCCGATTCGTCGGCGAGGAGGACGCGGATTATTGCCATGCTCCTCAGCCGCGCCCGAGTGAGAATCGCCGGCGGTTGACCCGTGTTCGGGCTCGGTCCGGCTCCTTCGCCGGGGTGTCATCGTCGCTCCCCGCGACGTGGTCCACGAGCAGGCGGAATTGCTTGCTGAACTCCGCCTTCGGCTCGGCGGTGACGATCTGCTGCCCGTTGTCGATGAAGTCGTCCAACCTCGGCTCAAAGGGAAGCACGGTGAGCACCCGGAACCGGAGGCTCTCCTCGACCTCGGAGCGCTGGAAGCTGACCTTGGCCCGGGTCTGATTGAGGACCACGCAGATCTTTTCCCGGTCGACGCCCAGAGACTCGAGGAGCTTGAGGGTGACCTTGGTGTCCTTGATGGCTGCGAAGTTGAAGCTGGTGACGACGACGATCTGATCGGCCATCTCGATGGCCTCCAGGTTGCGTTCTTCGAGGTGAGACGGGGTGTCCACGACGATGAAGTCGTATTCCTTGGCCAGCTCCCGCAGGATGGCACGCAGATTGGCGGTGTTGACGAGATCGGCGAACTCCGGGCTGGCGGGGGCGAGCAGGGCGCGCACCCCCTCGGGTCCGGTGGCCATGACCTCATCGATGAACTCGGCGTCGACCTGCTCGCCCTGCTGGGCGAGGGCGTCGATGGCCGTGGGGTGGCTCTCGGCATGGAGCATCACGGCGACATCGCCGAACTGAAGGTCGAGGTCGACGATGGCGGCCCGCTCTCCGTCGGCGGCGAGGGACACGGCGAGGTTGGTGGCGATGAGCGACTTGCCCACCCCGCCCTTGCCGGAGAAGACCACGACCAGCTCGGCGTGGCCACGTGACCGGTGCCGGGCCGGTCGCGGGCGCACCGGCTGGATCGGCTCCTGCTCTGGCTCGGCGGCCGGCGGCGCGGCCGGGGTCGCCACGGGGACGCCGGGCCATTCCGGCCCGGACGCGAGACCGCTGGCGGGGGGTGGCTCGAAAGCGGCGGTGTCCAGCTGGAAGACCGGTACGGAGCTGGGGAAGGTGACCTCCGCCGGTGCAGGCTCGGTCCATGTGGTGGTGCCGGTGGGGACGGCCCCAGGGAGCCGCTCCGGCCACTCCGTCGCGCCGGTGGGATTGGCGGTAGGGGGCTGCTCCGGCTGAGGCTGCCCCGCCCACTCAGGCGCCTCGCCGGCGCCCACCCCCGGTGGAGGCTCCGTGACCGCCGGGGGCGGGGAGGAGAGCGCCTCGGTCGTGCCCCACGCGAACGGATCACCCAGCGGCTCCCCGGTGGGGGGGAGGGTGGTGTCCATCCCGGGCCAGGAGGCAGCCGGAGGGGCGCTCAGAGCGGGCAGAGGCGGACCGGTCGCCGCCGCACCGCGGATGGCCGTGACCAGATCCACCGGGGTGGCGTCAGCAGGCACGGTGGCGGCGCCGACGTCCTCCAATCGGGTGATGAACGGCTCGTCCGCCGGATCGATCACCACCATGACCCGCAGCTGGGCCGATCGGGAGGCCAGGTTGGCCGCCAGGCTCACGGTGTCGAGGCCGCCAAAGCCGGTGTAGAGAAGGACCAGGTCGGGCCGGAGCGCCTCGAGATCCTCGTCGAGTTCATCGGGATGGCGGATGAAGCCGACCAGGCTCACCTGATCGGCATAGCCGGCGAGCTTGTGCAGCTCGGCCACCGCCTGAGGCGCGTCGCTGGCGATGACCACCCGCACGGCGCCGCCCGAGGGACCGTACTGCATTGGCGGCATGGTACGTCGAAAGCACCGAATCCGGCGGCCCGGGGTGCCCAGCCGGGGGAAATGAAAAGGGGAGCCGCGGGTGCGGCTCCCCTTTTTCGGCAAGTGCCCTGGTGGATTACGTGCCCAGGGAGCTGCTGATGTTCGAGAAGATGTTGTTGACCTGGTGGCCAACCACGGTCAGGATGACGATGACAACGATGGCGATGAGGACGAGGATCAGGGCGTACTCGACCATTCCCTGGCCCTTCTCCTTCTCTTCGAGCTCGGTCTTGCGAACCATGAGCCCACGAAGGCGCTGGTAAAGGTTGCTCAACATATCGGCTATTTCACCTCCTTGTGATACCTAGAGTGGCCGCCATGGGGTCGGCTCGTGCGAACTATGCTCCGAACGCTCCCTCCTGGAATGCGTGAAGTGCGAAGGGACGGTAACAACCGATCTCACATCTTTGGGGGGACCCCAGGCAGTCCTGAAACCCGCGCGGGGGCCCTTCCGGGGAACGGCTTCAACGGCTCGGTGAAGGTGCCGGGTGAGGTCGCCGGCCGGTGCTAAGGTCACCGTCATGGCCTCGTGGAGCAGGTCGAGACCGCCCATCACGATCTCCGGGGTCGGAGCCGAACGCGGCACCGCCGTTCTCGTCGACCTGGCCGGGGACCAGCGCTGCACCCAGCCGGGATGCGGGAGGACCACCGGTCTCGCCTGCGAGTACGTGGATCGCCGCGGCCACGACTGCCGGACGTCGTGGTGCCCCGACCATCGTCTGGTCATCGACGGGCGCGTGTATTGTCGGAGGCACGCCGGCGTGGTCAGCGCCCTGCCCGTCGGCTACGTCGGTCACACCGCCCCGATGCCCGACCTCGAGACCCGCGCACCCTCGCTGGTCAGCTGGGTGGCTCGGGAGGTCGATGCCGACATTCGGCAGCTGCTTCTCGCCGGGCTTCGCGACGACCGGGCCCGACTCGTCACGGACCCCGTTTACCTCGTCTTCATCGGCTGCGACCGGCGCCGCGCCTGGGAGCGGGCCTGGAAGCTGGTGGACTATTCCGGCGAGAGCCTCCGGATCGCGCTCCTCGTCGAGGAGTGCGCGGACGCGGAGGTCGAGGTGCGCGTCAATGCGGAGATCGTGGATCGCCTCACCCCCCCCTGGATCGTCCAGCGGCTCCACGGCGCCACGCCGCCGCCCGAGGTCGACGCTCAGCGACGCAAGGACTTCAATCGCCGCCTTCTCGGCGTGATCCACCAGGGAATCGAGCGCGAGGGATACCAGAGCATGGTCGTCGCCGGGGGCCGCGATGCCGCGGAGGCCATGCTTCGCCGTCCCTGATGGTCAGAAGACCACCTTCCTCCATTATCCTGGTGGCCGCCAGCCCCGCTGCTGGTGCGAAGCGTCCAGAATCATCCCCACAAAGAGAGATGTCGACCATCCGTCCCGCACAACCCGCGCCTCACCTGGAGCCACCGCTGTGATCCAGCGCCGCATCCTCGTCGTGGACGACGATCCCCGGCTGCTCCACATCGTCGAGATGTACCTGGGGATCGAGGGCTATGAGGTGAGGACCGCCTCCAACGGCGAGGAGGGTCTTCGGCAGGTGGACGCCCAACGCCCCGATCTGATCATCCTCGACATCATGATGCCAGGGATGGACGGGCTGGAGGTGTGCCGGCGGATCCGTGGCAATCCGGCCACCGCGGACGTCCCGGTCCTGATGTTCAGTGCACTCTCCGGCGACGACGACGTGGAGCGTGCCCGGCTCGCCGGGGCCAATCACCTCATCACCAAGCCGTTCAACCTGGTCGGGCTTGGGTCGGTGGTGCGCTCCTTCTTCGGATCCGACCAGCCCATCTCCGCCTGACCGTCCCTCCCCCCACCCGCTGGGTCAGCCGGCGGAGTACTGTTCCAGGCGGTCCTGGATGTTGCCGGGGATGACGGGGCTGAGCAGCCTTTGGATCCCCGGCTCCAGATCGACGACGACCTGGGTCAGGACGCCGTGGTCCACGGCGATGGCCGGGGTGGCTCGGACCGTCGAGGAGACATTGGCCGTTGACGGGGGGGCGTCCGCGACCGCCTGGATCACCAGGAGGATCACTCCCAGCTCGAGCCCCCCGACCACAAGGCCGCCCGCGAGCCCGGCGACGCGGTCGAACATGACGGTGATGGCGTTCTTGATCAGGTCGGAGTAGAGGGCGGCGAGGATCTCGATCATCAGCACGGCCACCCCGAACACGCCGACGAACGCCCAGGCGTTGCCGGTCAGGTTGGCGTCCCCGAGCGTCCCGGCCAGCGGGTCGCCCACGTAGTAGGCGGCCAGGGCGCCGCCGTAGACCGCTGCGCAGGCGATGGCACGTCGGACGAGACCGTGGCGCCAACCGAGGTAGCAGTTGACGCCGACGATCAGGACGAGGATCAGGTCGGCGAGCGCCTCGTTGAGGCCGTACCCTGGCACAGCACGCGCGAATCTAGCACGGCCGGCCGGCCTCCGACCGGGGGCCAACGAACCTGTGACGTCCATGTGGCTGGGTGGCCATGGTGAGGCTCCAGGGGCGAGGCGGCTGTGTATCGGCTCGGCCCCTGGTACCATCGCGACCAGGTCGCCGGACAGGCCATCCTCGAGGAGCCCGGTCACGAGCATGGAAAGGAGCTTCATCGCCCGTCTCAGCGGTGTCGACGTCTCCGGTCGCAAGACCTACGACCTTGTCGACGAACCCACCGGCGATGACTACCGGGCCTTGCTCGCCTGTGCCCGCGCCCAGTGCGACACCGCGGTGCTGAGCCTCGACACCAACCGTGACCTCGACCCCGCCGGGCAGGACATCGTCGACCGACTGTCCAGCCAGCTGCGCTCCGAGAGCCGGAACGGCCACGTCCGGCTCCTCCGCTACCAGTTCAGCCAGGCGTGCATCGACGTGCTGGGTGAGGCGTCGGGGCTCTTCGCCTGGCGCCAGCCGGGGCTCCCCGAGAATCTCTGCCTGCTCCGAATGGACGGCAGTCCCTGGATCGTCTCGATCGCCGCGGACCGCATCGGCTACGTGGAGTTCACGCCGTTCGAGAAGCTGCTCCTCGGGCGGGCAGCTCCTGGCCTCGCCGCCGTGCTGGCCCACCAGGGTGCCAGGGACGCTGTGCTGGCCGCCTTTGAGCGGCGCCTGGAGGACGCTGCCGACGCCCTGGAGGCGGATCTCCTCGTCTACACGCGGGCGCTTGCCGAGGAGGGTCGCGAGGGCATCGTGGCGGCCGTCCACGACTGGCTGTTGTCAGGCGAGCTGCTGAGGGTCGGGGCTGCAGTCCACGTGGTCGCCCGGCTGGGACTGACCGAGCTCGAACCCGAGCTCGCGCATCTGGCGGAGATGCTGCGCCGTGACCAGCTGCCGGGACCCACCGTCTATCGCTCGAGCCCGGTGCTCCGCGAACGCTGGCGCATCCGCTTCGACCGTCGCCTTGCCGAGGCGATCGCGGTTCTGGAGACCATCCGCTCGGGTTGACCACCCCGGCCGCCGGGTTCGCCCCCGTGCGTCCGGTCCGGGCTCACTTGAAGCCGAACTCCTGGAGAACCTGCAGGGCGGCGGGGCCGAGAAGGACGACGAAGAGGGTGGGGAAGATGCAGCAGGCCATCGGGAAGAGCATCTTCAACGGGGCCTTCGCGCCGGTTTCCTCGGCTCGCTGGCGGCGGCGCCGCCGGATCTCCTCGGACTGGATGCGCAGCACGTTGGCGATGCCGACGCCGAGCTGCTCCGACTGGATGATCGCCTGGATGAAGTTGTTCAGCTCATCCACCTTGTTGCGCCTCGCCATGTCGTCGAGTGCCTCGATGCGCGGGCGTCCCAGTCGGATCTCGTTGAGCACCTGGTTGAACTCGGAGGCGAGAGCGTTGCGGTACTTGTCGCAGACCCGGCCCAGGGCGGCGTCGAAGCCGAGTCCGGCCTCGACGCTGATGGTGAGGAGGTCGAGTGCCGATGGCAGTGCCAGCAGGATCTCCTTCTGGCGGCCGCGCATGCGGCGGGAGATGGTGGCGTCGGGCAGCAGGTAGCCGATGACGATGCCGGCGACGGGGCCGAGGAGGAGCTGGGGCATCGGCATCCGGAGCAGGGCGGCGAGGGCGAGCCCGAAGAAGCCGACGAGGATGACGGCGATGATCCGCAGCACCAGGAAGCCGCCCACGGTGAGCCCCCAGGGCCTGCCGGCCAGGTTGAGCTTCTCCTGCAGGGCCTGGGTGCGCTGCTGGTTGTTCCGGGCGGCGAGACGGCGTCCCCAACGATCCAGGGTCGGCCGGAGGACCCGATCGAAGAACGGCAGGGTCATCTCCACCTCGGCCAGGCTCTGGACGGCGCGCCCGGACTCGGTGAACTGGGCGAGGCGGGCTTCCAGGAGGTCCGCCTGGGGCGACCGGGCCTGACGGAGCCAGAGGACCACGAGGGCCACCGAGCAGGCTGAGAGAGCGCCGGCGAGGTAGGCGATCATACCTGGATCCTGACGATCTTCTGGATGATCGCCGTCCCCACCAAGATGCTCAGGACACCCGCGCCCAGCATCACCCAACCGAGGGTCTCCTTGATCATCGGCGCGAAGTACGACGGTTCCACGAAGAAGAGGAAGAGGGCGAGACCGACCGGCAGGAGCGTGATGATCATGCCCGACATCCGGGCCTGCGCTGTGATGGTTCGGATCTCACCGTGAATGCGCACCCGCTCACGGATCGTGTAGGCGATCGTGTCGAGGATCTCGGCCAGGTTGCCTCCGACCACGCGCTGGATCTGCACCGCGGTGACCATCAGGTCGAAGTCCTCTGACTTGTTGCGCTGCACCATGTGCTGGAGAGCGTCGTCGACGGGGATGCCGAGCGCGATCTCGCGGGTGGCGCGGGCAAACTCCTCGGAGATGGGCGGT
>Ga0224557_1001359_pt1 | contig 23885 bp, 19 predicted proteins | sample 714S31014metaG_FD_180677 | JGI IMG/M metagenome (GOLD analysis project Ga0224557, IMG submission 180677) | Peat soil microbial communities from Stordalen Mire, Sweden - 717 S3 10-14 | ecosystem: Environmental > Terrestrial > Soil > Wetlands > Peat | place: Sweden: Norrbotten County, Stordalen... | reverse complement strand
GGACCACTTCGACAACCGAGCCAAAGGAAAGCACGTTCTGCGACTCGTCAACCGTCTACAGAACCTCGGATTCGACGTTCAGATCACCCCGCTCGCAGCCTAATCGAGAGATTGTTTCTTGTCAGAAGGAGTAGGCGGTTTGTAAAGGACTTGTAAAGACGGAGTTCCTTGCCCCCATCCTGCAGTCCGGTAGTCCCGCAGTCCTGCATTCTCGCTCCTCAGTCGCCGTTTTCCTGTTCCCTGATCCCTGATCCCTGATCCCTGTTCCCTTGACACCGAACCGGCTGCGCATTTCTTATCTATCTCAGGCTTTCTTTTGGCAACCCGGGTGGGGCGTACTGGGCGGGAACCGCTTTTTGCTCGTCTGGGTGCTGGAAGTAGAGTTGTGTCGAACAGGAAGCAGGCGGTAGCAGGGATTTCGGGCGCGTGCAGCCAGGCGGAGTTGTGAGACCCTGCGCTGCGCCACCGGGCCCTCCTTTTGAGAGTCAGGGACGGCGACGGCCCAGGCCTCGGGAACCATTCCCGCAGACAAGTTTCGATACGAGTTTTTTCTGAGGCGCCGGCCGGAATGGCCGTGTGCGTCTGTGCCCAAAGCCGGTTTCTCAACGGCCGCGGAGACGAGCAAAGGACGTAGGCAACATGAACCTCGTGGCAACTTTGGCATGGTGGGCGGCTCCGCCGGCCCCTGGAGCAGGCGGCGGCATCGGCATGCTGCTCCCGATCTTGCTGTTCATTCCGCTGCTCTATCTGATGATGATCCGCCCCCAGCAGAAGAAGCAAAAGCAGTGGCAGCAGATGCTGGCCAACATCAAGACCGGCGACCGGGTGACCACCGCGGGCGGCATCCGCGGCGTCATCCTTTCCATCAAGGACGATTCGATCATCATCCGCGTCGCGCCCGACAACCTGAAGCTGGAAGTGACCAAGAACGCGATTGCCTCAGTCACCACGCAGGATGAGCCTTCGGGCTCCTAGAAAGAAACCAGCGAGGCTAGCGGAGCCAGACTGCGGAACAGCCTGAAAGCGACGGTTTTTCCTCCGCGACTGGCCGGAGACACCAGTGAGAGACTTAGAAGAGAAGCGAAACCATGAAGAAAAATCTCAACAACAGAATTCTCCTGATCGTTGCCGTGCTGCTGGTTTTTCTCTTCGGCATCTTCCGGATTCCCGAGGGGATCGGCGGCAAGGCTTTGCTGGCCGCTTTGCAGAAGCAGATTCATCTCGGCCTCGATCTGCAAGGCGGCGTGCACCTGATTCTGCAGGTGCAGGTGGCTGAAGCGGTCAGCGACGAAACCGACAACGCCGCGGCGCGCATCCGGGATGATCTGAAGACCGGCGGCTTCACCTTTTCGCAGGTCATCAAGCCCGATCCCAATAAGCCTGAACTCATCGAAGTCGACGGAACCCCCGCGGCCAAGGCCAGCGACGTGCGCTCCCTGCTCGATCAGAAGTTTTCCAACGAATACGACCTCAACTCCGGCTCGACCGACACCTCCTGGACACTGACCATGAAGCCGCTGGTCGAAAAGGACCTGGAACAGAAGACCGTCCAGCAGGCCATCGAGACCATCCGCGACCGCGTGGACGCGCTGGGTGTGAGCGAGCCGCTGATTGCGCCCTACAGCCTGGGCGCCAACCAGATTCTGGTGGAACTGCCGGGCGTGAGCGATCTCGACAAGGTTAAGGGCGCCATCCAGTCCACGGCGCGGCTTGAGGTTCACCCCGTGGTGGGCGACGGACAGGGATTCTCGGACAGGCAGGCGGCTCTGGCCAGCCTCAACGGCGCCCTGCCGCCGGACGAATACATTGTGCCCTGCCAGGGCGACATGGCCTGCCACGGCAGCCCGAACACGGTCTACCTCCTGGGACGCGCTCCCGTCGTCTCCGGCACCGATTTCCGCTCCGCCGATCCCAGCATCAACTCCAATACCGGCCAGCAGATCGTTCGCTTTACGCTTACCGACGAAGCCGGCGACCGCTTCTGGGATTACACCAACGCCAACGTGGGCAAGTACATGGCCATCGTGATGGGCGGTAATGCGCGTGAAGTGGCCGTGATCAAGAGCGGCATTCGCGATACCGGCGAAATCGAGGGCTCCTTCACCGAGAGCGAAGTGACCATGCTCTCCAAACTGCTGCGCACCGGCGCGCTTCCCGCCTCGCTGGTCTTTCTTGAGGACCGCACGGTGGGCGCATCGCTGGGCGCCGATTCGATTCGCGACGGTGTTACGGCGGCCATCATCGGCGTCTTCGTGGTGATGGCCTTCATGCTCATCTACTACAAGAGCTCGGGCATCAATGCCGACCTGGCGCTGTTCCTGAACCTGGTCATTCTGCTCGGCTTCCTGGGCTACTCCGGGGCCACGCTTACCCTGCCGGGCATCGCCGGAGTCATTCTCACCATCGGTATGGGCGTGGACTCGAATGTGCTGATCTTCGAGCGCATCCGCGAAGAGATCCGCGCCGGCAAGGCGGCCTCGGCGGCCGTCGACCAGGGCTTCCGCCATGCCTGGGTGACCATCGTCGATACCCACGTGACGACCATCGTTTCGGCGGCCATGCTGTTCCTGTTCGGAACCGGGCCGGTGAGAGGTTTTGCCACCACCCTCGTCTTCGGTTTGCTCGCCAACCTCTTCACTGCGGTCTATGTCTCGCGCGTGATCTTTGAGGCGCACTTGAACAAGCTCAAGCCGGGCGAAATGGTGTCGATTTAGAAAGCAGCTTTTAGCTATTAGCCGTTAGCTTTTAGCCTTTTTGCGAAAGAACATGGTTCTCGCACAAACGAGCTAACAGCTAAAAGCTAAGAGCTAAGAGCTAGGAGAAAAAAGCAGTGGAATTCTTTCGCGGTGTCAATGTGAACTGGCTGGGATGGAAGTGGTACTTCCTGGCCTTTTCCATGATTTTCAGTGCGGCCGGGATCGTCAAGATGAGCTGGAACTGGTCGCATACCGGCACGCCCGTGCCGTTGAGCGTCGACTTTCGCGGCGGCACCGAGGTCTATGTGCAGTTTGTCAACCGTCCCGATAGCGACGCCATTCGCAAAGCCATCGATGCGGCCGGCATTACCGACGCGCGCATTCAGAACTACGACGATCCTGCGAAGAACGAAGTGCTCATCAGCCTGCCCAGGCAGTCCGACGAGACCTCGCTCGATCTAGGCCGCCAGCAGATTGTCAGCGCTCTGCGCGACCACTACAACAATCCCTTCGACGACAAGGGGATCAAGGTGGACAGCGTCGGCGCTACGGTCGGCCGCCAGTTGGAGTCGCAGGCCGCGCGCGCGGTTCTCTGGTCCATGCTCGGCATGTTGGTTTACCTCTGGTTCCGCTTCCAGTTGATCTACGGCGTGGCCGCGGTGGTAGCCTGCTTCCACGACACGCTGATTACGGTAGGCGCCTTCGCCCTCACCGGCCGCGAGATCAGCCTGACCGTGATCGCCGCCATTCTCACTCTGGTCGGCTACTCGATGAACGACACCATCGTCGTCTTCGACCGTATCCGCGAAAACCTGCGCCTGAGCCGCCGCGAGCCGCTCCCCGATCTGGTGAACCGCAGCATCAACCAGACCCTGAGCCGGACGGTTCTGACCTCGGGCCTCACCTTTCTCACCGTGCTTTCGCTGTTTATCTTCGGCGGCCAGGTGCTGAACGGCTTCTCGTTCGCTCTCGTGGTTGGAATTATTATTGGCACCTACTCGTCGATCGCCGTGGCCGCGCCGATGCTGGTGGCATGGCAGGAGTGGCGGGCGGGCAAAGGCCAAGCCGCTTCGTTGCCTGGCGCAAAACGTGGTCGGTGATGGGGATCATAGTGGATGGGGCGGGCGCTCTGTTCTCATTCACTAAGCACGGGACGCCGCTTGAAGGGCGTCCAGACATAAAGATTGCAGAAACCGCTCCAAGGGGGAATGAGCCAAAGGGCGGAAACTGCGGAAGCGGGAACTGCACCGGTTTTGCAGCATTTTTGCAACCGAGTTCAAGTTCTGGTAATGTTTGTTTCGCTTCCTTGCGAGGAATTCTGAATACGGGAACAATTCCCCCTCCCGCGGTGTCTAAAATAGGAGTAACCAAACCCGAGTTCGAGGCTGGCTATGTTTGAAGATTCCACGTTTGAATCCGCGAAGAGGATCAAAACCAAGAGCGGTCGCTGGATGCTGCTTACGGGCGCCCTCAATTGCGCGGTGCTCCTTCTGTTGGTTTTGATTCCACTGGTTTATTACGACGCGCTCCCAACCCAATTCATGACAACGGTCTTGACGCTGCCGCCGCCGCCTCCACCGCCGCCGCCGCCGCCGCCGCCGCCCGAGGTGCACGTCGTGCACGTGCAGTCGGAGATGATGAACAATCAGCTCACGGCGCCTACCAGGATCCCGCACAACATTCAGATGGTCACCGAGAGGGAACCAGCGGCTGCGAGCTTCGGCGTGGCCGGCATGGAAGGCATGGGCGGGGGCAGCAACGGCGTCATGGGCAGCATGTTCGGCAACGGCAACGCGCCGCAGGTGAAGGCTGCGCCTCCCAAGAAGGTCAACATCTCGGCCGGCGTCATGGCCGGGCAGGTCATTCAGCAGATCAAGCCCGTCTATCCGCCCATCGCCAAGGCCGCGCGCATCTCCGGCACGGTGATTTTGCAGGCCACCATCTCCAGGAGTGGTACGATTGAAAATCTCAAGGTCGTCAGCGGACCGGCCATGTTGCAGCAGGCCGCCCTCGACGCCGTAAGACAATGGCGCTACCGGCCTTACCTGCTCAACAACGAGCCCGTCGAGGTCGACACAACGGTCAACGTCATCTTCACCCTGGGTGGGTAATGGTATTTCCGGCTCCCTGCCGCTCTTTGGCAGGGAGCATTGCTTTTGACCCGAATGCGGTTTCTCTTGAGAGCCGCATTCCTTACAGGATCCGCTGCGGCGGATTCATTGGAATCCACAAACAATCTCCTTAGGAGGAACGATTCAGTGATTCACGCTCAGCTCGCACATTTCGCTTCGCACATGGCCAACAACCTGGCATTCTTCCAGGAAGAGGGCCAGAATGTCGGTTTCAGTCCCATTGAACTCTGGAACCACATGGCGTGGTTGGCCCGCACCGTGGCCGTCCTTCTGTTCATTGAGTCGGTCTGGTCCCTGGCGGTCATGATCGACCGTTACCTGTACTTCTCTGCCGCCCGCAAGCAGTCGCGCGAGTTCGCGCCCAAGGTTGCCGGCGCCCTGAAGGACTCCAAGCTCGAGGAAGCCATCAAGATCGCCGACCGCAACAAGAAGTCGCATCTTGCCGAGGTGGTGACCGCCGGCTTGCAGGAATTCCGCGCCTCCTCCGGTCAGGCGACCGATGAATCCATCGCCAGCGCCGGCCGCGCTCTGGAGCGCGCCGAAGCTATCGTGCACGCCAAGCTGAAGAGGGGCCTGTCGGTTCTGGCCACCATCGGCTCTACCGCTCCCTTCGTCGGCCTGTTCGGAACCGTCATCGGCATTCTGCACGCGTTCGACCAGATCGCCACCCAGAAGATCGCGGGTATCGGCGCCGTCGCCGGCGGTATCTCGGAAGCCCTCGTCACCACGGCCTTCGGCCTGCTGGTGGCCATCCCCGCCGTCATGGCGTTCAACTACTTTACCGGACGCGTCGAGGCATTCGATGTCGAAATGGACAACTCCTCCAGCGAATTGATCGACTACTTCATCAAGCAGAGCCATAGAGCTGGCCCGCGGTAGTGGTTTTCGGCTCGAGCGTGAATCCTGCCGGGTGGAAGCAGTGAAGCTCTTCCGCCCGGCGCTTTGACCCTCGCGCAGAATGCTCGGCTTGCCGCAAATACGGAGCGGTTCAAAATTCAGAAGTACGGAGTCCCGATTATGGGAGTAGCAGTTCGCAACGAAGGTAGCAAAGTCAATTCCAACATCAACGTCACCCCCATGGTCGACGTGATGCTGGTGCTGCTCATCATCTTCATGGTCATTACGCCCATGTTGCAGAACAAGGTCTCCATCGACCTTGCGGTAGTGGCCAATCCCACCGCCATGCCCGATGCCGATAAGGAAGACGCCATTGTTGTCGCTGTGACCCGCGACGGCGCGGTGTATCTCGGCCAGAACAGGATCGATCCCTCGCAGCTCGGCAGCATCGTGCGCGATAAGCTCGCCGAAAAGACCGACAAGACGATCTTTATCCGTGCCGACCGGCGCGCTCAGTTCAAGGCCGTGGAAGACGCCATTGACGATGTGCGCACCGCGGGCGTGGAGACGGTGGATCTGTTGACACAGAAACGCGAAAGCAACCTGCCCGGCGGAGAATAATCCCGCGCGGCGATTGCCGGTTGAACGATATTAAGGAAACGAGGAGTTTAAGCCATGGCAATGTCTACGGGTGGACCCGGCGGCAGCATGTCGGAAATCAATGTGACGCCCATGATCGACATTCTGCTGGTCTTGTTGATCATCTTCATGGTCATCGTGCCGGTGACCCCCAAGGGTCTGGAAGCGCTGGTGCCGCAGCCGCCCAAGAATCCGCAGCAGCAGAGTCAGCCCAACGACCGCACCATCGTGGTCCAGGTGCTCTATCGTCCCGGCCAGGCCCCGGCGTACAAGATCAACGAAACCGATGTGAACCACTCCGAACTGCAGTCCAAGCTGCAGGATATCTACGCCAATCGCGCCGAGCGCGTGATGTTCGTCAAGGGCGACGACGATGTCAACTTTTCCTATATCGCGGATGTCATCGATATCGGCAAGGCCGCCAACGTGGACCACATCGGCTTGATGACGCCCAAGATTCAGGCCGGCGAATAGCGCGGCCTGGGCAGGTGTTTTCTTCGGGGTAGCAGGGAAAGGACGGTCTAGAGCAATGGCAATGTCGATGGGAAATTCCGGCGGCAGGATGTCGGAGATGAACGTCACGCCCATGATTGACATTCTGCTGGTGCTGCTGATCATCTTCATGGTGATTGTTCCCGTAACTCAGAAGGGGCTGGAGGCAATGGTGCCCCAGCCGCCGAAGACAACAGGGATCGATACGCCGCGCGCGGTTGTGGTGCAGGTCTTCGATCGCTCCGGCGCCGCTCCGGCGTACAAAATCAACGACCTCGACGTGACGCATGCCGAGTTGCTGCCGAAGTTGACAGAGATCTTCTCGAATCGCGCCGAGCGCGTGATGTTCGTCAAGGGCGGCGACCATGTCGAGTTTGCTTCGATTGCCGACGTGATCGACATCGCAAGGGCCGCGAACGTGGACCATATCGGGTTGATGACGCCCAAGATTCAGGCCGGCCAGTAAAGGCCGGCTGCCTGCGTTTATAGAACAACGCAACGCGGGCGCAGTACAATTTTTCGGCTGGCTGCGGGAAGCCCCGCCGGCCGCCGGTTGCTTGAGATTCCAGGCGCGGTCCTCAGGGCCCAAGCCTGAAGGAGAAGGATACGAACATGAATGGACCCGGACGTTTTTGGGTGCTCGCGGTGGTTCTGAGCGGCATGGCGCTTTCCATGAGCGGGTGCAAGCAACTGGAAGCGCGCGACCAGTTGAACAAGGGATGCACAGCCTACAAGGCTGGCCACTACGATGAGGCCATCGAGCACTTCCAGCAGGCCACGCAACTCGATCCGGCGTTGCCCACGGCCAAGATGTACCTGGGCAAGGCGCTGGAGCAGAACGTGGTGCCCGGCCTGACCACGCCCGACAACCTGAATACGGCCAACAAGGCCATGGAAATCTTCAAGCAGGTTCTCGATCAGAATCCCAACGATGTCAACAGCATGAAGGAAATCGCGGGCATTTATTTCAGCATCAAGGATCTGGACAACGCCGAAATCTGGCAGAAAAAGGTTCTTGCCGCCGATCCCAACGATGCCGATGCGGCCTATACCGTTGGCGTGATCGATTGGACCAAGGCGCACCAGAACAAGCTGAACGCGCTGCAGGCCGCCGGCCTGAACGACGATGGCAAGGGCAACGGGAAGGCGCCCAAGCAGGTGATGGAGCCCTTGGCCCAGCAAAACGCGCCGCTCGTCGATGAGGGCCTGAAGTACCTCACCCAGGCCGTCAGCGATAAACCCAACTTCGACGACGCCATGCAGTACCTGAACCTGATCTATCGCAACAAGGCGGACGTGGACTACGGCAACGATGCCGCGGTGGCCGAGGACCTGGCCATGGCCGAGGACTGGACCCACAAGGCGATGGATATGCGCAAGGCCAACGAGGAGAAGAAGAACGCCGGCCCTGGCGGCATCACCATCGACAACAGCGGCAATATGCACTGATCGCTTCCGGCTCCATAGTATTTCCGAAAATGCCGTAGAAGAACACCCAACGGCCTCCCCACTCCGCGGAGGCCGTTTTTCCTGGGGCGGTCTGCGCGCTTTTCTCGCGCAAGGCCCACCATGCTGCGTGATACAATTTGCCCACGCCGCAAGCCATGACGGAAAATTCTTCTCCATCGCCAACATTCGTTGAAGTGATTGCCCCTGACAAGACCTGTCAGTCGGTCGCCGTCACGCATTTCCCGTTTCCCATCGGCCGGGGCGAAACCGACAACAGTGTCCATCTCTCCGACGGGCGCATCTCCCGGCGCTGCGCCGCCATCGTGAAGGACGATTCCGGATTTCGTCTCGAAGACCTGGGCAACCGCTACGGCGTGTTTGTGAATGGCGCCAAGGTCGAGCAACAACCCCTCTCGGACGGCGATGTGATCGGTTTCGGCATCGACGACAGCTACCAGGTCGTCTTTCATGTGGGCGCCGCTCCCGACGTGCCCACGCAGCCCGAGGTGGCCAACCTGCTCACCCGCATCGGCACGCTTTCCGACCTGTCTGGCCCGGCCTCCTCCAGCGGATTGAGCAAGCTGAATCTGCTTCTCGAAGCCACTTCGCTGTTGCACTCCCAGCTCCCCCTCGATTCCGTGCTGGGCACCATGCTCGATCACGCCATCTCCATCACCCACGCCGATCGCGGCCTGCTGATCGAGCCCGACGCCGCCGGCCTAATGCGCGTGCGTCTCGCCCGCGGCAACAAGGGCGACAATCTCGCTGCGGAGACCATCAACCCGAGCCAGACCGCGGTCAATCAGGCCATTCAAAAGCATTCCAGCGTCATCACGGAAGACCTGAACCTTGCCGGCCTCGACTTGAAGTCCGCCGAAAGCGTCATGGTGCAGGGCCTGTGCGCCGTGGTCGCCATCCCGCTTTACGCTTCATCGCGCGCCGTAGCCGTTACCGGCGGCGACCTCAAGAAGGGGCCGCTGCTGGGCGTCATTTATCTCGATTCCCGGCGCATCGCGGCCTTTTCTTCCGTCGACCGCCAGATTCTCGACGCCCTCGCCGTGCAGTCCGCCAGCATTCTTGACAACGCGCGCCTGGTCGAGAGGGAGCGCGAGCGCCAGCGCCTGGAGCAGGAGCTTTCCATCGCGCGCACCATGCAGCAGGCGCTGGTTCCGCACGGCCTGCACGACTTTCCGCATCTGGACGTCACCGGCGTGCACCGTCCCTGCACCGAGGTCGGCGGCGATTACTTTGACGTCTTTCCCGTCAGCGACGACCGCACCGCCATTCTCATCGCCGACGTCAGCGGCAAAGGCCTGGGCGCGGCCCTGCTCGCCACCATGCTGCAGGGCGCCGTGTCGGGCCTGGCCATGGGCGCCGACCCGGTCAAAGTTTTCAACCACGTCAACCGTTTTCTCTGCCGCCACTCCGAGATCGGCCGCTACGCCACCATGTTCATGGGCATTGTGGGCCGCGACGGCATGCTCGAATACATCAAAGCCGGCCATCCCTCGCCGCTCGTGCTGCGCAACGGCGAGGTAAGCGAGCTCTACACCGAGGGCTCCTTTCCAGTCGGCCTGATTCCCGAAGCCCAATTCGAGTCGGCCCGGCTCCAGTTCCAGCCTGAGGACACGCTGGTTCTGTTCAGCGACGGCGTCACGGAGGCTGAGAACCTCGAGCACGATTCCTTCGAGGTCTCCGGCCTCAGCCAGGCCCTCGCCGGCAAGCAGGACTTAACGGTCGAGGCCCTGCGGCAGTCGATCCTCGACGCGGTGCGCGATTTTACGCAGGGCGCGCCCCAGTTCGACGACCTGACGCTGCTCGTGGTGCGCTACCGCGCCACAGCCTAAAGGGTCGCCGCTGCCCCACTGCAGCGTTCCCGTGCCCCATCCTTTCGCGCTTTTTGCGAAAGGGTGGGAAAGCACGAACCCAAACCCACCCTTCAACCCAGCACGAAAGGTGGGTGCCCCAGGTCCCTCGCGCTTGGGGACCTGGGATACCACGAACCTCAACTCTCTTCCTTCACCCCAACACGAACTTCGGACAACGCCCCGTGCCCCATCCTTTCGCGCTTTTTGCGAAAGGGTGGGAAAGCACGAACCCAAACCCACCCTTCAACCCAGCACGAAAAGTGGGTGCCCCAGGTCCCTCGCACTTGGGGACCTGGGATACCACGAACCTCAACTCTCTTCCTTCACCCCAACACGAACTTCGGACAACGCCCCGTGCCCCATCCTTTTCCGCGCTCTTTGCGGAAAAGGGTGGGACGGGCGCCCTCTTACTCCATGCCGGCTGATCCCTGCTCCCTGTCTTCCCGCTCCCTCGCTCCAAGTTTTTCTAATCCCTGATCCCTGATCCCTGTTCCCTGTATTGATACAATCCTCTTCATGGCCGCCCCGACTGTTATTGGAAGATACGAGATCGTCGCGGAACTGGGACGCGGCGCGATGGGCAGCGTCTTTAAGGCGCTCGACCCCTTGGTGGGCCGCACCGTGGCTCTCAAGACCATCCATTCCGCCGCCCTTGAAGGCGAGCACAGCGAGGAATACCGCGCGCGTTTTTATCGCGAGGCCACCGCCTGCGGCGTGCTGGCGCATCCCGCCATCGTGCCCGTCTTCGACGTGGGCGAGCATGAGGGCGCGCCGTTTCTGGTCATGGAATATGTCGAGGGCCGCACCCTCGCCGACGCCCTCAAAAAAGGCGAGCGCTTTACCCTCGACCGCGTCTGCGAGATCGGCCAGCAACTGGCCGAGGCCCTCGGCTACGCGCACCGCCAGGGCGTGATCCATCGCGATATCAAGCCCGCCAACATCCTGTTGACTTCGCGCCAGGTCTACGGCAGCGAGCGGCCCCGCATCACCGATTTCGGCATCGCCAAGCTGGCGGCCAGCGAAATCACCACCACCGGCCAATTGCTCGGCACGCCCTCCTTCATGCCGCCCGAGCAGTTTACCGGCGCGCCCATCGACGGCCGCGCCGACCTGTTCTCCCTGGGCGTGATCCTCTACGCGCTGGCCACCGGCGATCAGCCTTTCCCCGGCGAAACCGTGACCGCGGTTTCTTACAAGATCGTCTACACCGAGCCCGTCCCGCCCACGAAGCTCAACCCCTCCATTCCTGCGGGCCTGGAGGCCGTAATCCTGAAATGCCTGGCCAAGAATCCCGCCGGCCGCTATCAGACCGGCGATGAACTCGCGCAGGATCTCGCCACATTGCGCGCCAATCCCAACGCCACGTCGCTGCTCGCCACCGCACCGGCCGCGCCCGCAAGCGATCCCAACGCCACGCTCGCCGCCGCACCCGGCAGCATCTCGCATCCGTCCGCGCTGACGCAGGCGACGGCTGTACAAAGCTCCGCCAAGGCGGCAAAAAGGCCCTCCAAACCGGCAAAACCCGTGGCCCTCGTCGCCGCGGTTCTGCTGGCGGTCGCGGCAGCCGGCGCAGGCGGCTGGTACCTGCTCCGCCTGCATCATCCAAAGCCAGTCCCGCCGCAGCAACAGGCCACCACCACTCCCGCGCCGAAACCGGCCGCGACTGCCCCTTTGCCGGTGGTGCAGGGAACTGTGCTGCCTGAGCACGAGCCTGCCGCTCCGGCCAAGCCGGCAGCCGCCAAGCCCGCCGCCGTAGCCCCCAAGACTCCAACTCCAGCCGCCAATCCCACCGCCGTAGTTCCCAAGACTCCAACCCCAGCCGCCATTCCCACGCCGCCGCCCGCAGCCAAGCCTGCCGCTCCGGCCTTCGATCCGCACAAGCTAGATGCCAACACCAACAGCAAATTCAAAATCGAGTTGAGCCACCTGCCCATCCGCCTGCCCTTGACTGTGGAAATGAACAACACGGTCTACCTGCGCTTTGTCACCGGCGACGCAACCAATCTCGACAACCTCTTCGTGCCTCCCGGGATTCAGACCTTCCGCGTTACCGTGATGAGCGGCGGCCAGCAGATGGCCTCGAATGCCGTCTCCAGTGAGTTCAAGGCCAAAAAGCGCAAAACGCTCAAGATCGAGGTGCGCAACCAGAGCAGCGTGCCTGCCGGCTCCGCGTCTCCGCTCAGCCCTGGCGCGCAAATCTTCATCGCGCTCTCCTCCCCGCTTTTGTAACCCTAATCCTGCTCATTTAATTGATCGGATCGCAGTCAGAATGAAGCGGGTGCCCATCCTTTCGCGCGCCTTGTAGCGCCGGTCTCCAGACCGGCTGTAGTGCGGGTCTCCTGACCCGCACATCCGACACGGTGGGATTGGCAGACCCTTCCCCGGGCGTGCAGGTTCCCAAAGTGAACATCGTTGTTTGTAACCCGATTTTCACAATCGTCCGGTAGCATCGCCCTATCCCATGCCGGACGTGTCACTTGAAGGCGCCCGGTTTTGGAACTGAACATTCCCCGCAACGAAGGAAGAACGCAATGCAAATCTCCACCGACGAAATGCCCGGCGGCATCACCCGCGTGGCCCTCGATGGCCGCATGGACATTGCCGGCGCTGCGGTTGTCGACCTCAAGATGAACCTGATCGCGGGCAGCGCCAAGAAACTCCTGATCGACCTCCAGAAGGTCGATTTCCTGGGCTCGATGGGCCTGCGCTCCATCGTCCTTCCCGCGCGGGCCGTCAATAGCCGCGGCGGCAAGGTGGTCCTGTTTGCGCCCAACGCCATGGTGGAATCGGTCCTCAAAACCAGCGGCATCGATTCCTTGCTGCCCATCCACCGCGATCTCGATGCCGCCGTCGCCGCGCTGGCATAATCTATGTTTGCCTTACCCACGGCCGTCATGCACGCATCCAATCCATCCGGGCCAGAGCTGCGGCTGACCCTCAAAAGTCAGCTCGCGGACCTGACCCTGGTCTGGTCCTGGGTGGAGGCGTTGGCCGCCCATCACTCCCTTTCAGCCGAAACCCAGTTCGCCATCCAGCTTTGTCTTCAGGAAGCGCTCTCCAACGTCATTCGTCACGGCTACAGCGGACAAGCAGACCAACCCATTACCGTCGAGTGCGCCTCCACCAGCCGAGGGGAGATAATCTTTGTCGTCGAGGACCACGCTCCGCCCTTCGATCCTCTTGCGCATCCCCACGCCGGCCAAGCCCCTGCTCCCGCCTCGATCGCCGAACTGGAGCCCGGCGGCCAGGGCATCCGCCTCATGCGCGGCTTCGCGCACCGCGCCGCCTACCAGCGTCTGCCCAACGGCAATCGCCTCACCCTGGCCTTCACCCTCCCGCATTGACCTTCCCGGGGTGGCCCCGCCGTTGACTCCTCCATAACGTCGCGCGCCGCGTTCGTGAAACGAGCGAATTTCGGGGTCGTCGGGAGGCGTCTTTACAAGCCGGTCTGCTCCGTGATCGGTCCGAATTGACCGGGGCCAGCATCGACGAGTTGCACAGTCACGTCTGTCTCGACAGGCCCGCAAACCGTTTGTCCTCGCCTCTCAATCGAAACTCTGATCCTTATTCTTCCGCTTTGTCCCATCGGAAAGCCCGTATATTTCGCAACAAATATCAGACCACGTCTGCCGGGCGCCGCGGCGGGAAGAATAGTGCGGTTGAACACCGTGTTGTCGGGCCAAAATACTTCAATCACCTCAGAATAAATCTCTCCTTCCTCTTCGGGAGCGAGCATCCACCTCGAAAATACGCACCATTCTCTAGGTATTACTGCATCCTGAGGTACCTCGGCTGCCGCCGGGACGGCTATCTTGATTTCGTCAAAAACAGAGATCAGCGAATGACCGGCAACTGGGTCCTGCAACACGGTCTGACAGGGAGCGAGAATGAGAAAAGTCATATCGTCAAGCCGCCTGGAACTGAATTCGTTCATTGAAGTTAGCGCGGGCCGATCCGACTCCAACAGACGCGGTCGACTCACCCACTTGGACACCGCCAAGCCAAGGCACCTCGAGCAGGAATCCGGCTTGATAGAGTTGCAACCAAGGATTCCAGTACTCTGGCTTGGGCACAACGGTGCTGTGCCAATTTGCACCCCGATCGATCCAACCGGCTCGGAGACCAGCATGAATCAATGCAATTGGCTCAGGCCCCGAATCGCTGTATCCAAACTGAGTTCCACAGGAGGGACAAATCAGCGCTATTTCGGGCGGCCTTCGAAGATTGGCATAACCACACACTGGACAACTGTACATTCATCACCTCTTGCATCCGTCCCTGTAGTAATCCATATTCGTGCGAAAACCATGCGTTCCCGGCGGACGCTTATCCGGAGGCAAATGGCCCGCCGGAACCGGGATGAAGTACGTCGCAATGTAACCCGAACTGTATTTTACGCCGTACTCCTGCGTCTCTGAATCATATCGGCAGACCATGCCATTTGCCCGAACACATTCATGCAACGGAAAAACGACGGCCCTGTGCGTCATAAAACGGTCTGCCATCCGCTCGTAATCTTCTGGTGTCGCTGCCCCAATATCCTTGCAATGAACGGCAAAGTGTTGCAGTAGGTCAGCGCGGTCGTGCGGATCAAAGGGCACGGATAACCATCGTAAACCCCGGCTCCCGTCAAGAACAGCAAAACTTTCGTGTTATGGGACCCCCCTGTAAAATCTGGCACGCAGGTATATTTATACCTCCGTAACCCGCCGTTTCTACGCGCCCCCGCCCTCATTGCGACCCCGTCCCCGCACCCCTTGCGGTATCATTGCGTCTATAGGGTATGGGCGGCCGACTTTCCCTCTGCGGCCGTCCCGGTGGTGTGTGTGTCCCGACTTTTTCAGCGTCTTGTCTTTGGTGTCTCCTTGGCGATCATCGCCGTACTCGGCTTGGGCTACGTCCTTGGCGAACTCGGCTGGATCGGCGTGCACGCCGGCGACGATCAGGATGCCGCGTACCGCCAGATGCGCGTCTACGCCGAAGTTCTGCGCAAGATCCAGAACTTCTACGTCACCGATCCCAACATCCCCGGCGTGACCAACGGAGCGCTGCACGGCCTTCTCGACTCGCTCGACCCCGACTCCAGCTACCTGAGCGCCGCTGAGTACAAGATCTACAAGGACCGTCCCGCCACCGACAACGCGCAGGTGGGCATCACCGTCTCCAAGCGCTACGGCTACGCCACCATCGTCAACGTGCTGCCCGGCTCTCCCGCCGCTCTGGCGCATCTCCGCGACGGCGACGTGATCGATCTGATCGAAGGCCAGTCCACGCACGACACACCGCTGGCCCTGGTGCGCTACATGCTCGAGGGCAAGCCCGGAACCACGGTTGCGATCTCCGTCGTTCGCCCCTTCAAGCCCGATCCGGACAAGATCACGCTCACGCGCGCAGTCCTGGCCGCGCCTCCCTTGGGCGAGCAGTTTTATGAGAACGCGACCATCCTTTACCTCAAGCCGGGCGTCTTGACCGCTGCGCGCGTCGATGACATTGCCGCCCGCATCAAGGGCGCCGGCAAAGGCCGCAAGATTCTTCTCGATCTGCGCGACACCACGGGCAGCGACCCCGTGCAGGGATTGCGTCTGGCCAACTTCTTCATCAAGCAGGGCACCCTGGCCACTCTTGAGGGCCAGAAGTTCCCCGCGCAAACCTTCGCGGCCGATCCCGCGCAGTGCCTTACCGACTCGCCCGTAGCCGTGCTCGTCGATCGCGGCACCTACGGCGCTCCGGAACTCACCGCCGCCGCCATTGAAGGCCTCAAGCGCGGCGATGTGATCGGTGAGCGCACCTTCGGCGAGGGCTCGGTGCAAAAGACCATCGACCTGCCCGACGGCGGAGCGCTCATGCTCACCGTGGCCAAGTACGAGGGCCCCGGCGGCAAGAAGATCGAAGACGATGCCGTCACGCCCACGGTCGTCGTCGCCGGCCCTGAAGACAGCGAAGAGCCCATGCCGCCCTCCAACGGCGACGAGCAGTTGAATCAGGCCCTCGCGCTGCTGAAGTCCAAGACGAGCTAGCTCCCAACTGCTCACTTCCGCACAGGCATCCCGTGCCCCAACAGTGAGGAACCCCGTGCCCCATCCTTTCGCGCCCTTGTAGCGCCGGTCTCCAGACCGGCTGTAGTGCGGGTCTCCTGACCCGCACACGGGCTTGGGTCATAGCACGGACCCAAACCCACCCTTCAACCCAGCACGAAAAATGGGTGCCCCAGGTCCCTCGCACTTGGGGACCTGGGATAGCACGAACCCAAACTCTCTTCCTTCACCTCAACACGAACTTCGGACAACGCACCAGATTCTTCCCATTCCCGCTCTTGCACGCCATGGTCCCCCAGCCCTTCGTGCGCCGTTTTTTCCACCTCGCGCAATGCTAGCCTTAAGGTGAGCGCGCTTCCTCGACACTCAGCCGAACAGCGCCCATGAGGCCAAATCTGCCTTGGCTGTTACCCCCCATCAGCCGCCGCCCAAATCGCGCTTCGAAGCGCGCACCGTCGCAACGCGCCCCGCAGCCCGCGCCGTCGAGCCCCCGCGCCGCGCCCTCGGTCCGCCGCTTCCCGAACACCGCCGCCGCAAGCTCGCCGGCCGTTCCGCGCTGGCCGCGCTGATCGTTCTTGCCGCCGCCACCGGGTCGCTCGCCGGCCTCACCCTCGTCTACTCCGTCGACCTCCCCCAGATTCAGGAGCTCGAACAGTATCGCCCCTCCACCACCACCGATCTCTACGACCGCAGGGGCCGCATCATCGGCTCCTTCGCCCTGGAGCGCCGCGAGGTTGTCGGCTACGACGGCTTCGCGCCCGTCCTCCGCCAGGCCGTCATCTCCATCGAAGACAAAAACTTCGAGTCGCACTGGGGCATTAACGTCTTTCGCGTGGCCGGCGCCGCCTGGCACGACATACGGTCGCACGGGCGCGCCCAGGGCGCATCGACTCTGACCATGCAATTGGCGCGCAACCTCTTTCTCTCCTCCGATCGCACCGCCATGCGCAAGATTCAGGAGGCCTATCTCGCCATCCAGATCGAGCGCGCCTTCACCAAGCAGCAGATATTCACCCTCTACGCCAACCAGATCTACCTCGGCAGCGGCATGTACGGCTTCGAGGCTGCGTCGGAGTATTTCTTCTCCAAGCACGCCAAAGATCTCACGCTCACCGAAGCGGCGCTTCTTGCCGGACTGCCCAAAGGTCCGGCGGCCTTCTCGCCCATCCTCGCTCCCGAGCGCGCGCTGCACCGCCGCAACCTGGTGCTAAGCGAAATGGAAGGGGACGGCGTCATCACCCACGCCGAAGCCGAACATGCCCGCGCGGCGCCGCTCGGCCTGCGCCTCGCGCAACCGGCCGGCGCTGTCGCGCCTTGGTTCCAGGAAGAAGTCAGGCGCGAGCTCGACAAGCACTTCGGCTCCGAAGAAGTGCACGAGGCCGGACTGCGCGTCGACACCACGCTCGATCTCGATCTGCAGCAGGTGGCCAACCGCGCCGTGGCCGAGGGCGTGGCCGCATACGAGCGCCGCCGCGGCTGGACCGGCAAGCTCGAAAACGTTTTCGCGAGCGGCGAGACGCTCGATTCCTATCGCCATCCCGACTGGGCTGTAACCGCTGCTCCCGGCGACTACATTCATGCTCTCGTCACGCGCGCGCTTCCGCTCGAGATCGAGGCGCACATCGGCCCCGCGGATCAGGCAGGCTCGGAAGTTCTCATTCTCCCCGCCGACTGGCAATGGACCGGCCAGCGCTACGGCGACGCGCTCGCCAAGCCCGGCGACATCATTTATATCCGCCTCACCGCGGCCACGGAAGGCGGCGTGCGCCGCGCCACGCTCGAGCAGGACTCGGGCGCAGAGGGTGCGCTGCTCGCCATTGACAATACCAGCGGCGACATTCTCGCCATGGTCGGCGGCCGCGACTACGCGCTCTCGGTCTTCAACCGCGCCACGCAGGCCGAGCGCCAGACCGGCTCCAGCTTCAAGCCCTACGTCTACACCGCCGCGATCGAGGACGGCGTCAAGCCCACCGACATCGTGATGGATACGCCGGTCAGCTTCGGCGGCTACGTTCCCCACAACTACGAGAACGACTACAAGGGCGCCATGACCGTCGCCAACGCCTTCGCCGAGTCGCGTAACATTCCCGCGCTCAGGCTGGCCGCGCGCGTGGGCATTCACAACGTCATCGACCTGGCGCACCGCTTCGGCGTCACCTCGAACATTCCCGCCTACCTGCCCGTGGCGCTGGGCGCGGTCGAGATCACGCTCGAGGAGCAGGTGGCTTCCTACTCGGTCTTCCCCAACGACGGCATCCGCGTGGCCCCGCGCCTCATCCGCAGGGTCTCGAACGCCGACGGCATCGCGCTGTGGCAGGAGACGCCGGCCGTCAAGGAAGTCATCGACCAGAAGACCGCGCGCACCATGATGACGCTCTTGCGCGCCGTCACCAAGTACGGCACCGGCGCCGCCGCCGCGCAACTCAATCACCCGCTCGGCGGCAAAACCGGAACCACTTCGGACTTCACCGATGCGTGGTTCCTCGGCTTCTCGCCCTCGGTCACATGCGGCGTGTGGGTGGGTTACGATAGCCGCGAATCGCTCGGCAACAAGGAAACCGGCGCCGCCACCGCGCTGCCCATCTGGATCAACTTCATGCGCGCCGCCATCTCCGGCAAAGACGACGAAAAATTCCCCGGTGACGAAGTCGCCAGTGCCTCGCCCAGTCAGCCCCGTGCCCCATCCTCGCGCCTTTTTTCTGGCGCGAGGGTGGGAGACCACCAACATTCGCAGTAGAGCCGCTCAACTCCCGTGCCTATCCTGGAGACTCCGCCCGTGCCCCATCCTTTCGCGTTCCTTGCGAAAGGGTGGGACAGCACGAACCTCAACTCGTTTAGCTCGACCCGGCTCAAAACCCCGTGCCCCATCCTTTCGCGTTCCTTGCGAAAGGGTGGGACGGCACGAACCTCAACTCGTTTCGCTCGACCCAGCTGAAATCCCCGTGCCCCATCCTTTCGCGTTCCTTGCGAAAGGGTGGGACAGCACGAACCTCAACTCCCTTCGCTCGACCCGGCTCAAAACCCCGTGCCCCATCCTTTCGCGTTCCTTGCGAAAGGGTGGGACGGCACGAACCTCAACTCCCTTCGCTCGACCCAGCTGAAATCCCCGTGCCCCATCCTTTCGCGTTCATTGCGAAAGGGTGGGACAGCACGAACCTCAACTCGTTTAGCTCGACCCGGCTCAAAACCCCGTGCCCCATCCTTTCGCGTTCATTGCGAAAGGGTGGGACAGCACGAACCTCAACTCGTTTAGCTCGACCCGGCTCAAAACCCCGTGCCCCATCCTTTCGCGTTCATTGCGAAAGGGTGGGACAGCACGACCAGTCGCAGTAAAATGAGCCCATCTATCTCTCGCAAACCGGCAGGATTCCATGCCAGACGGGCTTAAACGGCTTCATCACTCCGGGCAAGCGCACTTCCTCACCTTCAGTTGCTATCATCGGTTGCCACTTTTCGCCGAGATGCAAATGGAAAACGCATTCCTGGGCGTTCTCGAGCAGATTCGGCGCCGATTCGAGATGCGAGTATTTGGCTACGTGGTGATGCCCGAGCATGTTCACTTATTGGTGAGCGAGCCTGCCGGCAAGCTGCTTTCCAGGGCCATGCAGATTCTGAAAACCACGGTCACAATTCAGGCACGACAGGAGAACAAGCGGGTCGCAGGAGGACCGCCTTTCTGGCAGCCTCGCTATTTCGATCACAATGTTCGCAACCACGCTGGGTTCGTCACGCAATTGCGGTACATCCACCGCAACCCTGTAAAACGGGGACTTTGCCTTGCTCCTGAAGATTGGCCATGGTCGAGTTTCCGCGCCTGGGCAACCGGAGAGATTGGAGCCGTCGAGGTGGAAACGACTTGGACGGCTGCGCGGCGGGAAGCAAACAAAACATAGTGCGCTCCCACCCTTGCGCCAGGAAAAAGGCGCAAGGATGGGGCACGGGGCTTTTACCTGCCGCCGAAAACGCGCTGCGCCCATGCCTTCGCGCCTTTTTGGGAAGCGGCGGCCCGCCGCCTCACGCCCTCAAGAAACCGAACAGGCCGGATTTCTTCTTGTCCTGCTTCTCTGCTTGCTTGCCGGAGGCCGCGAGCGCCATCTTCTTGATGATGCGCCGAACGCCGGACTCCTCCAGCGGCTCAGCATTGTCCTGCGTGCGGCGAACGGCTGCAAAGTCGTTGGGAATCTTCCATTGCGCGGGCAGGGTGAGCGCGCCCTCGACGGTCTTGTCGTTGATGCCAAACATCTCGTCCGTGTGCCGGTTCCATACCACCTCAATCTTCGTGCTGTAGTCCTCCAGGCACTCGGTAATCAGCCGGTTGGCGTTGCGCAGTTCGGAAACGTTCGCCTGCATGACCAGGTAGATGGTGGAAACGAGGTCGAAAAGCCGCGTATCCGCCAGCTCCAGCCTGGAGCCCGCATCGACCACGACGTAATCGAAAGATTTTGAGGCCGCAGTGAGCAGTTGGTCCACGGACTTGCCCGGCGGAGGCACGCGAACATACCTGCCGGGAGCACCGAGCACGTACAACCCCGATGCATGTCTCGACACCAGCTTCGAAAGATACGTGGCATCCAGACGCTCCGAATCGCGTAGCGCATCGAGCGTGGAAAACTCGCTGCTGCTGACGCCCAGGCACAAAGCCGCATCGCCCAGCGGGAGATCGAGGTCGATCAGCAGCGTGCTCCGTCCGGATTCCTGCGCCAGCTCCACGGCAAAGTTGCACGCCACGGTAGTCGTTCCGGAACCGCCCTTGGCTCCGAGAAAGACGAACGGCCTGCCGATCGCCTTTTTCTTCATCGGCGTCAAGTGGGCGCGGCTCGCCCTGCGGCGGAATGCCTCCTGGATCACACCCTGCTCAAAGGGATAGTGCAGGAACTCCCGCACCCCCAGCCTCATGCACTGGATCAGCAATTCTCCGTCGGGGCGTTCCCCATAGACGATGGGAGAGAAGCCGCCCAGGTTGCAGATGGTTTCGATCGCCTGCTGCGCTTGTTCCTTGTCGCCGTCCAGGGCGATGAGGACCACGTCGATACCCTGGTTCCTGAGAGCCTGCGGGTTCTCCACATCCCTCAGTCTCGTGATGCGCGGCGTGACTCCATTGGGCCGCATGGTGCAGACGATGGCCGACACCGCGTTGCCGCGTTCGAAGTCCGGATCGACGATCGCAACCGACATGCCGCGTTCGCGCGCGACGTTGGTGCGCATGTCGAAACCCGTTCCACTCTCTTCTTCCAGGGGATCCAAAAACACAACCTTTCCGCGTCGCATGGCGCACTTCCGCCATCGGGACGTTGAGGTCCTCTGCCTCTCGGGAAATCCGCGACGTGAATTCCGCAAATGGGATTTTGCGGACTCGGCATCGCTAATTCCTATAGACAGAATCGGCTCCGATGTGAACGGGGAAGAGTATGTTTGGGCTTCGGGAAGTTACTATAATAATGCCGGAAATTGTCCGGAGAGTGCTTGCAATTCCTGATTTCCAACCACTTGCCCGTGCCCCATCCTCAATGCAGTCTTTGCGTTGAGGATGGGCAGCACAAATCTGAACGCAGCTTTTCGGCGCAGCACGATCGTCCCCGTGCCCCATCCTTTCGCGCCTTTTGCGAAAGGGTGGGAGAGCACGAACCCAAGCCCACTCATCAACTCAGGACAATCGTTCCGAGTCCCATCCATTCCCACATCGATTGCGGAAAAGAGCAGGCTACCGCGTCACGCTCTCAAGAGTCTGAGGAAACCGGCTTTCTTCTTTCTATCCGGGGTTTCCTCCCGCAACCCGGAGGCCGCGGCCGCCATCTTCCCGATGGCGCGCTGAATCTTCGAGTCCTCAAGCGGCCCGGTGGTGTGCTGCATCCGGCGAACCGCCGCGAAGTCGTTGGGAATTCTCCATTGTGCGGGCACGGTGAGGGCGCTTTCGATGGCCTCATCGTTGATGCCGAACAAATCGGCCGTATACCGGTTCAGTACCACCTCCACCTTCGAACCGTAGGCCTGGAAGCACTCGGTGATCACCCGGTTGGCGTTGCGCAGTTCGGCAATGCCCACCTGCGTGACCAGGTAGATGGTGGAAACGAGGTCGAAAAGCTGCGTGTCCATCAACTCCAACTTGGATCCGGCATCCACCACCACGTAATCGAACGACTCGCAGGCGGCGGCCAGCAATCGGTCCACGGATTCGCCCGGCGGCGGCACGCGATGATATTTGCCGGGAGCTGCAAGCACGCGCAATCCCGATTGATGTTGCGACAACAGCTTGGCCAGAAACGTGGAATCGAGATCCTGCGCCTTGTTCAGCGCATCGAGAGTGGAGAATTCGCTGCCCACGCCAAGGCACAACGCAGCATCGCCGAGCGGCAGATCGAGATCGATCAGAAGTGTGCTCCGTTTCGATTCCTGCGCCAGCGAAACGGCAAAGTTGCACGCCGCCGTGGTCACACCGGAGCCGCCCTTGGCGCCGAAAAACACGAACGACTTGCCCTTCGCCTTTTTTGTGTCCGGCATCAACTGGCCACGGCTCGCCTTGCGACGGAATGCCTCTTGGATAACACCCTGCTCAAAGGGATAGTGGAGAAACTCACGCACCCCCGCCCTCATGCACTGGATCAGCATATCGTCTCCGGTGTCTCCGGAGTAGGCCATGAGGGTCGTCTTTCCCGAGCTGCAGAGCGCCTCGATGGCTTCGAGCGACCGTTCCTTGTCGCGATCCACGGCCATGAGGACCACGTCAATACCCTGGTTGGCTAGAACCTGCGGGTTCCCAACATCCGCCAGTCTTGTTACGCGCGGTGTCGCTCCGTTGGGCCGCATGGAGCAGACGATGGCCGATACCGCGTTGCCACGTTCGAAGTCCGCATCGACGACCGCAATCGACATGCCGCGCACGCCGTCGATCGGGAGGTTCAGTCCAGAACCGCTGCCATTACTATCACTTCCAGAGGAAGTCATCGGAGCATAGCCTTTCTTAGGGGCCGCAGCCCGTCTGTTGAACGTCAGTTGTGAGGAATATCGCCTGGGGTGGCTAATCGACTCGCTGAACGTTAGATGCGAGTCGTCCGATCGAAGATGCGCAAAATCGTGATGCGAAGCCCGGCGATGAAAAGCGGGAAGAACGACAGTTGGAACTTTCAACCGGGTGGGGAACGATTCAAGGAGGCTTTCATCCTACGCTGGTCTCCGGTCAAGCAAAAACTCACGCAGGTGCAGGGCAATCGCACTTGGAATTTGCCTGTGGGATGGAGGGCGCGAACCTTAAACTCTCTGGAAAGATTCGTTGTTTTGAAAGGGCACGGCTTTACAGGCTGCGGAAGAACTCGTTCAGCAAGAGGCTTTGTAACAGGGCACGAGTTTACTCGTGCCGCAAACGCCGCAAAATGAAGGACGGGCTTTAGCCCCTGCGGGTGCCCCGATCAAGAATTCGTTTGCTGTTCGCCGTTTTTCCGCAGCCTGTTTAGCCGTGCCGATTGCCAGGCAAATTCTGCCGGCTTTAGCCGCCGAGGGATGTATTGAATCTTTTCAAACCATCCCTCCGGGGCTAAAGCCCGAGAGATTTCTGGCTGTTTTGCGGCACCCTTCGACTATCGCTCAGGGCAGGCTTTGAAGCCGTGCCCTTTCAAAACTGGACAGTGCCATGTTCTCTCATAGCCTCATGCGGCACTCTCCAAGCTGGAAATGTTGATCTTTAAGGCATTGGCAGGCTCCCCGTAGCGGTGGAGAATAATTCTCAGTTTGTGCGGGAGCACC
>Ga0224557_1001357_pt1 | contig 23904 bp, 27 predicted proteins | sample 714S31014metaG_FD_180677 | JGI IMG/M metagenome (GOLD analysis project Ga0224557, IMG submission 180677) | Peat soil microbial communities from Stordalen Mire, Sweden - 717 S3 10-14 | ecosystem: Environmental > Terrestrial > Soil > Wetlands > Peat | place: Sweden: Norrbotten County, Stordalen... | reverse complement strand
TCCCCACGCACCCAGCCGGAATTGCTGGTCGCCGCCGGCCTTGCCTTCGACACGATTTCAACCACCGACTGCCTCGGCTTCTTTTTACACGCCGGTTACGCTATATGATTTATGGAATTGCTCTAAAGCTGCGGCAAAACAAAATTAGTCAACGCTTCCTTTCCGCTTGGCGGACGAAAACTGACCGTTGAAATCTGGTTGAAAACTTCATCCGCGCACGGCACATTATGCCCGCTATGCAATCTGTTTTTACCGGTCCCGTTTATGTCGTGCGCGACAACATTGACACCGACCAGATCATCTCTGCGCAATTTTTGAACCTCGTTCCGACGATACCCGAGGAATACGAGAAGCTCGGCAGCTACGCGCTCGACGGCCTGCCCAAATCACTTTACCCGAACCGCTTTGTCAAGGAAGGCGCGCTCGACAGCGAATTTCCCATCGTTGTCGGCGGGAAAAATTTCGGCTGCGGCAGCTCGCGCGAACACGCGCCCATCGCGCTCGGCTCGGCCGGATGCAAAATTGTCCTCGCCGAAAGTTTCGCGCGCATTTTCTTCCGCAACTCCGTCGCCACCGGCGAGCTGTATCCGTGCGAAATCACCGAACGTCTCTGCGATATTTTGAAAAACGGCGACGTGGTGACAGTTGATCTCGACGCCGCCACCGTCACGGTCAAGGCAACCGGCAAAGTCATCAAATTCAAACCGCTCGGCGACGTTCGTCCGGTGGTGGATGCCGGCGGCCTGTTCAATTACGCGCGCCAAAGCGGGATGATTGCGAAGCAAAATTAAAGTGGATCAAATTCTCCGGTTTTAATTTCATTTAATGAAAGTTGTTTTCTGAAACTTTTAAGCTCACCGCCCCAATCAAGAAATTCATCTGACGCTTTCGCACCTCTGTCAAGAACTTCGGGCTTTGTGAATGGAAGCTTGTGTGGATTTTTGCCGTTCGCTGGAAATGGAAAAAGGTTTTGACCGCAAAACAAAATTACATAATCAAATGGGTGCGGCTTTTGGCAAATCGAGAACAATGAATAAATCAATTTGGCTTTGTGATCGGCGCAAGCTTCCTCTTTGCCGGGCGTAATCTTTTCCCTTGCAGGAAAAATTTCACCGAATGGACTACCACCGGCAACGTGCGCCACCAACCATTTTTCAGGACAATTTTCTTTCCATTTTTTAACTTTCTCGCGTTTCTCATCAAATTGGCGATTAAACGCACCGAGCGACTCTCTATCTGAAAAATTGCCCCAAGAAAATTCCTGATAGGGCTGCGGATTGTCCTTGGCTTCTTTTTTCCACAATTTGAATTTTCCTCGGCGCAAATAACCGCCTTTAACAAAATCTTTTGGATCAAGGTCTGTCAGTTCGACGCCGATTCGTTTGCCAGCAATAGAAAATATGAAATCAGGCGGATCTGCGGCGAATTCTACGTCGTCCAACGAAAGGTAGTTTTGCAAACCCAAAACAAACGGGATAATTTCTTCAGCTTCTTGCGCGCGTTTCAAATCTGATGACGGCTTGCGATAAACCGACATTTTAACCAGATTCAACATTTTCTGGGTTTCATCTGTGTTCAATCTGTGGCTATATGAACTGGAAATTAAATGACCAAGCAAGCCATTTCATCATTGAACCTGCTCCCCTGCCCTCGCTCGCTCAAAATTCTTCGCGGCACGTTCACGCTGGCGTTGATTTTTTCAGCGATTCCAAAATTCGTGCGAAATTATAACTGCGCCGGCGGCGGTTTTGGTGTTAAATAAGCGCGAAGTATGAAACCGCCGGGCGAAATCCAGTTTGTCTTTCCTGCTTGCTTTGCGGGCGGGTTGGGATTTTACTCACGCCAACAATCAATCAGCGAGCAATTATGATCATCTACGGCATCTGTCTGGTGGTTGGGCTGCTGTTCACAATGGGCAGCGTAATGTTTGGGCATTTCTTCGGTCATGGCGGCCATGTCGCGGGCAGCGGCGGTCACGTGGAGGCGGGCGCGGACAGCAGCGATGCGCCGGGCATTTCCATTTTCAGCCCGACCATCATTGCCTCGTTTATCACGGCCTTCGGCGGCTTCGGCCTCATTTTCACGCAGTTTCCAAAAACAAGCAACGCGGCGATCAGCGCGCCGCTTTCGCTCCTCGGCGGTCTGGCGGTGGCGGGGGTGTTGCTCGTGTTTCTGCGTTCGGTGTTCCGCCATACGCAAAGCTCCAGCGAATCTCATGTGGCGCAGCTTGTCGGCGCGGAGGCCAATGTCATCACGCCCATCCCGGCAAATGGCGTCGGCGAAATCGCCTACGTCGTGGGCGGCACGCGTTATTCGGCGCCAGCCCGCGCGGAAAACAACGCGGCAGTGGGCAATGGCCGGACCGTCAAAATCGTCCGCATTGTCGGATCACAGTTTTACGTCACCGCAAGCAACTGAATTTTCCACTAACCAAATAAACAAAAACCATCAACTCATTATGAACCTCACTCCATTGCTGGCCGATTTGAACTTCGCTCAAGGCGGCATCGTCATCATCGCTGCGGTTGTCATCGTCATCGTCGTATTTCTGCTGCTTTACATGGTGTTCAGCCGTTACACCAAGGTCGGGCCGAACCAGGTGCTGGTCGTGTCCGGCATCAAACATCGCGCCGAGGACGGCACGAAGGTTGGCTTTCGCATTGTCAAAGGTGGCGGCACGTTCGTCTGGCCGATTTTCGAGAAGGTGGACATCCTCTCGCTGGAACTGCTGACGATTGATGTGCAGACGCCGGAAGTTTATACCAGCAAAGGCGTGCCGGTGAAAGTGGACGGCGTGGCGCAAACCAAGGTGAAAGGCGACGATGTTTCCATCCGCACGGCGGCGGAGCAATTTCTGGGAAAGAGCACCGATGAAATCCGCAACATCGCCACGCAGACGCTCGAAGGCCATTTGCGCGCGATTCTCGGCACGATGACGGTCGAGGAAATTTACCAGAACCGTGACGCCTTTGCCTCCAAAGTCCAGGAAGTGGCCGCCGGCGACATGGCGAACATGGGCCTGAACATCATCAGCTTCACCATCCGCGACATCCGCGACGGCCAGGGTTACCTCGACGCGCTCGGCAAACCGCGCATCGCCCAGGTCAAACGCGACGCCATCATCGCCCAGGCCGAGGCCGACCGCGATTCCCAGATTCGCTCCGCGCAGGCGAAGCAGGCCGGGCAGGAGGCGCAATTCCAGGCCGATTCAAAGATCGCCGAGGCGCAACGCGATTACCAATCGAACGTCGCGCAATATCAAGCGACGGTGAATGTGCAGAAGGCGCAGGCCGACCTCGCCTACGATTTGCAGAAGTTCAAGACCGGCCAGCTCGTGAAGGCCGAAGAAGTGCAAGTCAGCATCGTTGAGAAGCAGAAACAGATTGAACTGCAACAGCAGGAAATTTTGCGCCGGCAGCGCGAACTCGAAGCCACGGTGCAGAAGCCCGCCGATGCCGAGCGTTATCGGGTTGAGACGCTGGCGAACGCGCGGAAGTTCCAATTGGAAACCGAAGCCGAAGGTGCCGCTTCCGCGACCAAGGCAACGGGTTTTGCCGGTGCCGATGTCGTCAAGGCCACCGGTCTTGCCGAAGCCGATGCGAACAAGGCGCGCGGTCTGGCGCAGGCGGAGGTCATTGAGGCGCAGGGCAAGGCGACCGCCGAGGCGATGCGCGTGAAGGCCGAAAGCTTCAAGCAATACAACGAAGCGGCGGTCATCGAAATGCTGGTGCGTGTGATGCCGGAAATCGCGGGCAAGATCAGCGAACCGCTATCGAAGACCGAAAAGATGGTCATCATCAACAGCGGCAACGGCCCCGGCGGCGGCGCGAGCAAACTGACCAGCGACGTGACGACGATTATCAGCCAGTTGCCGCCGGTGCTGGAAGCCCTGACGGGAATCAAGTTTGAGAAACTGATGGAGCAGGTTCCCGCGCTGAAATCGGCGATGAGCAAAGACAATTCCGACAAAGGCAAATAACCATTTCGGAGGGACGAGCGCCGCGAGTCCCAAACTAAAATGGGGACTCGTGTAACTCGTCCATCCGATAAAACAACACAAGAGGTGAACCATGTTTCTAGGCGGCGTTGAATTCATTCTGATCTTGGCGGTGATGCTGGTAATGCTGCCCATTGCGCTGGCGGCGTTCGCGTTCTGGATTTGGATGCTGATTTCCGCCATCCAGAACAAAGGGCTGACCGACGGTGAAAAAATCGCGTGGGTTTTGGTGGTCGCGCTGCTGCATTTTTTGGGCGCGCTCATTTATTTCTTTGTCGGCCATCCGAAACGGAAAATACCGTTGTGAGTGTGAAATAACAACCGCACGCAAATCGCGGGAATATGTATAGCATCAAACCAGGACGCGGGCCGTCGTTGTTCGGCGCAATCTTTGCATTGATTGTCGGTGTGCCATTCGTTATTTTTTGGATCACTGTCGCAAGCAAAAGTGGAGCGCCGGGCTTTCTGGTTTTCTTTGAAATTGCTTTTTTGATTGTCGTTTTGGTCAGCGTTTTTCGTGGGTTTTATAACGCCACCTCCAAAAATCGAATCAGCGAGTATGACATCACCACCAAAGACGAGGAATCCGATCCGATGGACCGCCTGATTTCAGGTCCGTCCAATTCAGGTTCCTCCAGCGCCGACGTGAAAGAAAAACGGTTTTGTCCTTTCTGTGGAACGGAACATGATAGTGAATTCAGGTTCTGCCCGAAATGCGGCAAGGCTCAACCAGCCGACAACAACCGGACGTGAATTTATGAAGCTTTGCCGTTCACGCGAGGATCGGGACATTGCCGGGGTTTGTGGCGGGCTGGCGAGGCATCTCGGCTGGTCATCCTCGCGACTGCGCATCGCGTGGGTGCTCGCGACCATTTTCACGGCGTTTGCCGGCGTGGTGATTTATCTCGCGCTCTGGTATTTAATGCCGGAAGAGCCCGCGCCGGTGCCCGCTTTTGAGTCGCCGCCGTTGCAACCGTGGAAAAAGCAATTTTGAAGCCATGGCGGAGAATGAACCAACCAAAGTTTGTCCGCATTGCGCTGAAACAATCAAAGCGGCGGCGAAGGTTTGTCCTTTTTGTCGCTCGAAGCAAGGCCGGTATGTTTTATGGCGACAGGAATTGTTAATAGCCCTGCCATCTGCGGTGCTCATAATTACGGCGATTACGGTCATTGCGTGTTTTTTTCCAGATGAAGGCGGCACCGGCGGGCGTAGTTTTGCAGGGCATCGGAGTGACCTTGTTGTGTTGAATACCTCACTGGATCGCGCCGGAACAAAACCTAATTTCTGGATCACTGGCATTGTGACCAATCAAGGCGAATATCCATGGCGCGTTCTCGAATTGGAGGTTCGTTTTCTGGATGAACACGGAAATCTGCTCGATGTGCGCCACCCCGACTTAAAAGATTCTTTTGTCATACAGTCTCACCAAGAAACTGGATTCAGAGTGGAGCTTGGCGGATTGGCTTTCACGAACAATAACATCACGCATCAGGTGCGCGTTCAAATGGCAACTGATGGCGATCGGCCAGTGAAATCGGACTGAATCACATATTTTCTATGCGACTATGAATGATCCAGAGAAGCGGATATGCCCATTCTGCATTGAGACCATCGAGGTAAAGGCGAAGCTTTGTCCTTACTGCCATCAGTGGCTCACATGGAAGTCGTTTCGCCACCCGCTGGTTATGCTTCTAATCCATGTTGTTCCAGTGACAGCTGTTTGGATCACGTTTGGAGCGATTGCACTTTCGAGCATAGATCGTCTGCAGAACCCCAAACCTTATTACAGCGAGTTTCCAAATTCACTCAAGGTTCTTGAATCGCAAATGAACTGGGCTCAAACCAGTGATGGGCTGCGTATTTACATTACCGGGGTGCTGACCAATGCCAGTCCGGTCGCTTGGAAAGATACCGAATTCGATTGCCGGTTTTTTAATGCTCATGGCGCGATGCTTGATGCCAGCGTCGGTCACAGCTACGGCACTGTTCTACCGTGCGACGACAGGGCCTTCAGGGTCGCAATCATTCCAATTGCGCCAACGAACGACTATGCATCGTTCAAGATTTTTGTCGGAAACGCAATAAACACGAAAGGCTTGTTTTAATTCTCCAAGGCGATTCACTCAATATGCTCTTTTTTGAAGCCATTGTTGACGCGAACCGCCTGGCGGTTAAACTAATTTTATGAATCTGACCGAACTCACAGACCAACAAAAACAGGCGGTGGTGGATTTGCTCGTCCTGGGAATGTATGCGGACGGCAATCTGGATTTGATTGAAGATGAAAAGGCCCGGCAGGTGCTGGATTCAATCCGGTTTTCATCCGACAGCGCGCGGCAGTATTTTCTCGACGCGAGCTTCGCCCGCGCCCGAAAGCACGGCGCCTCCGCAAAGACGACGCGAAGTTATGTTTCGGAAATCGCCAATTGCTTTCCGACGCCGGCCGTGCGCCGTCAGGTTTATGACGCGCTGAAGGATTCGCTGACCAGCGACCACAATCTGGCCGACAAGGAACGCGAGCTTCTGACCGTCGTCTCCGAGGAATTCAAACTTTGATTTATGATGCGCCTGTTTGAATCCATTATTGACGCGAACCACCGGGCGATTGCCGGCGACGCGAGCGCCGGCCTGCATCCGGCGGATTTCGCCGACGAACTGCCGGTCATCGCGCTGACGTGCATTGACCCGCGGCTCAACGCGATCTTTCCGAACGCGCTGGCATTGCCCGCCGAGCAGTTCATCTGGCTGCGCAACGCGGGCAACATCATTTTTGATCCCATGAGCTCGATGACCCGCACACTGGCGCTGGCCTGCGCGGTCAAGGGCGGCAGGGAAATTGCCATCATCGGCCACACGGATTGTCAGATCGCCAAGACAACGACTATGCAATTGCTTGAAAAATTCAAGGCGCTGGGAGTTGAACGCAGTTTGTTGCCGGACAATCTAAATGAATTTTTCGGCACGTTCGGCAGCGAGCGGCAGAATGTCATCAAGGCGTGCGACATCATCCGGCACAGCCCGCTCATCGGCCCGAAAATTCCCGTTCACGGCCTGCTGGTGGACACCGAGACCGGCAAGCTGGACTGGATTGTGAACGGTTATCAAACCCTCGAAACGGCTGCCAGCCATCCGGTCGCGCCGGCGAATTTCATCGGTCAGACGACGGACAGGCTCGGTCATTTCAACATCGGCGAAATGAAATTTCCCGAAGCCAAAATCGGCGAAATGGCGGCGCATGCCGAAGATTGGCTGAAACAAAAGACGGCGCAGACCCAGGCCAAAGCGGCGGAAGAGGTGGCGAAATCGGCTGAAGAAGTGAGGAAAATTGCCACGCAAGCCGCTGCCTATGCCGAAAAGCACTGGCCGCGAACGCCCGCCCAAACGCAACCACCGTCGTTGCCGCCCAAAATTCCGGTCCCGCCGCCGATTCGCCCGCACATCAACCTGCGGCGGACTGGCCGTTGAACGGATACCGCGTCTTTCTGGTTTTGAGCCACTTTTGGTAATCGTCCATCCGCCACCGCAGGAAGGCCGAGCAATGTCTTGGCGTGGCCTTGTTGCGCAATGGCCAGAGCGCGTTGAAATTTTTTTCCAGCTTTTTCAATTCGGCTATGCCGGTTCGGGCCAGAAGTTTAGCCGCCAAATAATTCCCCGCCGCCATCGCTTGTTGCCACAGCATAAACTGGCAAGACTGCGCTGCCATGCGCGCCGCCAAATCCAGTTCGAGCGCGGAAAGCCGATTTTCAGACCGGCTCGCAGCGCCCGTGAAACTTGTTGAACGGGAGTTCGGCGCTCCCATTTTGAAAATGACGCGCTGCTTCTCAATTTCCTTCAACGTCGCGCGGATTTTTTTTTCGGGGATTTTGGTAAACCATTTCAGCCCGTTGCGGCAGAACAATTCGCGGTCTTCCGGCTTCGGCGCGGCAATGACCGTGCCGAGCGGCGTTTCGTTCGGTGCCTTGACGCCAAGCTTTTGATGCGCAAAACCAAGCTTGAACGCCGCGCGGGCAATCCCGCCAGTCGAATCTTCAAACACATCGCGGCTCAAAACTGGAACGAGCTTGGATTCGTCAAAATGGTTTGCATTCCAGGCAAGCGACGCGCCGGCGAGCAACATAGGCCAGCTTGCCGCCAACGGTTGCGGATGCCCGCCGTCGCCCCAATCGGTGATGAGATAACCGAAGGCGCCGAATTTCTTGCCGGAATTGGCAGCCGCGCGCAGATTCGTCAGCGCGTTGTCGTGACGTCCAATCAACGTTTGCCAAGTCGAAGTTCCGGGACAGACGTAAAACGGAATCTTCGCCTTTGCGAATTGCGCCGCTTCCTTTTCAAAAGGATGATTTGCTTCGTAGCCCCAATTCAGAGCGATGAGGTTCGGAACGCCGAACTTCGATTCGACCAGTTCATCGCGTTTACAAACACTTGCCGAACGGGGGTTCGGCGTTCCGAGCGCGGCCAGTTCTGGAATCAGCTTCGGATATTTCAAAATGATGTCGCCCCAGAACATCATTTTTTTGCCGCGCGCGGAAACTTCGCGGTGAATCTGTTTCAGGAAATCCAGATAGACCCGACCTTTGCCGCGTTTATCGCAAAGTTGTTTGCTTTGGCCGCGGCCCAAATCCCAGGTCTCGTCGCAGCCGACGTTGAAGAATTTGCTCGAAAAGTTCGGCAGCAATTCATCGTAAAGACCGTGCAAAAACGGGAGGGTGCCGGGATGATTCGGCGCCAGCGTCGTCGGCCGGCGGACAAATTCGCCGCTCGCGTCTTCGTAAGGCTCGGAAACTTCCGCGAACTTCTTCAATAACGGAGATTCCAGAAAATGACGCAGGTGGCCGAAGGAATTCTGGTTCGGCACGAGGTCAATGCCCAGTTCACGGCAGCGCGTGTCAAGCTGGCGGATTTCCGCGCCGGTCAATGCGCCCCAGCCTTGCCAGACGGGTTCGTATTTGCGGTAGGCAAACGTGTGCTCGGTGTAAAGTTGCAGCTCGTTGATCTTGAAATCAGCGAGATGTTCGGCGAGATCAAGCAGCGTTGCCAGCTTCGGCACGCGACCGCGCGAAATGTCCAGCATCACGCCGCGACGCGGAAAATCCGGCCAGTCGCGGATTTTCAGGCACGGCAGACGGCGACCGTATTGCCGCAGCAATTGCCGCAATGTAGCCGACGCCGCGCGCAAGCCGCCGGTCTCGTGAAAAGAAATCTCAATTCCGCCTTTGGAAATCGTCAGCGCGTAACCTTCGGGAAGATTCGGCGCGGATTTGCCGCGAACAACCCTGATTGCGGCCAGCGGCTTCTTTTTCGGCAGCCTGAACGCGCCGCGAAACAGTTTCAGCGAGCGCGGCGCGGGCAGCAGGTTCATGGCAATGCGATTTGGCATCGGCGTTTAGTTAGCCACAGATTGCCCCGGGATGAAACCCGCAAATTATTTTCGCCACGCTGAAAAAAATTCTGGCCCGATGACCGCAGCGTGTTTAATGCGCCCAGATAGGCTGCTTTTGGCAGGATTGGCGGTTGACGGCTCTCCCGTCACACTATTCGCCACGGTCGGAGCCGATTTTTGCAATGTATTTCCCGAAAGCAAATGCTTTTCGACGGGATGGACAGAATGAACAGGACAAAAAATATCCTGCAAATCCTGTTAATCCGGTCGAAGAAATCCGCGCAGTCGGCGGTTGACCGACACGCGGTTATAATTTTGCCTCCATTTTGTAACCCATTCGCGCTTGCCAAGCTTGCGGCGGTTTTCCATTTTCTGGCCATGCAATCCTATGAACTCCTGCGCGAAGTTTTCAAGACGAAGTCGCCCAAACAGGTGGCCGAAGACATCGGCCTTTCAACCTCGGTGCTTTACAAGTGGTCCGAGCCGCCCGAACACGCCGCCGGCAGCGGCATCGGCAATCCCCTTGACCGCGTCGGGGCGCTGCTCCAAAGCACCGGCGACCAGCGCATTGCCCAATGGATTTGTCAGCGCGCCAACGGCTTCTTCATTCGAAATCCCCGGAACATCCCGCATCCGCATTATCTGATTCCCGCCACCAACCAGATAGTGCAGGAGTTCGCCGACCTCCTCCATGTCATTGCCAAGGCCGCGCACGACAGCGAAGTCACCTCGAACGAGGCGAAAGAAATCCGCGCGCGCTGGGAGGAACTCAAATCCGTCACGGAAGGTTTCGTGGCGGGTTGCGAAAAGGGAGATTTCGACCATATCCGCAATAACGCCGTCCGGCGCGCAGCGGCAATTCCCCTGTCGCAGGCGAGGGTGTGAGGGGAAAGGCAGAAGGAGCATTGAAAATTATGGCTTGGGCTAAAGTGAAAACAGCGGCGGTTGCGGGAGCGGTTTTGATTCTGGCAGCCGGAACAACGGCGGTGATTGTGGAATATTCCGGTCATCACAAATTGCGGTCGTCTCCGGTCACCGAGGAATCCTTCCAACAGGAATCCAACGCGCACATGACCCAGGCCAAACAGTGGGCACTGGCCTGCATCATGTTTGCCGACGATCACCAAAACCAATTGCCCAAAGATTTTACGCAGATGAAAACCTATGCCGGCAGCCTTTCGTCGGCAAATTGGGAGATTGTTTCCGGCGGCGACCTGAACAGTTTTAACAATCCGTCCCAGACGGCGTTGACTATTTTGCTCCGGGAAAAAGAATCAACCCGGTCTCCCGATGGGAAATTTTACAGGGCCTATGCTTTTGCCGATGGTCACGCAGAACTGGTAAGTTCAGCGGATGATGATTTTGCGGCGGTGGAGAAACAGAGCGGATTTTTGGTTCATCCGGCCAAAAATTGAAAATCCGCAGTTTGAGAACGGCTTGATTGGTTAGCGGTCACCGCCGGTGGGGCGCAAAACCCAATTCACAGTTTTCAACAACTCGGCGATGCTGTATGGCTTCGGCAGTAAAGCGTCCACTTGCAGCCACGGGCAGCGGTTCAATTCCTCCGCCGGCACGGTTCCCGACGCCAGGATGACTCGCAGGGTCATGTCTTCGGAACGCAGCTTCTTGATCAAATCCAGGCCCGTCATCCCCGGCATGGTGTTGTCGGTGATCAAGGCATCGTAACAATTGGCCTTAAGCGCCTTCCAGGCGGAGTCGCCATTTTCGGCGGTGTCAACGTGGTAGCCGGCGCGAAACAGCACTTCAGCGTTGAGACCAAGGACATCGCGCTCGTCATCAACCAGCAGAATGCGGCGAAATGGTTTCGCTTGGCCTTGGTCCGCCGCGGCGGACGATTCTTTCGTTTTTGAGATATGATTGGCTTTCATATCGGTAAGAATTATAAGCTGCGAGCCAAACGGGCGCAAGCGGATGTTATTCACATCGGATCAAAAAAAACATCGCCGGGGTGGTGAACAGTCCGGTGATCTTGCCAGACACCGGCGCGGATTCTCAAAGGCGGCAACAACCGTTGGAATTTTCAATTCCGGCCTTTGACGTCCCATGCGTCGCGCAGGCCGTCGCCGAGAAAATTCAGGGCAAGCAGCGTCGCCACCAGCACGCCGCCGGGAAACGCAATCAGCCACCAGTAAATGCGGATGGGATTGATGTTTGCGACGCCGTCGGAGATGAGCGTGCCCCAGCTCGCCATCGGGGCCTGCACGCCCAGGCCAAGGTAGCTCAAAAAAGATTCGTAAAGGATGATGGCCGGCATCGTCAACGCGAGGTAAGTGATGACGACGCCGAAGATGTTCGGGATGATGTGCCGCGCCAGAATCCGCACCGGCCCGCCGCCGAGCGCACGGCTGGCTTCGACAAATGCGCGCGTTCGCAGCGACAAAACCTGCCCGCGAACTATCCGCGCCATCGTCAGCCATGACACCGCGCCAAGACCGACGAACAGCAGCGTCACGCGCAATCCACCCTGCAACGCAGGCGAATTCCGGATGAAGTGCGATTGCTTGAGGAGTTCACCCAGCGTGGTTATCAGCACGATGACGAAGATGACCGATGGCAGCGAGTAAAGCACGTCCACGATGCGCATTAAGATGGCATCCACCCGCCCGCCGATGTAGCCGGCCACCGCGCCCCACAACACGCCGATGACAAGGCTCACGCCCGCGCCGACGACGCCGACGAGCAGCGAAATTTGCGCGCCGAACAAAACGCGGGAAAAAAGGTCGCGTCCGTGAAGGTCGGTGCCAAACCAATGTTGCGCGGATGGCGGGGAAAACTGCGCGTCCGAGAGTTGGTCGGGATCATGGGCCTGGGCGAAGGCTGCGCCGGAGATTTTCAGAATAACCGGCCACGCGATGAGGGCGAGCAACAGGAATCCGAGAAACCATGCGGCGCAGACGGCGGGACGATTTTTTTTGAATCGCTGCCGCGCCCGCTGCCCCGGCGAAATGTGTCGGCTCGGTTCACTCATATTTCACGCGCGGGTCGAGCAAGGTGTAGGCGAAGTCCACAACGAGGTTCAGCCCGATGAGCAACACCGCGTAGAGCAGGGCCAGATCCACCGTCATCATGTAATCGGCATTCAGCGAGCTGTTGATAAAAAACACGCCGATGCCGGGAATCTGGAAGATGTTTTCGATGACAAACGAGCCGGTGAGCAGGTCGGCGAGCATCGGGCCGGAGAAGGAAACAACCGGCAGGACGGCCATGCGGACGGCGTGTTTGAGGAGCAGCGCATTTTCGCCCATGCCCTTGGCGCGGGCGGCGGTGACAAATTCGGTTTGCATCGCGTTCAACATCCCCTCGCGCATGAGCCGGGCGACCTTGCCGGCAAAGAACAGCCCCAGCGCCACCACCGGCAGGATGACGTGCGTTGGTGATTCCCACAACGCGACCGGCAGCAAGTTCCATTTGATGGCGAAAACCAGAATCAAGAGCGGCGCGACGACAAAAGCCGGAACGCACACGACAAGAACCGCCAGAAAACTGCCGGCGTAATCCTCCCAGTGGCCGCGCCGGGCGGCGGTGAAAAATCCGAGCGGCAGGCCGATGCCCATCGCGAAACCGAAGGCGAGCGCGCCCAGCGTCATCGAAACCGGCAGCGCCTGCGCGATGATGTCGCTGACGCGCTGATTGCGATATTTGTAGGAAACATCAAAGCTTGCGGGCGCGTGCCGCCAGTGACCGTCGGCGTCCATCTGCCAGACCAGCCCGAAGTAGCGGAGGTATTGTTTCCACAGCGGCTCGTCCAGATGATAGGCGGCTTGCAGATTCCGCTCGATTTCGGGCGAGGCGGGCGCGCGTTCGCGGTCGAACGGGCCGCCGGGCGCGAGATGCACCAGCGCAAATGCCAGCGCGCTGATGACGAGCAGCAGCGGCACGGCGAAAAGGAGGCGGCGGATGAAATACATGGCGCTCCGCTAATTTGGCCCCGGTCCCGCCTTGTGGATGGTCTGCAACGGATGGTCGTCCAAAATATTTTGGTAGAAACCCTGGATTTTGTTCGTATCAAAATAATTCAGGCCGACGTAATAGAAAATCGGGATGATGGGCATTTCGTCGCGCACCAGCAGCGTTTCGGCCTGCTGGAAAATTTGTTCGCGTTTCTTCACGTCGGTTTGTTCGTTGGCTTCGTTGATAAGCGCGTCGTATTGCGCGCTTTTCCACCCGGTCCGGTTGTTGCCGTTGTTGCTGATGAACATGTCGAGAAACGTGTTCGCGTCATCATAATCGCCAATCCAACTGGAGCGCGCGGTTTCGTAGTCGAGATGCGAAAGCGAACTCAACAGGACTTTCCACTCGACCTGCCGCAAATCCATCTTGATGCCCAAATTATCGCGCCACATTTGCTGCAGCTCGACGGCGATGTCCTCGTGCATTTTATCGCCGCCGCCGGCCGCCGCGTTGAACATGTATTCAAATCTTGGAAAACTCTTGCCGCCCGGATAGCCGGCCTCGGACAGCAGTTTCCGGGCGAGCGCTGGATCGTAGCCAAGTCCCGGCGGCGAGGTGTAATCCGTTGTTCCCGGTGGCACCAGCGTCGCCGCTGGTTTCTCGCCGGCCCGCATGATTTTTGTGACGATGCGGTCCTTATCAATCGCCAGCGCGAGCGCCCGGCGGACGCGCGGATCGTCAAACGGTTTTTTCGTCACGTTGAAGCGGATGAAATAAGTGCCGAGATAATCGAAGGAATGAAAATCCGGGCGTTTGAGCAGCACATCCAGCAGTTCGCCAGGCACAAGCGTGCGGTCAAACACAATGTCCGCCTGTCCTCCCTCGTAAAGATTGAGCGCCGTGTCCGGCGAGCCGACCGGCAGGATGTCAATGATTTGCGACCGCGTGTTCGCGGCGTCCCAGTAAAGCGGATTTCTTTTGAGACGAACCTTGTCATTGGGCCGCCAATAGACCAGTTCAAACGGCCCGCTGGCCGGCAACGGCCTGGCCATCAGCCAGCGGTCCCCATATTTCTCGATGGCCTGGCGCGGCACGACGCTCATCACCGGCAACGCGCATAAATCGAGAAAAAAGGCGGTTGGATGATTCAATTCCACGCGCACGGTGAATTTGTCCGGCGCGTGAACGCCCACGAGCGCCGGGTCTTCGATCTTGCCAGTGACAAACGCCTCGCCGTTTTTCAAATAAAAATATTCCTCGGCGTAATCGGACGCCGTCGCCGGACTGGCCGCGCGCAGCCAGGAATAAACCACGTCGTCCGCCGTGATTGGCTCGCCGGTGGACCAGACCAGGTTGGTGCGCAAATGAAACGTGTAGGTGCAGCCGTCCGGCGAAATGTCCCAGCTTTGGGCCAGACCGGGAATCGGTTGCGCCGTTTTCGGGTCAAGCTGCATCAACCCTTCGAACAATCCAATGTCAATGCGAAATTCCGGTATGCCGGTAATGATGGCGGGGTCAAGCGATTCCGGTTCGGCGTTGTTGATGATGGTAACGTCGGCAGGGGCTTCGCGGCGAATGCAGCCGGCCGTCAAAAAGCAGAGGATGGCAGCCAGAAAACAACAAACCTCCATCATCCGCAACGCGCGGCCGTTCCGCCATCCGCCATCCGCCATCCGCCATCTGACCGGGGCGCGTTTCAAAATGACGGCCTATTTGGGCTGCGGCGTTGCCGGCGGCGTGCCGACCGGGATGGTGGGCAAAGTTGGTGAATTGCTGGTGGTCGTTGGCGCGACCGGCGGCAGTGTGCCGGGCTGCGCGCCAACCGGCATCTTCGATTGATTCTGGTCAACCGCCTGCTCAAACGACGCCGACGAGCTGCCGCGACTGGCGCCCGCCTGAACCGCGCCGAGAATCAAGGCCATCGCGAAAAAAATGCCCGTCGCCCATTTGGTGATTTTCGTCAGGGTGTTGCCCGAACCCGCGCCAAAAAGCGCGTCCGCCGCACCGCCGCCAAAAGCAATGCCCGCGCCCGCGTCCTTTTTGGGCAATTGAACCAGCACCAAAAGAATCAGCAAGATGCAGTTGATGACCAGCAACACCGTTAAAATTCCTGCAATGAATGTCATGGCAGAATGTTAAATCGAATTCTTGATGATGTCAGCAAAACTCCGCGCCTCCAGCGCCGCGCCGCCGACCAGCGCGCCGTCCACGTCGGGCTGGCTCATCAACTCGTGCGCGTTTGACGGCTTCACGCTGCCGCCGTATTGGATGCGCACTTTTTTGGCCGTGGCCGCGTCGAACATCTTTGCCAGCACCCCGCGAATGAACGCATGGGCGTCCTGCGCCTGTTGCGTCGTCGCGGTCTTGCCCGTGCCAATCGCCCAGACCGGCTCGTAGGCGACGACGGTTTCGACCATTTGCTCCTTGGTCAATCCGGCGAGGCTGCCGCGCACCTGCGTTTCCAGAACCTTTTCCATCTGGCCGGCCTCGCGTTCCGCCAGTGTCTCGCCGACGCAAACAATCGGCTTGAGCGACGCGCCATGCACCGCCGCCGCCTTTTTGGCAATGAGCTTGTCGGTTTCCTTTTGATATTGCCGCCGCTCGGAATGGCCGAGGATGACATAACGCACGGAAAATTCCTTGAGCATCCCGGCGCAAATCTCGCCGGTGAACGCGCCGAAATTGTTTTCACTCATGTTCTGCGCGCCGAGCCGGATGTTTTTGGTTTCGAGGATGGCTTTTGAGACCGATTCCAGCGCGGTGAACGGCGGACACACAACCACGTCCACCTCCTTCACATTCGCGATTTCCAGTTTAAGGCTGTTGACCAGCGCCAATGCCTCGGCGGCGGTCTTGTTCATTTTCCAGTTGCCTGCAATGATGAGTTTTCGTTCTTTGTTCATGTTTTAATTCGTAAATTGTTGCATCGTGGATCGTGAATCGGCTTCCGAAGCGACGATTCACGATTCAACGAAAATTATTTGTCCGATAACGCCGCCACGCCGGGCAGCACCGCGCCTTCCAGAAACTCCAGACTCGCACCGCCGCCGGTGCTCATGAACGTCACCTTGTCGCCGAGCTTCGCCTTGTTGAGCGCCTTCACGCTGTCGCCGCCGCCGATGATGCTTTTGGCGCCGCTCTTCTGCGTGGCGTCGGCCACAGCTTGCGCGACAGCGTTGGTGCCGGCGGCAAATTGCTTGTTTTCAAACAGCCCCATCGGGCCGTTCCACAAAATCGTCCTCGCGGTGGCAACTTCGGCTGAATACGCCTTGACCGTGGCCGGGCCGATGTCGAGGCCGGCGGCGTCATCCGGGCAATTCATGTCGGAATTCACGCGCGGATTCTGCCATTCGATGACCGGCTTGCCCTTTTTGTCGAGCTTGTCGGTCTTGACCGGCACGGCGACAACGTCGTCCACCGGCAGCAGAAATTTCACATTCTTCGCCTTGGCCTTGGCCAGCGCGGAAGTTGCCGTGCCGGTCGCATCAGGTTCAACCAGTGATTTGCCGGTCTTGAAACCTTGCGCGAGCCGGAAGGTGTAAGCCATCGCGCCGCCGATTAAAATCGTGTCCGCTTTTTCGAGCAATCGGTCAATGACCTTGATCTTGTCGGAAACTTTCGCGCCGCCGAGGATCACGACGAACGGACGCGCGGGCTTTTCCAATTCGTCGCCGAGAAATTTCAACTCAAGTTCCATCAACAAGCCCGCCGCGCATTTGCCGCCGCGTTTGGCAACGACGCGAGGCACGCCTTCCGTGGAAGCATGAGCGCGATGCGCCGCGCCGAAGGCGTCATTCACATAAACGTCGGCAATCTTCGCCAGCTTTTCGGCGAACGCCAGGTCGTTCTTTTCCTCTTCGGTGTAATAGCGGACATTTTCCAGGAGCACCACGTCGCCGTCTTTCATCGCGGCGACGGCCTTCTCAACCTTTTCGCCAATGCAATCGTCCACAAACGCAACCGATTTGCCGAGCAATTCGGATAATTTCGCCGCGACCGGCTTGAGCGACATCGTCGCGTCGCGCTTGCCCTTGGGCCGGCCCAGATGCGCGGTCAAAATCAGCCTGCCGCCCTTTTCAATCAGCAGCTTCAAGGTCGGCAGCGTCGCCACGATGCGCGTGGCGTCGGTGATGACCATTTGGCCGTCTTTTTCCTCCAGCGGCACGTTGTAATCCACACGCAGAAAAACGCGCTTGCCGCGGACATCCAAATCTCGAACTGTCAGTTTTGCCATAGAAAATGTTTCCGTATGTAAAAAATTGAACAGACAGAATAATCCAGCCTCAAAACAAGTAAAGTAAATTTCCGCGCGTTAAACATAGAGCGCGTTTTGCAATTCATGCACCAGCACACTCACGAAGGGATGGCGGCGGTCGGGGTCGCGCGCGAGGCATTTGAGGATGATTTTTTCGAGCGCGGCGGGGATGTCCGGGTTGTGTTCGCGCGGCGGAATGGGGCCGGCCGGTTCAAGCTGGCCGCCGAGGATTTCCGCGGCTGTCTCGCCGGGGAACGGTTTGCGGCCGGTCAGCAATTCATACGCGGCAACACCATAGGCAAAAATGTCCACGCGCGCGTCAATCGGTTTTCCCTGCAATTGTTCCGGCGACATGTAGCCGGGGGTGCCGGGATTGCCGGACATCTTTTTCGGCTTTTCGAGAATCGGCTGCGCGAGGTCAAAATCAATCAGCCGCACATTGCCGTTGCCGGTGACGAGGATGTTTTCCGGCTTGAAGTCCAGGTGCATGAATCCGCTTTCGTGGACGTGGTTCAGGCCAACGGCCATGTCTATGAGGATTTGCGCCGCGTTTTCCGTCAGCACCGGGTCCCGCCGCGCGAGCAGCAGCTTCAAATTGGACGCCTCGATGTAGTCCATGAGCAGATACAGCGTGCCGTCCAGCTTGCCGTGTTCGACATAGCCGACGATAAAATCGCTTTCGTTGAGCTGGGCCAGCACCTTGCACCCGCACACGAACCGCCGCCGCGCACGGAAGTTGAACCGCAGTTTCGGTTTGAGTTTGCGGAGCGCGAAAGTCTTCCCGCGTTCGTCGGTGACGAGCCAGATGTCCGCCATGCCGCCGCTGTTGATGAGTTCGTGCAGATAAAACCGTCCACCGAAACGCGCCCGCGCGGCTGATCCCAACACTGCGCCTGCCTTTGCTCCGTTTGCCATGCTACTTATCTCTTAACACAAAATTCCGCCGCCGCGAACAAAACTTGTTCATTGCGCACAATTCCGGTTGGATCGGAAAGCGCTCGATGAAACCTTGCAGGCAATTAACGCCTTTGAATCCGTGGCTGTCCGTCAAATCCCGCGCGCGGATTTTTAAGGGAACACGAATGATACTCCTGCTCCCGCTTGTCGGCCCAGTCTGTGGCGCAGCGCCAGCAAACCAGTCAGGCCGAGGCCCAAAAGACCGGCGGTGGAAGCGGCATCGGGAACACCAGTCGGAGTAACATCGGTCACGCTGATGTCGTCCAACTCGAAAGCATCGTCCCTGGCAAAGCTAAAAGAGATCACCCCAGTGCCGGCCGCCAGACCTGTGTAATTATATTCGTTATATCCCGCGCCAGAGCCAGCCCCGCTCAATAGCAGGACGCCTCCGAAATACGCTCCAAAAGAACTGCCGTCACCCGACACGGTAGCGAGCCAAAAGCTGACATCATACACATCGCCAGCAGTGACCGAGATCGCCTGCGAAAGAGTTGCCGTGCCAGGAGCAGCCTCAAGGAAGGCGCTATGAGTGCCGGAATGGGGATCCGTTGAGAGAACAGAACTTCCATAATTAAAAGAGGCCGGACTCCCAATAGTCCAGCCGGTAAAATCACCGGTCTCGAAACCGGGGTTTTGAACCAGATTGGCATAGGCTTGAGTGCCTGCCAGCGTTAGAACGCTGAACACAATTGTAAGAGGTCGTTTCATGGTGGTTTTGAATTTAAATTCTGGAAAGTCAATCGCGTGACACATTCATGCCCGAACAACCGGGGCTATTGGCTGGGTTGACGGGAAAGCTGCGCCGGGCACGCCGGAAACTCAAATTAAACCCGGCCAGCCCCGCCAACCCGAGCATGAGCAAACCGGCGGTGGACGCGGCATCGGGAACACCTGCGGGCGTCACGTCCGTCACGCTGATGTCATCCAAATAGCCAGAGCTGTCACTGCCTATGTCTTGGAATGTCAAATGGAGCAAGGTTGAAGAACTCGTCGACGATACGTCGTTGGCGGTAATTTGTATGTAAGAACCGTTGTGAAGATTATTAACTGAATAAAACGTGTCGCTGCCGAAGCTGCCGGAAACATTTATGCCCCCTTGAGTATCAGCATATAGCCAAAAACTGATGTCATACACATCGCCCGGGGTGGTCACGATAGTTTGGTCAAGGGACCCGATGGAACTCGCATCGTCGAACGATGCGCTGTAAGTGCCGGAATGAGCGCCGCCGGCGAAAACACTGATATTTCCGGACACCGTCCAACCGGTAAAATCGCCGCTCTCGAAACCGGGGTTTTGAACCAGATTGGCATATGCTTGAGTGCCTGCCAGCGATAGAACGCTCGACACGGTGGCGGCCAAAATCATTGATTTGCCAATTTTTTGAAACTTCATGGTTGTATGCGTCTCTTTCTGCCGGGCGTGTCAGCCGGGCGTGTTCATAGCAATGCCATTCCAAACTCCGTTTAGGGTGCGTAAGTAAGCATTTATGCATCCAACTATTGGACACGCTGGAATATCAGGCTTAACTCATTCGCCATCAATGTGCTATTTTCACAAAATATTTCTGGCACGCTGCGACAGAAATTCACGTTTCGTAAGTTTTCCCGACGCTCTTTCCGCGCTGTTGTCCGCGCAGAACCGATTTCAAGTTCATTTTAGTCGTATTTGTTGGCTATTTAGCATTTTTTATAACTATTTTTGCCTTTTCAGATTCTGTAAGAAATTCCGACGCAAAATGGATTCTCCGGCGGTGCAGCCCGTCCACCGCCGGCTCTGCTTCGCAACGTCAGCCACGGCAAACCCGCCAAGCAAGGCAAAACTGAATCCGTAAAGGAACCGGAACGATTCGCCCGAATGTCTGGCATCTTGCGTGCAGCCAACCGCAGATTTCGCGGAAATTTAATCTGGCACAACGCAACGCCAGGCTTATCCTCTGGCTATGCGACCTATTCGGGCGCTAGTCATTTATATCGCCGTGGTCTTCATTGGCGGCGCGCTGTTCGCGCCGTGGCTTTACCGGTTCGCGCAGTGGTTCGCGCATTCGTTTCCCCAAGCCGCCCGCGCGCCGTTCCACCGTTTCATGGACCGTTCCTTCCTCGTTTTCGCGCTGGCCGGGTTGTGGCCGATGCTGCGTTCGCTGGGCGCAATGTCCTGGCGCGAAACCGGCCTCGTCCCGCCCTACGGCCAGTGGAAGAAACTTTTTGGCGGACTGCTGCTCGGATTCCTGACGCTGGCCATGGTCGCGGCCATTGCCGTTGGCGGCGGCGACCGCGCCTTTGCCCCGGCGATGAGCGCCCATAAGCTCGTGGCGGTTTTTTTTGGCGCGGCGGCAACGGCGGCGCTGGTCGGCACGCTGGAGGAAATTCTGTTTCGCGGCGGAATTTTCGGCGGATTGCGCCGCGTGCTTTACTGGCCGTTCGCGCTCTTCATCAGCAGCGCGATTTACGCGCTGGTGCATTTTCTCCAAAGCGCGGAATCCACCGGCCCCATCGGCTGGGATTCCGGGCTGGCGCTGCTGCCGCGCATGTTGAGCGGCTTCGCGGATCTCCATGCGATTCTGCCCGGGTTCTTCAGCCTCACACTCGCGGGCGTGCTGCTCGGTCTCGCGTATCAGCGCACGGGCAATCTTTATTTTTCCATCGGCCTGCACGCCGGCTGGATTTTTTGCCTGAAAATTTACGGGCAAATCACCCTGCAATCGCCGCACGCCGCCGTCTGGTTTTGGGGTGGCGGCAAAATGACCGACGGCTGGCTCGCCTTTTTTGCCCTCGCCGTCACACTGGCCGTGTTCCCGTTCCTGCCGCTCGATCAGCGGCGTCCGCGCTACGCGATTCCCGGCCATTTGTCCTCGTCGTCCGCCTCGCCCTCGTAATCGAAGGCGAAAAATCCGAGAACAAGGACGAAACAAATCTGTGAAAACTTCTGCTCAAAACTGGCTCAACGTCGGCCTTGGATTTCTTTACCCCGAAACCTGCCAGCTTTGCGGCGAACAACGCGCGACGGCGCAGGAGGGATTCGTCTGCCGGCATTGTTGGACGCAGGTGCGATTTATTCGCCCGCCGTTTTGCGAACGGTGCGGTCTGCCTTACCCCGGTGATTTGACCGCGCCGTTTGAATGCACAAATTGCCGCGAGATGGAACTGCATTTCTCCTCGGCGCGCTCGGCGGTGGTCGCGGGCGGCATCGTCCGGGAGGTGATTCATCGCTTCAAATACCAGCGCGCGCTGTGGTTCGAGCCGTTTCTCGCCGACCTGCTCATCCGCGAAGCGAAACCCGCCTTGCGCGAGCAGCACTGGGATTTCATCGTGCCCGTCCCGCTGCATCCGGTAAAACACCGTGAACGCGAATTCAACCAAGCCGAGCGGCTGGCAAGTCATTTGAGCGCGGCCACCGGGATTCCGTTGAACCGGAAATGGCTCCGGCGCGTCATTCCCACGGCGACCCAAACCCTGCTCACGCGCGAGCAACGCGCAACGAATATGCGCGGCGCGTTTGCGGTGACAGATTGCTCCGGCCTGGACGGCGAACGAATCGTCCTCGTGGACGACGTGTTCACGACCGGCGCGACCACCAGCGCGTGCGCGAAGGTTCTGCAATCCGCCGGCGCCGGCGATATTTGCGTCTGGACGGTTGCGCGCGGACTTTGAATTGGATAACATCACACATTCATGGATACGACTTCGTTCACGAAGAAATCGCTTGGCACCGATGCGGTCAAGCCGGCGCTGACACCGCCGCCGGTTGAAGCCACGCAGACGACGTTCACCAAGAAGCCGAGGCTGACCGGCGGCAAAACCAAAAAACGCGACATCCCGGAGGGGCTTTGGATCCCCTGCCCGGCTTGCGAGGCGATGATTTTCGACAAGGAACTGGACGAAAACCTGAAGGTCTGCCCCAAATGCGGCCATCATTTTCCAATCGGCTCGCGCGAGCGCATCCATTCGCTCGTCGAAACCTGCACGTTCGAGGAAATGGACGCCGGCATGACCAGCGTGGACGTGCTGCGTTTCAAGGGCGTGGCCACCTACAAATCGAAACTCGAACAGTATCAAAAATCCACCACGCTCAAGGACGCGGTCGTCACCGGCCTCGGCAAAATCGGCCCGCACCGCCTGGCGCTCGGCGTGATGGATTTCAGCTTTCTCGGCGGCTCGATGGGTTCGGTGGTTGGCGAAAAATTGACGCGGCTCATCGAGCGCGCGACGGCCAAGGAAATGCCCGTCGTCATCATTTCCACCAGCGGCGGCGCGCGGATGTATGAAGGCATGTTCAGCCTCATGCAAATGGCCAAAACCTCCGCCGCGCTCGCCTACCACGCGCAACGCCGCCTGCCCTACATCAGCGTGCTCACGCACCCGACCACGGCGGGCGTGATGGCGAGTTACGCGACCCTGGGCGATCTGATTCTGGCCGAGCCGGGCGCAATGATTGGTTTCGCCGGGCCGCGCGTGATCAAAGACACCACGCAGGCCGAACTGCCGCCGGGCTTCCAAACCGCCGAATTTCTCCTAACCCACGGATTGATTGACGCCATCGTGCCGCGCCGGGAAATGAAAGCACGGCTGGTTGTATACCTGGATTTCCTCACTGCTGGAAAGAACGCCGCGTCGTAAGTCTGTGGGAGGGGGTGAATGACGCGCGCCACGAGTTGGCGGCGGCTCGATGCGTTGGGCCTGAATTGAAACATTTATGAAAATACAACACCTCATCCCGATATTGTTTCTGGCGGGTTTTTGCACCGTCAGCGCACAAACGAACGACACACCAGCTTCTGCATCGCGCATGACGGAGGCGCAGGTTCTTGCGCTGGCGAAGCCGATGCTGCCGTTAGGAGCAAACGAGGGATATTCTGTTTATTTCAGAAGCAATGATTGGGTCGTTGCCGCTTTACCAATTAAGAATGGTCGCGGTTACTATAGAGTCATGACGATTCAAGATTCGGATGGTAAGGTGCTTGAGGTGACGAACCTACCTTTTAGGCTTTCTGGGGCTGCCGTCGTTTCCGAGGGAATTTCGGCGATGAATGTGACGAATCAACCCAAAATGCTGGGTGTGCCCGGGCCTGCAATAATAAAATCTTCACAACCAACAGTCGCCGTAGCCACTAACACCATGCTGTCGAGTCATGGTTCGGAGTGAAAGCGAATGGCTACTGCCATTTTACCTCCGCCCGTCATACCACAAATGCGCTTTCTCGCGGCTGCCCAGCGCGCGGCCGTTGCTGAAAATCACCCTGGCCAGATAGCGAAGATGCTCGCGCATGGTGTAAAGCCGCATCTTGCGCGCGGAGGTCACCAGCGGATGCCGGTGCAAGATGACAATTCCCCTGCCCTGCCCGCGCGCCAGTTTTTTCAGCCGCTGGCTCAATTCCAGTTCCTCCGCCACGAACAGTTCGTTGCTG
>Ga0224557_1001356_pt1 | contig 23927 bp, 17 predicted proteins | sample 714S31014metaG_FD_180677 | JGI IMG/M metagenome (GOLD analysis project Ga0224557, IMG submission 180677) | Peat soil microbial communities from Stordalen Mire, Sweden - 717 S3 10-14 | ecosystem: Environmental > Terrestrial > Soil > Wetlands > Peat | place: Sweden: Norrbotten County, Stordalen... | reverse complement strand
AAGATCTCCGTTCCAGACCTGATCCTGCGGCGCCCAACCTAGCCGAGTTGCCCCGCGGCGGACGGTGGGCGCCGCGCACCAAAAGATGGCCAGGTTTTTTGGGCGCAAAGCACAAAGACCGCCCCCCGGCCCTCCGCCGCTGAACGGGGAGGGCCAGGAGCGCGGCCGTGTGGAGGAGAGGCGACGGGGCGCTGCGCGCGCCCCTTCCAGCTACGAGGCCACTGCCGACGGGTGGGGGTGGTGCACCCGGGCCGGCCGTCCGAGGCGGCGGCTGTTCCAGGCGAACCAGGCCGCTCCGGCGACGAACCAGATGACCACGATGAGGACGGCGGTGAGCGCGTCGCTCTGGGTCTGCGAGCCCACCACGGGCACGCCGTTGACCTTGAGGTTGCCGGCCGTGAAGGCCAGGTAGAGGACACCCAGCAGCATGGACAGGTTGGCGATCGCCCCCAGGACCGGCACCAGCGTGTGCTTGATGAAACCTCGCTCATGGGCGCTCCAAAAGGCGACCAGGGCGATCACGTTGGTGGCGCCGTAGACGAGGAAGGTGCCGATGTTGGAGCCGTAGATGATGACCGCCAGGTGGTCGGTGTTGACGACGCCGTAGATGCCGAGCAGGGCGCTGACCCCACCGAGTATCCAGACCCCCATGTGGGGGGTCGCGAACCGGCCGTGGAGCAGGCCGAGGATGGAGGGCATCTCCTTGTCCCGACCCATCGCGTAGGTGATCCGGACGCCGGTGTTGAGGCAGGCGAGCATGGTCCCGAAGAGGGCGATGAGAACGGTGGCGGCGACGATCAGGGCGAGCACCGTGCCCACGCTGCCTCCGAAGACGATGTCGCCCATGTTCTTGATCATGGTGCCGATCGGGGCCGAGTCGGCGGCCGCGGCGGAGTAGCCGGTGAGGCTGCCACCGCTCACCGAGCTGCCCACCACCATGTTGGCGGCGAAGTACTCGAACATGTACATCACCAGGCCCTGGATGGCGAGCGAGAGCAGGATGCCGCGGCGGATGTCCTTCTTGGGGTTCTTGGCCTCGGCCCCCAGCGAGGTGATGGACTCGAAGCCGACCAGGAGCAGGATGGCGATCGTGCCCTGGCCGAGAATGCCCGTGAAGCTGTGGTTGCCGGTCAGCACGGAGCCGATGGTGTTGTCGTAATGCAGCCCCGCGTGGGTGACCCGGAAGACGATCGCGAAGAGGGCAAAGGCGACGAGGGCGACCAGCTGGATGACGTTGATCACGATGGCGGTCATGGTCGAGCCGCTGATGCCCCGGAAGGCGACGTAAGTGTTGAGCAGGGTGAAGAGCAGGACCACCACGATGAGCAGCCCCGTGGAGGGCGCGTGCCCAGCGGCGATGCTGTAGAGGTAGCCGAAGAGGATGCCGCCGAAGGCGGCCATGATCCCCGGGTAGATCCAGTAGTAGAGGTGGGCCAGCCAGCCCACCGAGAACTTGGCCACGCGGGCAAGGCTGCGGTGGTGGGCCTTCTCCTTGTCGAGGAGCGCTGCCTCGGCGAAGTAGTAGGAGGATCCGGTCCCGGCCCGTGGATAGCGATTGGCCAGCTCGGAGTAGGAGAGTGCGGTGAGGAAGGCCAGGATCAGCGCAAAACCCAGGCCGATCCACATGTCGCTCGCCGTCGGCACGCCGCCGACCGACTGGCCCGCCTGACTCTGGAAGGTGGTCCAGAGAAAGGCCCCCGGCGCGATCAGGGCCATGGCGTTGACGGTGACCCCGGTCAGGCTGAGCGTCTGCTTCATCCCCCCGGTGCCGCCGGCCGCGCTGGGACCGGCCTCCACTGGTCTGGTCTCGATCGCCACGGTAGCCCTCCATTTGTGCTGTGGCCACAACTGACCACGTTGTATGAGACTAGCTGGAGGCGATCACCCGCCAGAACGCCATCTTTGCCTCAAGATCACACCAGATATTTGGGCGCGGCGCATAAGATCGAGGGGAGACCCCGGGCGCCTTGGCACTTTCGGCCCTCACGACGCTGGTGCGAGGTCGCCGGGCTGAGCCCGCCACCGGGGGACCGAGGGAAGCGGTCAGAGGTAGCGGTCCAGCTCCCAGTCGGTGACGTGAGCCGAGAACTGCTGCCACTCCAGCCGCTTGGCCTCGGCGAGCCGCTCGACCAGCTCGGCCCCCAGCGCGTCGACGATGACGTCGTCGCTCACGAGCGCTGTGACCGCCTCGCCCAGTGAGCTGGGAAGGGAGCGGACGTAGCGGCTCTCCACCGCCTCGGGGTCGAACTCGTACGCCTGCTCCTCGAGCGGAGGAGAGAGCGGCAGCTCCCGCTCGATGCCGTCCAGGCCGGCGGCGAGCATGGCACTGAAGGCGAGATGGGGATTGCAAGCGGCATCGGGGCAGCGCAGCTCCACCCGAGCATCGGTGCCCTCGGCCGGGCTCACCCGGGGGACGCGGATCAGGGCGCTCCGGTTGTTGTGGGCCCAGGTCACCTGGGCGGGCGCCTCGTAGCCGGCGATCAGCCGCTTGTAGCTGTTGACGACGGGGGCGGTGACCGCGGCCAGCGCGGGCGCGTGCTCGAGCTGGCCGGCGATGAAGTGCCGGGCGATCGGCGAGAGGTGGTAGCGGTCGTCCGCATCGAAGAAGAGGTTGGCGCCGTCGCTCGCGCGGAGCAGCGCCTGGTGCGTGTGCAGACCGCTCCCGCTCACGCCGGTGAGAGGCTTGGGCATGAAGCTCGCCCGCAGCCCGTGAGTCCCGGCCAAGGCCCGCGCCGCGACCCGGAGCAGGAGGACGGCGTCGGCGGCGGCGAGAGCACCCTGGGAGGCCAGGTCGATCTCGTGCTGACCGCCGGCCACCTCATGGTGGCTGCTGTCGACGTCGATGCCCAGCTCCAGCAGGGTCGCCACCAGCTGGTCCCGCGCGCGGGTGCCCGCGTCGAGCGTGTCATCGAAGTAGCTCGCGGTGTCGCTGGAGCGAGGCCGGCCACCCTCGGCCAGATCAAAGAGGAAGAATTCAACCTCACAGCCGACGTGGTAGGCAAAGCCGAGGTCGGCGGCGCGCTGGAGCTGCCCCGCCAGCACGGCGCGCGTGTCACCGGAGAAGATCTCACCCTCCGGGGTCCGGAGGTGGCAGAAGACGCGCATCACCGGGCCGCCGTCCGCCGCCTCCCAGGTCACCGCGGTCAGGGTCGCGGGATCGGGCACCAGGTACATGTCGCTCTCGAGCACCCGGGCGAAACCCTCGATGGCCGAACCGTCGAACCACGCTCCCCGCTCGCAGACCTCGGCGAACCGGGAGGCGGGGACGTTGACACAGTTGACCGTGCCGAAGAGGTCGACGAACTGGAGCTGCAGGCGCCGAGCTCCCATCTGCTCGAGGCGGTGGACGGCGGCGGCGACGTCGTCAGGCTCGTTCATCGGCGCTCCAGAAGGATGGTGATGACCACGGCGAGGACGATGAACAGCGTGAAGCCGACACCGATCAGACCGCCGAGGAGCAGTATCCGCCGATCGGTCATCGTCGAACCGGCGCGCTCCGGGCCGAGCACGAACTGGGCCAGGTCGATGTCGTCGAGATGCTCGAGGTCGTGGAGCATCTCCTCCGCCGACTGGTAGCGCTCCTCCGGATCCTTCCGGATCGCCTTGTGGATCACCGCGCCGAGCGGTGGCGAGACAGCTCGGTTGCGTTGGTGGAGGGGCGTCGGCGGATCGTGGACGGTCTGGCTCATGACGGCCAGCGCGTTGTCCCCCACGAAGGGCACCTGGCCGGCCAGGAACTCGTAGAGCATGATGCCAAGCGCGTAGACATCGGTCCGCTGGTCCCCTCGCTTGCCCTCGATCTGCTCGGGCGCCATGTAGTCGGGAGTGCCCAGGCGGTCGTTGAGGTATCGCCAGGTGACGCGCCGCGCGCCCGCCATCAGGGCGATGCCGAAGTCGAAGAGCTTGAGCTGCCCCTCGGCGGTGACCAGGACGTTCTCCGGCTTGAGGTCGCGGTGGGCGATGCCGTGAGCGTGGGCGTGAGCCAGCGCGCCGGCGAGCTGCCTGCCATATCCGACCGCCTCATCGACGCCGAGTGGCAGCCGGCCGCGGAGGTTCTGGCGGAGGGTCTCGCCCTCGACGTACTCCAGCACCAGGTACGGACGGCTGCGATCGTCGCCCACGTCAAGGGAGCGCTGCACGTTGGGATGGTCCAGGCGGCGTGCGATGGCCGTCTCCCGGCGAAAGCGCTCGAAGGTCTGCGGGTCCCCGATGATGGCGAGCGACGGCACCTTGAGCACCACCCGCACCTGGGAACGCTCGTCGATCGCCTCGTAGGCCTCGCTGAAACCGCCCTCGCCCAACCTCCGCACGATGCGGTAGTGGTCGACAAGGGAGCCTGCGCTCAGCTGGCCCTCGGATGCCACCGTCATCTCCACGGCAGCCAGCGCCGCCCACGGTCCGGGGCCGGCGCCTCGACGGGCCCCGCGACCCGGACCACAACCACACTGACATTATCGGGAGCCCCCCGAGCGATCGCAACCTGGATCAGGGAGGCGGCGACCGCGCCGGGGTCGAGGTCGGCGGCCACCTCGTTGACGATCTCCTCGCGGGTCAGCTCGCTCCACAGGCCGTCACTGCAGAGCACGAACACGTCGCCCTGCTGTATTGGGCGGCGGCTGATGTCGACGTTCACGAAGAGCTCGGCGCCCAGGCTGCGGGTCAGCTGGTTGCGAGCCGGATGATGAACGGCCTGCTCCGCGGTGATGATGCGCAACCGGAGCATCTCCACGGCCTGGGTGTGGTCAGACGTGCACTGGACGATGACGCTGTCGCGGATGAGGTAGACCCGGCAGTCCCCGACATGGCCGATCAGCGCCTCGTGGGCGGTGAGCACCAGGGCGGTGGCGGTGGATTGGAGGTTGAACGCCTCGGGATGGCCCTGCGAGTGATTCCAGATCGCCAGGTTGGCGGCGTTGAACGCCTGGCGAAGCCAGCGCTCGGGTCGATCGGGGCTGGGTTGGCCCTCGGCCAGAGTTTCGACGACCATGCGGCTGGCGACCTCCCCGGCCCGATGACCACCGAGACCGTCGGCGACCGCGAAGACGTGGAAGCCGCATTCCGGATCACTGCGGACGAGCACCGCATCCTCGTTGTTCTGACGGCAGGGCCCGGTGTCCGTCCGCGCCGCAGCGCGCACGGAAGGCATGGAGGCGAAGGTCCCCGCCGGTCTCGCCGTTTCCGTGCCAGGAGCGAGCCGCATCCCGCCAACCCTAAGGACTGGCGGTCCGGGCCGGCCAGGGTCTTCGCGTCCTACTGGAGGAGGTCCGGGGATGGGCGCGACGCCCAACACCCGCAGGGCGGCGGGCTTGCCCGCGCCGGTCATGCCGAAGCCTGGAGGACGTCGCGAATGCGCAGGCAGAGCTGGAGATTGAGCCGGGTATCGGGATCGCTGAGGCGGAGATGTCCCACGTCCTCGATGCGCCGAAGCCGGTAGAGGACGGTGTTGCGATGCAGCTTGAGCCGCTGAGCGGTCTCGGTGGGAGAGCCATGGCACCGGAAGAAGGCGTCGAGGGTGCGCAGCAGGTCCCCTCCCCCCTTCTCGTCGTAGTCCATGAGGGTGCCGATGCTGTCCCGATAGAACTCGTGCACCTCGGGGTGCTGGGCCATCGAGTAGAGGAGGCGGTGGAGACCGAGGTCGGCGAAGGACACCACACTCGCCGTGCCGTCGAGCTTGAGCCCCATGCCCAGTGCCTGTTCGGCCTCCCGGTGGGAGGTGCGGATGCCGCCGAGCCCGTGCTTGGGCCGGCCGATGCCGACCGCGACCGGGACTCCCCCGACCGCCGAGCGGCAATCGGCGGCGAGCTCCGCGGCCGCTCGCCGGAGGTCACCGAGGCCGGCGCCGGCGATCACGACCACCGCGCCCTGGTGAGCGGCGGCGAGCACCGCCAGCTCGCGCCGCTGCGCCCAGCGCTGGACCGAGCGGACGCCGCTGTCCGGCCAACCCTGGGGGGCGGGACCGGCGGGGCGCCCGGAGGGCCGCACCACCATGACAACGGAGTCGTCACCCAGCGAGGCGCCGACCCGGCGCGCCCGCTCGAGCATCGACGCCTCGGAGCCGTAGGCGCCGGTGAGGAGCGCGGTGGCGAACTCCCCCTCCAGGTCGTCTCGAGCGGCCAGAACCGCCCGCTCCCGGTCCAGCTCGATGGCGCAGGCCGAGGCCGCCCGAGCGCAGCCGAGCCGAGCGAGCTGGTCCAGGCCCCCCTCCGCTCCCAGGACGGAGATGAAGCCACCGATGCCATCGCGGAGCGGGATGGGAGCCACCACCCGGGCAAACCCCGGAGCGCCCACCGAGAACTCGCGGACGGGAGGGTTGGCCGCGAGGACCACCGAGGAGTCCGCGAAGCGGCGCACCGCCGGCATCTCCTCAGCCCACGGACCGGCCGGCACGGCCGCGGGAATGGCTCCAGCTTCGTGGCGGAGCTCGCCCGACTCGTCCTGCCATGCGGCGGCGAGCTCCAGCAGCTCGGAGAGACGGTCGACGATCCCTGCCGGGCCGGCGCCGTTGAGCGCCAGCTCCATCAGCTCGGTCTGCAGGTGCTGGGCACGGTCGTGGAGTGCGGTCCGCTGGTCCAGGATGAACCGCGTCGTGGCCTGCTGTACGTCGGCGAGGTGGGCCTGTTCGGGCAGCAGCAGCAGGGGAAGCATCAGGCGGTCGGCCAGCTCGATGGAGGCGGCGGCCACGTCGCCGACGACAGCCGCGGCCACCCCGCCCTTGCCGGCGAAGCTCTCCAGGACCCGGGTGAGATCGAGGCGCTCGTCGAGCAGCTTGATCGAGCGCACCGCGATGAAGGCTATCTCCCCTCCCTTGATCGCCTCGAAGGCGGGCGGCCGGGTGCGCAGCGAGGTGGCCCAGTCGACCTGACGCTCCAGGCCCCCCCGGCCTCCGAGCAGGTCGGTGCCGGCGGGCAGGGCACCGCGCCAGAGGTCCATCACCGTGATCACCGGGATCTCCGAACCGGGGGGTCGCCATCCCGACCGTTCATCAGGCCCGCTCCAGGTACTGCTCCTGCTCCCACGGAGTGACCTGGGTGCGGTATTCCTTCCACTCCAGGGCCTTGACCTCGAGGAAGCGCTCCGACAGCGTGTCTCCCAAAGCGTCGAGCACCACCTCGTCCGCCTCGAGGGCGGTGATGGCGTCCTTGAGGTTGTCGGGCAGCAGCCCGACGTTGCGGCGCTCCAGCTCGACATCGTCAAAGCCGTAGAGGGACTCCTCGACCGGAGGCGGTAGAGGGAGGCGCCGCTCGATGCCGTCGAGCCCGCAGCGGAGCATCACGGCGAATGCCAGGTAGGGGTTGCAGGATGGATCGGGAGAGCGCAGCTCCACCCGGGTGACCTCGGGACGGCCGACATGGGGTACCCGGACCAGGGCGCCACGGTTGGTGCGGGCCCAGGAGACGAAGACCGGGGCCTCGAACCCGCGCACCAGGCGCTTGTAGGAGTTGATGAGCGGCGCCAGCACCAGGCACATCCCGGCGGCGTGGTGGAGCTGGCCGGCGATGAAGTGCTTGGCGACGTCGCTCAGCCCGTAGTCGTCGTCGCCTGCGAAGGCGTTGCCGCCGTCGCCGGCCCGGGCCAGCGACTGGTGGACGTGCATGCCGCTGCCGGGCTGTCCCTGGAAGGGCTTGGGCATGAAGGTGGCGGTGAGACCGTGCTGCTGGGCGATGGCCCGAAGCGTGTAGCGGAAGGTGACCACGTCGTCCGCGGCCTTGAGCGCCTCCTGAGCGCCCACGTCGATCTCGTGCTGCCCGCACCCCACCTCGTGATGGAGGGTGTTGATCTCGAGCCCCATGGCCCGGAGCTGCTCGGCCATGGTCTGGCGAACCGCCACGGTCGGGTCGGTGGCGAAGTCGAAGTAGCTGCCCCGCTCATGGCGGGGCTGCACCGGCCGGCCCAGCTCGTCGTGCTCGAGCAGGTAGAACTCGATCTCCGGCCCCACCCGGTATTCGTAGCCGAGCCCCGCCGCGCGCTCGGTCGCCCGCCGCAGCGCTCGCCGCGAATCGCCCGGGTAGGCCTCGCCCTCCGGGGTCGTGAGCCAGCAGATCATCCGCCCGGTCGGCGCCTCAGCCCACGGCAGGACGGCGAACGTGGCCGGATCGGGCACCAGGTACATGTCCGACTCGGCGGTGCGGGCGACCGACTCCACCGATGATCCGTCGAACCACACCCCGTGCTCCAGCGCCGAGGCCAGCTGGTCGGCGGGAATGGTCACCGTCTTCACCGACCCGGTGACGTCGGTGAACTGGAGATCGAGGTGGCGGATGCCGGCCGCCTGGGCTGCGGCGACTGCGTCGGGGATCTCGGGGCGGTGGCGGGGGGAGGCCATGAGCACCTCGGATGGCGGAGACTCCTGACGAGAGCCTCCCGGTTAGTACGCTGCGCCTAAGGATATCGGACACAACCGCGGGATGTCTAGAGGGCGACACGCCCGCTTGCGCCATCCTGCGCACCAAATGGGACTGGGCGCACAATTCCGCCGCGCGACCTGCCCGTTGGGGGGCGGTGCGACGGCGAGGGCCCCCGCCTCGTGGTGAGGGCGGCCCACATCTGGACGGCCGCCAACCGGTCTTGCGGAGAGGCTGGTCCGCAGTGGGGCGGCGCGAACCCACCTCGGCGGCGGCCTGTTGAGAGGGGTCGTGGAGAGGGCGATGCGACGCCGCGACAGCCGCCCGATGACGGCCGGACACCGCGGTGTGACGAATCGCACCAACGGGTGCAAGTGCACTACAGAACTTTGGCGTCGGTTGCTCTTGGGTGCCCCCGACCGGCCCCTGAGAATGAACTCATCCCACCACCGCTCCACGAAAGAAAGAGACGTGAGCCTCCTCGGTCCGACCCTCCTCAGACCCCCACTCTCCCCGCCCTGCGCGCGCCCCTTCAGATCAGGGCGCGCCAGGGCGGCATCCCTCTCTCTGATGGTGGCAGCAGCGGGACTCGTGGCCGCATACCTCCTGGCAAACAGCCACGGGCCCCTCGCTGCTGACAGCCTGGTGGCCAGCCGCGTCGCGGCACTGGCCATGACCGTCGCGGCGGCCGGTGCTGTCGTCGCCGCCGCCAGCGCGCTGGTCCGGCGCGGCGATGGCATCGCGCCACGCCGCGCCGCCCGTCGCCGGACCGGTCAGGTGGGGCGGCTCGGGCGCGGCACCAGCCCGCCAGGTTCCCATCGCGGCAACCGCCTGGACCGGATCCTGGAGGCCATGACCCGGATCAGCGCGGAAAGGGATGTCGACTCGGTGATGGCGGCCGCGGGCGGAGCTGTCGTCCAACTCCTCGAGACCCGCACAGCGTCCCCGGTGATCGCCCGGGTGTACAGGATCGAACGCGACAGGATGGTGGTCGTCAGTGAGCACGGCGCAGCAGCTGGTGCCACCACCGTCGGGGAGAGCAGTCTCCTGAGCGCCGATCCACTCATTCTGGCTGCGGTCACCGGGGACCACACCCTCGCCGAGGCGGGGCCCTCCCCACGCCGGATCGCCAGCCCCATTCACGCCGGTACCGCGATCCGGGCGGTGGTGCTCGCCGAGCGGCGGGACCGGGCGTTCCGAGACTCCGAGGTCACCATGGTCGAGGGGCTCAGCGGGATCGCCACCCTGGCGTTCTCCAACCTGGTCCGCGCCCGCGGTGTCGCCGGGGCACAGGCGGAGCCGATCGATGCGCTCACCGGCCTGATCGGCCGCGCTGCCTTCGAGCGGCGCTGCCGGGAGGTCCGTGAGTCCTACGCGATCATCTCGGTCGACGTCGACCACCTCAACCAGCTCAACAACGCCCTGGGCCGGGAGGCCGGCGATGACGCCCTCCGCTCCGTGGCCCGGGCGCTCCAGGCATCGACGAGAGAGCGTGACGTCATCAGTCGCTCCGGCGACGATGAGTTCACGATCCTCACCGTCGGGGCGGCCACCGCTGTGGTTGGCAGCGTCGCCGAGCGCATGCGTGCCGCGGTGTCCGAGCTCGTCAGCGGAGCCTTCCCGGCCCGGGTCAGCGTCGGCTGGGCGGTGGGCGCCGCCGGCGAGGACGCGGCCGAGGTGTGGACTCGGGCGGACGAAGCGCTCGGCCGCGCCAAGCGCGAGGGACGCAACCGGGTGGCCGGGTCGATCACCGGCCGCGCGGCCGCCACCCCCGGGCGAGGATGGACAACCCTACTCAGCCGGACCCTGGCTTCACAGCAGATCCACCCGGTGTACCAGCCCATCGTCACCCTCCCGGAGGCGCGCATCGTCGCCTACGAAGGGCTGGCGCGGCCCGTCAACCTGGACGGGGCTGACAGCGTCGAGGAGTTCTTCGCCACGGCGCAGCGGCTGGGCGTGACCAACGAGCTGGACTGGATCTGCCGGCGCGCCGTGGTCCGCGGTGCCGAGGGCATCCGCAGCGACGCGCAGCTCTACCTCAACATCGACCTCTCCGCGGTCTCCGACGTCGACGAGGACGTCGAGCAGATGCGCAGCCTGCTGCGCTGGATCGGCCGGCCTCCCGCCAACGTCGTCCTGGAGATCGCCGACGCCGACCGCTTCAGCAATCTCGGTCAGCTGTCCGCTCGCGTCGACGTCTACCGCCGGGCAGGATTCAAGATCGGCATCGACGATACCGGCCGGCCGGGGATTGGTGTCGACCTCCTCTACGCGACGCGCCCCGAGGTCATCAAGATCGATGGCTGCGTGACCAACCGCTGCGAGGAGGTCTGGGCCAGGACGCTCATCTTCGAGTGCATCGCGCTCGCCGAGCAGATCGGCGCCGACGTCGTGGCCGAGGGTATCGAGGAGTTGAGCATCGCCTCCGAGCTGATGAAGTTGGGAGTGAACCGAGCGCAGGGCTTCCTCTTCGGCAAACCCGAGTCGATCACTGGTCCGAGCCGCGAGCTCGAAGGGGAGCCCGCGGTCCTCCAGGCGATCGCCGCCACGCGCTGAGGCAGGCCCGAGGAGGGGCGGGGCCGCCCGGGACCGAGGGGACCCGCCAGAGCGCTGGCGACCAGCGCCCCGGCGGCTGCGATCTCCCCTTCGGGACGGCTGCTCCGCCCTCGAGATGTGACCTCGGTCTCCGGCCTCGGGCCATGGCCGGGCAGCCTGTCGCACGCCAGACCGTGGATGACGCTAGCACCACGCACCGGGCGGGTCCAGCTTGCTCCGCGCGCTAGTCCGATCGGCTGGCCCGGCCCCCGCATGGGCGTGCAGCCGGCCTGGACGGGTGGTCCGGCGCGGGGATCACCCCGGTGCGGCAAACGTCGGCGAAGACCTCCGCGCTTGGCTTGGGGCGGCGTTCGAGGGTGGTTCGGTCGACCGCCACCAGGCCAAACCTGGCTCCGTACCCCTCCAGCCACTCGAAGTTGTCGAAGCCGGTCCAGTGCAGGTAGCCGAGCACGTCGGCTCCGTCGTCGATCGCCTCGACCACCGCTCGCAGGTGGTCGATGAGAAACCCGGAGCGGAGCTCGTCATCCTCGTCGGCGACCCCGTTCTCGGTGACCATCACCGGCAATCGGAACTCCTCGCTCAGCGAGACCAGGGCACGCCGCAGGCCCCCGGGGTCGATGCTCCAGCCAAGGCTGTTCCTGGGCAGCGCCGGGTCCGGATCGGAGCTCACGAAGAGGCGCGAGGAGGCGCGCCAGTCGAAGCGCACCCGCTCGTCCGCGTAGTAGTTGAGACCCAGGTAGTCCAGGGAGCCCCGGAGCCCGGGTACCACCTGGCCGCTGCCGGCGGGCGGGAGCACCCGGCCGCGGGCGCAGCTCCAGAGGAACCAGCGGTTGAAGACGAGATCCGGCAGCCACGCGGCGAAGCGGGCGGCGATGGAGCCGGGAACTGGCCGGAAGGGCCGTTCGTGGTGGGCGATCGAGACCATCGCCGGCCGGCCGCGGGCGGCACCAATCTGATGGAGGGCCGTCGCCGCCGCGGCGTGCATCCGGAGCATCCCGGCCGCGGCCCGCAGGGCGAGAGCCGGCGACCGGCGGTGGGGCGGCCACTGCCCCTCCGCATAGCCGAGGGCCATGAGGACGTTCGGCTCGTTGAGCGTCACCCACCAGCGGACCTCCTCTCCGAACGCCTCGGCGCAGGCGGCCGCATAGCGGGCAAAGAGGCGCGGAGCTTCGGGGTCGAGGACGCCCCCGCGGTCCGCCAGCCAGACCGGCAGGGTGAAATGGTGGAGCGTGATCACCGGTTCCATCCCCAGCTCGCGGCAGGCGGCGACCACGCCGGCGTAGTGGCGGAGCGCGGAGAGGTCGAAATGGCCCGGTTCGGGCTCGACCCGAGCCCACTCCACCGAGAACCTCTGGGCCGTGTGGCCCATGCCGGCGAGCAGCGCCAGGTCTTCGCGATAGCGGTGGTAGTGGTCGATGGCGACCGCCGCCGAGTCGCCGTTCTTGATCCGTCCCGGCTCGTCCCGCTCCATGCGCATCCAGTCGTTCCAGAGTCCCCCCTCGACCTGGTGGGCAGCGCTGGCAGTACCGATCAGGAAGCCCTCCGGGATGCGCAGCGGACGGCCGGGCGCCACCGTCAGGACGCTGAGGGTGCCGGACGGCGGAGGACGAGCCGGGTGCGTCCACCCTCCCTGCTCTCCTCGAGCACCTCGCCGCCCACCCTGCGGCTCCAGGCCCGGATGCCGAAGAGATGCTCGGCGACTCCGGTCACCACCTCCAGGCGCTGGCCCGGTGCGAGGGTCGCATAGGCGCGCCGGACCCGGCCCATCGCGCTGTCGCCGCACTCCTCCTCAGCGGCGGCGAGATCGAGGTGACGCGGCTCCATGATGGGCCGAGTCTACGTCCGCATCAGGCTGGGACTGAACCTGGTCCGTCGGCGCCAGGCTTCTCCACCGGGACTCCCACGGCGTTGCCCCACTCGCTCCACGAGCCGTCGTAGTTGGCCACCCGCGGGTAGCCGAGCAGGTAGGTGAGGACGAACCAGGTGTGGGAGGAGCGCTCGCCGATCCGGCAGTAGGTGACGATGCTCTTGTCGGGGGTCACCCCTCTGTTCTGGTAGAGCTCACGGAGCTGGTCCGCCGGCTTGAAGGTGTCGTCTTCCTGGATCGCCTGCGCCCACGGGATGTTGACGGCGCCCGGGATGTGACCGCTGCGCTGTGCGCCCTCGTTCTGGTACTCGGGAGGCGCGGAGATCGCCCCGCTGAATTCCGCAGGCGAGCGGACGTCGACCAGACCGTGGTCGGAGCGGCCGAGGATGTCGCGGACCCCGGCGAGGAACTGCCGGAGGCCCACGGTCGCCTCCGGAGCCGGGTACGAGGCGGCCGCGAACGCGGGGACGGTCTCGGTGACCGGCCGATCCTCCTCGAACCACTTCCGCCGGCCACCGTTGAGCAGCCGGATGTCAGTGTGCCCGTAAATGCGGAAGGTCCAGAAGGCGAAGGCGGCGAACCAGTTGCGCATGTCGCCGTAGAGAACCAGGGTGGTCTCCGGCGTCACCCCGAGGCGCTCCATGAGGCTCACGAACTGGTCCCGGGAGAGGATGTCACGGCGCACCGGGTCGTTGATGTCCCTTCTCCAGTCCACCAGCGCGGCACCCGGGAGGTGCCCGAGATCGTAGGCGGATGCGGGGTCCCAGTCCACTTCCAGGATGCGGACGACGGGGTCCTCGAGGTGCGCCGCGAGCCACTCCGTGCCGACCAGGACCTCGGGGTGGGCGTAATCGGTCACCGTGGCCCTCCTCTGACTGTGGTCCTCACCATAATCCCGACTATTCTAATCAGGTTTTCACGAGCGGCGGCCCGCCACATAGAAAGACGAGAGGCTCGACCGCGGCCTGCGGCGTCCATCGGCGGGGTGAGCCGAGCGCGGCTCAGCCGCGCCGGCGAGGGGCGGCGAGCCCCTATGAGAGGGAGAGGGGTCCCCACGCGGCCTGCCGCGTGGGGCACGGCGAGCCCCTGTAAGAGGGAGAGGGGTCCCCGCACCGCCTGCGGCGTGGGGAAGAGCCCCCACGCGGCCTGCCGCGTGGGGAGAGTAGGATTGCGCGGCCCGCAGCGATTGGGGAGAAGAGCGATGGAGACGACGTCCGCGGCAGCGAGTGAGCCGCTCAGAGACACAGAGGTGGGAGGCACGGTCGATCTGGTCACCGAACGACCGATCGTCCTTCCCCGTCAGGACGGGCCGCGCGCCCGCATCGAGGAGTTCCTCGGCCGCCGCCCACTTCTGGTGCCCGCGGTCCTGCTGGGAATCGTCGCCCTCCTCCTCCTGCGCCGGGGACCGCGCATCGTCGTGGTCCGCCCTCAGGGCCAGCGCGAGTCGTAGCCGGGCGCGCCGGGCCCCTTCCCGCCCGGGGCTCAAACCCCGATGCCGAGCGCCGCAAGCAGGGCCCGGTTCTGCTCGGGCGTCCCGATGCTGATTCGGAGCCGGTCGCCGTGGTCACCGTCCGGGAAGCGGCGGACCAGGATGCCCTGCTGCCTCAGCTCAATGAGGACACCCGCCGCGTCGCCCCCCAGGGGCCGGCCGAGCACGGAATTGCCCTGCGACGGGATCACGTCCCATCCAGCCCCGCGCAGCGCCGCGGCCAGAGGCTCGCGCTCGCTGACCACCATCTCGACGATGCGCGCGTGGTGGGCCTGGTCGGCGAGAGCGGCGCCGGCGGCCGCGAGGGCCAGCCGGTCGACCGGGTAGGTTTCGATCACGGCAGCGACGTCGGCGATCAGATCGGGGTGCCCGAGCGCGTAGCCGACCCGGAGCCCGGCCAGCCCGTAGCTCTTGGCGAAGGTGCGCACCACCAGCCAGTTGGGGTGCCCGGCGAGCAACGGGACACAGGACTCGGGGGCGAAATCGCAGTACGCCTCGTCGATGACGACGACGGAGTGGACCCCGGCCAGCGCCCCGGCCACATCGGCGGGCGGCGCCCAGCTCCCCGTCGGTGAGTTGGGATTGCAGAGGAGCCGCATCACCCCCGGGGCGGTGGCGAACGCCTCAGGAATCGAGCCTCCGTCGTCCAGAGGAACGGTCACGACGCGGGCTCCGCTGAGGCGGGCGAGCAGGGAGAGCAGGGAATACGTCGGCTGGGTGAGCACGACGGCATCGCCGGGATCGGCAAAGGCCCGGAAACAGCTCTCCAGGACCTGGTCGGCACCGTTGCCGAGGACCACGGACTCCGGGCTCAGCCCATGGTGCCGGGCCAGGGCCGAGCGGAGCGGCTCCCCCTGGGGATGCGGGTAGCGGTGAAGCGACGCCACCGCATCGTTTACCGCCGGGCCCACGCGCGGCGACGGGGGCAGTGGCGACTCGTTGGTGTTGAGCTTGATCCAGTGGGCACCGTCGGGCGGCTGCTCGCCGGGCACGTAACCGGATTCGGAGCCCAGAGACGCGCGTCGATATCGGGACATGGTCGGAGTATGCGAGAGCCGGGGCTAACCGGCGACGACCGCTTCGACGTCCACGGTGGCTCCGGCGGGGGCGAGGGGCACCAGATTGCCCTCGACCCTGGCGCCATCGACGATGAGATGGGTGACGCGCCCGGTGGTCCCGGCCGGCTTGTGAACCGCGATCCGGTAGGTGGCCCCGCGGAAGCGCCGGGTGGCGCTGAAGCCCGGCCAGTCCGCCGGGATCACCGGGTCCACCCGCAAACCCTCGCGCTCGGGCCTGATCCCCAGGATCCACTGGGTGATGGCCACGTAGTTCCAGGCGGCGGCGCCGGTCAGCCACGAGTTCTTGGCCTCACCGTGGGTGGGGGCGTCGCTGCCGGCGATCATCTGCGCATAGACGTAGGGCTCGCAGCGATGCACCTCGCTGATCGCCTCGCGCGCGGAGGGATTGGTCCGCCGGTAGAGATCGAAGGCGCCATCCCCGTCACCGGTCATCGCCTCGGCGATCATGATCCACGGGTTGGTGTGGCAGAAGATGCCGGCGTTCTCCTTGTACCCCGGCGGATACGAGGAGATCTCCCCCAGCTCGATGCGGTAGCCGGCGTAAGCGGGTTGCAGCAGCATCACGCCGTGTTCGGTGAGCAGCCGGTCGCGCACGCTGTCGAGGGCCTGACGGGCGCGGCCATCCTCGATACCGACCCCGGCCATGACGCAGATCCCCTGGGACTCCACGTAGATCTGCCCCTCGTCGCACTCCTTGGACCCGACGGGGTTGCCGAAGAAGTCGTAGGCGCGCCGGAACCAGGCTCCGTCCCAGCCATGCTCGGCGATGGTACCGGTCATGTCGGCGGCGGCGGCGAGAAGCCGCAAATCCTCCTCGACCTCGCCGCGCTGGCTCACGATGGCGGCGAGCTCGCGCGCGGCCATGACGAACTGACCGGCGATGAAGACGGACTCGGCGACCCCTCCGCTCTTGTTCTCGGTGGTCTGAAACGCCTCGCCCGGGGTGTCGGAGAAGCAGTTGAGGTTGAGGCAGTCGTTCCAGTCGGCCCGCCCGATCAGCGGGAGGCCGTGGGGGCCGAGCCGGTCCAGGGTGTAGGCGACACTGCGGCGCAGGTGGTCGAGGAGGGGGGCCTCGGAGCCCTCGGCGTTGTCGTATTGGACCGGCTCGTCGAGGACGGAGTCATCCCCCGTCTCGCGCACATAGGCGGCGACACCCAGCACCAGCCAGAGCGGGTCGTCGTTGAAGCCCGACCCGATGTCGTCATTGCCGCGCTTGGTCAGCGGCTGGTACTGGTGGTACGCGCCTCCGGTCGGGAGCTGGGTGGCGGCGATGTCGAGGATCCGCTGCCGCGCTCGCTCCGGGATCATCTGAACGAATCCGAGCAGGTCCTGGTTGGAGTCGCGGAAGCCCATCCCCCGTCCGATCCCCGACTCGTAGAACGAGGCCGACCGGCTCAGGTTGAAGGTGACCATGCACTGGTAGGCGTTCCAGACGTTCACCATGCGGTTGGCGTGCTCGTCCGGGGTCCTCACGCTCACATGGGAGAGCAACTCGTCCCAGCGCTCGCGCAGCCCGCGGAGTCCGGCCTCGACGTTGCCGGACTGCAGCCAGTGGTCGATCACCGGCCTGACCGTCCGCTTGTTGATCACCTGGCTCCCGGGCGGGTCGAACTTCTCAGCCACCGGGTTCTCCCAGTAGCCGAGGATGAAGAGGATCTCGCGCTCCTCGTGGGGCCCGAGCTCGAGCCGGACGTGGTGAGAGCCGTGCGGAGCCCACCCGTGGGCCATCGAGTTGCCGGCACTCCCCCGCTCGACCGCGATCGGGCGATCGAAGCCCCGGTGGGGGCCGAGGAACGCGTCGCGGTCGGTGTCGAAGCCGGTGAGGGCCTCCGAGCAGGCGAAGTAGGCGAAATGGTTGCGGCGCTCACGGTACTCGGTCTTGTGATAGATGACGCTGCCCTCCACCTCGACCTCGCCGGTGGAGAGGTTGCGCTGGAGGTTGGTGGCGTCGTCCTGGGCGTCCCAGAGGCAGAACTCGACCGACGAGAAGATCGAGAGCGGTCGCCGGACCCCGGTCAGGTTGGCGAGCCGGAGCCGCCATACCTCCAGGGTCTGCCCCAACGGGACGCAATAGAGGTTCTCGGCCCGGATGCCGCCATGGCTGGCGGTGATGGTGGTGTAGGAGAGCCCGTGGCGGCACTCGTAGCTGTCCAGGGGGGTCTGGGTCGGTTGCCAGGAGGGTGACCAGCTCTCGCCCGTTGCGTCGTCGCGCAGGTAGATGTAGCGCCCGCCAATGTCAAAGGGGGCGTTGTTGTACCGGTAGCGGCTCACCCGGCGCAACCGGGCATCGCGAAAAAAGGAGTAGCCGCCGGCGGTGTTGGAGATGATCCCGAAGTACTCTTCCATCCCCAGGTAGTTGATCCAGGGGAGGGGAGTGTCGGGCCGGGAGATCACGTACTCGCGCCGGTCGTCGTCGAAGTGCCCGTATCGCAAGGCCAGTTCCTCTGCACGCAATCGGATGGCCGGCACGGAACTTACCACTCCCATCGTCGCCGGGTCGGCGACCCGGCCGGCGCATCGCCGACCGGGCCCCCGCCCGCCCACCTCAGGAGGTGGAACCTATTCCGTTGTGATCGCTGACCGACGGGTCATCTGGATCCCGTGATCCGTTAGGAGGCCACCGGCTTCAGCTGCATGAGGATGTAGGGAAGCTCGGGGTCGTCCGGGGAGGGGTCCATGTACGGGTTGCTGGCGCTCGGCCAACCGGTGTAATGGGCAGTGCTGTAGACGTTCCAGTCGGCACCGTAGAGAACGGGTGTGTCAGGAATCTGGGTCGCCATGATTCCCTCAAGGGTGGCGATCGCAGAAGCGATGGTCGACTGCCCAGCCGAGGTGGTCGGGTCGGCACCCTCGTACTGCGTCAGAGCGGTCTGAGCAGCCGAGGAGTTGAACTGGCTGTAGTCACCAGATGCACAGACAACAGGAGTGCCCGTGCAGTTGATGCTGTAGTCGAGCCAGTTGTCGAGCTGAACGAAGGGGATGTTCCCACCAGCGCCCCAGTGGAGTGCGGTCTGGAACTGGCCGTTGTTCATGGCGTCCTGCCACTGGGTGTAACCGCCGGTCGCGTTGTCCGTGGTCACGTCCATGCCCTCAGCCTGGAGCTGGCTCGAGATCTCGCTCGCGTCCGCCCAGTAGTCCGAGAAGGCCTCGGGGTCCCAGATCGAGAACTTGATGATGGCGCCGCCCTTGTTCCAGCAGTTGGCCACGACGCTGCCGTCGCAGGCAACGTTGGTCTGGGCCGGGGGCGTTCCGCTGGGGGTCCAGCCCGTCGGTGCGGTGTAGCCGTCGGCTTCGAGGACGCTCTGGACGGTCGGGCCGGTCCAGCCGGCAAGGCTGGTCGGGGTCGCTGCCGAGTCAACCGGCAGGTCGTTGGCGTAGGTGGGGTTCGGGTACGCCTTCTGCTGTCCGGGTTCGAGTCCGCCTGCGGAGGTGGCAGCGGCCTCATAGCCGGACTCTCCGATCGAGGAGAGGACGGTGCGGTCGATGCCCAGGCTCACAGCCTGACGAACGGCAACATCGCCGATGCCGGTCGCACCGCCGTTGCCCGCGCCCAGGTTGAAGTTCAGGGTGACCGTGTTGCCCGAGGCGTACCAGACGTGGTTCGTGTTCGGGTTCAGGTTGATGTAGTTGGCGACGACGCTCGGGATCTCGTTCCCGGCCCAGTCCAGCGTGTTGCTGTCAAGGGCTTCGGTCGCGGCGTTGTTGGTGGACTCGTTCGGAACCACGACTTCCGACTCGGGTGGCTTGCCGCCCCAGTAGTGGGGGTTTGGCTTGAACTTGACGGCCTGGGTGCTGAAGCTGTCCAGCATGAACGGGCCGGTGCCCACAGGGTTCGCGACGGGTGCCTTGCTCGGGTCGGTCCCGATCGGGAAGGCGCTCGCCTGCGTGATGTAGGTGCTGCCAAGGATCGCCCAGAGGTTGGTGTACTGCGGGCTGGCGAAGGTCAGGGTGACGACCTGGCCGCTCACCGACGGGGCAGCGCTCTGGGTCGGAACGCCGCTGTAGTCGGCGTCCGGGAAGGCCTTGAGCAGCGCGAAGGTGTTGGCGACGTCCTTGGCGGTCATCGTCGAGCCGTCATTGAACTTGACGTTCGACTTCACCGTGATCGCCAGCTCTGCGCCACCGTTCTCGAACTGGTACGAGCTCGCCATCCAGGGGTGCATGCCCGAGGTGGCGGGGTTGAGCGCGTCCATCTCGTAGAGCGGCTCGTAAACCAGGCTGGTCATGTTCAAGCCGTGTGCGAGCGAGCTGCTCTCGTACGGGTTGAAGTCCTGGGTGAAGGTGACTCCGGTGGTCGCCTCCTCGTACAGCGCCGGCCCCGCGCTACTGGTGGTGCTGGTGCTCGACGAAGACGACGTCGATGACGTGCTGCCGCATGCGGCCACCCCCAGGGCGACCCCCGCGGCAACTATTGCGATCTTTCCAAGTTTCATCTAGCTACACGATCTCCGTGAGGCACGACCCTATGGGGTCGTGCACTGCTGATGTGATGTCGCCGGCAGGTGTCTGGCGTGACGGAGGCCGCCTGCGACCGGCTGTCCCCGTCGGGGGTGCCGACCTCTGCCTCTGCTCGCCCCTCGGGGCCGGCGGAGCCCGGGAAGCTACTCCATGCTCCGATCCTCCTCAATCCTCCTCATCTGGGTGGTGCCTATCGGGGTGGCGCGGCCGGGGGCCGCAGGGACGTGGAGCCGGCCTTCGCGGCGACCACTTCCGGGTTGTCGGGGACGCGAAGCGACTCGTCGACGTGGAGCCAGCAGTTGGAGGCGTGCCCGGGGTCGACGGTGACGCTCGGCGGGGCCGTGGTGCTGCAGATCGCCATGGCGTGGGGACAGCGCGGGTGGAACCGGCAGCCGCTGGGCGGGGTGATCAGGCTGGGCGGGGCTCCGCTTCCGGCCAGGCTCGGCGGCTCGACGCGGTCCGGGTCCGGTGCAGCGGAGAGCAGCAGCTGGGTGTAGGGGTGCGCCGGATGATCCGTCAGGCGTGCACTGGGGGCGGTCTCCACCACCTGCCCCGCGTACATCACGACGATCGTGTCGGCGAGATAGCGGGCGGAGGCGATGTCGTGGGTGACATAGAGGATCGCCAGGCGGTCGCGATCGCGCAGGTCGGCGAGCAGGTTGAGGATGCCGAGGCGAATCGAGACGTCGAGCATCGACACCGGCTCGTCGGCGAGCAACACCCGGGGGCGGACCGAGAGCGCACGGGCGATGGCCACGCGCTGACGCTGGCCGCCGGAGAGCTCGTGGGGGAACTTCCGGGTGAATTGCCGGGGAGGCTCGAGGGCGACCCGGCGAAGCAGCTCCTCGACCGTCTCGTTGACGTCGTCGCCGCCCAGACCGTGGATCCTGAGGGGTCGGACCAGGTCATAGCTGATGCGGTGGATCGGGTTGAGCGAGGCGAAGGGGTCCTGAAAGACCATCTGGACCTGCCGCGCGTAGCTACGGGGCCGCCCGTGCGGTACCGGCTTCCCGTCGAGCAGCACCTCGCCCCCATCGGGGTTGATGATCTTGGCCAGCATCCGGGCGACGGTGGTCTTCCCCGAGCCGCTCTCCCCGACCAGCGCGGTCACCGTTCCCGCTGCGAGAGCGATCGTGACGTCGTCCACCGCGAAGAGCCGCGCCGTGCTGGCGAAGATGCGGCGGCCATGCTTGACCGAGAAGTACTTGGTGAGGCCGCGCCCTTCCAGCACGGGGGTGACAGACACCGGCGGGGTCGCGGCCTGCTGGGCGGTGAGGCTCATCGTGCGACCCTCCTGGTCGCGGCGGACGGGCCCCGGTCGCCGGGATCGGCCACGGCCAGCTCGGTCGGAACGGTGGCGCCGTCGGAGTGGAGCCAGCACGCCGCCTCGCGTCCGGAGCCGTCGAGTCGGGTGAGCACGGGCGTCTCCTTCCTGCAGCGCTCCATCGCCCAGGGACAGCGGGGGTGGAAGGAACAGCCCGAGGGGAGCGCGCGCAGGTCGGGTGGCGAGCCCGGAATCCCCTCCATCGGCTTGCGCTCCCCGTGCATGGGCGGGAAGCAGTGCAGCAAGCCGTAGGTGTAGGGAACCCGCGGTGCACGGAACAGCGAGGCAGCCGGAGCGCGCTCCATCAGCCGGCCGGCGTACATGACGACGATCTCGTCGGCCAGCTCCACCAGCAGGGAGAGGTCGTGGGTGATGAAGAGGGCGGCGAATCCGAGACGATCCCTGAGCCCCATCAGCTCCTCGAGGATCTCGCGCTGGGTCACCACGTCGAGGGCGGTCGTCGGCTCGTCCAGGATCATGACCTGGGGCTCGAGAGCCAGGGCCATGGCGATCATGGCCCGCTGGCGCATGCCCCCCGAGAGCTCGTGGGAGTAGCTGCGCAGCCGGTCCCCGTTCATCCCCACCATCTCCAGCAACTCGACACCCCGATCCCATCTCTCCGTCGAGGAGAGGTGCGGACGGTGGACCCTGAGGAGGTCGTCGAACTGGGCGCCGATCGTGATGACCGGGTTGAGAGCGTTGAGCGCACTCTGGAAGACGACGGAGATCTCCGACCAGCGCACCCGGCGCAGCTCCGCCTCATCGGCCCGCAGCAGGTCGATGGTCGCGCCCGAGCTCTCGCCCTCGACAGGCCGGGGGTGGAAGAGCACCTCGCCGCCGGTGATCACGCCGGGGGACCGCAGCAGCCGGATGGCCGCCATGGAGAGCGTGGACTTGCCGCTCCCGCTCTCCCCGGCCAGGCCCACCACCTGACCCCGGCGCAGGACCAGGTCACAACCCACGACCGCGTGGATCGCCTCGGTGCCGAAGCCGTAATCGACGTTGAGCTCGCGGATCTCCAGCACCGGCTCCGCCTGGCGCGTGGCGCTGCGGGTGGGCGTGCGCGGCGCCACTGCGGGGGGCGACATCTCGCTCATCGGGCGCTCCCATGACGACCGTTGTTGCTCCCGGATGCCGGCGAGCCCGGGGCGTTCCGACCGCCGATCACCGGGGTGAACCCGAGCGTGGCGCGGAAGCTGATTCCCGCCTTCCGGGCGGCCTTGCGGGTGAGCCCGCCGGCCCGCAGCCGCGGGTTGATGAACTCGTCGATCCCGAAGTTGAGCAGGGCCAGCGAGGTCCCGACCAGGGCGATGCAGATTCCGGGGGGCAGCCACCACCACCAGTAGCCGGTGTTGACAGCGTTGTTGTCGAACACCTGCTGGAGCATGATGCCCCAGTTCCAGGGGCCAGCCGGCGAGGAGGTGGGGGTCCCGGCCAGACCGAGGAAGGCGAGGGAGACGTAGGCGCCGATGGAATAGAGCGTGACGAAGAGGAAAGAGGAGGCGATGATCGGCAGCAGGTTGGGCATGACCTCGGCGAGGATGATCCGCAGGCGTCCCTCCCCCGAGACGCGTGCCGCCTCGACGAAATCGCGGTGGCGCAGGGAGAGGGTTTGGGCGCGGAGCACCCTCGACCCATAGGCCCAGCCTGTCAGGGCCACGATTAACCCGATGACGATGACGCTGGTGTCCGCTCCGGGGACGTAGCTCGCGAGCACGATGAGGAGCGGCAGTCCGGGGATCGCCAGGAAGACGTTGGAGAGGAGCGACAGGCCCTCGTCAGCATTGCCACCCAGGTACCCGGCGCTGACCCCGATCAGAATCGAGAGCGCGGTCGCCACCAGGCCGGCCAGGAAGGCGACCACCAGGGTCGGACGTGTCGAGTTGAGGAGCTGCGACCAGACGTCCTGGCCCAGCAGCGTGGTCCCCAGCGGGTGGGCCGACGACGGGCCGAGCGGCACCTCCAGCGGAACGTATCCGCCCGGCACGCCATCCTTGATCTCGCCGATGCAGAGGCCGGGGCCCTGCTGGCAGGTGATCTTCACCCAGTTCTGGTTGATCTCGTTGGGGCTGTAAGGCGCGATGATCGGGCCGATGATGGCGAGGACCGCGAAGACGGCGAGGATGACCAGCCCGGCGATGATCTTCGGCGACCGTGGCATCCGGATCGCCCGGGAGCCGCGGGACGTGGGCGCCGGCTCGGGGCCGGTGAGCAGGGTGGTGACGTCGGTGCTCATCGGGTCAGGCCTCCTGGCGGGCACGGGGGTCGATGAACGCGTACACCACGTCGGCGATCAGGTTGGCGGCCAGCACCACCAGGACGATGACCACGAAGACTCCCTGCACCAGCGGGTAGTCGTGGTTGATCACCGCCTTGAAGAGGAGCCAGCCGATCCCCGGGTAGTTGAAGACCACCTCGACGAGGAGCTGACCGGCAACCACCAGGCTGATGGCCAGCGAGAAGTTGGACACCGAGGGCAGGATCGCGTTGCGGGCCGCGTACCAGACCACCCGCCGCGAGGGCAGCCCCTTGGCCCGGGCCACCAGGACAAAGTCCTCGTCCATGGTGGTGAGCATCTGGTTGCGCATCCCGAGGATGAAGCCGGCCACCGAGGCCAACACCACGGTGAAGGCCGGCAGCATCGCGTGGTCGACGATGCTCCAGAGGTAGCCCAGGCTCCACCCCGGCGTCAGCGTGATGTCGTAGCCGTACTGGGGCGGGAACCACTTCAGGATGCTGGCGAAGACCTCGATGAGGACCATCGCCAGGAAGAAGTAGGGGATGGCCTGGAACCAGGTGGCACCCGGCACGA
>Ga0224557_1001355_pt1 | contig 23928 bp, 16 predicted proteins | sample 714S31014metaG_FD_180677 | JGI IMG/M metagenome (GOLD analysis project Ga0224557, IMG submission 180677) | Peat soil microbial communities from Stordalen Mire, Sweden - 717 S3 10-14 | ecosystem: Environmental > Terrestrial > Soil > Wetlands > Peat | place: Sweden: Norrbotten County, Stordalen... | reverse complement strand
GCCCCGCCAGTGGCCCCGCCGCCCGGCGCACCGGCAGCGCCGAACCCACCGGCACCGCCAAACCCACCGGCACCGCCAAACCCACCGGGACCGCCAAACCCGCCACCACCGAAGCCGCCGGCCGTGGACGAAGTCGGTCCGGCGCTTGGAATCGAGCCGGTGTGCGCGGTCGACAGCGTCTGGACGGTGTACGCCAGCGGCCCGGAGAGGCACGCGACGGCCGCGAGGACCGCGGCGACCCGGGCCACGTGGGCCGGCGCAATTCCAGTTCCGAGTCGGCTCCAGGCTGCGGCTGGCATCAGCATCGCGACCACGGAGGCGATGCCGCTGACAGCGATCAGCGGGATCAGCCAGGGCTGCCAGCTTGAGGTCCGCTCGAGCAGGACGATCGCCCAGCCGGCGCTGAGCACAACGCCGGCCGCCATCACTACGCGGGCCGCTAGCCGCTCGCGCTCGCGCCAGGCGAGCACGGCGCCGATCGCGACGAGTGCGGCGATCGCCGGTGCCAAGGCCACCGTGTAGTACGTGTGGATGACGCCGGTGCTGAAGCTGAAGATCCCGCCGGTCACCAGCAGCCAGCCGCCCCACAGGAGCAGCGCCGCCCGTGTGCGGTCGGTTCGGGGGGCGCGACGCGTCCACCAGAGGCCCGCGACCAAAGCGAGCCCGGCGCCGGGCAGCAGCCATGAAGCCTGCCCGCCCATCAGATCGTTGAACAGACGCAGGGCGCCGGTTGAGCCGCTGAAGTTGGCGCCGCCACCGCCGCCGGCGCCAGCCCCGAAGATGCGGCCGAGGCCGTTGTACCCGAAGATCAGGTTGAAGATGTTGTTGTCGGGCGAGCCGTCGATCATCGGCCGCGAGCTGACCGGCCAGAGCGCGACGATCGCGAGCCACCAGCCACAGCTCACAACGACCGCGAGGCCGCCGGCAACAAGCTGCCGTACCCGCCTGAGCAGCGGTGTTGGCGCGGCAACGGCGTAGGCCAAAGTGAAGCCGGGCAGCACCAGGAACGCTTGCAGCATCTTCGTCAGGAAGGCGAAGCCCAGCAGCGTTCCGACAGCCACCAGCCAGCGGGTTGAAGCGGTCTCGAGTGCACGCACCAGGCAATAAGCGGAAGCGACCAGCAGGCAAACCAGCAGCGCGTCCGGGTTGTTGAAGCGGAACATCAGCGCCGCGACCGGTGTGATCGCGAGCATGACGCCGGCCAGCAGGCCGGCGCCGGCGCCGAACCAACGCTTGACCGCCGCGTAAAGCAGAGCCACTGCCGCCACGCCTTCGAGCACCTGCGGGACCAGCATGCTGGCGCTGCTGAAGCCGAAGATCCGGCCGGAGAGCGCCATCACCCATAGCGAGACCGGAGGCTTGTCGACCGTGATGAAGCTCGAGGAGTCGAGTGAGCCGAAGAAGAACGCCTTCCAGCTCTTGGTGCCGGCCTGGACTGCCGCGGCGTAGAAGCTGTTGGCATAGCCGGAAGCGGTCAGGTCCAGGAGGTAGGCGACAGCCGTCAGGCCCAGCAGCCCGAGCAGCGCCGGGCGCGCCCAGGCTGGGTCACTGACGTCGCCCTGCGCGAAGGCGCGGAGCAGGTCCGCGGCGGATCGGCGTTCATCCGGGCGCTCACGCGCTCGGCGTCTTGGGAAGGTGGTTGCGCTCATCGTTGTCTCTTTCAGGGTTCGGAAGGTCTGGGAGGTGGTCAGTCAGGAGGGGAGGGAGCGAAGCGGGCGTGGCTGGGCTTGGGGGCCGCGCCGGGAGCGAAAGGCGAGGCGGACAACGCCGCGCAGATCCTCCAATGCAGTCGCGAGGATCTGGACGCTTGAGTCGGGGTCGTCGATCCAGTCCACCGGCACCTCGTGAATTCGCAGCCCGCGGCGCTGGGCCAGGATCAGCAGCTCCGTGTCGAAGAACCAGCTTTCGTCCCGGATGATTGGCAGCAGGTCTCGGAGCACATCGCCGCGTACGGCCTTGAAGCCGCACTGGGCGTCGCTGAAGCGTGCGTGCAGCACGCTGTGAAGCAGGCGGTTGTAGGAGCGGGAGATGAACTCGCGCTTGAAGCCGCGATGCACGCGGGCGCTGCGCAGCAGCCGTGACCCGATGGCGATCTCACTGTGCCCGGAGAGCAGCGGAGCGACCAGCGGCAGCAGTGCTCGCAGGTCGGTCGAAAGATCAGCGTCCATGTACGCCACCACCCGGGCCTGGCTGCGTGACCAGGCGGCTCGCAGGGCTCGCCCACGGCCCTTCTGCTCCAGGCGCACCACGTTCAGGTGGGGGAGGTCGGTGGCGAGCGCCGCCGCGATCTCAGGCGTCGCGTCGCTGCTGGCGTTGTCAGCGATTGTGATGATCCAGGAGTAGGGGAACTCCTGTGCGAGGAAGTGGTGCAGGCGCAGCACGCTTCTGGTGAGCGTCTCCTCCTCGTTGTAGACGGGGATCACGACCTCCAAGTCGACCCGCGGAGCGGGACGTTTGCTGAGCCTGGCGCCCGGCGCCGCGGCTGTCTCTGGTGTGCGCATCGCAGCCTCCAAGTGACGGAAATAGGGACACCGTCATTTCTACGCAGGCCCTGTTTGAGGCTCGGCAGATGCAGCTAAGAGATTTGAAGCAGCCCCGCCCGTGAGCACCTGCGGTCGATGACAGACCTCCGGCCACCATTTCCGCACGAACCCCAGGCACGGCGCCCAGGGTCTTAGATCCAGCGTGCTCTCAGCACACTGGATCTAAGACCCTGGTCTAGACCGTCGGGGTTCGTGCGATTGTGGTGGTCGACAACCGCCCAGCACTCGCCTCAACGAGCGAACCAACCGCCCTGGGACCTACATCTAGTCCGCAGTCAGGGGGTTTGGACCAGGCCCTCGGCCAGGCGCGATCCGAAGACGACCTCGATCACGGCGCCGCCGTCCTGCGCGTTCGTGGCGAGCACGGTGCCGCCGTAGGCCTCGGCGGCCTGGCGCACGATCGCCAACCCGAGGCCCGAGCCGGGCAGGCGGCGGGCCTCATCGGCGCGGTAGAAGCGGTCAAATACATGCTCGATATCTGACTGTTTGAAGCCGGGTCCGTGGTCCCGGACGCGGAAGACACCGTCACGCAGCGTGACCTCGACCGGGCTGTCGGGCGGACTCCATTTGCGAGCGTTGTCGATTACGTTGCCGATCGCCCGCGCCACGCGCTCTGGCGCGTTCGAGATCACCGTCGGCTCGAGCTCGGTCTCGAACGCGAGCTGGGGCGCGCGCCTGCGTGCCCGTGCGACCGCCTCGCGCACGATGGTGTCGAGCTCGACCGACTCGATGTGGTCGCTCGGCGAGGAGCCGCGGGCCAGGTCCAGGACGTCGGCGACGAGTTGTGTGAGCTCGTCGAGCTCGGCGATGATCGCCTCCTGGAGCTCGGCTCGCTCCTCCTGTGGAAGCGCCTCGGCTTCGATGAAGATCTGGATGTTGCTGCGCAGGGCCGCCATTGGCGTGCGCAGCTCATGGGAGGCGTCGGCAATCAGGTGCCGCTGCGCCTGGATCGAGCGCTCCAGCGCGTCGAGCATCTGGTTGAAGCTGCCGGCCAGTCGCTGAAGCTCACTGGCGCCGCCGCCCTCAAGCCGTCGTGGCGCGTGCAGAGCGCTCGTGACCACCTCGGTGCGGTCGGTGAAGCGGCTAATCGGGAGCAACGCGGCGCGCGCGACCAGCGTTCCGATCAGGCCCGCGAGCAGCACACCGGCGGCCACCAGCAGGGCGTACGTGATCAGCAATTCGTGCAGGACGGAGTCGTCCTCGGTCAGCGGCAACGCCACCTCAACCGCGGAGTGGTTCGCCGGGACGGCGAACGTCAGCACCTCCAGGTTCGTGCCCTTCACGGTCACGGAGCGGTAGAAGCTGCCCTTGCCGGCGCGGGCGATCGCCTTAACCTCCGCGGTCACCGGCAGGTCGCTGGTACCGCGTCGCCCGACCGCCACCACCGTGCCGCCGGGATAGACGATCTGAAAATCACCGGGCGCGCCGCCGAAGGCAGGGTTCGGTGGCCCCTCGCCGAAGTCCTGACCGCCTCGGCCCTGGTTTTGAGGGTTGCCGTTGCTGACGTGCAGGAATGACGTCTCGCGCGCACTGAGCTGGCTGCGCGTTTCTCCGATCAGATGTGAGCGCGCGCTCAGGTAGCCGACAACGCCGAGCGTTATCGCCACCGCCGCCACCGCGAATGTGGTCGCCGCGGTGATCCGGCGCCTGAGGCTCATAACTCGCGCAGTACGTAACCCACGCCGTGGACCGTCTGGATCAGACGGGCCTCGCCGTTGGCTTCGAGCTTGCGGCGCAGGTACCCGATGTAGACGCGCAGTGAGTTGCCGGCCAGGCCGAAGTCGTACCCCCAGATGCGCTCGTAGATCAGCTCTGAGGTGAGCACCCGGCGCGGGTTCAACATCAGCAGCTCAAGCAGCTGGTACTCCGTGCGGGTGAGCTCGATCTCGCGGTCACCGAGCCGCGCCCCGTGCAGGTCGGCGTCGAGCGTCAGCGCTGCGAATCGCAGCGTCCGTGACTCGCCGTCCTCGTCGAGTTGACGGCGGACGATCGCCTTCAGACGTGCGCGTAGCTCGCGCACGTCGTAGGGCTTGACCAGATAGTCGTCGGCGCCGACACCGAGTCCGTCGACGCGATCCTCGATCGCATCACGGGCCGTGAGCATCAGTACCGGTGTGCGATCGCCGGTACTGCGTAGCCGCCGGCAGACCTCCATGCCGTCGATGTCCGGCAGCCCGAGGTCGAGGATGACCGCGTCGGGTGTGGTTACGGCCAGTTGGTCGAGCCCAGCCTGACCCGATTCGGCCATCAGTACTTCGTGTCCGTCGAGCACCAGCGCGCGGCGGACCGCAGCGCGGACGCCGTCGTCGTCATCGATTACGAGAACTTGCATGGGCGAGAGTCTGATCGGTGCTTGCAAGCCATTTGTAAGAACGCAAGGTCGCTTGGATTACGCGACGAGCGGCCGCCAGTTTCATCAACTGAACCCTATTGCTCTCAAAGTCGGCTGGTCACCGGTAAGTTGTGCCGCATGGAATTCGGAATCGGTTACTTCCCCACTCATGACGCTGTCGGCCCCGGCCCGCTCGCCCGCATCGTGGAGGAGCGCGGCTTCGAGTCGTTGTTCTTCGCCGAGCACACGCATATCCCCGCGAGCCGCGAGACTCCACACCCCTCAGGGTTCGATCTGCCGCGTAAGTACTGGCACACCTATGACGTCTTCGTAGCGCTGACCGCCGCAGCGGCCGCAACAACGAGGCTGCGCATCGGCAGCGGCATCTGTTTGGTGACCGAGCGTCACCCGATCATCACCGCCAAGGAGACCGCGTCCGTCGACCACATCTCAGGCGGCCGCTTCGAGTTCGGCGTCGGCGCCGGCTGGAACCGTGAGGAGCTGGTCAACCACGGCACCGATCCGCGCACCCGCATGCGCCTCTTCAAGGAGCGGGTCGAGGCGATCAAGGAGATCTGGACCCATGACGAGGCGAGCTACCACGGTGAGTTCGTCAACTTCGACCGGATCTGGTCCTACCCAAAGCCGGTTCAGCGTCCCCATCCGCCGGTCCTGGTCGGTGGCAACGGGCCGACGGTGCTCGACCGTGTACTGGCCTTCGGGGATGTCTGGTTCCCCAATTACCAGGCTGGCGCCGTCTTGAAGGACGCGGTCGAACTACAGGCTCGAGCCGACCGGCCGATCGAGTTTCAGGTGATCAGCGTGCCCGCCGATCCACGCGAGCTTGAGAAGCTCGCGGAGGTCGGATGCACGCGTGCCGTCCATTGGTTGCCCTCGACGCCGCTGTCACAGATCGAGCCCGAGCTCGAGAAGTGGGAGCGCGCCGTGGCCGAGTTCACCGGGAACCAGTAGCCGGTGATCGGTCCCGTGCATGGCCCGCCATCCGGAGGAGCGTGGTGACATCGCTACGGGATTTTGACGCCGACCTTGAGCTGCTCGGCGTCACGCTCGACGAGGTCTGCGAGGCCAGTGGCGCGGGGGAGATCCTGCCGCTGCGCACGCGTGCCGTTGAGTTGGCGCGGCTCGCGCGTCAGGGCGACTCCGCCGCCGGCGACGAGCTGGAGAAGTTGGTGGCTGAGCTCGACCTGGAGCGCATCGAGCTGCTGATCCGCTCGTTGACGCGCTGGTTCCAGCTGATCAACCTGGCTGAGGACAACCAGCGGGTGCGGCGTATCCGCATGCGCGAGGCCCGCGAGGCGCCGGCGCCACGTCGTGGCTCGATTGAGCAGGTGATCTCCGAGCTGGCCGAGCGCGGTGTCAGCGCCGCGCAGCTTCGCGCGTTGCTGGATCACGCTGAGATCCGCCTGGTGATGACGGCGCACCCGACCGAGGCGCGCCGGCGCACCACGATTGACAAGCAGGCGCGCATCTTTGACGAGCTGCGTGCGCTCGACGGCCGGCTCGCTGAGGACCTCGAGGCCTCGCGTGAGCGGATCCGCGCGACCGTGCAGGAGCTGTGGGGCTCCGATGAGCTGCGGGCGAGCTCGCTGACAGTGCTCGACGAAGTGCGCGGCGGACTTGTGCACTTCACCAGCACGCTCGTGGACGCGGTGCCGCGCCTCTATCGCGACCTTGAACGCTCGCTGCGTACCCACTACCCGGACGAGCAGATCGAGGCACCGCCGCTACTGCACTTTGGCTCGTGGATCGGCGGCGACCGCGACGGCAACCCGTTCGTCAAGCCGGAGACGACCTCGGCGACGCTGGAGCTGCTCCGCGATCAGTGCCTGCGATTCCTGGAGAGCCGGATTGAGACGATCGCCGGACGACTGTCGTTCTCCGAGCGAATCAGTGGGCCAGCGGGCCCACTGACACCGATCCTTGAGCTCGGTGAGCAGCAGTTCCCGCCTCTTGCGCAGCGGCTACGTGAGCTGAACCCTGAGGAGCCCTATCGACGGGCGCTGACCTTCATCCGCGAGCGAGTGCGCGCCACCGCGGCGTTCGCAGCCGGCGGCTACGCGGCACCGGATCAGCTGCTTGCTGACCTGCGAACAGTTGAGCAGGCGCTACGCGAGGACGGCGGTGGCTTCAGTGCCGCCGGAGACCTGCACGACGTGATCCGCCAGGTCGAGGTCTTCGGGTTCCACTTCGCCAAGCTCGACGTCCGCCAGCACGCCGAGGTTCACCGAGCCGCCTTGCACGAGGTGTTCGCGGGGCTTCGGGTCCTGCCCGAGTACTCGTCGCTGGCAGAGCAGGAGCGATGTGAGCTGCTGGCAGCGCACATCGCCGATCGGCGGCCGCTGATCCCCGGGGATATATCGCGCTTCAGCGAGTCGACCCAGGAGACGATCGAGACCTTCCGGATGATCTCGCGGGCACTGTCCGGGCCGCACCGCGGGGCGATCGACGCGTATGTCGTCTCCGGCGCTGAAGCGCCGTCAGACGTGCTCGAGGTGCTGCTGTTCATGAAGGAGTCGAGCCTCAGCCGAGCCGGCGGCGGGCGCGCTCAGCTTCGTATCGTGCCGCTGTTCGAGGCCGGCGCGACGCTCGCGGCGGCGCCGGAGACGCTCGAGACGCTGATCGCGACACCGGTCTACCGGACCGCGCTCGACGCCGTCGGAGACCACCAGGAGATCATGATCGGCTACTCCGACTCCAACAAGGACGTCGGCTATGTCGCCTCTGGCTGGGGCGCCTATCGGGCTCAGAAGCGGATTGCCGACAAGTGCCGGGAGCACGGGATCACCTGGATGTTCTTCCATGGCCGCGGCGGCGCCGTCGGGCGCGGCGGCGGCCCGACCAACGATGCGATCCTGGCGCTGCCCACCGGCACCGTCGACGGCCGCCTGAAGATGACGGAGCAGGGAGAGGTCCTGACCGCCAAGTACACGGTGGGTGAGATCGCGCACCGGGAGCTTGAACTGACCACCAGCGCCACGCTCCTGGCAACCGCGAGAGGGCTGCTGTCGGAGGGTGACAGGCACGTCGCCGCCTACGAAGAGGTGCTCGAGCAGATGACCGCCACCGCCGAGGCGCTTTACACGCGCGTTGTGCACGAGGACCCGGACTTCGTCGAGTTCTTCCTGCATGCGACGCCCGTTGACGAGGTCTCAAGGCTGCGGCTCGGCTCACGCCCCGCTCGCCGGCAAGCGTCCGAGGGGATCGATGACCTGCGCGCGATCCCATGGGTGTTCAGCTGGACGCAGTCCCGGATCGTGCTGCCAGCCTGGCTCGGATTGGGTACAGCTCTGCGGGAGGCCCGTGAACGCCACGGGCTTGAGACGTTGCGCGAGATGACCGAGACCTGGCCGTTCTTTCAGACGCTCATCGCCAACGCCGAGATGGGCTGCGGCAAGGCCGATCTCGGGATCGCGCACCGGTACGTGCAGCTCTGGGACAACGAGCCCGCGCGCGAGCGCATCTGGGGTCTGCTGCGCGCCGAGTTCGAGCTCACCTGTGCAGAGCTGGTGGCGATCGGGGGTGGCTCGCGGGTGCTGGACTCTCAGCCGATGTTGCAGGCGTCGATCGACCGTCGCAACCCGTACGTCGACCCACTCTCGTTCGTTCAGATCGAGCTGCTCAAGCGCCGGCGGCGCGACGCGGACGCGGATGGCGAATCCGCACGGCTGAGCCTGCTTGCGATCAACGGGATCGCAAGCGGTCTGCGGAATACTGGTTAGTGCACCATCCGGAACAATGCGCTAGCCATGGCATACGAAATCACGATTGGCGATAGCGTCCTCGAGGCGACGTTCGTCCCCGAAGTCGGAATGGTCGGCAACTCGTTGCGTCACGAGGGTGAGGAACTGCTCTTTGCGCGCGACGGCCTCGCCGGCTACAAGGAACACGGTTCGGTCTTCGGCATTCCATTGCTGCACCCGTTCGCCAACCGCTTGAGCGCCTGGGAGTTCGAGCTCGCGGGCCAACGCGTGAAGCTCGATCCGGACTCGCCGGTCGCGCACCGGGACGCCGCGACGGGGACGGTGATTCACGGCCTCCTGGGTGCGAGCCCGGACTGGAAGGTGGTCGACGCCGACCGCAACATGCTCACGGCTGAACTGGACTTCGCTGCCGTGCCGCAGTACATGGCGGCATTCCCGTTCGCGCACAGGGTCCGTTACGTGGCGAGCGTTGCGCAGACGACGCTGACGGTCGCGTTCACCGTGATCGCGAGCGGTGAGCACGCGGTGCCGGTCTCATTCGGCTTTCACCCCTACCTGACCCTGCCGGGCTCGGACCGCCGTGAGTGGCAGGTTGAGATCCCGGTCGCCTCCCGGGGAATCCTGGACGAGCGCATGATCCCAACCGGCCAGACCGAGGCCGTCGCGCCGGATGAGCTCGACGGGCCGCTCGGCGACCGCACGTTCGACACCAGCTACCCAACGCTGTATGGCGCCGGCCCTGCCGGGTCGGACCCGCCGCCCACCTTCAGCCTTGCGGACGGCAAGCGCCGGATATCGTTGCGGCACGTGAGCGGATACCCGGTCAGCCAGGTCTATGCGCCGGAAAGGTCGGACTTCATCTGCTTTGAGCCGATGACCGCCCCGATCGACGCCCTAATCTCGGGCGACGGCTTGAATTGGGTTGAGCCTGGCGAAGAGTTCACCGCCACGTTCACGATCTCCGTCGAGTAGAACAAGTGGTCTGAGACCACCACGAAGAGAGGCCGGCATGGAAACCTGGGAAGCGATCACGACGCGACGCAACGTTCGCGAGTTCAGCCCTGAGCCACTGGCGAGCGAGCACCTTGACCGGATCCTTGAGGCAGCTTGGCGTTCACCATCCTCACGCAACAGCCAACCCTGGGATTTCGTCGTGGTCACCGATCGCGCACAGCTGCAGGAGCTGTCAGAGGTCTGGCGCGGCGGCGCTCATATCGCCGCCGCCGCCGCGGCGGTCGTGATCGTGATCAATGACGAAGAGGATCAGAACGTACGTGAGACCGCGCGCTACGACATCGGCCAGGCGTCGATGCAGATGATGATCGCCGCCATCGACCTCGGGGTCGTTTCAGGTCATTCGGCGGTCGGGGACCAGGACCTGGCGCGCACACTTCTCGATCTACCCGAGGGCAAGATCGCCCGCTACATCATCGATTTCGGCTATCCCGCCGGAGCGCCGCTGAAGCCGATCCGCAAGCCGGATCGCCGTCCGTTCGATCAGGTCGTGCACCGCGGCGGTTGGTGACCCTCGGAGCTCAGCTCGTCGCCGTCCCGCGCTTGCGCCAGCGCTTGCCGGCGTCGCCCGCCAACCGGGCGTCCGCGTCGCGATCGGTGGCGACCGCGTGCAGGTGGCGGAACGGCTGCCCGTCGCGGAGCTCCTTGACGACGCCTTCGATCAGGCCGCCGTCGGCCAGCTCACGCCCGTCGGTGATGGCGTCCACGACCTCACGCTTGCGCTGAATCAGGCGGGCCATCGTCTCGTCGATCGTCTCGGCGGCCAGCAGGTACCAGGCGGTGACGGCGTCGCGCTGGCCGATCCGGTGACAGCGGTCCTCTGCCTGGTCATGGATCGCCGGGGTCCACTCGAGCTCCAGGAAGCAGACGTTGGAGGCGCGCGTGAGCGTGATGCCCTGCGCGGCGACGCGCGTGGCGCAGACGATCAGCGCGGGGCCGTCCGGGTCCTGGAAATCGGCGATGGATTTCTCACGGGCGGTCGGCGAATCTGCGCCGAGCAGGTGCAGCGCATGGGGGAAGTGCTCAACCACCGCTTGCTGGACCTCGACGTGCCGAGCGAACACGACCAGCGCCTCACCGGACGCAAGGAAGTCGTGGATCCAGGTCAGCGCCGCCGCCAGCTTGCCGCGCGCGGCCAGTCGCTGGAGCGTCGTGAGCTGTGCCAGGCGCTCGGCTCGCAGTGCCGCCGCGATCTTGGCGTCGAGCACCTTTAGGTCGAGCGGCTGGGCGCGCAGCCAAGCGATCACGTCGTCCTCGGCGAGCCGGTACTCGGACTCGTTGTTGAGCGCGACCGGCACAACCACCTGGCGCTTGGCCGGGAGCTGGGGCAACACCTCTGACTTCAGTCGTCGCACAAAGCAGTGGCGGCGCAGGTGCCAGTGCAGGCGCTCTTCACTGAGCTCCCCCTCGAACTGGCGGCTGAAGCTTGCGCCCGAGACGAAGTCCTTCAGACGGCCGATCAGCCGCAGCTGCGGGATCAACTCATCGGCGTGATTCATCACCGGCGTGCCGGTCAGCGCCAGGATCAGCCCACTTTCGGGCACGGACTCGGCCAGCCGGCGCACGGCGTGAGTGCGCTTGGCCTGGGGGTTCTTGCAGTAGTGGGACTCATCGGCGATCAACGCCTGCGGTCGCATACGCGCCAGCGCCTCGCGACGCGCCTGGGCGATCTCGTAGTTGATGATCGTGATGTCGGCGCGCTCCATGGTGCCGCCGCGGCCGGTGACGACGGTGACGCTGCGGTGGGGCAGCCACTTTTGGGTTTCGCGTTGCCAGACGAGCTTCATCGACGCGGGGCAGACCACGATCGCGGGGAAGGCGTCGGCGGCCTCGAGTGTTGCCAGGGCCTCGACGGTTTTCCCGAGGCCCTGCTCGTCGGCCAGGAAGGTGCGCCGGGCCTCGAGGGCGTAGCGGACCGCGGCCCACTGGAAGGGCGCGAGGTCGCCGCCCATTCGGGCGGCGACCTCTGGGATCGCCTCAGCCGTTGTTGCCCTTGACGCTGCCACCGCCCGCTGAGCAGTGCGCTGCTGCTCCGCGAGGTTGGCCAGCGCCTCCGCCGCCAGCGGCGCGACGTGCACCTCGTGCAGCGCCAGGAACGCGTCGAGTTGATCGACGATCCACGGATCGAGTTTGAGCTCGTTGTGGATCGCGCCCGGCAGCTGTTGTTCGAACGCAAACTGGATCTCCGCGTCCCAGAAGGGTTCGAGCACGAAGCGCTCACCGGCGACGCTGCGGGTCAGGATCAGGCGTGCGGCCGGGGGTGTCTCGCCGTGTTCGAGCGCTTCCATGCAGCGGCGAGCGCCGAGCGTGAACTTGGCGTCGTGCAGCTCCAACAGGGCCTCGGTTGACGCGGGCGTCAGCGGTACCAGCCAGCGTTTGTCCTGCTCAAGGGCGCCCGGTCGTAGTGCTTCCGGGGGAGTGCCGCCTTGGGTGTCAAGCACGAACCAGCCCTGGCCGTCGTACCTGGTGGCACGCACGTACCCGGTCCAGCGTCGCTCCGTCGACTGCAGCCAGTCATCGAACTCGGAAGTGCGCGTCAGTTCAGGGCGGGAGCGCAGGATCTCCGTGAGCTTGGCCGCGACCCAACCATCGGCGGGTGCCGACCACTCGCGGCGGTCCCAGTCGAACTTGCGACCCGGCAGCGTCCTGACCGCCGCCACGAGGTTGCCGTCGTACGGGAATGCCAGCACCACCTCATGGCCCTCGCCTGCGGGCGAGGGCCGCAGCAGCACATTCGGCTCGTCAGGGAGGGCACGCATCTCCACCCAAGTTAGTGGGCGGCCACGTCGGCGTCGGTTCGAGAGAGGTGACCGCCCACTAACGAGTGACGTGGGCGGCCACTGACGAGTGACCCGAGCGGCCACTGACGAGTGACCCGAGCGGCCACTAGAGTCACGGGCCCGTGGATAGCGCTCCTAAGGATTCGGCTCGCTGGGTCTCGCCTCAGGGCAACATCACCGGCATGGGCATTGTCGCCTCGTACAGTGCCAAGTTCTGGACGCTGGTGGTGGCGTTGGGGGTGATCTCGGGGGCGTCGGCAGCGCTTTTGGTGGGCCTGCTGCGCCTGGTCGAGCGGGTGAGTTACGGCGTCCATCGGCACACGCTCTTGGCGTCCGTCGAGGCGTCCCCCGGGTGGCGACGGATCGTCGCGCTGCTGGTCGCCGCCGTGATCGTCACGGTCGCTCTGCGGCTGCTCGGGCGCAGCTCCACCGGCGGCACCGAGGTGACCGAGGCGATCTGGCTCCGCTCCGGCAGACTCAAGTTCTTCCCGAGTATCGCCCGCGCTCTGCTCTCAATCGTCACGGTCGGGATGGGCGTCTCGCTGGGACGTGAAGCTGCGCCGCAGTTGGTCAGCGCCGCCAGTGCGAGTTGGCTTTCGGAGTGGGCGGGGCTGCCGGTCTGGCAGCGGCGACTGTTGGTCGCGTCCGGCGCGGGTGCAGGTTTCGGCGCCGTCTACAACGTGCCGCTGGGCGGCGCGCTATTGGCACTGGAGGTGATGCTCGGAACGCTGGCGTTGCCGTTGGTGCTGCCGGCGTTGCTGATGTCAGTCACCGCGACCGCGATTGCCTGGATCTTCCTGGGCGACAACCCGCTCTACCACGTCGCCAACGACGGCTTCCACGCATCGCAGCTGGTCTTCGCCGTGATCATGGGGCCGATCATCGGCCTGGTGGCGACCGGCTGGACGCGCCTGATCTCCGCTGCCAACCGTCACCGGCCGGCTTCAATCGGACGCTGGTTCGCGCCGGCCGGAGTGTTTCTGGTGTTGGGGTTGCTGTCGCTGCAATACCCACAGCTACTCGGCAATGGCCGCGGGATCGTGCAATTGGCGATAGTCGGCAGCATCTCACTCGGCCTGATGGTGATGCTGCTGATCCTCAAGCCGCTGATCACGGCGGCCTGCATCGCCTCCGGCGCGCCCGGCGGTCTGTTCACGCCGACGTTCGCGACAGGGGTGCTCTTGGCCGGCGTCGGAGGTGCGCTGTGGACGCACGTGTGGCATGGCTCGGTGCCGGGCAGCTACGCGCTGATCGGCGGTGGCGCCTTTCTGGCGGCAGCGATGCAGGGGCCGCTCTCCGGCGTGGTGATCGTGCTGGAGCTCACGCGCCACCTTGACCAGTTGATGGTCCCGACCGTGATTGCCGTGGTCGAGGCGACCGTGCTCTCACGACGCCTCGGCGCCGCATCGATCTATTCGGCGCGGCTCAAGTCGGGCGAGGTGATGGCCACGAGCCCGACCGCCAACGCCGCATCGATCGCGACGATCTTTGCGCTCGATGAGACGCTGCCGCCCGATTTCAGCGAGCGCTGAGGCGCCGCGGGTTGAGGCCGAGTTCGAGCTCGGCAGTCGGGACCGCGTGACCGCTGTCGCAGCGTAGCTCCGCCCTGACCTGAGCACCGCACTCTGCGTGGGTCAGCTCGACCCTGGCTCCGTTCGGGAACAGCCAGCGGTCGCCCCAGCGCATCATCGCGACCAGGATCGGCAGCAGGTCGGAGCCTTTCTCAGTGAGTTGGTAAGCGCTGCGAGTGCGCTGGCCGGGTTCCTGGTAGGGAACCTTCTCCAACAGTCCTTCGGTGGTCAGCTCTCGTAGCCGCGCGGCGGCGACCGGCTCGCTGATGCCCGTGCGCTCGACGAACTCCTCAAAGCGAGTGGCGCCGTAGAACGCCTCGCGCATGATCAGGTACGACGTCTTGGTCCCGAGAATCTCGAACATGCCGGCCATCGGGCACTCGATCGCTTCGCCCCAGCTCGAGCGCGGCCCGAGCTCGCTGGACATCTGGATGGTTGTACTCATGCGGTCTATTGTAGCTGGCATACAGGCACCTAAGCTAGCCCTGATACAGTCCTGACTATGAAGACTCTAAGTCAGCTCCGTCGACGCGACGCCTCGCCCACGCTCGTGCTGATCATCGTCTGCGCGGGCGTTGTGCTCGCCAGCGTTGACCTGTTCATCGTCAACGTCGCGATGCCGAGCATCGCCCGGGATCTGCACCAGCGGGACCTGGGCACGCTCTCCTGGGTGCTCAACGCTTACGCGATCGTCTACGCGGCGCTGCTGGTGTTGATGGGGCGCCTCGCGGAAGGTCGCGCTCGCCAGAACGGCTTCCTGCTCGGAGCCGCGCTGTTCACGCTCGCTTCGGCGGCCTGCGGGGCCGCCTCAAGCCTCGGCATGCTGATCGCCTTCCGCATCCTGCAGGCGGTGGGGGCGGCGCTGCTGACCCCGACCTCGCTGAGCCTGATCCTCGCGACCACGGCACCAGAGAAGCGCCACGGCGCCGTGCGCGCCTGGACGGCGATCGGCGGCGCCGCGGCGGCGCTCGGCCCGGTCGTCGGTGGCCTGCTGGTGGCCGCGAGCTGGCGCTGGGTCTTCTTCGTCAACGTCCCGATCGGCTTGGTTGCGGTGACCGTCGGTTGGCTGCGTCTGCCGGACGTGCCCGGCCATCCGGTCAAGCGCCCTGACGCCTTCGGCGCCGGGCTGATCACGGCCGGCATCGCTCTGCTCAGCATGGCGCTGGTGCAGGGCAACAGCTGGGGCTGGGGTTCGCCACGCGTGATCGGAGCGATCGTGGTCGCGGCCTTGATGCTGGCGGCGTTCGTGGCGCGGCTGCGGCGTCACCACAACCCGCTGATCGATCCGAGCCTCTTTAAGGTCAGGACTTTCAGCGGTGCCTCGATCGTGGCGCTCACGTTCTCAACCGCGTTCGGCGCGATGCTGCTCTCGATCATCCTGTGGATGCAGGACGTCTGGGGTTGGTCGGCGCTGCACACCGGCCTGGCGTTCGCCCCGGGGCCGCTGATGGTGCCGCTGTTCGGCTTCCTGTTGACGGGCAAATTGATCGCACGGTTCGGTCCCGGGCGCGTGATCGGCGCCGGCGCGACGATCTACGCGGCCGGCATCGCCTGGTGGGCGCTGCGCGCGGGTCTGCATCCGAACTACCTGGGGCAGGTGCTGCCGGGAACGCTGATGACGGGCGCCGGTGTCGGACTGACACTGCCCACGTTCATGGCGACCGGGGCGGCATCGCTGCCTCCGCAGTCCTTCGCGACCGGGTCAGCAGTCGTCAACATGCTACGCCAGCTCGGCCTTGCGGTCGGCGTCTCGGTGTTCATCGCGGTCGTCGGAACGCCCGCCACCCCGCACGCGTCACTGGTCGCGTTTGAGCGCGGGTGGACAGTGATCGCCGCCATCGGGTTCTCGGCTGCGGTCGTCGGGATGATCGCCCTGCGACGCCCCCGCCCCGACACCACGATGACGCGCATCTCGCCCGTTCGGGCTACGGTGGCCGATTTATGACAGCAGCGGCCGACTGCTCGGCCACGCGACCTCATCGCTGGCGCGTATCGGCTGTAGAACGCCAGACCCGCCGGTCGTCGTCGAGCCGGCGCGCGTAGCGCGGGGGCGGTCGCTGAGCGGGTGGCTGGCGCACCAGAATCCCCTCGCTGAAAGGCATCTGCGAACTCGCGACGGGCGGCCGTACCGCATTTCAGATGTCGCTAGAACAGTTCCACCGCACCGATCTGTACCGCGAGCTCTACGCACCGATCGGGATCGAATACCAGATCTCGTTCGCGCTTCCCAGCACTGGGGAGGAGATCCTCGCGATTGCTTTGAGCCGTCGCGAAACTGATTTCACCGACGAGGAGCGGGAGCTTCTCGCGGTCGCCCGTCCGCACCTCATCCAGGTCTATAGAAATGCTTTGCATCACTCCGATGTGATCAGTCGACAGGTTCTGCGGTCGGCTCCGTTCGCTGACCAGGAGACTCTTCAGGGTCTGGGACTCACGCCCGCGCAGGCCAAGGTCCTAAGTCTGATTGCTAGCGGACAGTCGACCAGCGATATCGCCAGTGAGCTGCGGATCTCCGAACGGACAGTCCAGAAGCACCTGCAGGGTGTCTACCGCCGGCTCGGCGTCAGCGACCGCTCGGCTGCGATTCACAGAGCGTGGCAAGCCATCCTGCCTTCGGCGGATACGTGATTTTGCGTACACACGGTTTCCTGGTGCTCTCGTTCGCATGTATGTTCCGCACGGGGGCGCTGATCGGGGAGCAGAACTTGACCGGTCCAGCGATACATGACCGGTTGCCGAGGGTGCACCGGATGCGAAAGGACTTCTCAGCCGATGCGGGATCGTGGACGGTTGAACGGAACCGCGGTGCGTGACGTCTTCATGTCCGGTTGCCTATGTCGTGGGCGTCGGCTGCTTGTCCTGGTGTTGATCGGCGTATGCGCCGTGCTCTGCGTGAGCTCAGGCAGCGCCTACGCGAGCATTCCAGCCGGACTCCCTTCGGCCGCTTCCACGATCCAGATGCCCGCGGACGCTGCGCCGGATCCAGAGGCCAGCTTCAGCACAATCTCGTGTTCCTCCGACGGTAACTGCGCTGCGGTTGGCGTCTATACCCCTAACGGGGGTACCGAGGACGCCAACTCGATGGCCGTCGCCGAGACGAACGGCACCTGGGGCAGGGCTATTCAGCCAGCCCCTCCGGCAAACGGTCAAGCCGGATCGGTTGCATTGAACGACGTCGCTTGTGCGCCGGGCGACGTCTGCACGGCCGTCGGCTCTTACCAGGACACGACTTCTGACGGACAGGCAATGGTGGTCTCGGAGACAAACGGCGTGTGGGGCGCAGCAACCGAAATAGCGACGCCAGCCAACGGCGATACCTTCCCAGAAGCCTGGCTCAGTGCCATCTCCTGCGGTGCCGCCGGCTCGTGCGCAGCAGTCGGCACGTACCAGGCGTACAGCAGCAGTCTGAGCATCTACGGACTTGCGCCGCTGGCCGTCTCAGAAACCGGTGGGCATTGGGGCGTCGCAGTTGGCCTCACGATCCCCAGCGCCCCCAACATGTACTACGGCCAGCTGACGGCGGTCTCGTGCCCGCCCACCGGCGCCTGCGTGGCGACGGGCCAGACAGGCTCATCCGATGTGGTACAGGACTTCGCCACGTCCGGGACAGGTGCAGGCTGGAGCGATGGGACGGTGTTGACGGGGCCGTCGGGCGCCGGGGCCGACACGATGTACCTGCAATCGCTCTCCTGCCCGGCCGCCGGCGATTGCTCCGCGGTCGGCTGGGACCAGACGAGCAGCCCCGGCGTGAACCCAGGCATAGGAGATGAGGTCGTCGACTCGGAAACGGGAGGGAGTTGGACAACGGCGAGCACATTGACGCTCCCGTCGGTGGACACTGGCGCCGCCTCGGCCGCGCTTAGCGAGGTTTCATGCTGGACGCCCGGCAACTGCAGAGCACTTGGCGGCGTGACTTCGGGTGACACCGCTGCGCCAAACACGTTCGTCACACAGACAAACGGCGTCTGGGGGGCCGCAACGGCCTACTCTGCGGCCCTCGCCAACTCATTGTCCTGCCCTCCATCGGGCGCATGCGTCGCCGTTGGGATCTACGGCGATGCCACTACTCAAATCGGTGTGGCCGGCGCGTTCGATTATGCGAACGGCACCTGGTCCGCACCGGTCAACGTCACCTCCCCTGCAGACGCCGCGCAGAACAACGGAGAGTTGGAGTGGGTCTCCTGCGCCCCGGACGGCTCGTGCGGGGCCGTGGGCCATTACACGAACGCGGCTGGCGATCAGCTGGCGATGGGGACGAGCGACATCGCAGACTCCAGTACGACGACGGTCGCGTGCTCCCCCTCCGGCAGCAACGACGTATGCACGGCGACGGTCGTGGGCAACACCACGTCCGGCGCCCCGACCGGGGACGTCTCATTCAGCACGACCGCCGGAACGTTTCCGGCTGGCGCGACGTGTTCCTTGGTGTCGACCGGCCCGGCGACGTCCAGCTGCGAGGTCACGTTCACCGCGCCCGGCGCCAACTCCACGAACAACCCCACGCTCACGGCGGTCTACGGCGGTGATGGCGCTTACGCGTCCAGTTCAGGCAAGACGACGCTCTGCGGCGATGGAGCCGACCTGGAGCTCTCATCGGTCAACGCGGTTGGCCGTCATGACTACGGGATCGAGATCAACGGGCAGGCGATTCTGACGGGGTGCGGACTGGCGGCTGGTCAGACGGTGCAGTGGGGCAACGAGGATGCCACCGAGACACTCGCGGCCAGTGACATCAGCGACGGAGGGGCGAGCGCCACGGTCGCTGTTCCCTGGGAGGCGACGTCCGGCGACGTCTCCGTCTCAGATGGCACGACGACAAGCACCGTCGGGGACAACACGATCGATTCCTGGCGTAACACGATGGGTTTCAGTTTTCACAACTACGGCGACCCAAATGAACCTGCGGATTTCATTCAGGCGTTTGTCGGCTCGAACACAACTAGCTACATCACGGTCGACGATGCGCCCAAAGAATTGTTAGCCGGTGACGCCAATCTCGCACTGTTCAACGCTCACTCGTCCAACAAATCCGGCCCGATCGACGAGGAGGGTCGCTGCTTCGGGATCGCTCTCCTTACCTCAACCTTCGCGGACGGCTCGACCGCGTTCGACCGTTTCGGCACCGCAGCGACGCCGTTCGGCTTGATACCGCAGGACAAACTGCAAGATCCAAAGCCAGTGGATCTGACCACGAGAATTCAGGTCGACTGGTGGAAGCAGTTCTCCCGGGAGGCGATCAGCCAGAAAGCAAACGCGCCGACGACCCCTGACGGCCTGCTCTCCCAGCTGACGTCAGCCTTCGGAGCCAGCGGCTTCACGCATCCGGCGGTCATCAGCTTCGGGTTCTACGAATCTGGCGCTGAGCCGGGCGACCGCATATGGGTCGGTCACACAGTGACGGCGTTTGGTGTGCGAGACACCCCCGACGGCTTCATCGTCTACACGTACGACTCAAACACGGAGTTTCTTCCAGGCGAGGATCAGCATGCCGACCTGCATGCTGAGCAGCAGGCCAACTCTGAGCTCATCGTCAAAGACGACGGGACGTGGTCATCACCGAAGGAGCAGGCCACTGGGAATCTGGCCTCTGGCGCGTTGTGGGTCGCACCGGCCGCCACGCTGGAGGGAGCGCTGCATGTCAGTACCGCACCTGACCTCGTGGCGATGGACATGGTCACGGGGACAGACGTCATCCAAGCGGACAGCCCGGTGTCCGGCAACCCCGTAGATCTCTCGAGCAACGATCTCGGCGGCCTGCACGTGGAGCCGAACGAGGACGACGACACTGCTTCCTCCTCGGTGAAGGCGCTCGCGACCACCGTCGGGGACGCGAACATTGGTGAGCTCGTGGGCCCGACGGGAACTTGGCGGGATACGCTCACCGACAGCAACGGGCCGGTCGACACGGTCTGGCGCTCGGGTGAGAACGCAGCGTCACTCCAAGCCAGCACAGGCACCGATACCACGGACTTCAGCGCTAAGGCCGGGTCGCTGGCCCTCGGCAGCGCCGCACACACGCGGCCCTCGGCCACGGCGACGGTCGCGCTCGATGCCTACAAGGACGACGAACGACAGTTCCGCCAGGCCAGCGTGACGGGCCACCTTGCCGCTATGGGCGTCAGTACGGCATGGCACGGCTCTTCAGTGGTGCTGCATGCGACACACGCCGGCGCCGTACAGCTCGAGCTCTCGGAGGCAGATTCCGGCCTGGGCAACACCTACGGACTCGGGAGCATCAAGATGGTCGCAGGACAGACACTCAGCGCCTCGCCGGCCAGCTGGACCAAGCTGCAGAACACCAAGGGCGTGAGTGTTGAGCTGTCCGGCGGTGGTCGACCTACCCGCCACCTGAAGGTCAACAACCACTTCTCTCCGCCGGCCGCGACGCTCGCCAGCGGGCGACTCAAAGGGCGGGCTCTCACCCTGGTCGTCAAGATCCCACGAGCGCTACGTGGCGGCAGCGTCGATGCGACCGCGACCGTGCGGCACGGCAAGCGGAAGGTTGGTCAGGTCAAAATCGCCGTGGCGGCCGGCAACAAGTTCCGGCAGACGATCGTGCTGAAGCTGAAGCATCCCGCGCCGAAGCGCTCGGTCGCCCAGATTGTTCTCAAGAGCCTGTCCGTAGGTGCCACGCCTGGCACGGCGACACGCACGAGCAAGGTCCCATGATCACGGTGACAGTCTCAGGTTGAGGCTTTCAAACGCGGTCACCTCCTCGAAGCTCCGGGCCTGCTGCGCTCACGAGATCGCCTATCTGACACTGCTGGAGCTCCCTGCCGACGCGCCACGCGACAAAGCCCAGCAGGCCGATCAACTGCTCGTCGGCATGGCGTCCTGTCTATAAGCCAAGACCCAGGGAAGCTGGTGCCCGAAACAGGTCGGCGCGCACAAAACCGCTCAGCTACCGCGGTAGCGACCGGGCAGTGGAGCCGTCCGCATGCGAGGCGCTAATGATCGAGCTCGGGCGCAAACCGGTCGCCGCGTCACGGGCCAGCCGGTGAACACAATCGTCAGCTCACTGCCCACACGACGCGCTCTTGGCGACGAGCGGGGTCTGCAGCGATCGAGTGGGCGAGAGACCGCTCCTCGCCAGATGCGACAGCCAGCAACCGCGGGGGAGAAACGCGTCGTAGTGACCGGTTTCTCCCACAGAGTCGCGAACAGGTCACCTACCCGTGCGGACACGAATGCAGGTCTCGCGGCCCAAATGCCGGAACAGACGTGCCTTTCGCCAGACCCAGGTTCGCCCATAGAGCCGGGTCGTCGCCGACTGAGGCGTAGCCGGCGCCGATATCGGGCGCCTCGTTTCCGGGCAAAGGGATCGTTGGTGTCGGAGACTTGCGGAATGCTTCTACGTCGCCATAGGGATGGCGCGCCACCGGCCAATCCGGACGATCGCTCCCTGGGGATTGCGATCACGCGCCGGCTTAACGTGTCGCCAGCCCTGCCGTGGCATAGGGATCGCAGTGTCCGGTGACTATGTCGCGAGTGCTTTCGACCGAAGCAGGCGTGGTGGCGGTCGTGTGTAGCGCGTTGCTGGCTATTCAGATGCGTCGCCGACCGCGAGGACGGGCGGGTGTTGCAGCTTTGCGGTCCACTTCTCTTCGACGCGCCCGAACTTCCAGAAGGCAAGGGCAGCCGCCCAGGTAAGGATGAACATGCCAACGATCGCGAACCCGGCGGTGTTGATGTTGAACGCGGCCATGTAGTTCCAGAATCCGCTGTGGAGGCCGCCGAACTCGGTGGGCAGCAGTCCGAGGACTTCGATGGTGCCGATCAGGAAGCAGATGGAGACGGATAGCCCGGTGATCGCGAGGTTGTAATAGACCTTGCGTACGGGGTTGAAGAATGCCCACGAATACGCGAAGTTCATGAAGATCCCATCGAGCGTGTCCATGACGCACATCCCTGCGGTGAACAGGATCGGCAGGCAGAGGATCGCGTAGAACGGCAGGTGTTGGGTGGCGAGCAGTGCGGTGGTCGCGAGTAGCGCAACCTCGGTGGCGGTGTCGAATCCCAGGCCGAACACAACCCCGACGGGGTACATCTGCCATTCGCGGGTGATCGTCTTCATCCATTTGCCGAGGAAGCGGTACATGAAGCCGCGGCTCTGCAGCTGGCGTTCGAGCTCAGCCTCGTCGTAAACGCCGTGGCGCATTGATCGGAACACGCGAAAGATGCCCGCCAGGATGATGATGTTCAGTGCCGCGATCAGGTACAGGAACGTCGCAGAGACGATCGTGCCGAACACGCCACCGAACTGTTCGAGGCTGGAGTGGTTGTTGGACACCGCGCCGTAGACGGCCTTCTCAGCGACGACGATGCCTACTCCGATAGCTACCACGATCGTGGAGTGCCCGAGCGAGAACCAGAACCCGATGCTCAGCGGTCGTTTGCCCTCGTTCATCAGCTTGCGCGTCGTATTGTCGATCGCTGAGATGTGATCGGCGTCGAACGCGTGCCTTAGCCCTAGCGAGTACGCGAGCCCGGCGACACCAATCCCGAGCCCCTTGTAATGCGAAGGGACCACAAAGAGCATGAACACCGAGAAGCCGACAACATGCAGGGCGGCGATCGTTAGGAACATCAGCCCCGCTTGGATGCGCTCCTTCGGAGTGAAGTCACTCGCGACCTTCACGATGTAGGAAAGAACGCTCGGCACTCCCTCAGAGTTTCGCAAAGCGCCAAGAGCATTCGCGACGCGGTGAACGGATCTCGTGATCGCTATGCCACGATCTGGATGACGAGGACCTGCCGCCGTCGCGTGATCGCATTACGCGGAAGCGATCGTCCGACTCGACGTCGCGGCGCCATCCCTATGGCGACGATGTAAACAGGGCTGTCCTGTCACCGAGTTACGTTTCGTGCGTGCGACGGTCGCGGAGAACACGACTAGGGGGACGGCTGGCGATTCTTTTCGGGGCGGGCGCGACGTTCGGCGCAGGTGATGTTTCGCCGTACCCGCCGCCGCTCGGCGACGGCCTATTCGCCGAGCTCGAAGCCAACTACAGCGCGACCTGGGGAACGCTGCCGAACACAATGAAGGACAAGCTGCGGTCGGATTTCGAAGAGGGCATGGCGGACATTTGGAATGTCCCAGAGCTGGCCTCGAACCAGTTATTTATCGACATGGGTGCTACTTTGCCCGCTTCGAACCTGGTCCCAGTGGTCACGATTGCTACTCGCGACTCGTAGTGGCGCTGAGAGCGGCCCGGCTGCTCCACCGAGTCACTATTGCGTCACTGAACTATGAGTGCGTCCTCGACGTCGCTGCCAGTCGCGGCGGAGTACCAGTGGCATACGGGTCTCGCGACGGGAGACCTCCGCCGGGGAACCTGCTGATCCTCAAGCCCCACGGTGCATGCAACTTGGTGCCAACCGCGAACGTCTCGGGCATGACCATCCAGCTGGCAGGCGGTGAAACCGGCTTCTTTGACGGACAGCTTGAGGTACTCCCCTCGCTGCGCGCTGTCCACGAGCGGTACGAGCAGGGCTTCGCCCTGCCACCAGCGATGAGCATGTACACCCGCAACAAGCATTCCCCTGTCGGGCGGAGCTTCCTTGAAGCATCGCGACGTCAATGGAGCGGATGGGTTCGTGGATGTTCGGCGGTGCTCTGCGTCGGTGCCCGGCCGGTCATGTGGGATCAGCACATCTGGCGACCCATCATTGACCGCCAAGCCCCCACCTGGTTCGTGGGTGGGCGTGACGCCAGCTACGTTGAACTGAACACCGCTCGAGCACCTTGGCTGGACGTTCGAGGATGGGCTCGCAGAGATCGTGAAGCGTCTCGGCCGCTTCAACTAAACGCCAACGCCAACCGGAGAACACACGGCGATCGCTTTCGTCTCGCCTCTCTGCACCGTGACGCGATCGCATCGGCGACAATCTGCTGTCCGCCGAGTCGGCCATATTGATCGGGGTGAGTGACTATGGGTTCCGACGCGTCAGCACGTCACGGTCGAG
>Ga0224557_1001353_pt1 | contig 23970 bp, 19 predicted proteins | sample 714S31014metaG_FD_180677 | JGI IMG/M metagenome (GOLD analysis project Ga0224557, IMG submission 180677) | Peat soil microbial communities from Stordalen Mire, Sweden - 717 S3 10-14 | ecosystem: Environmental > Terrestrial > Soil > Wetlands > Peat | place: Sweden: Norrbotten County, Stordalen... | reverse complement strand
GCGAGCTTCGAGCAACCGGATCGCTCGCAGCGGGCGCTTCATCCGCTATTTCAGGTTTCGCCAGAAGGATTTCGTTGATACGAGCCAGAGACGCGGTGCCTCGCTGGAAGATGTTGATCACCCATCCCAGGGCGATCACGGGCCAGGTCAACTGGACCATGTATGTGTTGAAGGCCACGAAATCACCTACATTCATCCTCCCTTGCACGACTTGGCGTCCGCCGACCCAGAGCACGATGACTACGGCGGCTCCCAGCATGAGTTCCAGGGTGGGCCAGAGCATGCCCATCAGACGGACCAGGCCGAGGCTGCGGTGGATGTATTCCCGGTTGGCCCCCTCGAAGGCGGCAATCTCGGCTTGCTCCTGTACGTAGGCGCGGATGACGCGGGCTCCGGAGAAGTTTTCCTGGGCGCGCGCGGAAATATCCGAAAACATGGCCTGGATACGCTCGAAGCGCTCGTGAATGCGGCGGCCAAAGTACTGGATGATGATGCTGGCGATGGGTAGCGGCAGGAACGCGATGATGGTCAGTTTAGGGCTGATGGCCAGCATGAAGGCCAATGCTCCGGCCGTGAAAACGAACGTATTGGCCGAATACATAATGGCTGGGCCCAGCAACATGCGAACGGCGTTGAGATCGTTGGTGGCGCGCGCCATGATGTCGCCGGTGCGGTTGCGCTGGTAGTAGGAATACGAAAGACGCTCAAGATGGGCAAAGAGATCGTTGCGCAGATCGAATTCGATGTCGCGCGAGATACCAATAACAACAAAGCGAGTGAGGAACTGGAATATCCCCTTGAACAGTGCGATGGCAACGATGAGCAGCGAATACGTGAGGAGCTTCTGGCGGGTGACTCCGGAATTGAGATCGTTGATGGCACGGCGAATGACTTGAGGAAAGAGAACCCAGACTCCGTTATTGAATAAAACGCAGAGTCCCCCCAGCAGCAGGCCGAGCCGGTGCCGCTTCAGATATGGGATGAGGGGACGCAGGCGCTCGGGAAACATGACCTTTTGTAGATGCGATTGTAGCAGCGCCGGGTGCGGATTTTGACGCGGGAGCGGTCACGAACGGCGCAAAAAGAAGCAGGCCGCGGTGAAAAGCGCGGCTGTCCAAAGCGAGAGCATGAGGGCGGCGAGCAGCAATCCTGAGTAAAGCAGGTCGGCGCTTTCCATGAAATGCTCTACTCCGTTTGCCGCTGTCGCTTCCGGCGACCGGGAGATGGGCGAACAACCTTTCTATAGTAAAAATGCCGGGCGGAGATCGGTTCGAGAACCATACCCCGCCCGGTGCTAGGAGAGAGACAACTACTTGGAGAGAAGCCGGGTTATTCCTCGGGCGGCGGAGGTCCGTGCCTTCCCATGCGGTCCTCGTGCTTGGCCTCGAGTTGCTGATACTTGGTTTTCTGGTCCGCGGTCAGAACCTGCAACATCTGCGATTTCATGCGCGCATGTTCGACCTCAAGGGCGACGCTGGTCTGTGCGTGCTGCGTAGCCAGAGCTTGCACTTTGGCCTCATCGAATGCGCCGTTCTCTACCAGGGCATCCATGGCTGCGCGGTTCTGATGCATTTGTTGCATGAGAGGTTTAATTGTCGGCTTTTCTTTTTGCCAGATAGCCTTGATCTGATCCTGTTGGGCGCTGGTCAGATCGAGAGCGTCGGCGTAGTAGTTAAGCATGTGGCCGAACATGCCATCGGGGCCGCCATGGCCGTGCATACCCTGAGCGAACAGGGCTGCCACGCCTAGCAGGAGTGCACCGCCGATCGAAAGGACGCGAAAGTGAATCGATTTCATCATGATCTCCTTGGTGTCCGGGAGGCAGCCCGGATTGCTTTGATACGAGAATAAGAACACTTTTGCGGAGAAAAGGGGGTAAAGAGTCGGTCAAGCGCGGTAAAGTTTTGTAAAGGCAGCTGCTAGCTTCTAGCTGTCCGGGTCGGGGGTTGCTAGGAGCTAGTAGCTAGAGGCTAGAAGCTAGAAGCTGACAAATCACAAATCTTTACCGCGGCGGGGCGAACGAAGGTGTTACATGAATAGAAGAATGGAACGCATCTTGGTCGTGGATGACGACGTCGAGTTGTGCGGGCTGGTCGAGGAGTATCTGACGACGGAGGGGTTCAACCTGAAGGCCGTGCACGATGGAGAAGCCGGCCTGCAGCAGGCTTTGACCAATGAGTTTGCCCTGGTTGTGCTGGATGTGATGCTGCCCGGAATCAACGGCTTTGAAGTGCTACGCCGGATTCGCAGCGTGTCGAAGACGCCCGTGCTGCTCCTCACTGCCCGCGGGGAGGACGTGGACCGAATTGTTGGCCTCGAAATCGGCGCCGACGACTATCTCCCGAAGCCGTTTAATCCGCGCGAACTGGTGGCGCGCATTCGCGCGATTCTACGGCGCACCAAGCCGGCAAAGGCCGCGGATGCAGTGCCGGAGGTGCTGACTGTGGGCGATGTGGAACTGGATCCGGCGACGCGAACCGTCCTGCGCGCGGGACAACCGGTGGATCTGACATCGGTGGAATTCAACTTGCTTGAAGTATTGCTGCGCGAGGCCGGGCGCGTGGTGACGCGCGAGCGGTTGGTGAATGCCGTGCTGAGTCGCAAGTTCATGCCCTTTGACCGCAGCATCGACATGCACGTGAGCAAAGTGCGGCGGAAGCTGGGCGATTCAGACGAAAACGGGGACCACATCAAGACGATTCGAGGCGTGGGCTACATGTTCGCGCGTCCGGCGACGAAGGCGAAGAAGTAATGGGGACGAAGTGAGGGCCGAACTGAAGGCAAAGAAATGAGAAGCCTGTTTGTCAGAATTTTCGTGTCGTTCTGGGCGGCGCAGGCCTTGTTCCTGGTGCTTGCGATCCTGGTGACGATTGCTTTGAATCCTATGCGGCACGGGATCGAGAGCCGCGGCCCCGACGTGCTCGCCGAGGCTGTGAACGCATACCAAACGGCGGGCGAGCGCGGGACGCACGAGTATCTCGACACCATCTGGCACACAGAGCACATCCGCCCCTTCTTATTTGACGCGAACGGAAAAGAGTTAAGCGGGCGGCATGTTCCGCCTTGGATCGAGGATTCGAGGCGCGGCATAGGGTTCAATCACGGATGGTTCCAGGGCCTTATGCCGGAACGCATCAAACGCTTCGCGTTGACGCTCGATGGCAAACGCTACACGCTCGTGATGGAGTTGCCGCCCGGGCCGAGGCTGTTTTTTGGTCCCCATGACATTCCGGGGCTGGGAATCGCCATTGCGGTGCTTTCGTCTGGGCTGGTTTGTTACTTGCTGGCGCGCTCCGTGACGCGTCCGGTAACACGGTTGCGGCAGGCGGCACAGAGTCTGGCGGCGGGAGATTTGACGGCGCGCACCGGGGCCCCGGCGGGCGGGCCGCGCGGCGAAATGGTCGAATTGATGCGCGATTTCGACCGCATGGCCGACCGGCTGGAAACGCTGGTGGAATCGCAATCGCGGCTGCTGAAAGATGTTTCGCACGAACTACGCTCGCCGCTGGCCCGGCTGAGCGTGGCGCTGGGCCTGGCTCGTCAGCGGGCCACTCCCGAGATCGAGGGCCAACTGAACCGGATCGAACTCGAGGCCGACCGGCTGAATCAGTTGATCCAGCGGCTGCTGACGATTTCGCGGTTGGAATCGGGTGCGGACGCTCTTCACAAGAAAAACTTGTCGCTGCGGGAATTGGTGGAACAGGTGGCGCACGATGCCGAATATGAAAGTGCCGGCCGGCCGTGCGAGGTGATCGCTCCCGGCGAGGACCCGTTCACGGTGGAAGCCGATGCCGACCTGCTGCGCAGCGCCATTGAGAATGTGGTGCGGAACGCGACGCGCTATACGGCCGAGGGCACGGCCGTCACGGTGCGGCTGGACCGCGAAGCGGGCACAAATGGCGACGAGATTGTAGTCCGGGTCTTGGACTTGGGTCCGGGGGTTCCCGACGAAGCGCTGGCGAGAATCTTTGAGCCTTTCTACCGGCTGGACGACGCGCGCAACCGGCAGACCGGCGGGGCCGGATTGGGACTATCGATCGCCGACCGCGCGATCAGGCTGCACGGCGGCCAATTGCGCGCATCCAACCGGAAAGAGGGCGGGTTAGAGGTGGAAATTCGGATTCCGGCAACTCCCGGGTTTCCAGACCAGACCGGCAAAAGCGGCCGTTCTGGCGACCCCGGGTTTGCTCTTCCCGCCCATTCCTGATAAACAAATATATTTCGGGAACAACTCAGCCATCGGGTTATCTGTGGATCGGGTCATCCGGTGATCGGGCCGTCTGGCGATTGAAGATCCAGTCCAATCGCGATTTTCAATCGCCCGATGGCCCGATGGCCTGATCGCCCGATGATTCTTAGGAGAGTGGATGTCAAAGAGAACCGGTGGAGTGTTGGCGCTTGTGGGCGTGTGCGCCCTGAGCGCGCTTTTGTTGAATTGCGGCAGCTCGTCCTCCCGGCCGGCAGGGTTGCTATATGTGCTCAGCCAAGCGGAGTTCAGTGTCGCTTCTTACTCCATCGACCTCAACAGCGGGGCGCTGACGTTCGTCAATTCGAACGCGACTACGTGTACGACGTTGGCGCAAAGCCCCGCCGTGAGCTGCGGACTGGCGGTGAACATGTTGCTGGACCCGACCGGAGCGACGGCCTTGGTGCTCAATCAGGGTGTACCGGAGGGCCTCAGTGCTATCAGCGGCATCCAACCGACAATCTACCCCTACAGCGTGAACTCCGATGGAAGTCTTGCCGCACCCGGTACGCCAGTGACGTGGGTTGACCAGCAGGACAACGACACCGCGGCAGCTATGGTGAGCGATCCAGCCGCCAATCTCTTATTTGTGATGAATCAAGGGACGACTCCGTCGCCCGCGAACTGTCCGCATCAACCGGCCGCTCCTAACGATGCGTGTCCATCGATTTCCGTCTTTACGACCCAGTCTGGCTTGAGCAGTTTGACCTTGACGGGAAACAACTGCGTGGAGAGAAATGGACCTTGCCCGTACCGGCTGAATGCTTTTCCCACAGCCCTGTCCGTGCTTACATTTACGCCACCGAACGGCGGCACAACCGAGACTCTTCTGTTCGTAACCAGCAACCAGGATCTGACCTCGAATCACAACGACAACGAGCTCAGCGTGTTTCTGGTGGACTCGTCGGGCAATCTGACCCCGCAGCTTGGGCCCAACAACCTGCCTTACACGACGCTGCCGAATCCGGGATCGGTGCACGCAGTCGGCACCTTCGCGCCGCCGCAGACGACCGGCGGCGTGTTCGTCTATGTGGGGAACCAGGGGTCAGTAAGCGGCTCGGTCAGCGCGTTTGCGCTTTGCACCGTGGTGGGCAGCCAAGGCAACGGCGGCAACAATTGCACGCAGCAACAGGTGAATAGTAACCTGCTGATTTCAATCGGCACGCCCGCCGCGGCCGGGAAAACTCCGGCGGCAATGGTGGTCGATCCGACCAACAGCTTTCTTTATGTCGTCAGCTCCGGTTCGAACCAGCTGTTTGCCTTCCAGATCTCCACCGGAACGGGCGTGCTGAGCCCGCTCTCTCCGGCGAACCAGCCGACCGGGGGTACACCTGTGGCACTGGCTATGCAAACAAATTCCAACGCCCTGGATAACTTCATCTACACCTCGAACAGTCAGGGCGAGAGCATTACGGGCTTTACCGCAAGCGCGACCACGGGACAGCTGAGTACAAGTACGAGCACAACACTGTTTACGCCTGGGCTGCCCAGTGGGATGGCAGCAAGGTAGGCCCATTTCGACCGTGGCGCCGGCATCTTGCCCGCTGTCCCGAGGGCGTCCCGCCCTCGGCACCGCGGTGTCCTTCGTGTCAATGATCTCCCGGTCGCGCTACGAATTCGTGCGATTTCTCAATCACCCGATCGCCCGTTGACTAGGTTGGCATGCGGAGGATCAAATACCCTCCGATAAATCCGAAGACAAGGTTGGGCGACCAGGCGGCGACGGTCGGCGGGAGCTGGCTGAGATTGCCCATGGCCTCGAACAAGGCTGAGATCATCCAATAGAAAACACCGATGCCGACGGCGGTGGCAACACCGGTGAGAGCGCCGCGTTTCCCGGTGGTGAGCGCGAATGGGATGGCGAGAACCGCCATGACCAGCGTGATCAGCGGATAAGCGATTTTCTTCTGGAGCTGTACCCGCAGGCGCACCACGTCAAAGCCGCTCTGCTCCAGATCGTAGATGTAGCGGCGCAGTTCCTCATAATTCATTTCCGACGACTGCTTCACTTCCTTCTTGAAATAGGCAGGCGCTTCATTGAGCTGCGGAAACGTGGCGGCATCGAACTTGCGATAGTCCTCAATGGCGGAGCCGTTCAGGCTGCGCTCCCATCCTTGTTCGTATACCCAACGGCCCATGGGAGGAGACCAGCGCGCGCGCTCGGCGGTAATACGGTGCGTGATCTGGAAGGTCTTGGGATCGAACTGAAACACGGTGACGCCGCCGAAGGCGTCGCGATCGGGGTCGAACAACTGGTAATAGTAAATATCGGAATGCTGGCCGAAGATCCACTTGCGGTCGGGGCGCAGGTAAGTCTGCGCAGGCTTCCCTTTGATGCGATTGCGCAGTTCGTCCTGGCGCTTATTGGTGTAAGGAAGATAGAACTGATCAGAGGCGAACAGAACGCCCGCGACCAGGGCAGAGGCAAACAGCACCGGGATGATGATGCGGTAGAGGCTGATACCCGTGGCTTTGATGGCCGTAATTTCGTTCGAACGTTGTAAGAGTCCAAAGGTGACGAGCACGGCCAGCAGCATGCTCATCGGGGCAATCGGGTAATAAAGAAAATATGGCGTGACGTTGAGCAGGTACTCTCCCACGATCAAGACGGAGATGCTGTTGCGCAGAATGTCGCCGAGTAGCTCGAAGAGCGTGAAGACCAGGAGCAGCGTGACGAAAGCTCCGCCAATCATGAACAGATAGAGCAGGAAGTCACGCAGAACATAGTCGTCGAGGATCGTAGGGAAGCGGAGATGCAGGAAGCGCCGCGGCCGCTTAGCGCGGCTGGAGGCGGAGGCCGCGATCAAAATGCCGCGGTCAGCCGAGACCGGAGGCGAAGCGAATCCTGGCCTGACAGACTGCGAAGCTGCTCCATTGTCGACAGGGAGTTGCGCCTTCGAACTTCGGAACCACAAACTGATGGGGCGGCGCTCGGATTGCCAGAGCAGAAAAGCTCCGCCAAGCAGAAAAGTGAGATCTGCCAGCCATACTCCCGCGGCGGGAGACAGACGCGACTGCCGGGCCAGCGACACTCCAATCAAAGAAATGGAGTAGTAGAGGAATACCAGAAGAATCGTCAGCACAAATCCGCTCGATTTGCCACCCTTTTTCGACGAGAGGCCGAGAGGAACGCCGACCATGGCGAGTACTAGGCAAGCTGTGGGCAACGCGAAGCGGCGATGAAATTCGATCAATGTCCACCGCCGCGTCGTGGCATCGGCGGTGCGTGCCGTGGCAAGCAGTTGACCGACGTTCATCTGGCTCAGCGTAGCTGGCTCGCTCTGCTGGCGGTTCTGCGCGGCGGGAACATGGATCGGAATGTCGGTCACTTGAAATGTGGAGATCTGATACTGATCAGGATTCTTCGGATCCGATTCGTGGGTCGAACCGTCGGTGAGATGGAGATCGAGCCGGTCCGCACCCTGGCTGACGAGGAGTCCTTCGCGAGCAAGTGTGACACGGGGCGCTGCAGGATCGGAAAGATCAGCCAGGAATACGCCTTTCCAGACGGCGCCTCCGGCCATCGCTTTGACGTCCTGCACGTAAAGGATGATTTTCGGGAAGCCCTCGTAAAACACACGCGGCTGCACTTCAAACGAGGCCTGCGACGATTGCAGCCGGTTTTGCAGGTTATCGAGGGAAGCCAGCGACCGTGGAGCGATATAAACGCTGTTAGCCAGAGCAAGCAGCCATGCGACGACGACAAAAATGGAGCAGACCCGAAGAAAAGTCCAGACACTGAGGCCGCTGGCGCGCATGGCGGTCACTTCGCTATCGGCGGACAGGCGGCTGAGGCCGATCAGAATGCCTACCAGCACGCCCATCGGGATTGTGTACGTCAGTGCGACGGGGATCGTATAAAAGAAGATCTCGGCGATGCTCGGCAAAGGAGCGCTATTGCGGACGACCAGTTCAAGAATCCGGCCGAGATCGCGCGTAAAGAGAATGAACGTGAAGACTGCAGCGCCGATCAGCGCGTGGGAGACGACTTCTCCCAGGATATAGCGGGTGAGGATGCGGATCCGCACAATGCACAATAGTGGCTGAATGCGAGTCTAGCACGGAGTCGCGAGCAGAGTTTGCTTTGTGGCGCATGTTCATAGAGAATTCGGAATTTGCGTGGAGGGGAAATGAAGTTGGCGCGTACGCGTAACGTTGTGAGCTTTCTTGCGGTGCTGGCCATCGCGGTTGCGGGTTGGGCACAACAGCCGTCTGAGTTGAAGCCGGTCACCGACCGATTGGCGGCGTCGATTTATGGCGGGCCTTCGATGACGACGTTGGGCGAGTTGACGGACGGAATCGGGGGAAGGCTCACGGGTTCTCCAGCTTATGTCCGAGCCACCGAGTGGGCGGCGGCAAAGTTTCGCAGCTATGGGATCGAGAATGTGCGGCTGGAGCCGTTCAAGATCGACGCTGGTTGGCAGCGCGGGACGGCGAGCGGCGCGATGTTGAGCCCGCTGGCGCGGCCGCTGTATGTGGCCTCGCTCGGGTGGGCGCCTTCGACCCCGCAGGGAGGAGTGGAAGGTGCGGTCGTGTTGGTCGGCGACATTTCGGTTGAGGCGCTTCAGGCGCGGGGCGACGAGCTTCAGGGGAAGATTGTTCTGCTCGATAGCACCAAACTTCTGGCGGAAGGTTACGGCAAATTGCTGCCCAAGCTGGAGGCGGCTTTTCCGGCTCTCGCCAACGCTGGGGTGCTGGCGGTCATGATGGAGGATCGCGCTCCCAACAACGTCATCAACGCGCATGCCAGTTTGTGGGGAGCGAAGCTGGTGCCGCTGCCGGAAGTCGAGCTTGGAATGGAAGACGCCAAGCTGATTCGGCGGGAACTGGAACGCGGGCTGGTGACGGTGCATTTGACAGTCGAGAACAAGACATCGGGGGAAGACACGGTTAACAACGTCGTCGCGGAGATTCGCGGACGCGAGCGGCCGGAAGAATGGATCCTGATCGGCGCGCATCTGGACTCGTGGGATTTCGGCACGGGCGCGCAGGACAACGGAACTGGCGCGGTGAGCGTGCTCGAGGTAGCGCGCGCGATGGCGGCTCTGGGCAAAGCGCCGCGGCGCAGTGTGCGCTTCGTTTTGTGGGGCGGCGAAGAAGAAGGATTGCTCGGATCGTATGCTTACACGCAGGCGCACAAGGGCGAGTTGGCGAAGTGCATCGCGGTTCTCAATACCGACAATGGCGCGGGACATCCGAAGGGATGGAAGGTCGAAGGCCGTGCTGACTTGAAGCAGGCGATGCAGCCTTGGAGCGATGCGCTGCTGAAAGACCTTAGCGGCGGCGATCTCTCGATGGAAACGACTTACGATACCGATCATGGTCCGTTCATGCTCCAGGGAATTCCGGCGCTCGATCTTTGGGTGGATATGACGCACTATATGGAGATTCATCACAAAGCGAGCGACACGCTGGATAAAGTCGATCCGCTGGATTACAAGGCAGGAACGGCGATTGTGGCAGCGACAGCTTATGCGATTGCGGAGAGCGATAAGGCGATTGCTCCGCATATCGATCATGCGGCGGTGAGAGAGATACTGCGCAACGCTAAGCTGGAAGAGTTGGTGGAGAATGCTGGAGTTTGGAAACCGTAAGAAGCTGTTGGCTGTTAGCTCTTGGCTATTAGCTAGATCTTTGCTTACCCTCCAGCTATAAGATTGGGAACTTGAACTGTTGATTCGCGGCTAGTTTCAAAACGGAACGTTGTTTACTGAATGGTAATGGTACCCCCCCTCCCCCCCTACCTCGGTCTATTGGAATCAAGACTCTAGCCAATATTTCCTTTCAAAGTCTTGGGTCGAAAGGGGTTAGAGGTAAAGTCTTGAGCGCGTGGGAGTTAGGGGCTAGCTCTCAGCTCTTGCCTGTCAGCTCTCAGCCAAGACCCAGCGACGGGATACTTGGCATCGCGGGGTCGGTTTGACCTCTATCAATTTGTCAAAGAGCGATTCGTCAGATTGGACTGCGCTACTTCTATTGTAACTCGGAGTGTCAAGGAGATTGGTCACAAATACAGTGGCGGAGTAAGAACTGAGTAAGTGGGAGACTTCGCCGGCTGTGGGCAGCCGGGCGAATAGTGGGCGACCAAAATATTGTTTGGAATACGCATATGTACGTATAAGGCCTGTAGAGACAATAAACGAAGGAGGTTCGGGGATTTCTCGGAGGTCAAACGGGACTTGACAGGTGTGCTATGGAGGTCCGCAGAGAACCTGTGGTTTACCGTCTGTATCGAGGCCGGTCGGAGAACCCTAACTCATACTTCGGCGACCGGGCTCGTGCTCGGTTCCCGCAAATGGATGTCTTGCCAAGCTGCAGCTTTGGCTACGCTGGATCGCTGACTGTTCGCTAACTTAAGCTGCGCATCCCCGCTTCGAGACCCTACTCTTCCAAGCGCCCAGAGACCTCCGTCCCCTCTTGACTTTTACTTGTCATGGATGTCCCCTGTTTTCCCATCCTCACCACCCGCAAAGCGGACATTTCGTGTGCTATCTCAACCGGAAATATCAAGTGCTGCCGACAGCCCGGGGAATTTTCTTGACCCGTCACGCACTGGTTTGTAGAGTGGCACGTGCAAATTCACCACGGGCAGATTAGCGTGGCTGTCAAAGGAGGACTGCGTGAAGTGGTTGGCGGTGATTCTGCTACTTTCTGTTAGTACATTTGGTGGGGATAGCCCTGAGAAAAAGTATTCTTTAGAGCTACAGATAAAGGATTCCAGCCCGGGAAACATGACTTTTACTGATGGGGCGTCCGACTATAAAGTGTCGTGCCAGAAAATGCCGTCTGTGGTCCATTTTTTGTTTCCCGGGGGAGGCTTTTATGGGCTACACGAGGCCAACAGAAAAGACCGTTGTCTCGACTACCCCTTAGGAACGCAGTTTCGAGCGCGTATCGTGGATAACAAACTGGAAGGCGTCGCTAGCGCTTCTTCGGGAAGCAGAGACTTCAGCTATAAGCTCATCTCGACGACGAATAAATCAGTTGCCGCGAATCAAATCAAATCCGTCGCCTCCGCAGCCCTGCTGGGAGCGACATTTGCGAATTCAAGTGAAGGTGGGGCTGAGATCACAGGGTTTCTCCCGAATAGCCCGATACAGGCCGCGGGTTTGCACGTTGGTGATGTCATCAAAGCCGTAGACCTTAAACCAGTGGAATCCGCTGAAGAGTTTCGCCAGACCATTGCAGCCCGAGAGCCAGGGGCGAATGTCCACATCTGTTACGTCTTTCTCCATTCCAACCAGTGGTGGGTACAAAAGGAGGTGAATGTCAGTCTTCCGAAGTAGGGGCATAGCGATAACGTCAGGCGGGTACAGGAACCGAAGCGTTCGATTGCATGGACCAGACACTGAACGAACAGGTCGTAAATATTAGGGGAGTTGAAGGCGGGTTGCCTTCGATAGCAACTGAAAAGAGCGAAGTGGAACTATCGGGATTGCTGAAAGCGTCGCAAACCTCGCGGCCGTGAATTCACCAAACCTCGTAGGTCGGTGCCTCGAAATATAATCGGCCATTGGAGACTATGCTAAGCCCAATCTCAGTATCATTGATTGTCGCAGTTTCGAGTTCCGCTGTGGCAATCGTGCTCGCCATCGCCAATGTTTATGAGCGGTACATCCGCGACCGTCAACAGACTCTAATTCGGGCTCTTGAATATCTGACCGGCGGTTCGCAAAAGAGAAGTGTCGGCATCGCTCTTATCGAGGGCTTGTGGCACAGAAGGCACCCGTACTACCGCGCGATCATTCCTGCTCTGACGAATCAGGCCGTATACTTGTTGCTGGAGACAGATAGCAAGGGGCGCCATCAACTTCATACTTGGCTGCGAATTATGGATTTGATCCTCCGAGTGCCCGCAAAACAATCGCTTCACGGTTTTTATGTAGAACTCGTTGAAGCCCTCGAATCGAGGGCAGAGACAGTCAGTGCTGAAGCTTCTGGGCTCGATATTAGTCCCCAAACTGCGCGTTTGTGGGCGGATAAAGTGCGTAAGCACGCCGGGATTAGTTGAATATACGCTGAGCTTGTCATGGCTTGTGGCCTGCATCGCTACTATGGCGCGCATCATCTGCACTTCATCACGCTATCGTGCCATCGTCGCTTGCCTCTTCTGCGCTCTTCCGGCGGGCGGTGGTGCGATTTATCTGCCACCCATCCCTTCGACTTCGCTCAGGGCAGGCTATGGGGCACCCGCGATTTGGATCTCGGCCATCTGGCCGTGGCTCGTTCAGAGAACTCCCTGACGCCGCCCTTGTTCTGAGGAGGGTGTAGGGGTCCTTCGACTTTGCGGGGCTGCGCTTTGCTTGCCTCGCTTCGCTCAGGATGACAGCGCTTAACCTCTCTTCAGGAACAGCGCGCCTAGCGGGGGGAGCGTTAGGCGCAGCGAATACGGTCGGCCGTGGGTTTTTTCTGGCAATGCTTCCGTGCCTCCCATGTTACCGGCGCCGCTGCCGTTGTATTCTTTTGCGTCGCTGTTCAGGAGTTCTTTCCAATAACCGCCCGTCGGCACACCGACCATGTAACCAAGTCGTGGCACAGGCGTGAAGTTACACACTACTAACATGGTGTCGTCGGGCGACTCTGTCTTGCGCAATAGCGACACGATGCTGGCGGGGGCGTCGTTGCAATCGACCCATTCGAAGCCGCGCGGGTCGTTGTCGAAATAGTGCATGGCGGGCTCGCTCGAGTAGAGGCGGTTGAGTTGCGCGACAAACGCCATCAGGCCGCCGTGTACCGGGTATTGCAGCACGTTCCAATCCAGGCTGCGGTCGTGCGACCACTCGCTGACCTGGCCGAACTCATCGCCCATGAAAAGCAGTTTCTTTCCTGGCTGGGCGTACATGTAGGCGTAGAGCAGGCGCAGGTTTGCAAAGCGCTGCCACTCGTCTCCGGGCATTTTGCCGATGAGCGAGCCTTTGCCGTGCACGACTTCGTCGTGGCTGAGCGGCAGAACGAAATTTTCGTGCCAGGAGTAGAGCATGCGGAAGGTGAGCTTGTTGTGGTGATACTGGCGATGGATGGGGTCCTGCTGGAAATATTTGAGCGTGTCGTGCATCCAGCCCATATCCCATTTGAAGCCGAAGCCCAGGCCGCCGAGATGGGTGGACCTTGAGACCATGGGATAAGACGTGGACTCCTCGGCGTAAGTCTGAATATCGGAATGTTCCTTGTATGCCTCTAAGTTAAAGCGGCGCAGGAAGTCTATAGCTTCTAGATTTTCGCGTCCACCGAACTTATTCGAAATCCACTCCCCTTCTTTGCGCGAGTAATCGAGATAAAGCATGCTGGCCACGGCGTCCACGCGCAGGCCGTCGATGTGATACTTGTCGAGCCAGAACATGGCGCTCGACATCAGAAAGCTGCGGACCTCGCTGCGGCCGTAATTAAAGATGTGCGTCTTCCAGTCGGGGTGGAATCCCTGGCGCGAATCGGAGTGCTCGAACAAGTGCGTGCCGTCGAAGAAAGCGAGGCCGTGGGCGTCGGAAGGAAAGTGCGATGGCACCCAATCAAGAATCACGCCGATGTTGTGCTGGTGCAAATAATCGACGAAGTACATGAAATCCTGCGGCGTGCCGTAGCGCGCTGTGGGCGCGAAGTAGCCGGTCGTTTGGTATCCCCAGGAGCCGTAGAAAGGATGCTCCATGATGGGAAGCAATTCGACGTGCGTGAAGCCGAGGCGGTTGACGTGATCGGCGAGACGGGGCGCAGTTTCGCGGTAGGTGAGCGGGCGATTGTGTTCTTCGGGGACGCGCATCCAGGAGCCGAGGTGCACCTCGTAAATCGAGATGGGCGCATGTGTGGTGTTGGCCGCGGCGCGATTGTGGAAATAGGCTGCGTCATTCCATGTGTAATCCAGATCCCAGACGACCGAGGCGGTGCGCGGAGGCTTTTCGTCGAGGATCGCGACCGGGTCGGCCTTTTCGGCTTTATAGCCGTGCTGAGTGGAGTCGATATGAAACTTGTAGAGTGCGCCTTTGGTGACGCCGGGGATGAAGCCTTCCCAAATTCCCGACGAACCGCGCGGCTGGAGTTGGTGCGAAGTGGGATTCCAGTTGTTGAAGCTGCCGATCACGGTGACCCGGCGGGCATTCGGAGCCCATAGGGCGAAGATGGCACCGGCCACTCCGTTGGACTCGATGAGGTGTGCGCCCATCTTGTCGTAGATGCGGTAATGGCTGCCCTCATTGAAGAGGTAGAAGTCTTCCGGGGTGAGGAGGGAAACGTCGAAATGAACGGGAGAGGCGTGCTCGGAGGTCATTTTCGTGGTCATTAGCGTCCCGATTAGTGTAGTCCAATCTGGGGCGGGATTCGAATCTGGGGGCTGGACAACACCTACCTTATGCCATACTAAAATTTTGCCGATTCATCTAGAGGGAAACAAAGAAAGATGGCGCAGATACGGGTTGTTCTTCTCTGGCATCAACACCAGCCTTTTTATAAGGACCTGGTCACGGGGCGGTATCGTTTGCCGTGGACGCGGCTGCACGCGTTAAAGGACTACTACGGCATGGTGAAGTTGCTGGACGAGTTTCCGCAGGTGCATCAGACGTTCAACTTGGTGCCCTCGCTGATCTGGCAGATTCAAGACTATGTTTCGGGAGAGGCGCAGGATCCGTTTCTGCAGGTGGCCAGCCGTCCGGCCAAGGATCTGACGCAGGAAGAACGGCGGTTTGCGCTGCAGTATCTTTTTCAGGCGCATCCGGCCAACGTGATTGGGCGCTATCCGAGATTCCGGGAACTGTTTGAGAAGTTCCGCAGCGCGGGGAGTTCGCCGGAAAACGCGGAGAAATATTTTCTGCCGCAGGACTTCACCGATTTGCAGGTGCTGTCGCAGATTGGATGGTTCGACGAGTTCTTTCTGGAGGAAAAAGATATTGCGGAATTGATCCGCAAGGGCCGGAACTACTCGCTTGAAGACCAGCGGTTGGTGATTGCGCGGGAGCGGGAACTCATGGCGCGCGTCTTGCCCGCCCACGCGGATGCGGCCCGCAAAGGGCTGATCGAGATTTCGACCTCGCCGTACTATCACCCGATCCTTCCGCTGGTTTGTGACACGCAGATGGGAGCGGTTTCCTCGCCGGGGTTGCCATTGCCGCAGAACCGCTACCGGCATCCGGAGGACGCGCGCGAGCAGTTATTGCGCGGACTGGACTTGCACGAGAAAGTATTTGGCGCGCGGCCGACTGGCGTGTGGCCATCGGAGGGAAGCGTTTCCGAAGAGGTGGTGGGAATTGCGCAGAAGCTGGGCGTTAAATGGATGGCGACCGACGAAGGGGTGCTGGGGCGGAGCCAGGGAATCTTCTTTGCCCGCGATGGAAATGGATATCTGAATTCCGACCTGGCCCACCGGCTCTACACGATTTATCGCTACGAAAATGCCGGAACGGAAATGAATCTGCTGTTCCGCGATCACACGCTTTCGGACCTGATCGGATTTGTGTACTCGGGAATGCCGCCACAGGAAGCGGCCAACAATCTCATCACAAAAATCAGGGATTCGGCGCGGCCCCTCACACAGAGCGGCCACGATGCCATCATTCCAATCTTCTTGGACGGCGAGAATGCCTGGGAATATTACCCGAAATCGGGGCGCGAGTTCTTGCGGAGATTTTACGATGCGTTGCAAAAGGATCCTGGAATCGAAGCCGTAACCGTGAGCGAGGCGATCGCGCGCCACAAGAACAAGGGGCAGCTGAAATCGCTGGTGCCGGGCTCGTGGATTAACGCGAACTTCAACGTCTGGATTGGCGCTCCCGAAGACAACAAGGCCTGGGACTACCTGTATGGGGCACGCAATTTCTATGCGCAGGCGGCCGCCGGCGCTTCGGAGGAGCAACGCAAACTGGCGTGGGAAGAAATCTTGATCGCCGAGGGCAGCGACTGGAACTGGTGGTACGGGCCCGAGCATCACTCGGAGAACGACCGTGATTTCGATGAACTGTATCGCAAGCACCTGTCGAATGCTTACCAGGCGCTCGGCGGAACGCCTCCCGATTATCTGGCGCAGCCGATCACCGGCGGAATGGGACGGCCAGAATTTGTTCCGCAGACCGCGTACATTCATCCCCGGGTCAGCGCCGACATGGTGCGCTATTTCGAGTGGATGGGTGCGGCGCGCTATACCGCCGACCACCGCTCGGGCTCGATGCACGGCAAACAGTTTCTGCTGGATGGCGTGTATGGGGGGATTGACGAGCACTATGTGTACGGCCGGCTGGATTTCGCGGGAAACGCTCCGGCAGACGCGTTTGAAGTAGTGGTCAATGTAGAGTCCTGGACGAACCATGGTGGCAGTCCGCGGCGCGAGCTTCGCCTGGATGTCGCGGCGGAAGGGCAGCGAATTCAGTCGTGGAAGGTGACCGAGGCCAAAGACGGAGAACTGGCGAAATCGACCAAGCCAAACGATGCCGTGCGCATCGCGCTGGCGCGCAACTTTGAGTTCCGGCTGCCGCTGACGTGGCTGCTGGCCGCGCCCCTTGCGCTGGAAAAGGTTCGCGGGCAGCAAGGCTCGGAACTTCTCACGACGCGACTGCGGCTGAGGTTCAGTTTGTGGAAAAACCGTTTGCCCGTCGATGCCTTGCCGGTGGAGGGCTGGATCGAATTGGAATTACTGGCAGAGGACGACCTCATCTCCGTCGGAAGATAAGCGTCGTTCGTCATCCACTATTTGGCCTTCGCGCCAGAATGCAGCGGCTTTTGGCAAAGGCGAATGACGAACAGCCCGGTTTGCTATTGTCCCGCGGCGGCGCTCGTCATCATCATCGGGCGATTCAGTTCCATCACAAGCTCAGTGCCTGCCGGCAGCGTGGCCGAGCGATGCTTGCCGAGCCAGTGCGAAACTGTAACGGTCGCGCCGATCACGCCGCCGATGACGAAGCCCTTCGCCCCGCCGATCAGGCCGCCGAGCAGCATTCCGCCGCCGGTGCCCATGCCAATTTGCGTCAGGTCTGTGCCATCGTGGCCCGCGCCTTTGAACTGGCCTTCGGTATTGACGTCGGTGCCGTGACGGGCGTCGGTGTCCACCAGAGAGGCGTTGAGCGTAAAGCGGTCGCCGTTGGGGAGCACCAGATTCTCGGGGAAGACGGCAATCGTCGGCTTGCCGGCAATGCGGCGCGGCTCGGTTGTTTTGGTGACGCGGCCTTCGACGGTTGCGCCAATGGGGATCACGGTTTTGCCATCGAGCACGACGGGTTCGGTGACGCGGGCTGAGAAAGCGTCTCCGGTCTTCGAGCTGAAGGTGGTGAGCGTGGTGTCGAGTTTCATTCTGACGGCAGTGCCGGTGGGCAGGGAAGTCTGCGCCAAGGCTAGGGCTGCGATCAATACGAAGCTTGCGAGAACGATGAGTTTTTTCATGGAACCTCTCTTCATGGAATCTCCTGAAATCAAGTTCGAGTCCGAAATTGTTCCGCCGCTTTCAGTACCTCATCGAGCGGCGCCCGGTCATTCTGGTTCTCGCCGCGATAGAGGTAGCGCACGACGCCTCCGCGATCGATCAAGAAGGTCGCGGGATGTGCTATGTTCACGGCATCCACGCCGAACGCGTGATAAAGCCCGTAAAGTTTGGTGACGGCGCGATCTTCATCCAGCAGAAACGGGAACGAAATGGGATGTTTTTCCAAGAACTTTCCCGGCTTCCACAGGCCGTCGCGTTTTTCGGCTGCCACAAATCCCACTTGTGCTCCTGTCGATTCGATTTCCTGTTTTTGCGGCTCAAACTGAGCCGTGCGCTTCACGCAATTCGGTCACCAGGTCCCGCGCAAAAACTCGAAGATCAGCGCCCCATGCTGGAGGAAGCTTCCGAGCTTAAACATGCCCTCGCGGTTCGCCGCCCCCAAAGAAAAGTCGGGAGCCTGCGACCCAAGCTCCAGAGTTTCGGTGCGGGACTGCATCTTGTGATTGACTCTAAGGCAGGGAAAATCTGAGAACAATAAGGGAAAGTGCAGTGGAACCACGAGAGGTAATGCGCGGCGGAATGCGTGGCCTTGTCATCCGCCGAATCGGTGGCGCACTTTTCGCAAAAATTGAATCGGTACAAACCGGATGGTTGCCGCGCACAGCGCCACTCCCGCCGCTCCGCTATAATCGCCAGTTTCGGAGAAGGTATCGGTAGGACTTACACCGGCATCGGTTATCTCACGGGCCGCCGGCTCACCTTCGGGTCCGATCTCCCGCTCAACCGCAGCGCGGTGCGGGTGGATGACATTCACGAACCATCGATTCAGATGTGCATAAGAAAGGTAGAAAACACATGACGAATATCGGAGCAATTATCGGGCGCGAAGTGTTGGATTCGCGCGGCAATCCTACAGTGGAAGCGGAGGTAGTGCTGGCAAGCGGAACGGTGGGGCGGGCGATCGTCCCCAGCGGAGCCTCGACGGGCGAGCATGAAGCGGTCGAACTGCGCGACGGCGACGAGAAGCGCTACAAGGGCAAAGGAGTGCTCAAGGCCGTCGAAAACGTGAACGGCGAAATCGCCGAGGCATTGGCCGACATGGACGCCGCCGACCAGCGCGGGCTCGACGCCAGGATGATCGAGCTCGACGGCACGCCGAACAAAGGGCGCCTGGGCGCGAATGCGATCCTTGCGGTTTCGATGGCGGCGGCGCGAGCTTCGGCGAACGAGTACGGGCTCCCGCTCTATCGTTATTTAGGCGGCGCAGGTGCGAATACGCTGCCCACGCCGATGATGAACATCCTCAATGGCGGCGCCCACGCCGACAACAACGTCGACTTTCAGGAATTCATGGTCATGCCGGTGGGTGCACCGTCGTTTTCCGAGGCGCTGCGCTGGGGCGTCGAAGTTTTTCACACGCTGAAGGGTGTGCTGAAAAAGCGCGGCTACAACACGTCGGTCGGAGACGAAGGCGGATTTGCGCCGTCGGTGAAATCGAATGTCGAAGCCATTGAAGTCGTGCTCGAAGCAATCCAGCAGGCGGGTTACAAGCCCGGCGAAGAGATTGCGATTGCTCTCGATCCGGCGGCCAGCGAGTTCTTTCAAGATGGCAAGTATGTGTTCAAGAAGTCGGACAAGTCGACGAAGAGTCCCGATGACATGGTGCGCTTCTACGCGAAGTGGGCGAACGATTACCCGATCGTTTCGCTCGAAGACGGCTTGGCCGAGAATGATTGGGAAGGCTGGCAGAATCTGACCAAAGAACTCGGCGGCAAAATTCAACTGGTGGGCGACGATATTTTTGTGACGAACATCAGCTTCCTGCAGGAAGGCATCGACAAGGGCGTGGCCAATTCCATTCTCATCAAGGTCAACCAGATCGGAACGGTGAGCGAGACGCTCGATACGATGGATTTGGCGCGCCGCAATGGATACACGTCGGTGATCTCGCACCGCTCGGGTGAAACCGAAGACACCTTCATCGCCGATTTTGCCGTCGCGACCGGCGCGGGGCAGATCAAGACCGGGTCGGCGTCGCGTACCGATAGAATTTCGAAGTACAACCAGTTGCTGCGGATTGAACAAGAGTTGGGCGGCGCGGCGCGGTTTTTGGGGATCAAGGCGCTGAATTACAAGGGCTGATCGGGCGCGTGAGAAATCGAATTCTGACCTGTAGTGGGATAGAATCGGGGATTATGAACCGCGAATCGGCATCAGAATGCAGCCCACGGCGGCAGCCGAGGATACAAGTGGGAAATGATCGAGTCCCGGAGCTGGCAAGAAGGGCTCCTACGGCCCGCACTTGTGGCGCGGGGCGGAAACCGCAGCCGACTTGACTTAGCTAGGGACTTAGTCCATTATTAAGGGTATGGAAGTCAACGTCCACGAGGCTAAGACCAATCTTTCCAAGCTCTTGGCGCGAGTCGCTTTGGGAGAAGAGGTCATCATCGCTAAGGCTGGAAAGCCGGTGGCGAAGCTGGTCGCAGTTCATCAACCGAAGACCCGAATCTTCGGTAGTGCCAAGGGAGAATTCATTGTCCCTGATGACTTCAATGAACCCGATCCAGAGATAGAGAAACTGTTTCATGAAGGTGACCTTTTCCCGGAAGATCATTCCACTAAATGAAAGCGATCCTCGATACGCACACTTTTTTGTGGGGGATTGCCGGCGACCGGCGAATGTCGCAAAAGGCGCACGATGTATTCGTCGGTCCTAGTGACCTGGTTCTGAGCATCGTCAGCATGTGGGAAATTCTGATCAAGGTGCAATTGCGAAAGCTGAGTCTTCCCGAACCGGCTGGTCCGTATGTGATCCGCAAAATGGCTGACAATCGGATCGAAACATTGCCCATCGAGTTGAACCATCTACTTGCGTTCGAAGGTCTCCCTTTGCATCATCGCGATCCGTTTGACCGGATGCTCATCGCCCAGGCTCTGGAAGAACGTCTGCCCATCGTCACAGCCGATCCTGTTTTCTCGCGGTATCCTGTCGAGGTAATCTGGTAATCTTCATTTGTCCGACCTCTTTGGCGAATCCTGTTTCGAAAAAACTCGCTAGAACCCCATTCTGTCATCCGCGCTTGGGCCGTACGTCGCGGGCAGCGGAATGTCGTTCAGCCGTAAATACACTCCCAACTGCGCCCGATGATGCACTAGATGGTTCAGAAACATCTCGCGGTACGCTAAAAACCGCTGCCCGGCAAAAATTGTCTTCCCCTGAAAACTCAGTTTCCAGTTTTCGGTCCAGGCCGCGTCCCCGGTTGCCTTCAATGCGGCACGAGTTTTGGCCGCGCCCTCATCAAAAAACTTCAGCAACGGATCTTTCTCAAATGGGGGTCTCGGCCGGCTCGGGCCCGCGCTGAAATCCAACTCCGGGGTGGTCAAAATCGTCAAACCAAACCCCGGCAACTCCGCCACGTGCGGCGCCAGCTTATCCAGCGGCATCGACTTTGCATGCGGCGTGTAGCCAGTCTTATCGAAGGGCACGCGCTCCAGCATGATGCGTGTGCTCTTCATCTCAACGTCAAACTCTGTCAGCAGCAGTTCGCTAATCGCCATGAATCCTCCGCGAGCAAGTATAAACGCCGAATGATCATCGCGCTCGCCAGCCCGGTTGTATAGACTATCCGGTACGACTAGCGATCTCGCTAGAAGCTGGTAAAGAGCCAGGAGCTGAATTTGTCCCGCCCTAAACCTCTCGTCCTTATCATCCTCGATGGCTGGGGATATCGCGCCGAAACTAAAGCCAACGCCATCGCCCTGGCGCGCAAGCCCACTTATGACCGGCTGCTGCGCGACTATCCCAACACGCTGATTCACACTTCGGGTCCGTTTGTCGGCCTGCCCGAAGGGCAGATGGGCAACAGCGAAGTCGGCCACCTCAACATCGGCGCCGGCCGCATTGTGCACATGGATATCACGCGTATCGACCTGATGGTGCAGAACGGGGAATTCTTCTCGCATCCGGTGCTGGTTGACGCGATGAAGCATGCCCGCGTCAGTGGACGCAAGCTGCATTTGTTCGGGTTGGTCTCCGATGGCGGCGTGCACTCGCGGCAGGAGCATCTGCACGCGCTGCTGAAAATGGCGAAGCAGCAAGGCGTTGACCGCGTGTTCGTGCACGCCTTCATGGATGGCCGTGACACGGCTCCCACGAACGGCGCGGGCTACCTTGAGTTGCTGCAGCAGAAAATGCGCGAGTACAACTCCGGCAAAATCGCCACCGTCAACGGCCGCTACTACGCCATGGACCGCGACAAGCGCTGGGAGCGTGTGGTCAAGGCCTTTGACGCGATGGTCTACGGCAAAGGCGAAGGTGGAACCTACTCGGACGCCGTGCAGGGCATGAAGGAGTCCTACAACAAGGGCGTGACCGACGAGTTCGTGCTGCCGTTCGTTTGTACGGACGGTCGAGGTGAGCCGCTGGCCAAGATCGCGGACGACGATGCCTGCATCTGCTTCAACTTCCGCGCCGACCGCGTGCGCGAAATTACGCGCGCCCTGTGCCGCAACAGCAATTTAAACGACAAGGGCGGCAACGATCTGCCCGGCGCGGCCGAACTTGACGCAACCATACCCCGCGACCGCGCGCCGAAGAATCTGAAGTACGTCTGCATGACGCAGTACGACAAAAACTTCAGCCTGCCGGTGGTGATTCCGCCGGAATCGATGGCGAACATTCTGGCGAACGTCATGGCGGGGCTGAACATGCGCAATCTGCGCGTAGCCGAGACGGAGAAGTATGCGCACGTTACCTACTTCTTCAATGGCGGAGTCGAACAACCATTCCCCGGCGAAGATCGCGTGCTCATCCAGTCGCCGAAAGTTGCCACCTACGATTTGAAGCCGGAAATGAGCGCTGCTGGCGTGGCTGAAGCCATCGTCAAAGCGGTCAACGATAACGCGTTCGATGTGATCATTGCCAATTTTGCGAATGCTGACATGGTCGGGCATTCCGGCAAGCTTGAACCCACGATCAAAGCCATCGAAGTGGTGGATGCCTGCCTCGGCGAGGTCGAGAAAGCCGTGCGCGCCAAAGCCGGAGCCATGCTGATCACCGCCGACCACGGCAATGCCGAGATGATGATTGACCCCGTAACCGGCGGCCCGCACACCGCGCATACAACGAATCCCGTGCCGTTCATTGTGATCGCCGAGGATGCCAAGCAGTACACGCTGAAGCCGAACGGCTCGCTGCGCGACATTTCGCCGACGATGCTGGGCATGCTTGGGATCACCGAGCCGAAGGAAATGACAGGCGCCGACCTCCGCATGAGGAAAAGCAAATAAGCTTGCGGATCACTGGCAACTGGGCGCGGGAACCGTTATCACGGGCAATCCAGGTTTTGCCGTAATTTTCACGGTGACTCGGGGCCTGCAGTCCTGATATTCCAGGGGACGCGCCGACCATCCGTAGAGGCTCAGACTGTATGTCACGCCGCGCACTCCATACAAGAGAGTGAACCGATCGCCCTTCGTCCAATTCCTTTCCGTAACGATCCTATCGGACTGCAAGAGTTGGACTCGCCACATGTAGCGGTCAGAAGTTGCAGATAGATCGACGCTCACTTTGATCGGGACCAACGTGAACTGATCCAAATTGAAGTCGAGACTGCGTTCTCCGGGGAGCATGTGATTCACAATCGGGATGATCTCCGCCTTGCCTCGGTCGTACGTGCCAGGGTAGAAGAAGTCATTCGGTGCATCGGATAAACGCGTTTCCATCTTGAGCAAATACTTCCCATCGCGAACATTCTGAAAATAGAAGGAGCCATCCGGTTCTATCGGTCGGCTCTTTGCTCCTGTCCGCTCCCGCTCACCAGCGCGATGCTGGCGTTATCGCCGAGTCCAGGTGCCAAATGACCGCGAATCGCATAATCGCGGACGAGGACTTGCACCTCAGAGCAGTGACCCTCGCTTACAAAAGCACGATACGCGGATGCGTACAAACTGCCGTCGATCAAAGACTCGACGCTATAAGATCCGGGCCGTAGATGTCGAAGCTCGTAGATGCCGTTATTGTCGGCTCTTCCAGTAAATGTATCGCCATCCTGACTGCGAACAGTTATTGGGGCTCCGGGATAGGGCGGGTTTTCTTTCAATCGGTCATTTCCTCGATACACATGACCGATGATCGTCCCTCCAGTTTCCGAGCAGTATGCAGGGTCAATGGTCCGCAGGTCCAACTGCGCGGTCGATAAAGGCTGAGTGCGGCTGCATAAATTGACGAGCAGCACGCCATATCGTCCTTTTCGCCCTGACACTAGATATTCCTCGTCTTGTCGTAAGGCTGCGTCGCAAGGATAGCTGCCATCGAGAAACACAACCTTCGGCC
>Ga0224557_1001352_pt1 | contig 23971 bp, 21 predicted proteins | sample 714S31014metaG_FD_180677 | JGI IMG/M metagenome (GOLD analysis project Ga0224557, IMG submission 180677) | Peat soil microbial communities from Stordalen Mire, Sweden - 717 S3 10-14 | ecosystem: Environmental > Terrestrial > Soil > Wetlands > Peat | place: Sweden: Norrbotten County, Stordalen... | reverse complement strand
TCGGACAAGCGCAGTTCTTAATGGACCTTTATTGGACCTGCGTTTTCAGCGCTCAAATCCTGCAAGCTGTTGATTTGATTGGTTGCGGGGGCTGGATTTGAACCAGCGACCTTTGGGTTATGAGTGACCGCGCAATCGCGTATGTTGTTGACTCTAAGGCACGAATGGCGACTCAAAAGTACGCAAAAGTACGGGCTGGACAGGCTATTGGGAGTCAATCGGGAGTAGATTTCGACAGTTGGTTTCACTGCCCAATAGTCACGGCCAGTTCTCCAAAAGCTGCAACGAGCAAGCCTACGCTCTCGCTGAGATGCTTTCAAAGTGTCAGAAGTTGATGTATACTTCTGACAGACAGGTGACGTATGGAACGCCTCACAGAATCCATTCTCGAAAGAACGAACGCGCTGCCCGAGGGTATGCCGATCTCTGCCAAGATGCTGCTGCATCTCGGCAACAGAGCGGCTCTTGACCAGGCGCTCTCCCGGCTTGCGCGTCGTGGCAAACTGCTGAGAGCCGGACGGGGAGTGTATGTGTCCCCCGTTGCAAGCCGCTTTGGGAGCCGGGCACCTGCCGTGGAGAAGGTGGTTGAGGAGTTGTCCCGGCAGCGCGGAGAGACCGTCGTCCCTTCGGGAGCCACCTCTGCCAATGCTCTTGGATTGACGACGCAGGTGCCAACCCGAACCGTCTATTCAACCTCCGGGAAAAGCCGGAAATTCACTTTGGGCAAGCAGGTCGTCCACCTTCAGCACGTACCAGCATGGCAGCTAACCCTTGCCAAAGATCCCGCTGGCGAGATCGTTCGCGCTCTCGCATGGGCCGGCCCGGAGAAGGTCAACCAAGCGTTGAAGGAAATCGAGACCAGAGTCCCGCGCTCTGAATTTCAACGCATATCCCAGCAAAGCTCACGATTGCCGCTCTGGTTGGCAACCGCACTGAGCGGAACAGGAAACTATGCCTGAGAGCTTCTTTCATCTGAGCGCCAACGAGCAGAAAGAGGCTCTCCTGGTAGCGGCCTCGGCTTCTGGCAGACCTGCCCATGTCTTGGAGAAAGACATCTGGGTTGTCTGGGCGCTCTCGACATTGTTTACGTCTCCGCTTGGCTCCCATCTGGCGTTCAAAGGCGGCACCGCTCTCTCAAAAGCATACAAAGCGATTCGCAGATTTTCCGAGGACGTGGACCTCACTTACGACATCCGCGCCATTCTCAAAAGCAGATGCGCAGCTTGTGCTGGAGGCGGGTTCTTGCGTTGAGTGCCCGAAGCGCACTGGCCATAACAAGCTACTCTTCGCAGACATGGGAACAGGGCAGAAAGATTCATGCTCAGACCCGAAATGCTATGCCGTGAAGTTGGACGCACACATCCGGCAGACCATCGCAGCGAAACCCAAGCTGGTACAAATCAGCACGGGCTATGGTCAGCAGAAGGAAGGCAGCACCACGCTTCCCCGAAACAAGTATGTCGAAGTCCGGCAGGAGAAGCCCAAGACGAAAGAGGAGGCCACCCGCCCGGAGTTCAAAACGTGCAAGTACACCACCGAGGCCATTGTCTCCGAAGGCATCGAGAGGGGCGAAACCCGCACGGTTTGCGCTCAGGCAGATTGCCCGGTGCATCACCCGAAGAAGCAGACCAGCACACACGAACCGAAGTGGAATGTCGAGGAGCAGAAGCGCCGCCGCGAAGAAGCACTCGCCCAGGCAACGGGACTCCGCACACTTGCCGCCATCGTCGCAGCCGTTCCAGTGCGATTGATGAAGCGCGACCTGCTTTTTGTGGTCGAGCGGCTGGCGGCATTGCTGGACGAACGCCGTTTGGAGATTGTCGCCCGTCAACGCGGCATCAAGAAGGCAAAGGACAGCGACTCTATCGGGAAGCTGTTTGCGGCCTACCTGCGCCATGCCGAGGAGAGCGCGTTGGGCGGTTTGCTGGTAGAAATCACCATCCTACACGCGGCCAGCAAGCAGAACGCCGCACAGGTACTCCGCGACGCCACCACCGCGTACAAAGTGGACGTGGACGCCATCAGCCTCAAGGTCAAGCAGGAGTTCGCCGCGAAGGAGAAAGCCAAGCTGGCACCGAAGCCAGCAGCGAAGGCCACGCAGCCAAAGGCCAGAAAAGCGGCTTGAGGACAGGAATCAATTCGGGGGTCTGTTTCGGCAGACCTCCATTTTTGCGCGCCCGTCTTCCCACCCTGAAGGTCGCTCCAGGAGACCGGAGCGCCATGTTTTTCCCACCCGACGGGCTTGAAAAAGCTCTGACCGCTCCAAGTCCCCAAAGCCAGTTTCAGTGTGAACTGCCGTCTGAGGATGCGGTACCCTCATACACTGAATGCGGGCAAAAAGGCCACAACGCAACCGCCGAGTCTAAGGTTTCCTTTTCCGACGTGACCCCGCAAAGGTTTCAGCAAAGGACTCGTCCGGCGATGTTGCTGGCCAACCGACTATGACCAAAAACACATCGAGAACAAAGAGCGCAATGGCAATGTCGTTGAAGAGTGTCGCCTGACGCAGATTCGGCCAGAGTTGATTGGCAGACCAAAAAAGGAAGGCCGCCGCAAGCATGATCGCCTTAACGAATTCCATGCGCGCAGGCCAGCGCACAAACTGATATACGATATATGCGAACGCGATCATGGCAAGTGGAAATGAAGCAAGAGTGTCATGCGCTCTGGCAGGGAACCGTTGCGGAAACGTATCCCAGAAGAACAGCACCCCGACGCTTGCGAGCGTGACTCCACCAAGAATCACCGGGAAGGCTCTGCGGATCTGATTTAGACGACTGCACATAGTTTAGTATTGACCACGTTATAAAAAGAAGCCATAAGGGTTCCTCAAAGAAAAAGAATTCGCATTTTCAACAACTCGCACAATCATAGGGCTGCGAGTCGCATCTCAAGGTTCTTGCGGCAGTTCATTAAATCGGTATCCGACGTATGCATCTGTCAGCAGATACTGCGGGTTCTTTGGATCGTCTTCGATTTTCTTGCGAAGTTGACGGACAAATGTGCGAAGGTACTCGAGTTCGTTCCCATACTCCGGCCCCCACACGGACTTGAGCAAGCGGGCGTGTGGAATCGGCTCGCCAGCGTGCATCATCAAGTAGTGCAGCATCTCAAACTCCTTGGGCGTCATATGAATCGGGTGGCCGTTCTTCAGCACCCGGTATTTCACCGGGTCCAATTCGAGCTGGCCATGGCGAATCGGTGCGTCCCGATAGGTATCCTCAGCATTTCTTCTGCGTACTGCCGAGCGCAATCGCGCCGTCAACTCCCGCACTTGAAACGGCTTCGTGATGTAGTCGTCTGCCCCGGCATCCAGCGCCAGCACCTTGTCATCCTCGCTGTCCATGACTGTCAGCATCAGGATAGGCAAGCGCGCAACCGCACGCCGGATGCAGCGGCAGGCTTCTACTCCGCCCATCCCCGGCATATCCACGTCCAACAGCACCGCATCGAACCAGGTCACGCGAGCCAGCGATAGTGCCTCCTCGCCGCGGGCCGCTTCCACAACCGTGAAGCCCATGCCCGCCAATGTCACACGCAATGCTCGCCGCGTGGAACTGTCGTCGTCTACCACCAGGATCATGCCCTGTCCAGCATTCGACTGCTCCGTGTTCAATGCGTCCTCCTTGCGTCCGTGGGAAGGGAAAAATAGAATGTCGTTCCTTCCTGATTATCGCTGATGACCCACACATGCCCATGATGAGCCTCAGCCGCTTTCTTAACCACAGAGAGCCCAATGCCAGTACCGGCAATGGCATCTTTGAACTCAGATGACCGGTAAAAGCGCTCGAAAATCCTTTCCCTGTCTTCAATCCGAATCACGGATCCAAAGTTACGAACGGAAAACGTAACCTCGTTATGGCCCGCTCGCGCGTCAATCTCAATTGGCGTCCCGACCGTCGAATACTTTCGCGCGTTGTCGATGTACTGCGTCAGAATCATAGCAAGCAATTCGCGATCCGCCCTCACCGTTAAAGAAGAATCCTCCACCACGACACGAATGCTGTTCCTTCCCGCATCTGCCGGATGGCCGGCTAATACCTCATGCACCAAATCAACCACCCTTACGTCGGCTGTTTGAAGGCCTGTCTGCTTCGCCTCCAGCTTGGCCGCTTTCAGAAGTTGCGTACACAATTTGTTCAGTCGCACTGCTTCCCCGTCGATCAGCGTCACCAAATCTCGCTGCGGCTCCGTCAATCCTCCCAGCTCAAGCAAGCCGGAACTGGCCGTCTGAACCGCCGTCAGTGGCGTCTTGAACTCATGCGCGAGCGCATCCATTACCGTCGCGCGCAACTGCTCGCCTGTCTTCGCCGTCTCAGTTCTCTCTTCCTTGTCGAACCACTTGTGCCGGTCCATCGCAATTGCGGCAAGAGACGCAAGCGCATCGACCACAAGAGAACTGAGTTTCCCCCGCACCACCAAAGCGCCCACAGATCCAGGTCCGGCTCGCAGGATGCGTTGCCAGGTCTGAGTGCTCGCATCATCCTGCGAAGAATCGCGCAAGTAACATTCTTTGGCCAGATCCTCTTCGCCCGCCCCCCAATCGCCCATCCTGTCCTGGCGGCTCAGGTTCACGTCGAACAAGGCCACCGCTTGTGCGTTGAATATGCGATGAATCAAAACCGTAAGTTGCGGTCCCTGCGGCTGGCGCAAATCCAGCAGGAGCGAACTGCGGCTCAACTCATATAACTGCTCCATCTCTGCGCGATGAACGACAGCTTTTCTTGAGCTTCGCAGCTCTTTTGCCGACAATCTGCTAATGACAATCGTCGTTATTTCAAATGCTCCAAGAGCAACCATCTCCTGCGGATCTGTCATATAAAAATGGAATAGAGGCTGTGTAAAAAAGTAGTCCAGACAGGCCACCGCCAGAAGTGAAATCAGCGATGCCTGCCAGAAACCGAAGAGCGACGCTGCGGCCACGACAATCAGCAAATAAAGGAGGCCGATCGTCAACAGGTTAACCTGCAGAACAAACCCGAAGTAGGTCAGCAGAACGAGAACGGCACTGGCTGCCATGCACTGCGCCAGAGTCCGAAGTCTTCGCGGCAGTTGCGCCGGTTCCAACACGACTGAATTTACCATCTGACTTATACCTTGCTGAACTGGATTTCCAGGCAAGCTATAGCTTAACTGGAGTGTCGTGAAGATACTATAAGGATTTCATTTGTATGGTATATATACAGAACAGGGAGCGGGTTATCAACTCCGCTCCCTGTCGGCCATCGTCTGCCAGGCTACTCCTCTGGCAAAGTTCAGATGTTCAAAGTGTCAATCCGCGTTGACTGGGGCATTCGGCCCCGCCAGCTGATGGTACTTTGCTTCGAGCATTCCCGCCTCCGAAGCCTTGTGCATATAGTACTCGTAATAATTCCGTACCGAGTCTGCAGGCGTCGGGTACTTGGATGCGTGGCTCGTGACGTTCTGGGTCAGCTGCACCCACACCTTCTGTTTTTCCGCTGCCTTCTGCAGATACATTTCGCTTTGCTGGCTGAAGTAGCTTGCAAGAGCGGTGTACTGCTCTGGTGTGTGCGCGTTGAGCGTCAACTGCTTTAACTGCGCCTTGGTGTACTGGGCGTTAGTCTCTGGGGAGGAGGCCGTGCCCTGTGCGCTAGCGGCGCCCGCGAAAGCGAGGGCCAGAATGCATGTTGCAAATAGGTTGAGTTTCATGTGCTTGATACCTCCCATGCTTTGATACTAGGCAGAAAACATGAGGAGCGCATGAAGAGAATGGTAGGAATGAAATTGTTTTTTGAAGATCTTCGCTTTGCAAGGCAGTGTGGAACTTATAGATCAGTAGTAAGTCTCCCGCAATGCGCGCGCGTCCCTCACCAAACCAAGGAATCTGCTTGCCAACTCACGGATGCGATCTTCCTGACGGAAGTGCAACGCCTCTTTAGGCAGTAGTTCTCCGCCCAGGCCAATCGCAGTTGCCCCGGCTTGAATAAAGTCGAAGGCCGTCAACTGATTCACTCCGCCTGTAGCAATCAATGGGATTTGGGGAAGCGGTACCTTGAGTGCCCGCACGTATTTCACGCCTCCGATATGACCCGTGGGGAAAATCTTGACAAGGTCCGAACCCGCCTTCCAGGCCGCGATGATTTCCGTAGGTGTCAAAGCACCCGGAAGCACCACGACATCGACTGTGTTGGCATAGGCCGCCACTTCTGGAACAAATCCCGGGCTGGTCAGAAATCTTGCGCCTGCATCAACGCACGACCGCGCCGCTTCCTCATCGAGTACGGTGCCCGCGCCAACCGCCATATCCGGATAGCGTCTCGCAAGATCGTCAATTACCTCCAGAGCGCCGGGCGTGGTCATGGTGATCTCGATAACTGGAATTCCCGCAGAGTAAACAGTCTCCGCCGCAAAGCGCGCGAGTTCCCGCGAGTTTACGCGTACAGAAGGCAGAATGCCAAACTCCTCGATGCGAGCTCGAACTTCATGTCTCTTCATAGATTCGATCCCTCCGTGCCGGTATTCGAATATGCCAGGAAACTGGCGTTGCCCATCAAAGCCATGTGCATCATTGGAACACTTCGTGCCCGACAGCAAGATTCATTTGGCCGGCGGCCGTCATGTACGCGCCGATCAACTGCAGATAGGCGAGTTGAACGACACGATAGTCGCTTTGTGCATTGAGGAAGTCCATCAACGATGCGCCTCCATGCTCATAAGAGAAAGTTACTGTGTCACGCACATAGATTGACTGGTCGAGATACTGAGCCTTGTATGGCTTGATCAGCGCGACATTGCTGCGCACCAATTCGTAAGCATTGTCCACATCGCTGAAGACCTGCGCTTTGGCCGCCTCGGCTGCGTCCTGGCTTCTGTCGATGTCGATCAGCGTCCGCTTCTTTTCGCCCTGATTCTTGTCGAATATCCGCAGCGGGATGCTGACGCTGAGGCCGAGTGTTTGGTTGCCATTTGGGTTATTGGTCGAGGCGTTATAGGTGTACCACGCACCGAAGGTTGGATCGGTCGAGCCATTGGAGACGGCGAGCTTGTGATTAGTTTGCGATTGCTCGATAGTTTGTACCGCTGCGCGCAGGTCCGGCCTATTGTCCAGCGCAATCCGGTGATAATCGACGAGCGGTTGCAGCTCCGGGCCTAGCTCAAAAAGTCCGGTCACATCGAACAGGTCGACTGGCGTGCGGTCGTCTAGCAAGAGCAGAAGCTGAATCTTCTGCTGGCGCAAATTGACGATCGCGGTTTCGATTTCCGACTCATATTGCACGCGCTGGAGCTCGATTCGGGCCAGGTCGATCTTGGCCAGGTCGCCGACGTTGTAGCGGGCCCGGCTTATTTCGATGATCTTGTCGTAGTACTCCAGGTCGGCCTTGGCCAACTGCAGCACCGCCTTGGCCTGTAGAGTTTGCACAAAGGCTGAGCGCAAGCCAAAGATCAAATTGCGTTCGAGGTCAACGTGCTGGGACTGAGAAATCTGCGTACCTTCTTTGGCGCTCTCCAAGCGCAGTTCGCGCTTTCGCTCCCGCTCGTGCAAGTAGCTGAAGTTAGGCTGTTCGGTTGTGCCCTTGAAGGGAGTCCAGACCCCATTGTGCGGCGCGATCTGCGTGCCATCCGCCGACATGGTGAACTGTGGATTGGGGCGAAGAAAGGCTGTGATCTCCTCGGCCTTCATCTCCTCCACGTTGGCCGCATCCGCTTTCAACACGGGATTGACCGCCTCGAACTTGGCTTTGACCTGCTCCCATGTCAGCACTTGCTGCGCGCTGGCGAAATTAGCGAGAAATGCAATGCCTAAAGTACAACTGCCGACGCCTCGCGTAAAAACAGGTATTAGCTTATGCTTCAACAGCCACCTCCGGTTTCGGGAGCGTGTCCCCTTCTCGTGCTACCCAGACATACAAAGTGGGCAAAAGGAAGATGCTCAACAAAAGATCCGAAAGCAGCCCTCCTACAATCACAATGGCAAACGGGCGCTGCGAGTCGGAGCCGATGGCGTGCGACATCGCGGCGGGAAGCAAGCCCAGAGTCGCCACCAGCATCGTCATCATGATGGGGCGCAGCCGCAGGACCGCGCCTTCGATTGCCGCGCCCTCCGGAGTGTAACCTCGGGCTCGAAGCTGGTTGATGTATTCAAGCATTATGACACCCGTTTGAACCGAAACTCCAAAGAGCGCCAGGAAGCCAACTCCGGACGAGACGCTAAAATACGTTCCGGTTACTAGCAGGGCGAGCAAGCCACCTACGCGAGCCATGGCCACGTTGGCGAGAATCAGCAGCGCCCATTTGAAGGAACGAAACATGGTGTAGAGAATGATGAAGATCAAAAAGATCGTCAAGGGCACGATGAGGAGCAGCCTTTTTTCGGCTCGCGTTTCGCTATCGTATTCTCCCGACCATTCAAGGTGATAGCCGCGAGGCAGTTGCACATTCTTGGCGATCTTGTCGATAGCTTCCTTGACCGTGGTGCCCAGATCGCGCTCACGAACCTCAAAGCGGATGGCCACATAGCGGGAACCGTCTTCACGGTAAATGTCGTAGGCGTCATCGCGAACCTGGACTTTGGTCAACTGAGCCAGCGAGACGCGCTCTCCCGAGGGAGAGAGCAGTCGAATATTCTGGATAGCCTCCTTGGTATCGCGATACGATTTCTGATAGCGTGCGACCACGTTGTAGACGGCCTCTCCCTGCAGGACCTGGCTGACAGGGTTACCGCCGACGGCAGTCTGAATGGCGTCCTGAATATCGGCCACATTGATGCCGAAGCGCGCCGCCGCCTGGCGATCAACGGTGAGATCGATATTGGGCTGGCCTGTATCGCGTTGAATTCCCAAATCCTTGATCCCGTCAATTTTGGCCATGACTTCTTTGATCTGTTCGCCCTTATCCTCCAGAACGTCCAACTCCGGTCCGTATAACTTGGCGCACAGTCCACCTTTCGTGCCGGTCATCGTTTCATCCACGTTGTCCTCAATGGGCTGGGAGAAATTCCAGAATGCCCCTGGGTGCTTCTCCAGTTCGCGATCCATCGCGGCGATCAGCTCCTCTTTATTCTTATGAAAGACGGGTCGCCATTGGTCCTTTGGCTTCAAGTCAACGAAATATTCCGTATTGCCGAATCCTCCCGTGTCGGTTCCATCGTCGGGCGCACCGGATTGCGATACGACCTTGGTGACTTCGGGGAACGAGGCGAGGATATAGCGGGATTGCTGGGCGAAGCGCGTGCCTTCCGTCTCGCCTACGCTATTCGCCATCGCGCCACGCGCCCAAATGGCGCCTTCATCGAGATGCGGCAAAAACTCAGATCCGATGGTTCCGCTAAACGTCAAGAAAAGAGCGATGGCCATCGAAGCCAGACCAAAGCCAATGGTGATCCAGCGATTCTCAATAGCCCACTTAACCCCGTTCCGGTAATGGTCCTTCAGGAACTCCATCACCGGGTTGCGCCATTCCTTGACACCATGGGGAAACAGGAAGGCAGCAAGCACAGGCACAATGAAAATGGAGAATACGATGGCGCCAAGTAGTGCGAAGGCAACAGTCCACGCCATGGGCCGGAACAAACGGCCTTCGACTCGTTGCAGCGTGAAGATCGGCATGTAGGCGGTGATGATAATAGCTATAGCGTAGAAAACCGGCCGCTGGACCTCGTGACAAGCGTCACGAATTGTTGCTATCGGCGACTTTCCGGTCATGGTAATGCGGCCCGAGGCCACCGATGAGCCGTTCTTGCCGCGAAGCGACATATGCCGCATGATGTTCTCCATCATGACGACGGCGCCATCCACAACCATTCCGAAGTCGAGCGCGCCAAGTGAAATCAGGTTTGCGGGAATATGGCTCAGATCGAGGAAGATCGATGCGAAGAGTAACGAAAATGGAATAGTAAGCGCAACGATGAAGGCTCCACGAACATTACCAAGGAACAGGAAGAGAATAATCGTTACCAGGATCATTCCCTCGCCGAGGTTGTGCAGCACTGTGTGCAACGTGTAATGAAGCAGATCGCTGCGGTCCAGCATTGGAATGACTTTCACACCCTCGGGCAGGATGTGATTGTTGAGCTCGTCCACCTTCTTGTGAATCCCTTCGAGTGTAGGGCCTTCTTCGGCCCCCTTGCGCATCAGCACGCCGCCCTGAATGACGTCGGGCTCATCAACAATGACGCCGTCCGGACGATGATCGGCTCTGGCCATGTGGCCTAGCCGAACCTTAGGGCCCCACTCGACGACCGCGATGTCCTTTACGCGAACTGGAACCCCATGCGAAGTCGTCAGCACGGTGTTCTCGATATCCTGCACATTGCGGTAAAGCCCGAGTGCGCGGACGTTCAGTTGCTGCAAGCCCTCTTCGACGAAGCTGCCGCCGGCGTTCACGTTGTTGCTAGCCAACTGGCTCTCCACCTGGCTTATGCTCAACCCGTAGGAGATGAGCTTGTTCGGGTCGATGCGCACCTGATATTCGCGCGCCGTGCCGCCGAAGTCGCTCACGTCCACAACATTCCCAACTTTCCTGAATTCCTTGTACAGAGTCCAGTCTTCGATGCTCCTCAAGTTCATCAGGTCATACGCCGGATTGTTGCTCCGGATTGTGTACCAGTAGATCTGGCCCGTCATGCTCCAGTCAGTGCCCATTTGAGGCACCACGCCCGCCGGCATATTAACCTGCGTGATCCTTTCGACCACTTTCTGGCGGTTCCAATCGTTGACCGATTGGTCGTCGAAGATCAGCGTAACCAGGGAGAGGCCAAAAATCGATTCCGACCGCACCGTCGTGAGATGCGGAATCCCAAACATCTGAATTTCGACGGGAACCGATACTTGCTGTTCCATCTCTTCGGCGGAATGCCCGGGCCACTGGCTGATGATATTCACATAATTATCGGCGATGTCCGGATATGCCTCGACGGGCATGTTGTGAAACGATACCGCCCCCCAGGCGAGCAATAGCAACCCAATTGCCAGCACCACGTACCTATTATTGAGTGAAAAATCTACAAGATTGCGAATCATGGCTTCTTCCTCAGGTCCAGGAGTTGAACATCATTCATTGTCGATTGCATCTTGGAGATTGATCGCGTTGGTCACAACCTGCTGGCCAGGCTGCAACCCGGAAACAATCTCCTGCATATTGTTCGGCAACTGTTCGCCACTGGTGACCTGAATCCGCTTGAACTTCTCTTGCGCTGGGACGTAGACCCAATCGCGGTCGTGCAGATGCACGATCGCGGACGCCGGGACAGACGTGTAGCTTCGCTTCTCCTTGCCGAACAATGTGGCCGTGGCGAACATGCCCGGTCGCATCATCTCGCCAGGATTGGCCACTTCAATACGGACCTTCGCGGTGCGGATATTCGGATCGAGAATCGAGCCGATGTTGCTGATCGTGCCCTTGAGAACTTTGTCCGGATAGGCGTTCAGCTTGATCTCGGTGGGTTCCCCGACGCGCACGTTGGCCATGTCGCTTTCAAAGACGTCACAGACGATCCACACGGTGGTCAGGTCAGAAACAGTGAATGGGTTCGGCGTAGAGTAGGCCTGTACTGACGCCCCGATCGTCACTTCCTGATCGGTGATCACGCCGGAAACCGGGGCGTGTATATCTACAATTCCCTTCGGATTATCTGGATCGCTGCCGAGCAGGTGAAGATGCTCCTTAGCGGTGTCGAGGGTGGTCTTGGCGTCGTCCTCGGTGTCTTGCGCCACCTCCAGGTCTCCCAGCGCGATGGCCCCGTGCTCGTACAGCACCTTGGCGCGATCCAATTGCTTGCGCGCAAGCAACTCATCGGAGATGGCCTTGCGGTAGGCGTCGAAGCCTCCCGAAATATCGTCGCTGCGAACACGCAGCAAGAGCTGGCCCTTCTTGACTGCGTCGCCGAGGCGAGCGCGGATGTCCACAATGCGGCCGGAGGCAAGCGAAATCACCGGAACAGTTCGCGCAATGTCAGGAAACACAGTGCCGGTCACGAACAATTGCGACGGGGCCTGGTATTCGGTCGAAGTTACGATCGGATACAACTCCGGATGATCGACCGCGAAAAAGGAGACGTCCACTCCGGAAACCACCTTGGCGGGTGGCGGCGCCTCTGCGTCCGCATTGACCTTATCGCTCTTGCAGCCACTGATGGACAGAGATGCCGCGAGAACGATCGGCAGCAAACAAAATCTCAGTATTCGGCTATTCATACGAATCTCGGCCCCCTTGCATTTCTCGGCCATTCAGATATGCAACGATCTTTCAGCAGTCAGGCGTTGAGAGATGCTCGCAGAACTAAATGAACCAATTTACAGAAGCAGCACCGGAGTTGCCGCAATTCCGGTGCTGTTCATTCTGTCTATGGCTTCAGCCACACAATCACCATGTGCGGCCCCGCAGAACAGGCGATTAAAACCTGACCATGATCGCTACCGTGCTTACAGTTTGGTTGGTGCGCAGATCAGGCCACCAGATAGCGGCGTTACCTCCCATGCTGCTGTTGTTCCCAGCGCCGATGCAGTTCGATATCGCCTGAGCGAGACCCGTCGTGAACAATGATGAACTGCTTACGTAGCCAGCGCCGGAGGGAGCGCCGTTGGCGCAGGCATACTGTGCGGGTGAGCCGTTGTTGCCGCCGGGAGGCGTGATGCCGCCGCGGCCGGTCCAGTAAGGTGTATCGGAGTAGCGGTAGCCAGTCTCCGCGCGGAAGGTGATGAACTGGCTCGGCATGTAATCGAAGGTGATGGTTCCGTCGTGCATCTGAGCGCGATCACCGCCGTTTTGTGTATAGTATGGAGTGCCGGTGACGGCCGATGCGCCGTCGATGGGTGGCAGCAGCGTCAGGTAACGGCCGGGGTTGTTCATTTCGCCGCCGCCGAGGGTAATTGCGTACTTGTCCTTCTTGAACCAATAGCGGTTGTACATCATCCAGCCGGCAAACATCTGCTTGGGCCTGCCGTTCTTGCTGTTGTGGCAGTTCACGCCGCCGTTGTAGGTATCGGTGGTGCCCATCAGCGGGGAGAGGCCCTTCTGGTTCAGCACGCCATTCGTGCTGGCGAATGAGGCAGGTCCGCCGCCGTACTCGCAACCAACGTCGCCGGTGACGGTGAAGGCAACTTTGTCCAGCAACTTTGTCGGCTTGTCATACACCTTGTACTGCACGCTGTAATCGGCATGGATGCGCGAGCGTCCGGGATAGCCGGCGTCGTCTTCGCCCAGGCCGTAGTTATTCCATACGAGGTCCAGATACGGCTTGGGGCGCCACAAAATCTGTCCGCCCAACCCCGGCTTGCCGTTGTAACGCGCATAGGACTGCCAGCCGTTGATGAACCACGGTTCGATCTTTAGGTTCTTCGTCGGGTACCACTGGACGCGAGCGCCATTGAAGAACCAGGGCGTGTTGGAGGAGACGAACGAGGGCTGATAGGTCCAGTTGTCGGCGTTGTAGTAGCTGAACAAGCCGATGTAGGAGACGAAGATGCCGGCGTCCAAGTTGAGGCCGTGATTCACATCCCAGTGATAACCGCCCCATGCTTCTGAGACGTACTTGTAGGCGTCGGCCAGATCCCACTGGCCGCGATTGACGCTGCCGTCGTTACGCGGGGTGGTCGTGGCGAACATGCCGTACATGGTTAGAAATCTGCCGCGGACATTGTTGATGCGAATGTCGCCGCCGAAGCTCAACTGCTCGACCTGAACCTCATCGGAGCGGAAGGTCTCTGTCGATCCACCCAAGCTGTCGTCTTTGGGGTGGTTGTAATCCAGCGTGTAGTTCACGTCGGCGCGGAACTCCGGCGTGAAGTACTTGGTGCTCATCGGGCTGTCCACCACGCGCCCGTTGCTGTTGAGCCAGGTCCAGTCTCCGGGGAATGGCGCCTCCTTGGTAGTGACCTCCGCCGTGATCTCCGGGGGCGCTGGCGCCGCCGGGGCTGGCGTAGCCGCAACTGGTATCACCGAACTGCTCGAACTGCCGCTGGCAGCGGTCCCTGCTGCCGTGCGCAGCGCGTTGGCATCACGGTCTGCCTTCAGTGCGGATTCAAGTTGCGCGATTCGCGCTTTCATCTCCATGAGCTCTTTCACGATTGCTTCGTTTTCGGGCGGCGCCGCATTCGCACTCTGTGGCGTTGCGGCGTTGTCAGGGGTTGAAGTTGTGCTCTGGGCGTGACATGCAAGCTGCACAACAAGACCACAGATTGCGACCCCCAACGTTATGGCGGTTTTGAAATTCTTCGTCATTGGTATCTGACCTCCTCGACGTCTTGCGTCGCTGGGCTGAAATGCGTTGGCTCTCACTGAAGTATGGCTAGCCTGTCGCTTCCGCCTACCTCACCCCAATTGTTATGTGAAGCGACATAAAGGAGTCGCAAAGAATATGCAGTGTTTTCGAAAAGGCTAAGTAGCATAGCGTCTTATGACGAGCGCTTTTTGGAAACACTTGCACCACTCCAGCCTCAAGCTGGAGTGACTTACATAGACATTAAAGCTAAGTCTATAAAGAGTCCGTATGCGTTTTTCAGAAAGTTATAAGTATTGCGTGAGTGATATATGATGAAGCCGTGAAGTTCCAATCTTTCAGTAAATTAATGATCGTTTTTTCAAGATTCTGGTCATTTCGAAATGGCGGACCATAACCTTGCCGAGCGTCTCACTGTCCTTATTTATTCTTTATCTTTTATTCCCTAACATGGAGCCAAGTCGCAGCAATTACCAGATCGGCTCTGACGCGAAATCTGACCCTGCGCGGACACAATACAGCATTCACTGTTCAGCCGCAGTTGCCAACCGAATCATTCTGGAAATCAAAGCGAGTAGATCGGAGAATCGAATGCGGCAAGCAAAATATGCATGGACTCTATTGGCGCTGACGGCCATCGCCGGGCGGGCGCAGGATGCAAGATCACTGGGTCTTCCGCTCCACCAGCTTCCTGATAAGGATGGCGTGTACTACGCCGGCCCCGAGGTCACCGCCCCCCGGCTACTGAGCACCGTTTACGTGCCTTACCCTGAAGACGTTCCCGCCAAAGAAGTTCAGGGCATGACCGTGCTGGCCATGGTGATTGACGTCCATGGCATCCCGGCACACATTCAGCTCCTGCACACTCACGGCGAAGCCTTCGATCAAGCCACTATTGCGGCTGTGAAACAATCGAAGTTCGAGCCAGGCAAGTTGGAAGATAAATCTGTGCCTGTCTGGATCGACGTGCGGGTTGTCTTCCGCGCCAACCACAGCCAGACCGTCCCCGAAGTTCTTATCACCGAGAGAGACCTGCCCGTGCCGGATTCATCGAAATTCGAAGACAAGCACCACAACCCTTTGCCGTACACACAACCCTTCCCCATCCGCACGGTAGACGCAGATTTTGTAGATCCGTTTGCATCGCATCCTTGGGTGCAAGTGGCCATCGTTTCGGTGATGGTGGGAGCAGATGGATTGCCGAAGGATGTCCGGGTTCGGCGTGGCCTCGGCTTTGGATTGGACAAGAAAGCCGAAGCCGCCGTCTGGCATTACAGGTTTTTTCCAGCCACCCAAAAGGACAAGCCCATTGCCGCGCGCACAGATGTGACGGTCGATTTCGCCAAGTTCTGATCACTGAATTCTTGTGTTCTCGATAGACAAGAAGTCGGGAGTAATTGGTTTGACAATCAAGCTCTCAGCAGCAACCGCACATTTGTTCTCTCACTGCTATCTACGTAAACACAAGGATTCGTGGTTTCAAGTGTCACTTTACTTGCTGACTACTGAGTAATGACGATGGGAGTGTCGCATTAATTGCGAGGCCAGTCAAAATAATAAGCGCAATGTAGGCGCACATCGCCGGCGTGTACCGCATCGGCAGCCAAAGCTGCATTCTTGCTGTAGTGAGCCTTACGGCGCTTCAGTGAGAACAGGCATTCCGATCAGCGAGGCACCGGTGGCGTTTATCCTGACATAGCTTTTTTTAAGGCCGCAAACGCAGAGCGAATGACAGACTATAACGCCAACAAACCAAGTGGTTAGGCGCTTTATGGTGGGATAGGTACTGCGAAGTCGCCTTGAGGCAAGATTTTCTTGAGGGCATGGCATTGTTCCGGGCGGTGACGGCCTATTCGGAAATTACTCGCGTCTCCGACGACTGTTCTCTCGCGATGCCCTTTACCTGCATGACCACTTGTATTTCCTCAAAGTGCCACGGGCAAAAATCGTGCGAATCAACTCCGACATCCATCGATAGCGACAGTGGATCATCGGGCAAGTTGCCGTGAGAGTGGCCATAGAGATGCCATGCGCCGCGCCCAGAATGCGGCCAGACGCGCATCGCATAATGGCAAAGAACGATTCCTTGCTTACCCACGTGAATTTCGGACAAGGAACTCCAGGAAGCAAAGACGCTCTGGGATTTGCGCGTCACTTTGTCATGGTTTCCCTCGACAAAATGGATCGTCTTGCAGTTCAGACGCTTGCGATAAGCCGCCACCTTTTCAACGCTGCCCATGCAAAAATCCCCAAGAAAATAGAGCGTATCGTTTGGCTTGACGTGCGCGTTCATCCGATCCGCGATGCACGCATCCATCTCTTCCGTGTTCGCAAACGGACGATTGCAATAGCGGATGATGTTGAAGTGCCCGAAGTGAAAATCGGAGGTGAACCACGTATCGGCCATATCCATATTATGATCGCTTGACGAAGTGGCTACTCTGTCGCGCCAGAATGCAGACTCGTGTAGCAGAAAACATTGCGGTGTCAGCCGGCCCGGCCAGCCCTGGCGATGCCGTAGCCAACCAGGATGAACCCGAAACGTCTCCGCGATCAGCAGGGTCATTATCGCCAATATCATTCAAGGATGGAACTATATTGGCTCGGCGACGTTCAACAAACAAAAGCGTTCAATGTGATTTTCTCATTCGGAAAGAGAACCGGTAAGGTTGGCTGGTTCTTCGAGAATGTCGAGCAAGGCTTGCGCGCAATAGACGCGATCACGTTTGGCCTCTTTCGCTTGCTTCACAATTCCGATACGCTCCAGCCGCTCGATTGCGCGCTGTGCAGTCGTAAAAGCAACGCCCAGCTCGCCGGCAATGCCGGTGGCGGAGATGAACGGATTGGCCGCCAGCAGATCGACAATCCGCAGCGGAGCGTTGGTTGACTCGCCAGCTACCTTCCGTTGCCATTGGGCAAGAATCACGTTGATGCGAGCCGCTCTGCTGAGTGCGTCCTGTGAGGTGCGGGCGACGCCGAGGAGAAAGTATTCCAGCCAGTCGTTCCACGCTTCGCGCTCACTCACCCCGCGCAGACCCTCGTAATAGTCGAGCCGTGTCGCTTCAAAGAACGCCGACAGGTAAAGGAGGGGAGCTGGAAGAATCTTTTGCTCGATCAGAAACAGTGCAATCAACAGGCGCCCAACGCGGCCATTGCCATCCAGGAACGGATGCACGGCCTCGAATTGGTAGTGGGCCAGTGCGATGGTCGCCAGCGGCGGCAGTTCGGATGCGTAGAGAAATTTCTCCCAGGCCGCGAGACAAGGCTTAATCTCACCGGGCGGCGGCGGAATGAAAGAGGCCGTCGCCAGCGTGCTTCCCGGCTTGCCAATCCAATTCTGCGATCTGCGGAATTTGCCCGGAGTTGCCTGATCTCCTCTCACGTCCGTCATGAGCTTGTCGTGCAGCTCGCGAATGAGCCGGACGCACAGAGGGAGTTTGTGAAGCTGGGCGATTCCATGTTCCAGCGCAATGATATAGTTTCCGACTTCGCGCAAATCTTCCGGGCTGCGATCAACGACAGCCCCGGCTTCCGCAGCCAGCAGTTCGCCCAGTGTGGCCTGTGTGCCTTCGATCCGGCTCGACAGAACAGCTTCCCGGAGCATGAAAGGGCGAATGAGAACGTGAGGGTTGGGCAGCCGTCCGCCTTCGCCAGCAAGTCTCCCGATGAGGCGATCCGCATCAGAGAGCGAGCGGATCAGTCGAGGCGTCCAATCGAACACCGGAGGCAATGGCGAAGGGATAAACGCGCTGTAGGTGCCTTGGGAGACCTTCTGGCCCGGAATCGCTTTGCGTTGGCTCATTGGTTTCACGGGCTAATAGCGCACTGCCTCTATTAGCGTTATACACGATAAACGAAAATAGAGCGTGTTCCTGTTTGCCTGCGTGAAAATGGAGACACACCAGCGGCTCAAGCTGTGGACCCGGGCCGGCGCTGGAGATCGGCAAGATATTCGTCAGCTTCTAGCAGTATTTCTATTGAAGAGGGACAGTACGGTAGCTGGCCACGGCTTAATCGCGGCGAGTCCAGATCGGTGTGTCGGGCCTGTCTTCATTGCAACATCGAGCTTCGACAATCTGCTCAACGCCAACACAAACTGAAATCTGCGTGCCGTCAGTGAACCGCACGAGTACCTCCCGCCCGTGCAGCGCGTCATCATAAACAGCAAGCTCCGCAACCAACTTTCCGACCGCTTCCGGAAACTCAAGTTTGGGCTTTTCCATCGGTGCCAGTCTCCTCAAAATCTAAAAATGAGCGCCTCTGCCGTGTCCCTTATTAGGGGATTCGATCTCCATTATCCACACTTCAAAGTGTGGCAGCAAGACAAAAATCGGAGGCGCGGCGCTCCCGCAAGGGGCGCAGCCCTGAACTGCGAACCTACTATGAGGGTGTGTTGGCTCGACTGATTACCGCACGTGCCGAATGCGGCTTGACGCAGCGTGAAGTTTCGCTTCGCCTGGGAATGGCGCACTCGTTCATGAACAAGTGCGAGTCCGGCGAACGCGCCATCGACGTTGCCGAACTTTGGGCTCTCTCCAATTTGTATGGGAAGCCAGTCAACTTTTTCGCTCCAGACAGATAGTGTCATGGCAATACCCCTGAATTGACGCCTGATCTTTCCTCTCAACTGCTTTGAAAAATCCGCGTCGGTGGTCCGAGAGCATCAGGACGAATCGGAAGACTCAGTTGAAGAGGTTGGAGTACAGACTTCATCCGCTTGACGAAGGTTCGCACGAACTCACTGACGAGTTTCGACGGATCGTTCGCTCGGGCCGCCAGATGCTCATGCAGGGATAGAGTTTCCTCGTCAAGCGGTTTTGCTACCCATCCGTGTGTCGCAATCCGTATTGCACTTGCCTTGGCCAGAATTGCGACTCCTCCGTTCGCCGACAACAAATGAGAAGCCTCATCCGCATTCATGATGGAATGAATTTCCTTGGGCTGGAATCCTGCGTCGTTGGCTGTCCTCATCATCTGTTCGTAGAGCGTTGGATGGATTCTTCTATCCAAAACAACCCACCACTCGCGCTCAAATCCTTGAGCTTCAGCGATTCCTTTTGTGCCATGAGATGGTCTTCTGAAACGACCGCATAGAGAGGAGCTTCTGCCAGTTTGACTGTCGTCAGTCTGGGGTCTACGGCGGGTTCAGTAACAAGCGCCACGTCCAAATGAGCATTCAAAAGATTGTGGGTCAAGTCAGCGGAAAACTCGCTATGCAGGTGAATCTTCAGTTTGGGGTAGAGCGGAAGATGAAGGGAAAATAACATCTCAACGAGAGCGGGATCAATGTCTGGAGAGCTTCCGATTTCCAGAATGCTCTCGGCTCCTTCATTCACGGCTTTCGCAACCCGAACCGCTCTCTCATCGTGCAGAATTGAGAGCCGAGCCTCTTCGACGAAAGCCCGTCCAGCATCCGTCAATTCCACGGAACTTCGGTCGCGGTGGAAGAGCATGATATCCAGCTTGAGTTCAACATCCTGAATGCGTCGGCTCAATCCAGACTGGCTCATGCGGAGTCGCGTCGCGGCCCGCGTGTAGTTCAATTCCTCCGCCAAGATTACAACGGCGGACAGGTAACGAATCTCAAGTATGTTCCGCAGGGCCGGCCTCTCTTTCAGATGTATCCATGTTTGAAAGAAGCGCCAAGGCTGAAATTTGCAGGCGTTCAAGACGGCCAGTCTTCTAATTATCCAAAATTTCCCCTCAGAGTCGATTAAAAGACTGTAAATTCCATCGTGTACTTTCCTCGTTCCTGTATGCGAGCGCAACCCAATCGCATCTGGAGGAGCTGAAGCTGTGCTTATGCGTGGCGGTCATAATCCGATTGCTGAAACTCATTGGACTTCTTTGGTCACGATGCTTCAACTTGATAGCACGTACCGGAGGTTTGATATGTTCGGTGAGAAAAAGCCGCCCATTTCCGATTATTCTTTGCCCATTATTGGCCGACCGGGCATCGAACCGCTCCTCGACAGTCACAAGGCAGCCGCGGTGCTCGGAGTCCATCCCCGCACTCTTCAGCGCATGGTGCATCGTGGCGAAATTGCCGGTGTGCATGTAGGCAAACTCTGGCGATTCAAGCCTTCGTCCATCGCCCAATGGATAGAGCGCGAGATGGTGAGCTAGATCATTTTAGTGCCCGCACAATGCAAGTTTTCAGTGGTCATTCGGCGCGTACTGGGCTACCCTAAAGGTAGCCATTCGTGCCGTGATTCAAGGAGGAATCTTGATACCACGCGCACGTTATCAATTCGGAAGTCTATCGCTCAAGAAGCGGGCGAAGAGCGCAGATGTTTGGGAGTTTCGGTACTACGAAGATGCCGCTGAAGGAGCAAGAGTACGCAAGGCTTGCTTTATCGGAACGACAGACCAGTACAAAACCGAGTCCCAGGCCCGCAGGGCCGTCGAAGCTCATCTCCTGAAACTCAACGCTGAAAAGCCACAGAATCATCTTGGGACCGTTACGTTTGGCGGGCTGTGTGACCGGTACATCGCGGAAGAGTTGCCAGAACGCTACTCTACGCGGAAGTCGTACCTGTCGAATATCAAGCAGCACATCAGGCCACGGTGGGGTGATTATGTACTCGCACAGATTAGACCGATGGCGGTGGAAGGTTGGTTGAAAGAACTCAGTATGGCCCCGAAGTCGAAGGCTCATATACGAAGCGTGATGCACCTGCTTTTCGAGTGCGCCACGCGCTGGGAACTCATCAACGAGCGCCGCAATCCGATCGGAATGGTGCGGGTCAAAGACTCCACCAAGAGGCGGATGCGCCCCATGATCTTGACAATCGAAAGCTTTCACGCCGTCGTTGCCAGCCTCAAGGAGCCGTATCGCACGATGGTGCTGGTCGCGCAATGCCTGGGACTTCGCGTTAGCGAGATTACAGCATTGAAATGGGACGATCTCGAAGTTGATGATCGTCAACTCCTCGTTCAACGAAGCGTTGTGAACGGAAGAGTGGACGATGTAAAGACTGAGTACTCCCGCGACCATGTACCGATTCATGGAGCACTACTGGAGGTTCTGCTTGCCTGGGCCAAGGATTGTCCGCCGACGGAGGGCGGATGGATGTTCCCCAGCCCTCTGACGAACAGACCCTATTACTCAACCGAGATCCAGAGGCGACATCTCAAGCCTATCGGGATCAAACTCGGATTGGGGCCGCTGGGTTGGCATACGTTCCGCCACACGTACCGTTCGTGGCTGGACGAGACCGGAGCGCCGATGAAAGTGCAGCAGGAACTCATGCGACACGCATCGATTCAGACAACCATGAACGTGTATGGACAGGCAATGCCGGAGTCGAAGAGGGAAGCAAATGGGAAAGTCGTCACGATGGTGCTCAAGCCGATGAAAGCGTGCGCCTGAAGTACAGATTTTCCTTATTGGGAGTCAGTGGGAGTGAATCCAGTTTTTGAATTCACTCTAAACCACTGATTTGATTGGTTGCGGGGGCTGGATTTGAACCAGCGACCTTTGGGTTATGAGCCCAACGAGCTACCGGGCTGCTCCACCCCGCAGTATCAGTTTAGCAACTGGCCGGACGGGGGTCAAATGGTATCTTGTTCAGGCGGTTGACGCCGGGCGTCGCCCGCATCCGGTACACTGACGGAAATCCTGCAACGCCGGCGAGGAACCCCGCGGATGTCCCATCTATATGTTGCCGTTCTGGCTGTCATTGTCGTTGTGCTGCTTTCTGTGGCGCTCTATCGCACCTCCCAGGTGAAGACCAAGGCGGATTACCTGGTTGCCGGCCGCTCGCTGCCGGCCATCGTGCTGGTGTTGACGCTGCTGAGCTCATGGATTGGCGGCGGATCGCTCTTTGGCGGAGCGGCAAACGCCTACAAGAACGGCTTTGCCGCGCTCTGGCAGCCGGCTGGGGGCTGGCTGGCGCTGCTGCTCATCTACTTCATTGCGCCCCGCGCGCGCAAATTCGCGCAGTTCACCCTGCCTGACCTGCTGGAGGTCCGTTACAACCAGACGGCGCGGGTGCTGGGCACGATTGCCATCCTCTTCGCTTACGTGGGGATTGCCAGCTACCAGTTCACCGGCGGTGGCAACGTGCTGCACCTGATCTTTCCCGAGACGCTGACGCCGGTGATGGGCACCTATATCATTGCCGCCTTCGTTATCTTCACCACGGCGCTGGCCGGAATGTCGTCGGTGGCCTACATGGACGTGGCTATCGGCTCGATGGTCACAGTCATCTGCATCATTGCCGCGCCCATGCTCTACTTCAAAGCGGGCGGCTGGGCTGGCCTGCATCACGCGCTTCCGCCGGAGTACTTCCAGTTGCTTGGCAATTACCGCATGAGTCCCGACCACGTGCTTCAGCCAGTGGGTTTCGGCGTTATTCGGGGCCTTGAATTTCTGGTGCCCACAATGCTGCTACTGCTGGGCAACCAGGTGATGTATCAGAAGTTTTTCTCGGCCAAGACGCAGCGGGATGCGCGCCTTTCGGTGGTGGGATGGTTTTTTGGCGCAATCCTACTGGAGACGCTGATCGTCTGCATCGCCGTTTTTGGTACGGCCCTCTACCGCTCGTCCGGCGAGCTCGCCAAGCTACCTCACGAGATTATCCCTTACACGGCACGCCACGGGCTGCCAGCCTTGATGGGCGCACTGCTGCTGGGCGCGGTCTTTGCACAGGTCATGTCAGCTGCCTCCAACTACTTGTTTTCGCCGGCTACCAATCTGGTCAACGACGTCTTCACTCGCTACATCTCGCCGGGAGCATCGAATAAGAAAGTCCTGATCGTCTCGCGGCTGGCCGTGGTGCTGCTGGGCTGCTGGGCGCTCTTCCAGTCGCTCCACGCCGAGAGCGTGATTCACACCATGCTGTGGGCTTACACCGTATACGCGTCGGCGCTGACGCCGGTGGTGCTGGCGGCTTTCTTCTCCAAGCGGGTCACGGCGTGGGGCGCCGTTTCGGCCATTGGCGCGGGAACGCTGATTACCGTGGTATGGGACATTCAGGCGGTAAAGGACTGCTTTCCGCGCATTGTGGCTGACCGCGACGCTATCTTTCTGGCGCTTCCCGTGGCCGTCGCTGCCATGATCGTGGTGAGCCTTTTCACGCCGAAACCGACAGCGAAGCAACTGGCGCAGTTCGCGGATTAGGGCTGCTCTGAAGAAAAATGCTTCAGGGAGCGGCAACTGGCCTTACACTGGCGGTGGAAATGGTTGAAGCCATGCCAGTTGCCCAACTGACCCTGGAGATACGAATTGAGCACGCCCAGTCGCTCAAAGACCGGCGGCAGGTGGTGCGCTCGCTCAAGGACCAACTGAAGCAGGGATTCAACGTCTCGGTGGCCGAGCTGGACGAGGCTGTGACGTGGCAGTCGGCCACGCTCGGCGTCGTCGCCATCTCCCGCTCCCGCGACTACCTGCATGGACTCATCGAAGAGGTGGAGCGCGCCGCACGGCGCATGACCAACGAGCTGGGCGCGGAGCTGGCCGATACCTACTGGGAATACATCGAAAGCTGACGAAGGAAATTTTGGATTCCGCTTTAGTCAGTTCGAGACGCGCAGCTTCACAGGCACAACTCGATCATTAGCTGCAAGGTTCGCCGATTTCCCGTCCATTTCTCCCCAGAAAGCCCCTGAAATGAGCGAAATTCAAGCTCTAATGTTTACTGATTCATCAATAGATAAAACTGCTAAGAGCCTGTTTACGATCTCCTGAGCAGTAATCTGAGGAAGGCCAAGTGGATCATCTGCAAGCTGGTATTCAGTTTTCGTTCGCAGTTCTTCCATAGCCGGCGGCACTTTTCCAGCCACGCGAAGGAC
>Ga0224557_1001351_pt1 | contig 24000 bp, 18 predicted proteins | sample 714S31014metaG_FD_180677 | JGI IMG/M metagenome (GOLD analysis project Ga0224557, IMG submission 180677) | Peat soil microbial communities from Stordalen Mire, Sweden - 717 S3 10-14 | ecosystem: Environmental > Terrestrial > Soil > Wetlands > Peat | place: Sweden: Norrbotten County, Stordalen... | reverse complement strand
CGGCGACATGTTCGGCACGCATCCACAGAACATCATCCGCGGGCTGGCCTATGAGGACGACCGCCTGCCCTTCATGTTTAACTTGGTGGACCAGTATCAGGTCATGAAACGCTACAACAAGGGTTTCTCCTACAACCTCGTCTTTGTCGGCCCTGGCTGGATGGGCAAGGCGGGCCGTTGGGAGTGCCCCTACCGAATTCTCAAGAAATCCTACGAGGATTTCATGGCCTACTACGGACAACTCAAACGCGAGGGCAAGGTCACGGACATGACCATGACCGAGTTCGCCGACTGGTACCGCGGGAACAAGGCCGTGAACGAACCGATCTGCGCGCTCTGGAAGGACACGATCTTTGGCACGAAGAACCAATGTTTCTGGTATGCGGATTCAAAATTTCGCGTGCAAATTGATCTCAAGCTCGGCGGTGCAATCACGGACATCCGCCCCTACGCCTCCAAGCTTAAACGTCCTTGCGGTGCAGGCACGAAGGTGAACCAGGACGCCTCCTATCCATTCATCGTACATGCCCGCTATCGCGGCGGCCCCTTCACGCACTATGCCGGCGAAGGCGCGATCAAGAGCGCCAAGGTGCGGTTCCGCGGTGAGGAAGTGGACTTGAGCGCCTGTCGCTCAACGGGCCGGTATGAGGAGGGTGCCGGCTACCGCAAATTGATAGTGCGCCCGGTGACTGTCGAGTTTCAGGGCCTGAACGTGCAGATCGAAACGTCGTACACTTTCCGCGAAAACACCGGGACGATTGACATCGGCCGAAAAATCGTCGGGCTAAGCGATCCCGCCGCCAAGGTTGAAATTGACGAGTTCATCACCGCTTGCTGGGGAACGCGGGAGTATCCCGAAGACTTGACCGGCTGCACGCTCGCTGTCATCGGCCGAGACGGAAAGCGCAATGCCGTGGACTATGCTTACCACTGCCGCGAGCATTCCACCGCCGATGTCGCCGCCGTCGAAGCCGTGATTCCGATGGTGCAAACCCGCATCCGGATGACGCCGAAGGCGGGTCATTGCCAGGGCTACTACGAGGAGGGATACTCCTTCGCGCCGAACCTCAAGATCGGCCTATGCCGGGAACTCGGACTCAACGAGGAACTCGTGACAGCTTTCACCATCGAACGCGCATCCTAAGGAAAAAACCATGGCCCAAGGAAAAACCGGAAAGATCAACTACCGCTGCCCCCACTGTCTGTTTAGGACAATCGACTATGATTTGCTTTATGACCGGGAAGCAGACCAATTCTACTGCCGCCGCTGCAATTGGGAAGGCGACGAGATGGAGATCCTCTCGCTATACCGCGTTTACAAGCAGCAGTATCCCGACATGCTCAAACGCTGGACCGTGGAAGCGATCCTCGCGAAAGACGAGGAAGTCGACGCGTCCAGCACTCCCCTGAAAACGAGGCCGTCATGACTGATTCAACTCCCAGCCATGACCGCGTGCCGGTGATGGAAAAGCTGGCGCTGGGCGTCGGCTCGCTGGCGGCTTTCTTCGGTTATGCCGGAGTCAGTGTGCTGGCTTACCCGGTTTACAACATGATGCTGGGCGTCAGCGCCACTTGGATCGGCGCTGCCCTGATGATTCCCCGCATCTGGGATGGTCTGATTGATCCGATCACAGGCCGGTTTTCCGACAACTGCCATTCCCGCTTCGGCCGCCGCAAACCGTTTATCGTTGTCGGGGCTATCGCCATGGGCCTCATCTTTGGGCTGATCTGGTTCGTTCCCCCGGCTTGGAGTAATACAATGAAGATGGCCTACTTCATCGCCCTGCAGCTTCTCTTCTTCACAGCCTACGCCGTTTTCGCCGTGCCCTACAATGCGTTGACCTACGAGATGTCGCCGGACTACAACGAGCGCACGCGGGTTATGGCTTTCACGGCGTTCTTTCACAAGCTCGGCGAACTGATGGGCGGCTGGATGTTGCCGCTGGCCGGCCTGCTCAGTGCCGCCCTGGTGGTTGGCTCGACGGACTTGAATATGACCGGCGTCCGGGCCATGGGCTGGATGATCGGCGTTGTAATCATGGCTGGCATTGGCATGATGCCCGGGCTCTTCGTGCGTGAACGCTTCGCGACCAAGACGCAACACCAAAGCAAAGTGGGTATCTGGGACAGCCTCAAGGGCGCAATGGAAAGCGCAGCCTTCCTGGCCCTAGTAGCCATCATCGTACTGAACACGCTCTCCGGTGTACTGGCCATGGGGATTGACCAGTACCTCCTTGTGTATTTCATGAACAATGGCGACAAGGCGGCCGGCCTACTTCAAAAGGGGCTGCTCACCACGGGATATGGAGTAGTCGGGTTCGCTGCGATTCCCATCATCACCTGGTTGGCCGGCAAGTTTGGCAAGAGCGGCTCGCTGTATTTCGTGTATAGCCTGATGGTGTTCGGGGGCATCATGAAGTGGTTCATCTTCACCCCGGGGCATCCCATCTTTCACATCGGCAAGATTGCCATCGATCCCGTCATCCTGATTGATCCGTTGCTGTGCGGTCCCATGTGGGTGGGAGTGAAGATCATGCTGGCTTCGATGATGGCGGATATCTGCGACGAGGACGAACTCAAGCACAGCCAGCGCCGCGAAGGCATGTTCGGCGGTGTCTTCGCCTGGATCGAGAAGATGGTGCTATCGTTGGCCTATCTCGGGACCGGGTTGGCTCTGTCGTTCGCCCATTTCAACCCCACACTGGGCGGCAATCAGTCACCGGAGACCTTCACGCGTATGCGCCTGTTTCTGGCGAGCGCCCCGGCGCTGACGGCGGTTTTCGCGCTTGTTGCACTAAAATTCTATCCCATCACCGCCGCACGTGCCGCCGCCACTCGAAAACAGCTCGAAGCGCGGCGCGGCACGGTCGAAGCATAAGCGCCCCAACTTGCTGAAGTATGTAAAAGCATACTACCAGGTGTCAGTAAAACTGTCAGTGTCCGAAACGTGGCGGGAAGGTGAAAGGAAAAGTCCGGAATGTGATTGAAAGGTTCCTAAGCTCTTGTACACAAGGCTTCAGAAATCGAACAAATCCGAGGCTACTCGGTTCGATTCCGACTCCCGCCTCCAACTCTTAACGCGTGGGCTTCCGAAGGTTGGCGGCTCTGAACGTGGGAAACCGATCACACGTTGCTGCCGATGCATCATTTGCCCGTACCGCTACAGTCCTTGGTTGCAACCCGTGGTTGCAACCCGATTGAAAAACACTGGAGAACTCAGGCTAAGCCGAGCATAAGAACTGACCACCCGCAAAGCTATGTAAACATTGGTGCGTGCAAGTATAGAGGCTTCAAGCATACTGTGGCTAACTGGAGCGAAAATCCTGAAAAATGTCTTTTGAGTCCAGCGCGTCTGCCAGTTCCGCCACGTCGGCACCCCGAAGTGTGCGTAAACAATATCCACCCATCCACGGTCACGCAACCGAATTCTCTTCGGGCATGGATTGTCTAGGGCCGGCTGCCGATCCTCAGTTCCAAGTTGTCCTTGGAACCATCCATCGTTTCCAAGGGACAATCCATGTAGAGAAAGTGCAAGGCTTTGAGGACAGAGAGGTCCTGCGGTGGCAGGTCGCTAGCTGTGAGGGTCACATCCGTCGCAGAATTTGAGAACTCTTTTACTTTGGATTCCGGAATGTGCGATTTCGGCACCCTGAGGAACACACTCGGCAGAGGACCGGCATACGCGACAATTTGAACTTCGGTCTGCCATCCGGCTTCACGAAACACGGAATCCAACTGCGCGGCGAACGCTTGGCTCTCCTCATCGGAGACAGTGGAAATCGTGGTGATTTTGGAGCCGGCGTAAAATGCGAGGAGCGTCTTCATCTTTTCACGTTGCTCGGGATTGATCTGTCGCCTCGGAGACGTGCTTTTCAAGGGCGGCACGCTAAACACGGAATGAGACGGAGACGTATTCGGAGAAAAGCATTTGCTGAGACTGAAGAGGATCGCGATAATCGCCACGACGACTACCGCCAGCTGGACTTTTGAGAAGGGCCGCCGATCGCTCATGGACGGTCATCCTATCCGAACCCGCGCGGCGATTCAATCTGAATGCCTGAAATCGCGTCTGCCAAATCGCTTGTGTTTGCTACGGGGCATGCGATAACTGAAGCAATGTTACCCACCAAACAAGGCTCCATCCGTCTCTTTCGCATTGCCGGGATTGATGTGTACCTGCACTGGCTGTGGTTTTTGGTGGCCGCCTACGAAATCCAGGACCGCAAGGGGAGCTACTCCTCGGTGGCGTGGAACGTGGTGGAGTATCTGTCGCTCTTTGTGATCGTGACGATGCACGAGTTTGGTCATGCGCTGGCTTGTCGTCAGGTGGGTGGAGAGGCCAACCAGATTGTGCTGTGGCCTCTCGGCGGCGTGGCGTATGTGGATCCGCCGCCCCGACCGGGGGCGATGTTGTGGAGCATTGCCGCCGGGCCGCTCGTGAACGTGGCGCTGTTCTTTGTGCTGACTCCACTTTGGATACTGAGCCGTTCGATGGCTTGGCCGGAGGCGTTGCCGGATTTGTACAAGCTGCTGTACGCCGTCTGGAGCATAAACCTCGTTCTTCTTATCTTTAACCTGCTGCCGATCTATCCACTCGATGGTGGACAGATCTTGCAATCGCTATTGTGGTTCGTCCTGGGCCGCGCGCGCAGCTTAACGGTCGCCACCCTGATTGGCTTCGTGGGAGTGGCGGGAGTGATCATGCTAGCCGTGATGTCGCATTCCCTGTGGACCGGCTTGATCGCCGTCTTCATCCTGATGAATTGCATGCGCGGCTGGAAGATGGCACGGGCCATGAGGCAGTTGGAGAATGCGCCACACCATCAAGAGTTTGCCTGCCCGTTCTGCAAGGCCGCGCCGCCAGCGGGTGAATTCTGGGTCTGCGGGCGTTGTCGGAAACCTTTCGACACATTTGTTACACAAGCGAACTGTCCGCATTGCGGGATGCAGTTCGCCGTGACGAAATGCCTGAACTGCGGCAAGCCCAGTCCCCTCGCCAACTGGGCCGTTTATCCGTCCGCGCCACCCGCCGTCTAGCCGAGTATCTCCGTTTGTGACCGCTACGGCTATTCGACCGTGACGCTCTTGGCCAGGTTCCGCGGTTTATCCACGTCGCAACCACGGAGGACGGCGATGTGGTAGGCGAGCAGTTGCAGGGGCAGAACGGTGAGCAGCGGCTGCAGACATTCCAGCGTATCGGGAATGTAAATCACGTCGTCGGTTCGCTTCCGGATGTTTTCATCGCCTTCTGTCGCCACGACGATCACCGGTCCCTTGCGCGCTTTTACTTCCTCGATGTTGGCCATGACTTTCTCGTAGACCGAGTTCTTCGGGCAGAGGAAGACCGATGGCGTGCGCGGATCGACAAGAGCGATGGGGCCGTGCTTCATTTCCGCGGCAGGATAGCCTTCGGCGTGGATGTAGGAGATTTCCTTGAGCTTCAATGCGCCTTCGAGCGCGATGGGAAAGTTTATCTGGCGCGCCAGAAACAGGAAGCTGTTGGCCTCGCAGTATTTTTTGGCGATGGCCGCAATTGCGTCGCTCTGCTTGAGCACGCGTTCCATCTTCGATGGAATCTCCTCCAGCCCACGCAGGATTTCCGTGCCGCGCGTGGAAGCGAGATGGCGCATGCGGCCCATCAGCACCGCCAGCAATGTCATCGTGGTGATCTGCGACGTGAACGTCTTGGTCGCCGCCACACCGATTTCCGGCCCCGCGTGCATGTACGTGCCGCCGTCAACTTCGCGGGCAATGGTCGAGCCGACGACGTTGACAATCCCAAGCGTTTTGTGGCCTTTGCGCCGTGATTCACGCACGGCGGCCAGCGTATCGATCGTTTCACCCGACTGGCTAATGGCAAACACGAGCGTATGCTTTTCGACCGGCGTGTTGCGGTAGCGGAACTCGCTCGCATAATCGCACTCGGTCGGGATCCGTGCGAGATCTTCCATCAAGTACTCACCGACCATACCGGCGTGCAGCGCGGAGCCGCAGGCGATATAGATGATGCGGTCGACTGTGCGCAACTCTCCCGGGGTTAGGTTCAAGCCGCCGATGCGGGCGGTGGCTTCTTCGTGGCTGATACGGCCGCGGATGGCATTTTGCACAGCCTGCGGTTGCTCGAAGATTTCCTTGAGCATGAAGTGCGGGAACTTCCCGCGTTCAACCTCTTCTGCAGCGAATTCCACTTCGCGGATTTGCGGGCTGACAGTCGCGGCCTCAATCGTGGAAACTTGAAAATCATCACGTGAAAGCGTGACGATTTCGAAGTCGTTCAGGTACACCACGCGGCGCGTGTGGGCGATGATGGCGCTGACGTCGCTCGCGAGAAAATTCTCGTCGCGCCCCACGCCGACGAGGAGCGGACTTCCGCGACGGGCTCCGACAATCTGGTCGGGATGATCCGCATGGACGACAGCGATGCCATAGGTGCCCACCACATCCTTGAGCGCGAGACGAACGGCTTCGGTGAGCGTGGTCCCATTGGCGCTCGGCTTGTCCGCATGGACTTTCTCATAATGCTCGCCGACGAGGTGGGCGAGCACTTCGGTGTCGGTCTGGGAGGTGAACGTATGGCCTTTGGCGAGAAGCCGTTCCTTGAGAAGTAGGTGGTTTTCGATCACGCCGTTATGAACGAGCGCAATTTTGCCGGACTGGTCCAGGTGCGGGTGGGCATTGGCGTCGGTGGGGGGGCCGTGCGTCGCCCAACGCGTGTGGCCGATACCGACATCGCCTTTGGCGGGTTGTTTGGCGAGGACGGCGGCGAGATCGTTGATGCGGCCGCTCTTCTTGCGGAGTTCGAAAGATCCCTTGTCATTGATAATGCACAGGCCTGACGAGTCGTAACCGCGGTATTCGAGACGGCGGAGGCCTTCGAGAATGACGTTTTGGGCGGGTTTCCTGCCAATGTAGCCAATAATGCCACACATGGGACGGTCCTTATCTGAAGTCGCGCGACGATGATTCAACCGCCCGGAACATCCGGACGTCGGCGGCGATGGCGAATCACAATTGCGTGGACTTCGAATCGCGTTTGTTTTTTTACCGCCGACAGTAGCTACTGTACCCAAGTTCAGCAGATTGTCAATTGACGCGATGACGGGCGTTTGACTAGTATCGCGCCATGGCTCCACTTGGACTCAGACCAGTAACGCCCACCAATGTTCTCGGTGTCATCATGGGCGGAGGGGAGGGCCGTCGGCTTTTTCCGTTGACCAAGGAGCGTTCAAAACCCGCCGTGCCGATTGCGGGCAAGTACCGGCTGGTCGATATTCCGATCAGCAACTGCATCAATTCGAACATTCGTCACATATACATTCTTACGCAGTTTAACTCCGCGTCGTTGCACCGCCATATTCACCAGAGCTACGCGTTTGACCGGTTCTCACGTGGTTTTGTAGAGATTCTCGCCGCCCAGCAGACGACGGGCGGATCGAGCTGGTACCAGGGAACGGCGGACGCCGTGCGCCAGAATCTGCGGTACTTTTTGGAGCAGGATTGTGAGTATATCGTGATCCTGTCGGGCGACCAACTGTACCGCATGGATTTTCGGAAAATCCTCCAACAACACCTGGAGAGCTATGCGGACATCACGATTGCCACGAGTCCGGTCACGCGGGGTGAAGCCACTTCGTTGGGCATACTGCAAGTGAATGAAGAAAAACGGATCGTGCGTTTTGTGGAAAAGCCGAAGGACGAAGGCCTGCTGGATGAGTTGAAGCTCCAGGACCCGCTGCTTTCGCACGCCCGCATCACGAGCAGCCAGGACCACTATCTCGCGTCGATGGGCATTTACGTTTTCAACCGGGAGATTCTCCGCAAGGTCCTGGACAACGACAAAACGGACTTCGGCAAGCACATCATTCCGGATGCCATCGGCCGTCATCGGGTTTCGGCCTACATCTTTCAGGGATATTGGGAAGACGTAGGGACCATTCGCTCATTCTTTGACGCGAACATCGCCCTCTGCTCGCTCAAGCCATCTTTCAATTTTTTCGACCGCGATGCGCCGGTCTACACGCATGCCCGGTTTCTGCCGGCGTCGAAAGTGGTGGAGAGCGATATTCGCACCGCCTTGATCGCGGACGGTTGCGTCATCCTGCGTTCCCGCATTGAGAACACGATCGTAGGCGTCCGCTCGTTCATCGGGACCGACTGCGAATTGCGCGATACGATCATCATGGGCTGCGACTTTTACGAGACCCAGCACGAAATGCTCGAAGAAGACGCAATGGGCATCCCACATATGAGCATCGGGCGTGGGTCGAAAATCGAGCGGGCCATTATCGATAAGAACGTGCACATCGGTGAGGGGGTCGTGATTACGGATAAGAGCAAATGCCCGGACTTCGATGGGCCAAACTATTGCATTCGCGATGGAATTGTCATCATCCCCAAAAACGCCGTCATACCGGCGGGCACTCGAATTTGATGCCGTCCACTGCGAAAAGAATTTACAAAGAGAGGTGTTGACACATATTGGGAATCGGCTATAGTCATTTCACCTCGCTAGTTGGGGGATAGTAAATAGACAGGCAAGTTAACACGGCGTAGTAGAGCCCGCCGACTGTTTCCTTGAAAGAGGGAAGATTAAGGAAACAGAAGGGGAGGGTTCTCACGTCTTTTTGTGTCTAGAGTGTTTTCGCCGGGGGATTTCGGAAGCTATTTCTGAAAAATGGATGCGCGAAACAATCTTGAAAAAAACGTGCCCACGTAGCTCAGTTGGTAGAGCACGTCCTTGGTAAGGACGAGGTCATCGGTTCAAACCCGATCGTGGGCTCCAGATATTGAATGAATGGTGCGGATGCCGGTTGGGAATTGATCAGGGCAGGTCATCGAAGTTCACATAATTAAGCAAGCAGACAGGAGGAGAGCATGGCCAAAGGAAAATTTGAACGCACAAAGCCGCATGCCAATGTTGGAACGATCGGTCACATCGACCATGGCAAGACCACGTTGACGGCAGCGCTGCTCGCGGTGCTGAGTAAGACAGGTAAGGCGGAAATCAAGAGCTACGCGGATATCGCCAAGGGCGGTACGGTGCGCGATGAAACGAAGACTGTCACGATCGCCGCCGCGCACGTCGAATACGAGAGCGACAAGCGTCACTATGCGCACGTTGACTGTCCGGGCCATGCGGATTACGTGAAGAACATGATCACGGGCGCCGCGCAGATGGACGGCGCGATTCTAGTGGTCAGCGCCGCAGACGGCCCGATGCCGCAGACGCGCGAACACATCCTGCTGGCCCGCCAGGTTGGCGTGCCCGCGATTGTCGTGGCGCTGAACAAGGTGGATCTTGTCGATGATCCGGAACTTCTCGAGCTCGTCGAACTCGAAGTGCGTGAACTGCTCTCCGCGTATCAATTCCCCGGTGACAAGGTGCCGGTGGTTCGGGTCAGCGCTTCGAAGGCGTTGGCGGGCGACGCCGAAGCGGAGAAACAGCTTTTGGAGCTGGTCAAGGCGGTTGACGAGTCTATCCCGCAGCCGGCGCGTGAAATCGACAAGCCGTTCCTGATGCCCGTCGAGGATGTATTCTCGATCACGGGTCGCGGCACGGTCGCCACCGGTCGCGTGGAGCGCGGCACAGTCAAGGTCGGTGAGGAAGTTGAAATCGTCGGCTTGCGCGACACGGCGAAAACGGTCGTGACGGGTGTGGAAATGTTCCGCAAGATTCTGGACCAGGCGGAGGCGGGCGATAACGTCGGCCTGCTCCTGCGCGGCATTGAAAAGGAAGCCATCGAGCGTGGTCAGGTGCTGGCCAAGCCCGGTTCGATCAAGCCGCACAAGAAGTTTAAGGCCGAAGTGTACGTGCTCAGCAAGGAAGAGGGCGGTCGTCACACGCCGTTCTTCAATGGCTATCGCCCGCAATTCTACTTCCGGACCACGGATGTCACTGGCATCGCGAAGTTGCCTCAGGGTGTCGAGATGGTCATGCCCGGGGACAACGTGAACGTGGAAATCGAATTGATCACGCCCATTGCGATGGAGAAGACGATGCGCTTCGCCATTCGCGAGGGTGGACGCACTGTCGGCGCGGGGCGCGTGACCGAAATTATCGAGTAAGGACGAAGTTTTAGGGAGCTGATGCAAGATGGCGAGAGAGCTGATCACGATGGCCTGCACCGAGTGCAAGAGCCGCAACTACACGTCGACACGGAACAAGAAGGCGCAGGGTTCCGAGCGGCTGGAGCTGCGCAAGTTTTGTCCCAAGTGCGGCAAACATAATGCCCATCGCGAAACCAAGTAGGCTGGATGGAGGGTCGAGGCGGACGAGACCGCAGTGCGGATACGCCAGTAGCTCAATTGGCAGAGCGACGGTCTCCAAAACCGTAGGTTGGGGGTTCAAGTCCCTCCTGGCGTGCCAGCTTTGATAAAGTCGGGCTAGCGTCCCCGGGAGGCGGGGTGGTCGGATTACGGGTGGCGCGGAGGCGGCAGAGAATAAAGCAACATCATGACAAACCCATTTCTAAGAGTGCGGGACTTTCTAGCCGAGGTTACGGTCGAACTGAAGAAGTCGTCCTGGCCGACGCGCAAGGAGCTAATCGACTCGACCCTTGTGGTGATTGTTACGGTATTGATTCTGGGGGTATTTGTCGCGCTGGCGGATCTGGTGTTCCTGAGGATTATCGCCTTCCTGACCAAAGCCTAACGAAAGAAACGAGATGGAATCCACGATAAAATCCGAGTTTCAGTGGTTCGTGCTCCACACGCTGTCTGGCCAGGAACAGAAAGTGAAGGACAGCATCGAAAAACGCCTCAAGATCGAGGAAATGGGTGAGTTGATCAAAGAAGTGCTGATCCCGACAGAAAAAGTTGCAGAGGTCAAAAAAGGTAAGAAGACGACCAGTACGCGGAAGTTTTATCCCGGGTATATCCTTGTCCATATGAGATTGCTGGATGAGAAGAACCAATTGCTCGACCGGCCATGGTATTTCGTTCGTGAAACACCGGGGATCATTGGTTTCATCGGCGGGGAACGCCCCGTGCCTTTGAAGCAGGATGAAGTTGAGAGTATTCTGGCGCAGATCGAGGAGCGCCAGGAAAAGGTGGCCCCGAAGGTCGCCTTTGAGAAGGGCGAAACGGTCAAGGTGAACGATGGACCGTTCCAAAATTTTACGGGCGTGATCGACGAAATTGATCCCGACCGTGGCAAGTTGAAGATTTCAGTTTCAATTTTCGGACGTTCGACGCCAGTCGAGTTGGAATACTGGCAGGTAGAACGCTCGTAGCGAGGGAATATGGCAGGCAAACCAGTTACAGGCATGATCAAATTGCAGATTCCAGCGGGGCAAGCGAACCCGGCACCGCCCGTCGGCCCGGCGCTCGGCCAGCAGGGCGTGAACATCATGGAGTTCTGCAAGCAATTCAACGCGGCAACTCAGAAGATCGCGGGGACGATTGTTCCCGTCATTATCACCGTCTATAAAGACAAGACTTTCACGTTCATCACCAAGTCGCCACCTGCCAGTGCACTACTGAAGAAGGCCGCAGGCATCGCGACAGCCAGCGCCGAGCCGAACCGCAATAAGGTTGGCAAGGTCACCCGCAAGCAGGTTCTCGAGATCGCGAAGGCGAAGATGGCGGATCTTAACTCGCGCAGCGAGGACGCCGCCTGTCGCGTCATCGCGGGTACCGCGCGCAGCATGGGCATCGACGTGGTCGATTAGGGAATTTCGAGGTTACTATGGCAACACACGGCAAACGCTATGCTGAGGCAGTGAAGCAGGTCGATTCAAAGCGCCAATATAAGATTGGCGAAGCGGTCGAACTTCTCAAGAAATTGCCCAAGCCAAAATTCGACCAGACAATTGAACTGGCATTCAAATTAGGTGTCGATCCCAAGCAGAGTGACCAGATGGTTCGCGGTACCGTGGCACTTCCGCACGGCAGTGGCAAAAAAGTCCGCGTGGTCGTCTTTGCGAAGGGCGCGGCGGCGCAGGCAGCCAAGGATGCTGGCGCGGACTTCGTTGGTATGGAAGATCTTGTGAAGAAGTGCCAGGAAGGGTGGACCGATTTTGACGTTGCGGTGGCGACGCCGGAAGCGATGCAGGAAGTCCGTAAACTTGGCAAAGCCCTTGGTCCCAGAGGGCTGATGCCGAACCCGAAGACGGGCACCGTTACGGAAGATACGGCGAAAGCCGTCAAGGAAGTGAAAGCAGGCCGCGTGGAGTTCAAGATGGACAAGGCCGGCAATTTGCATGTCTCGTTCGGCAAACTTTCCTTTGAAGGCAAGGCAATTGAAGAAAATGCGAAGGCTGTGATCAACGCCGTCGTGCACGCGAGACCATCGACCGCGAAGGGGCAATTCATTGAAACCTGCACGCTGTCGGGCACGATGAGTCCGGGGATTCGGATCGATCACCATGAATTTTCGGCGAGTTTGAGCTAAGGGGTAAGGACTTTCATGAGACCAGAGAAACAACTTATTGTTGAAGATTTAAAGAGGCAGGTCGGCTCCTCGCCGTTCGTGATCCTAACGGAGTACAAGGGCATGACGGTGGCGCAGTTCACCGAGTTGCGGAAGCGGCTGCGGGGTGCGAAGGCAGAGTACCACGTGGCAAAAAATACGATGTTGCGTCATGCATTGAAGGCCGCCGAACTGCCAGAATTCGACAGCAGCTTTGGTGGCATGACCGCAGTTGTCGTCGGGAACGAGAAAGCCGATATCGGCGCGGTTGCGAAAGTGCTGAAACAGTTCGGCAAGGAATTTGAGAAACCGAAATTCAAGGTCGGGTCGCTTGGCAAGAAGGCGTTGAGTGTCGAAGAGATTTCGGCTGTGGCCGATCTACCGTCGCTGGACGTGTTGCGGGCGCAGTTGGTGGGCCTGTTGCAGACACCGGCGACTCGCATCGCAGTGGTGCTTGGTGCGCCCGCGAGTCAAATTGCGCGTGTATTGAAGGCGTACGCTGATAAACAGGGAGTCGCGGCGGAAGCGGCTCCCGCGTAGTAGTCGAAACAAATGGTTCCTCGTCGCCCCGAAGGCTTTCGGGGGTAATGGCTCCAAAGCCTTGGAGTGCGACGATACCGAAGAGGAAGGAAGACGAACATGGCAGCGAATCTGGATCAAATTGTTGAACAACTGAGCGTCCTGACGGTTATCGAAGCCGCGGAGCTCTCGAAGAAGCTCGAAGAGAAATGGGGCGTGAGCGCAGCGGCTCCGGTTGCAGCGGCAGGTCCGGCGGGTGGCGGGGCTGGCGCGGCTCCGGTTGCCGAAGCCAAGACGACCTTCGATGTCGTTTTGAAGGAAACGGGCGCGAACAAGATTGGCGTGATCAAGGAAGTGCGCGCAGTGACCAGCCTCGGCTTGAAGGAAGCCAAGGATTTGGTCGAAGGCGCTCCGAAGACCGTCAAGGAAGGCGCCACGAAGGAAGAAGCCGAAGAGATCAAGAAGAAGCTCGAGGCGGCCGGCGCCAAGGTCGAACTCAAGTAGTTGTTTATTCGTTGGAATTCGTGCGGGGACGCGGCTCATGCCGCGTCCCCATAAAACCGGTTGGCAAACAGCAGCAGTCAGAGGGCAGCGATGCCCGGGAAGTAAGCAATGGCTGAACGAAAATATTTCGGCAAGTTGGGCGATGTGATTGAGCCTCCTCCGTTTATCGAGGCGCAGACGGATTCCTATGCGGAGTTTCTGCAGTCCGACGCAACGACGACCCGTCGCAAGAACACCGGTCTCCAGGCCGTTTTCAAGGAAGTGTTCCCAATTGAGAGTTACGACGGCCAGGCCACTCTTGATTTCGTCGAATACTCCATCGGCGACTCCAAGACCAACTGGCTGGATTGCCTGCGCGAGGGCATCAGTTACAGCGGCCCGTTGCACGTCACCTTCCGTCTCAAGGACACCAACGGCACGAAGGAAGAAAAGGTCTACATGGGCGAAATCCCGCTCATGTCGCCCTCAGGCAGTTTCGTCATCAACGGCGCCGAGCGGGTCATTGTCAGCCAGTTGCACCGTTCACCGGGCATCTGTTTTGAATCGTCCATCCACACCAGCGGCAAGGTGCTTTTCGGATTTCGCATTATTCCCGATCGCGGCTCGTGGCTCGAAGTCCAGTTTGACAGCAACGATCTGCTCAATATCTATCTTGACCGTCGTCATCGTCGGCGGAAGTTTCTGGCGACAACGTTCCTTCGTTCCCTCGGCTACAGCACCGACGAGGAAATTCTGAAGTTGTTCTACCAGATCGAGGACGTGAAGCTGAAGGAGTTCGCCAGCGGCGAAGAGACCACCAACAAGGTGCTCATCGCCGACGTGATGGACACAGAGAAACAGCTCGTAGTGGGGCGCGCGTTTGAGCCGCTCAGCAAGAGCGTTGCCCGCCAGTTGATCGATCTCGGAGTCGACAAGGTGAAGGTTGTCGATATTTCCGCGGACGACGGTTGCATTATCAAGTGCCTGCGCAAGGACACCTGCAAGGACCAGGAGGAAGCGCTCAAGGATATTTACCGCCGGCTACGTCCTGGTGATCCGCCGACGATTGCCAACGCCAACGCGCTAATTAAGCGCTTGTTCTTCGACGCCCGCCGCTACGATCTGGGTCGGGTCGGTCGGTACAAGATTAACCAGAAGCTCAATCGTAATGCTGACATGGAAAGCCGCGTCATGGAGAAGGAAGACTTGATCGAGGCAATCAAGTACCTCCTCAGCCTGCGCAAGGGTGAAGGCTCGGTGGATGACATCGACCATCTTGGTAGCCGCCGTCTGCGCACTGTGGGCGAACTTCTCGCCAATCAATGCCGCATCGGTTTGGCGCGTACTGAGCGCGTGGTCAAGGAGCGCATGACACTGTTCGACGTCAATACCGACACGATGACGCCGCAGCAGCTCATCAATCCGAAGGCGCTTTCGGCGGTCATCCGCGATTTCTTTGGTCGTAGCCAACTCAGCCAGTTCATGGATCAGACGAACCCGTTGAGCGAGCTGACGCACAAACGTCGTCTCTCCGCGCTCGGGCCGGGTGGTCTATCGCGCGAGCGCGCGGGCTTTGAAGTCCGTGACGTTCACCCGTCGCATTACGGGCGGATTTGCCCGATTGAAACGCCTGAAGGCCCGAACATCGGTCTGATCAGCGCCATGAGCCTCTATGCGCGGATCAATGAGTTTGGATTCATTGAGACGCCGTACCGCAAGGTTAAGGACGGGCGTGTGTCGGACCAGGTGGATTATTTGACTGCCGACCAAGAAGAGAATTATGTTGTGGCCCAGGCCAACGCGCCGATCGACAGCCGTGGTCATTACACGGTGTCGAAGGTCTCGTGCCGCTACAAGAGCGATTTCATCGAAGTCGAGCCAGACCGCGTTCATTATATGGACGTGTCGCCGAAACAGCTCGTTTCCGTTGCTGCGGGATTGATCCCGTTCCTCGAACACGACGACGCGAACCGCGCGTTGATGGGGTCGAACATGCAACGCCAGGCCGTGCCGTTGCTACAAAGTGATTCACCGTTGGTGGGAACCGGCTTGGAGGGCCGCATCGCACGTGACTCCAAGGTCTGTATTGTTGCGGATGAGTCTGGTGTTGTGGCCAGTGTGGACGCGCGACGGATCGTCGTGACGAAGGACGGCGAGATGCCCGAAGGCAAACGCAAGATCGCCACCGACCCCGAAAGCCACTTATGGGTGTACGAACTGCGCAAGTTTATGCGCTCGAATGCCGGCACGTGCTTTAACCAGAAGCCCATTGTCAAATGTGGTGAGAAGATCAAGAAGGGGCAGGTCCTGGCCGATGGTCCATGCTGTGAGAACGGGGAACTGGCGCTCGGACGCAACGTGCTCGTGGCCTTCATGCCCTGGTGCGGTTACAACTTTGAGGACGCCATTCTCGTCAACGAGCGTCTCGTTAAGGACGACGTCTACACCTCTATCCACATCGACGAATTCGAGGCGGGCGCGCGCGATACGAAGCTTGGCCCCGAGGAAATCACACGGGACATCCCGAATGTCGGCGAAGAGGCGCTTAAGGATCTCGGCCACGACGGAGTGATCCGGATTGGCGCGGAAGTGAAACCCGGCGACATCCTCGTCGGCAAAATCACCCCTAAGGGCGAGACGGAACTCGCACCTGAAGAACGCCTGTTGCGCGCGATCTTTGGTGAGAAGGCCGCGGATGTGAAGGACACATCGTTACGCGTGCCCAGCGGCACCTATGGCATCGTTATGGATGTGAAAGTGTCAGCTCGTAAGGAATTGAGCCGTCCGAACCTGACGCCGACCGAGATACGCCGCCAGAAGAAGCAGATTGAAGAAGAGCACAAGAAGAAATCCACCGAGTTGCGCGAGGAACTCACCGAGAAGTTGAGCAACATTCTCCTCGGCGAGAAGATTCCGCTCGACGTGGTCAATGCGGAGACGGGGGAAATCATCATCCCGGCCAATCGCAAGATAACCAAGACGCTCCTGCGCAAGCTGGCCACGGTGTACGATCACATTGAGATCGATCCGTCGCCGATCCGTATCAAGATTCGCGAGATCATCGGCGAGTTCGAGCATCGCTTTAGCGAACTCGACATGGAACGAGATCGGCAGCTCGACCGCATCGAGAGCGGCGAGGATGTTGATCCGGGAATCATCAAGCAGGTGAAGGTGTACATCGCCAGCAAGCGCAAGCTGAGCGTTGGCGATAAGATGGCCGGCCGCCATGGCAACAAAGGTGTCATCGCCAAGATTATGCCGGAAGAGAACATGCCGTTTTTGGATGACGGTACGCCGGTGGACATCGTGCTGAACCCGCTCGGTGTGCCCAGCCGTATGAACGTCGGTCAGGTCCTCGAGACGCACCTTGGCGTCGCCGCGCGAGCGCTGGGTTTGAAGATTGCTTCACCCGTGTTCGATGGTGTCACCGAGAAGGAAATTCACGAGATGATCAACCAGGCGCGGAAGATCGACGGCTACGGATGGGTGAAGGAAGACGGCAAATCGCGTCTCTATGATGGCCGCACTGGGGAGCCGTTCGATCAGGAGGTTGTCGTCGGCTACATTTACATGTTGAAGCTGGGCCATTTGGTGGCGGACAAGATTCACGCGCGCGCCGTGGGCCCGTATTCGCTGGTCACGCAACAACCGCTTGGCGGCAAGGCCCAATATGGTGGTCAACGCTTCGGCGAAATGGAAGTATGGGCGATGGAGGCGTACGGATGCGCGTATGCGTTGCAGGAATTGCTCACAGTTAAGAGCGACGACGTGCAGGGCCGCACCCGCATTTATGAATCCATCGTCAAAGGTGACAACACGCTCGAAGCGGGTACGCCCGAGTCGTTTAATGTGTTGATGAAGGAAATGCAGAGTCTATGCCTCGACGTTCGCGTCGGGAAGAACGGAGGCGAACACAAATTATGATCGCAGCAAAACCTGGAACTTCGTTGCCCTCTGTCGCGGCAGCCACGGCTGCCGCACGCGCCGCTCTCGGTTTGGAGAAAGCGGACACGTTCGACCAAGTCAGCATTGGTGTGGCGTCGCCGGACACAATTCGCTCCTGGTCGCACGGAGAAGTCAAGAACCCGGAAACAATCAACTACCGCACGTTTAAGCCTGAAAAGGGCGGTCTGTTTTGTGAGCGCATTTTCGGTCCGGTGCGCGATTGGGAATGCAATTGCGGCAAATATAAGCGCATCAAGCATCGCGGCGTGATCTGCGATCGCTGTGGCGTCGAGGTGACGCTGGCGCGTGTGCGCCGTGAGCGCATGGGCCACATCGAACTGGCGGTGCCGGTTAGTCATATTTGGTTTTTCAAGTGCATGCCGTCGCGCATGGGCCTGATGCTAGACATGACCGCGCGCGATCTCGAACGCGTGCTGTACTACGAAGATTACATGGTGGTCGATCCGGGCAAGACGCCGCTGAAGGACAAGCAGTTGCTCACCGAAATGGAGTACCGTGAGGCCCGTGAGCAATACGCCGATGGCTTTGCCGCCAAGATGGGCGCAGAGGCCGTAAAGGAATCCCTGGCGAAGGTGGATCTGCGCAAACTCGCGCACGAGTTGGAACATCAACTCGATGCGACCAAGAGCAAGCAGATCCGCAAAAAGATCGCCAAGCGATTGAAACTCACGAAGGGTTTTCTTAATTCGAAGATGCGTCCGGAATGGATGATCCTCGAAGTGTTGCCAGTGATTCCACCGGACCTCCGTCCGCTGGTTCCGCTGGAAGGCGGACGTTTTGCCACGAGCGATCTCAACGATTTGTATCGCCGCGTTATCAACCGCAATAACCGCCTCAAGAACCTCCTGCAATTGCGCACGCCCGACGTAATCATTCGCAACGAGAAGCGCATGTTGCAGGAAGCGGTGGACGCCTTGCTCGACAACGGCCGCCATGGTCGGCCGGTTACGGGCGCGGGCAGCCGTTCCCTGAAATCGCTTGCAGATATGCTCAAGGGCAAACAGGGTCGTTTCCGCCAGAATTTGCTAGGCAAACGCGTCGATTATTCAGGACGCTCGGTGATCGTTATCGGCCCCGAGTTGAAGTTGCACCAATGTGGGCTGCCAAAAAAGATGGCGCTGGTACTGTTCGAACCGTTCATCATCCGCCGATTGCGAGAGATGGGTTTGGTTCATACGATTCGTTCCGCGAAAAAGCTCATCGAACGCCAGTCGCCCGAGGTCTGGGACATTCTCGAAGAGGTGAGCAGAGGACATCCCATCCTGCTCAATCGAGCTCCGACGTTGCATCGCCTGTCCATTCAGGCATTCGAGCCGCAACTCATTGAAGGCGACGCCATCCGTATTCATCCGCTGGTTTGCACCGCCTACAATGCGGACTTCGACGGCGACCAGATGGCCGTGCACGTGCCGCTGTCGGTCGAGGCGCAGATGGAAGCACGGCTGCTCATGCTCGCGCCGAACAATATCTTCTCGCCTTCGAGCGGCAAACCGATCACGACGCCCACGCAGGACATCGCGTTGGGCGTGTACTACCTCACGCACGGCGGCAAGAAGGATCGCACCGGCGAGACCAAGCGCTTGAAATTGTTTTCCGACGCGCATGAGGTGTTCTTCTGCCACGACGAACGTGACGTGAAGACACACGAGCGTATTCGCTTGAAGAATCCGGATTATGGCCGCCCGACAGTGTACGGCGATCCCACTTCAAAAGTCATCGAGACCACAGTCGGACGTGTGCTCTTCAATGAGATCTGGCCGCCGGAACTCGGTTTTATTAACCGATCGACCAACAAGTCATCCCTGGGTGACATCATCTGGCAGTGCTACCGCACCGCCGGACACCCAAAGACGGTCGAGGTCTTGGACAAACTGAAGGCTCTCGGGTTTGAACACGCTACGCTGGCGGGAGTCTCCATCGGTATTGAAGACATGATTGTACCGAAGGAAAAGACTGTGGTAATCGAAGAAGCACTGAAGGATGTGGCCGATGTTGAGAAGCAGTACCGCCGCGGCATCATTACGGACGGTGAACGTTACAACAAGATCATTGATATCTGGACGCACGCGACTGACAAGATTTCCAACATCATGTACGCCGCGATGGAACACAATCAGGGCCGTCCGGAACTGAACCCTGTCTTCATGATGGTGGATAGCAAGGCCCGTGGCTCGCGCCAGCAGATCCGTCAACTCGCGGGCATGCGCGGATTGATGGCCAAGCCGTCTGGTGAAATCATCGAACGACCGATTTTGTCGAATTTCCGCGAGGGACTGAGCGTGCTCGAGTACTTTATTTCGACACACGGCGCCCGCAAGGGTCTGGCGGACACCGCTCTCAAGACCGCGGACTCCGGCTATCTTACCCGCAAGCTCGTGGACGTGGCGCAAGATGTCATTGTTCTGGAAGAGGATTGCGGCACCGTCAACGGCATTTGGGTCAAGCCGATCTTCGAAGGTGAAGACGAAGTTGTTAAACTGAGCGAGCGCATTATCGGGCGCATCGCGGCGGAAGACATCAGCGATCCGATCAGTAAAAAGAAGATCGTCAAGGCCAACACCGAAATCGACGAAGCGGCAGCGGAAGCGATCAACAAGCTCGGTATCGAGCGGATCAAGATTCGCTCGGTGCTCACCTGCGAATCGCGCCGGGGAGTCTGCGGGATGTGTTATGGACGCAATCTTGCCACCAGCAAGATGGTGAAGTTGGGCCAGGCGATCGGCATCATTGCCGCGCAGTCGATTGGCGAACCAGGCACGCAACTCACGATGCGTACCTTCCACATCGGCGGCACCGCAAGTCAGGTGTTCAAGCAACCGCAAATCAAAGCCAAGAACGACGGTATCCTTCACTATCAGGACTTGCGTGCCGTCCAACGCGCGGAGGGCAATTGGGTCGTGCTGAATAAGAACGGCCAGGTCATCGTCACCAACGATGAAGGCCGTGAGTTGGAACGGTACTCGGTGGTTGTCGGGGCCGAGATTGCCGCAGCCGACGGTGGTCGAGTGAAAAAGGGCGATGTATTCGTGCAGTGGGACCCCTACAACGTGCCGGTGCTTTCCGAAGTCGCTGGTATGGTCAAGTTCCACGATTTGATCGAAGGTATCACTGTGAAACGTGAGCTCGACGAAGCCACGGGCCTGATGGGCACCGTTGTCATCGAGCACAAGGAAGACCTGCACCCGCAGGTGAACCTGACAAATGCCGCTGGCGAGGTGATTGCATTCTATGCGATTCCCGCGGGAGCCCATATTGTTGTCGAAGAAGGCCATCGGATGGAGCCAGGCGCTCTCGTTGCCAAGACGCCGCGAAAGATTTTTAAGACGAAGGACATTACGGGCGGTCTGCCGCGCGTTGCGGAATTGTTCGAGGCGCGCCGGCCGAAGGATGCCGCCGAAATCGCGAAGATCGACGGGGTTGTCGATTTTGCCGGCACCGTTCGCGGCAAACGCCGTATCATTGTGAAAGACCCCAAGACGGGATCGGAAGAGGAGCATCTCATTCCGCACTCGAAACACATCATTGTTTTCCGGGGCGACACCGTGAAGAAGGGTCAGCAATTGACCGAAGGCCCGGTTGTGCCGCACGAAATACTCGAGGTCTGCGGTCCGCAGGACCTGCAGGAGTATCTCGTCAATGATGTGCAAGAGGTTTACCGTTTGCAAGGTGTCGAGATTAACGACAAGCACATTGAGATTATCGTTCGCCAGATGTTGCGCAAAGTGCGGATCGTGGATCCCGGCGACACGCGTTTCCTCTGGGGTGATCAGATCGACAAGGTGACATTCGAGGAAGAGAACAAGCGCGTTGCGGAAGCGGGCGGCAAGCCTGCCGAAGCGCAGCCTGTGCTGCTCGGCATCACGAAGGCCTCGCTGGAGACTGAGTCATTTATCAGTGCGGCGTCGTTCCAGGACACCACGCGTGTTTTGACGGAAGCGGCAACGCTCGGACGTGTCGATCATTTGCGTGGCTTCAAGGAGAACGTGATCATGGGCCACCTGATCCCTGCTGGAACAGGATTCGGGGCGCTGCGCAGCGTGAAACTGGTGCCGCTGGCGGAACCGGTGGAGCAGCCGCACGAGGAGAAAATCGAGCCTCAACCGGAGGAGGCAGTGATCTAGAAGCAGGGCGCTCAAAAGGTCTTGCGTTGCACCGGGGCGTGTGTTAGGTTTCGCGCTCCTTTGGAGCCACTGGGGAAGTGGCGTTTAACGGTTAACAAATGCCAACGATTAATCAACTTGTTCGGAAGGGGCGTCGCCAGCTGAAGGCGAAGTCCAAAGCGCCGGCGTTGGGCAAATGTCCACAACGTCGTGGAGTTTGCCTTCAGGTGATGACGCGAACGCCAAAGAAACCGAATTCGGCATTGCGCAAAGTCGCCAAGGTGCGGCTGACGAACGGCATCGAGGTAATTGCGTATATCCCTGATGAGGGGCATAATTTGCAGGAGCACTCGATTGTGCTCGTGCGTGGTGGACGCGTGAAGGACTTACCGGGAGTTCGTTACCACATTGTCCGCGGGACGCTCGACGCGATGGGCGTGGAAAAACGCCGGCGCAGTCGCAGCAAGTATGGCGTCAAACGCCCGAAAGACACCGCTGTCAAGAAGGATGCGGGCGCGAAGGCCGCCTGATCAATTTGAGATAATTCGAATATGCGCAGACGAAGAGCAGATCGACGACCGAGAATCAAGGACGTACGTTTCAATAGCGAAACCGTCACGCGACTGATCACCTGCATCATGCAGAGTGGGAAGAAGTCCGTGGCGGAGCGCATTGTGTACGGCGCGTTCGACCGTATTGCGCAGAAGGCCAAGGAAAAGAGTCCGCTGGACGTATTGCAGACGGCGTTGGAAAATGTAAAACCAAGGCTGGAGGTTAAGTCACGCCGTGTCGGTGGCGCGAACTACCAGGTGCCGGTCGAAGTTTCGTCTGATCGCCAGGAAGCGCTGGCGATGCGTTGGATGATCCAGTACGCCAGCGCCCGCAAAGGCACGGCGATGATGGATGCGCTGGCCGCAGAGATTTTGGATGCGTCGAATAATACGGGCGCGTCCGTGAAGAAGCGTGAGGACACGCATAAGATGGCGCAGGCCAACCGTGCGTTTGCGCACTACCGCTGGTAGTCCGAAGGTGAATTCACCCGTCGGGACGAGCCATGGTTGTGCTTTCGTGAAATTTAGTGAAACAATAAACAATAGCAATTAGAAAATGCAGGCCGTGCTAGAACAACCGAAACAGCCAGGCGAAGACAAGTCGAGATCGTCGACGGGCAGACTGGTGCCGTTGGAGCGCACCCGCAACATCGGGATTTGCGCGCACATCGACGCCGGCAAGACCACGACGACCGAACGGATACTTTTCTATACCGGGAAGGTGTACAAGGTCGGCGAGGTGCACGAGGGCACCACGACCATGGACTGGATGGAGCAGGAGCGTGAACGTGGTATCACGATCACGAGCGCTGCGACAACCTGCTTCTGGCGCGAGCATCGCGTCAATATCATCGATACTCCGGGTCATGTGGACTTCACTGTCGAAGTCGAGCGCAGTCTACGCGTGCTTGACGGCGCTTGCGCCGTGTTCTGTGCGGTCGGCGGCGTTGAACCCCAATCTGAAACTGTCTGGCGGCAAGCCAACAAATACAAGGTTCCGCGTATCGCTTTCGTCAATAAGATGGACCGTACTGGTGCGGACTTCGAAGCCGCTGTGGCGCAGATGCGCGAGCGACTGGCAGCCAATGCTGTGCCGATTCAAATTCCAATCGGGAAGGAAGCTGATTTCAAGGGTATAATTGATCTCGTTAGAATGAAGGCAGTCCTCTGGTCGGGTGAGGAACTCGGCGCGCAGTTTGACGTGGTCGATATTCCTGCCGACTTGAAGGCGGACGCTGATGTGGCGCACGCGAAACTCGTGGAAGCGGTCTCTGAAAAGGATGAGGAGTTGATGCAATTTTACCTCGAAGGTAAAGAGATCAACCAGGAGCAGCTACAGGCCGGTATTCGTCGGCTCACGATCAAGAACGAGTTGGTGCCCGTGATTTGCGGCGCGGCGTTCAAGAACAAAGGCGTGCAGCCGTTGCTCGATGCCGTCGTCGATTACCTTCCTTCTCCGCTCGATGTTCCAGAGATTGTCGGAACCAACCCGGACAGCAAACTGCCCGAGACGCGCTCGGCGGATGATAACGGCGCGTTTTGCGCCCTGGCATTCAAGATTTGGACAGATCCCTACGCCGGCCGGCTGATCTTCTTCCGTGTCTACTCCGGCAAAGTAACCAAGGGTATGACGGTCTATAATCCGCGCAACAACAAGCGCGAGCGTATTGGCCGCTTGCTGGAGATGCACGCCAACCATCGGCAGGAGATCGATGTGTGTTACTCCGGTGACATTGGTGCCCTCGTCGGTTTGAAGAACGTCACGACGGGCGACACGGTTTCGGATGATGATCATCCGATCTTGCTCGAATCGATTACGTTCCCCGAGCCCGTAATTTCCATGGCGATTGAGCCGAACACGAAGGCCGACCGCGACAAGATGTCCACCGCATTGCAGCGACTCGCCGAGGAAGATCCGACCTTCCGTCTCACGACCGATCAGGAAACTGGTCAGACCATCATTTCCGGGATG
>Ga0224557_1001345_pt1 | contig 24062 bp, 26 predicted proteins | sample 714S31014metaG_FD_180677 | JGI IMG/M metagenome (GOLD analysis project Ga0224557, IMG submission 180677) | Peat soil microbial communities from Stordalen Mire, Sweden - 717 S3 10-14 | ecosystem: Environmental > Terrestrial > Soil > Wetlands > Peat | place: Sweden: Norrbotten County, Stordalen... | reverse complement strand
AAAAATCCACGTATATCATTTATAGGTAAAGCCGGGGGCTCGGAGGTGCGGGGGCAGGCTATCGCTAGGGTTCCGGCGGATATGCCGGAAGGCGTCAAAAAAAAATCCGGGGATGATATATTTTTAATCGAACCCTACCGTATAATCATAAGCGGTCCGGGGTATTCTGAATCTGTCATTGAAAAATCAAGGTCGGGATGGCAGGTTATCACGCCGGGAGCCGCCTCAAAAATTGGCAGAGGTTTTAAATTCTGGATGGCGGCGGCTCGCATTGTATCGGCCCCTCTTTCCATAGTCCCGGTGCTGACGGGAACAATTATCGCCGCTGTTAACGGGCCGTTCCATATATTAAGATTTATAGCGGCGCTTGCCGGCGGCGTGGCGGCGCATATGGGTGTTAATTTATACAGCGACTACAATGATTTCAAAAAAGGCTTTGACACACCCGGGGCTTTATCTTCACATACCGGGGTTTTGACCAGGGAACTTGTTTCGCCGTCATCCGTGCTGGCGGCGTCTGTTATATGTTTTTTCGTAACAATTGCATCCGGGGTGTATCTGATATCGGCATGCGGATGGCCTGTCCTGATTTTTGGCCTGATCGGGATAGCGGCAGGGGCATCATATACGGGCGGGCCGCTAGCCCTTAAATACCGCGCACTCGGGGAGATTACAACGGCGTTTCTCATGGGGCCCTTGATGGTGGCCGGGGCCTATTTTGTCCAGGCCGGGCATCTGGCGGCAGAGCCGGTAATTATATCGCTGAGCCTCGGCCTGCTCGTGGGTTCGGTTACGCTTGCAAACAACATACGCGACATGGATGATGACTCCAAAAACGGATTTGTCACAATGCCGATAAAAGCAGGATTTGAAACAGCAAGGAGGATTTATTACGTTTTTTTGACGGCCCCGTACGTAATTGTCATTGTATTTATAGCGCTGTGGCCGCGATTTTATCCGGCCGCGGCAGTATTTTTCAGCCTGCCGTACATGATAAAGTGTGTCAACTGGATAAGATCGGGCGGAAAAAACAGCGCCCAGATACGCATAAGCGCGGTAAAAAATCCATATCCGCTGTATTCCATACGCCTTTATACACGTTTCTCCGCGTTACTGCTGGCAGGGCTCATGGCGGTGTTTTTTTTAACGCATCATTAATGCAAAAAAAACAGCCGCGGCAATACGGGTGTTCCGGATTGCCGCGGCTGTGTGGAAAATTTCTTTTACTTACTGCATAACATTCTGTCGGATGCCGGTGAAATCACGGCAAAATGCGCGTCCATATCCGTGAAAGAGGAGAATGAATATATTTTTACATCCGGCCGGTTTAATTTTATATCAAACCCGGTCTGCCTGCTCACGATGTTTCCTATATCCGCCATGGTGCTGTTGCGGGCGTCAAAGGATATCTTTTTTGAGTTCTTCAGGTCAAGAACCCCGTCTCTCCCGCCGGGCAGGTAAATTGTTCCGTTCGAAAAATCCACGGCAAAAGCGATAACCCCGGGAACCAGGAATACCAGACAGCAAAGCCCGTCCATAATGCAGACCGCCGGGTCGACATAACCGCCCCTCTGCCCGATGCGTTTCGGGTAAAGGATCGTGCCGCAACTGACGGCCTGAAGGATAAAAACCGCGCAAAGAAGCACTTTTAAAACCATGCCAAACTTTTTTAACATCTTACACCCCCGTTTAATATTAAAAATCATTTCCGTAAATACGGAAATATAAAGTCCGTTCTTTTTAGAGTTTTTGTTTAGGCAGCCGAATCATCAAGGAGAGCCAATTATAATTATTGCTTTAAAAAACATATACATCCAAAGTAAATAAAGGTTACCACTATTATATACAACCGTCAAGGGTAAAGCGTTTGACCCCTGTTAAAGCCCGCCGGACTCCAGGGATTTCAGGTTTTTCTTTATTTCGTCCTCGAGCGCCTTTGGCAGGCCGAATATTTTCACATCCATAAAGCCGCTGACTATGGCGGAAATGGCGTCCGCTTTCGGGATGCCGCGCGACATCAGGTACAGTATCTGTTCCTCGTCGATTTTTCCTATGGCGGCCTCGTGCGACATGTTCACGTCGGCAAATTTTGTGGTGAGTTCCGGCACCGCGGAAATCAGCCCTGTGTCTTTGAGCATCAGGCCGTCGCATTCAAGATGGGCGAATATCTTCGGGGAATTTCCCTCAAGCTTGCCGCGGGCCATTATGCTGCCGCCGTTTGAAATGGAACGGCTTATTATTTCGGCGCGGGTATTCTCGGCATTGAGCATCACGCGCGAGCCCAGGTCATATACCGAGCCTTCCGGAGCCAGCACCAGCGTGTTAAACTTGGCAATGGCCCCTTTCCCGGCAAGATCCGCTGCCGGGTACATCTGGGTGAGTTTTGTCTCGCGCAGGGCAATATAATTTGATATGTAAACCCCGCCTTCCTCAACCCTTATTGCCGAACGGGGCCTGACCTCGACGTTTTTGGCCCAGTCGTGTATCATGGTGTACATAAGCGAAGCGTTCTTTCCAACGAACATTTCAGTTACGCCTATGTGCATGCCCTCGGCAAGATAACTGGCCGCGGCGCAGCCGTTTATTATATGAAGGGAAGAACCTTCCTCGAGTATTATAAGGTTGTGGACCTTCTGCTTGAATTTGTCCTGTTTGACAAAAAAGCATGCCTGGAACGGCATGTAAGCCTTTACCCCGGCTTTTACCCTTATGAAATATCCGGACTGCGTATCTTCGAAGGCAGCGGCGGTGTATTCGTCCTTGTCCTTTTGTACCAGTGTCCAGAGTTTTGCCTTATATTCGGGATATTTTGCGGCGGCGTCCTTTATGGACATCATTTCAACGCCTTCCTGCCTCATGGAAACGTGGGTTACGCCTCCGTTTTCCATAACGAACGAGCCGTTCCTGTCCTTTTCGTCAAGGTTAATCCCCGACCTTTCTATTTTTTCCCGGTCTTTTTCATCGATTTTTATCATATGTCCTTGCATACGTCACACTCCCTGAACCCGTTTTTTTGTATGCCTTCAAAAAGCGTCCTTGCGTCATGCCTGCATTTAATGCGCCCTTCAAGAAGGGTATAACCCGCGTCGGCGTCCACAAAATCCATTATATATCCGGTGTGTGTGATTATCAGGGCGCTTTTTGTGCGGTGCCTGGGCTCAAGGTCGCGGCCGAGAAGGGTGCGTATTTTTCCGCCTATGAGCTTCATGTTTTCGATATCAACGCCCGATTCAGGCTCGTCAAGCATTAAGAATCCGGGTTTTTGCGCAAAAAGCTGGAGCAGTTCGGAACGTTTTATCTCTCCGCCGGAAAAACCGCTGTTGATGTCGCGGTCCATTAAATATTCGATATTGAGCGCCTTCGCCGCGACGGCCAGGTCGAGTTTAAGGCCGCTTTTTGAAAGTATTATCGAGGCCATTTCCGAAAGTTTTATGCCCTTTAGTGAAGGCGGCCGCTGGAAAAAAAGGCCGACTCCCAATTTGGCACGCTCATCAATTGGCATTCCGTTTAATTCAATTGAATTATATTTTATTGTTCCGCGGGTTATTTTGTACTGTGGATAACCCATTATGGTCATTAAAAGGGATGTTTTTCCGGAACCGTTCGGGCCGAACAGTATATGGGTTTCACCGTCGGGAATAAGAAGGTCTATACCCTTTAAAACTTCACTGCCTGAAATCTCAACGTGTAAATCTTTTATTTCAAGCATAACGCCTCCATGATGATTTTATTATCAACAGCATATCACAAAATATTTTTTTTGTAAGGAATTAATTGTATTTCATGGCGTGTAACAAAGTAAGCGGAACCCCGGGTCATAAAAAAACATTTGTTCCGCAAAGCGGGACAACCTGACGGGAATAACTTTCATATAGACTGGATTAATTTCCTTAGAACACGGGAAATTTAAAAAAATACCCTTAAAAATATGGCGGTTACCATACGGCATGGTATGTGCTTTATATGTATCGTTGTATTAAATAGCGGAGGTGAAAAATGGAAGGCATGACGGAGCAAAAGGTAAACACCATGATAAGTAAATATTCCATGGAGATTCATTTTTATGAGTCCCTTATGAAGAAACTCGACGAGGAAATGAGGCTGTTAAAGGAAGGCGGGCAGATTGAAAAGACAATGGCCGTGCTTGCCGAGAAATCAGTAATAATTTCCAACCTTGACTCCATTGAAAGGCAGATAAAACCCCTGAAAGCCGAATACCTGAGCGCCAAGGAAAAAACGGGTTTTTGTTCAAGGGACCTGGATAAACTTTTAATGAAGCTTTCATTCCTGCTCGAAGAGCTCATAAGCATACAGTCGCGCAATGCCGAACTGCTCCAGAAGAATATGGATTATACGAGGGTAAAGATAAATAACGTAAAAAAACGGGTCATGCTCGTTAATACATACAAACACACAAAAAGCGAAGGGCTTTTTCTACAGGAGGACAGGTAAAATGGAAGCTGTTGATAAAATACTTTCAAAGGCTCTCGATGTCATCTGGTCGAAACAGGAGGCGGTGGCCAATAATATAGCTAACGCCGATACTCCGGGATATGTCAGGCAGGATGTTGATTTTCAGTCGGCGATTGACGACATAATGCAGAATGAGGGCAATACGGACAACTGGACGGCGCCGGAAGCGCTGCCCCAGCCGGGAGTTCCTGTAAAACTGGAAAATGAGACCGCGGAGCTGGATGAGAACGTGGAACTTTACGATTCTGTATCAAAGATAACAGCGCTCCGCATGCAGATACTTAATTCTTCTCTGGGCAGTGCGTCATGAGCGATTTTTTAAAACCCATGGAAATATCCCTTACAGGGATGCAGGCGCAGAAAATGAAAATGGAACTGATAGCCTCCAACGTTGCCAACTCGGACACCATCATGACAAAGGACGGCGGATTTTACAAAAGGCAGACGCCGGTATTTGAAACGATGGTTGACGACGAGGGAAGGGCCGCGGGGGTTCAGGTCAAGGAAGTTGTCCAGGAACCAAGCGACGGCGTCCAGAAATTTGAACCGAACAACCCTTACGCGGACTCCAAAGGGTATGTTAAATATCCCGACATAAGCACTGTGCGCGAAATGACGGATTTGATATCGGCACAGCGCGCGTATGAGGCAAATATTGCGGTCGCATCATCGGTAAAAAACATGATTTCCAAAAGCCTTGAGATATGAGGTGAATAAAGATGAAAATTGACGGAATCAGCGCGGCTCCGGGTCTTGACGTAAGCAAGCTCGATATGCCGCTTGATGGAATGGACGGGGTTTCATCGTCGCCGGGCGCCGACAGCGGGTTCGCGGCCCCTGACATTGACATGGACTCGCTTATAAATGATGCGGTAAACGCCGTTGACGCGCCACAGCAGGACCTTACGGCAAAGATAGGAAACTTCCTGCAGGGAAAAGAAGAGCTTCACAATGTGATGATAGCCGCCGAGCAGGCGCGGTTTACGATGAATTTTACGGTAAAGGTCAGGGACAAGATAATTGACGCATACCAGACCATAATGAGAATGCAGGTTTAAGGAGGAATGAATGCCTATTGAACTGGCCAATTTACTGAACTCGGCAAAAAACTGGTGGAAATCACTTCAGCCCGGGCAGAAGACGGGGCTTATGATTACCGGGCTTATAGCGGCGCTTTTAGGCGGCGGGATATTTTATTGGGCGGCGACGCCGGAATATAAACCGCTCTTTACCAATTTAAGCGATACGGATTCCGCCAAGATAGTGAAAAAACTTGAGGACGACAAGGTGCCGTATAAACTCGACAAAAACACGGGCGCCGTTATGGTGGCCCAGAACATGCTCATGCAGGAAAGGATAAAAATAGCCGGAACAGGCATGTCCATCGGGGGCGGGGTCGGATTCGAACTTTTTGACAAGACAAATTTCGGCATGAGCGACGAGGAGAGAAAGATAAACTACCAGAGGGCCCTGCAGACGGAACTTGAAAGGACCATAGACAATATTTCCGGGATTGAAAAATCCAGGGTACACCTGACAATACCCGATGAAAAATTATTCGACGACGAACAGCCGCAGGCAAAGGCATCGGTTTACCTCAAATTAAAGTCCGGCGTGACGCTTGACAAGGAGCAGATACTCGGCATACAGAACCTGGTTGCAAGCAGCGTAGAAAGGCTCTCAACCGATGGAGTGGCGTTGATATCAACGGACGGAAAAATACTCACAGAATTCTCAAAAGGCGCCGATTCAGACATCAGCGACAAAAAACTGGAACTCACCAGCCATGTGGAGGACTATTACAGGAATAAAATACAATCTTTTCTGGATAATATCCTGGGGTCAGGCAATTCAACGGTGCGTGTGAGCGCGGATCTGCAGTTTGACAAGGTGGAAAAAGCAAGGGAATCACACACACCGCAGCCGCAGCAGGCCGCGGTGAAATCCGAAGATTCAACATCCGAGGGTGTGGCGCCTTCAAACGCGGCAATGGTCACAACAAATTCCACACTTCCGGCTCCGCCGGTTGTAAGGCAGAAAAAATCGGTCAATTATGAATTAAACAGTGAGTCGGAAAGAACGGTCGTAACGCCGGGAGATGTCAAGTCCGTAACTGTTGCCGTGGTGCTTAACGGTAAATATGACCAGAAATATCTGGACTCGCTTAAACAGTCCATAGCGGCCGCAACCGGAATAAACATCAAAAATGGGGATGCCATAGACATTAAGGCGATGGAATTTAAGGCGTCGATTTCAGACGAGGAGAAGGCAAAAATAGACTCTCTGGCCAGCCGGGACTATTATTTCAGCCTTGTAAAAGACTACCTGCCGGCTCTGGCCCTGATAATCATAGGCGTCTTTTTCGCGATAAACATGGGAAAAGGGGTGCAGGTACTCTCAAAAGGGATGTTTGTCCCGATGACACATGATAATGGCAATGGAAACGGGAATGGCAATGGAAACGGCAACGGGAACGGCCATGGAAAAAATGTGAAACCCGAGGACATACTAAAAATGGCAAGAGAAAACCCAAAAGAAGCTGCCAAGGTAATAAAGTCATGGATATCATAATAATGGAGACAAGATAATGGCCGCAACAATTGAAAAAGGAAAGGATTTCGCGAAGGTGGCGAAACTCATAGTTGCGCTCGGCTCCGAGTTTTCGAAGGATATATTAAAATATCTTAACGAGAACGAGGTTAACCGTGTAATAAAGGAAGTCATGGATCTCGGTGAAATTTCAATGGAAGAAAGGCTCGCGATCATACGCGATTTTACACTTTCCATGGTGGAGGCGGATGAAAAAAGCTCCGGCGGGTATACTGCGGCAAAGGAAATACTTTCGAACCTTTATGACACAAAAAAAGCCGATGAGATGATATCTTTTTTAAGGCCGGACGAAGGGCCGTTCAAGTTTATTGAGGAACTTGAAACCGAGAAAGTATTCGAAGCCATAAAGAACGAACCGGCGCAGATAATCGCGGTTATTGTTACATTCACCTCGGCTGAAAAAGGGGCGGATATACTGAGTTTTATGACAAAGGAAGTCAGGGCGGATATCGCAAGGCGCATAGGGGACATTGAAAAGGCCGAGCCGGACGCCGAGATGATAAATGAAATAATATCCATACTTAAGTCCAAGCTGGTCCAGAAAAAGGAAATCAAGATAAACGGCCTGGAAAAACTCATAAAAATACTGCACGAAGTCGACAAAAAACAGCTCAAGGAAATACTGGACATACTGGAAAAAGACTCGCCCGAAATGGCCACAATAATCAAAAAGGAACTTTTCAGGTTCGAGGACCTGAAGGCCATCGAGGACAGGTACATGCAGAGGATACTGCGCGAGGTGGAGGGAAAAGAGCTTGTCCTTGCGTTAAAGGGGGTTTCCGAGGAATTAAAGACAAAAATATTCACAAATATGTCGGAGCGCGGGGCCGAGATGATAAAAGACGACATGGAGGCTACCGGACCGTTAAAAAGGCAGATAGTCGAGGAATCCCAGCAGAAGGTCCTTAACGTTGTTAGAAAGCTTGAGGCCAGCGGTGAAATAGTGCTGGAAGGGGGCAATCCAGATGTTGTTGTATAGGATATTAAAGAATACAAAAAAGCCCCAGGACAGCGCGATAATATCGACGGCGTCCGGAATGGGCACGGCGGCGGATGATGCGGCCGCGGCGCAGGTCAGGGGAGAAGAATACTCGCGCGGATATGAGGATGCAAAACAGGAGTTTGAAAAACTGCTTGTGACGCAGACCCGGGAAGCGCAAATACTGGCGGAAAAAAAAGCAAGGGAGGGTTTTAAGGCCCTGCTTGCGCTTGTTTTGAAAAAATACGGGGCGCTTGAAGCCGGCCGCCGCTCGGAAAATATGAATGTCATCGCTGCGGTGCTGAAGAACATACTTGCGGATTCAAAAACCGACGAGGCGTGGATGAAAAGTTCAATCGAGGCGTCAATGGCTAATTTCTCGCAGTATGAAGAGGTTGACATATACCTCAGCGAGGCTGATTTTGACGCGCTTGCTGCAAGCGGGCTGGCCGTGGAACTTGAAAAATCACGCAAGGGCATCACCATTAAAAAGGACCGTTCGCTTTTGAGGGGAGATTGCATAGTGGAATCCGGCAGCAGGGCCGTGGACGCGACCATAAATGAAAAGATCAAGAATGCCGTGGAAAAAACAGCAGCGGGAGAGGAAATAAAATCCGATACAAGCCTTGTGACGGTCGAGGGCGTGGTAAAGGAAATAGTGGGCAATGTAATTGAAGTAGAGGGGCTTGAATGTTCAATTGGCGATATGTGCGACATATTCACAAAAGACAATAAAAAAAGGATAAAGTCGGAATCCGTCGGATACAGGGACGGAAAAAATCTTTTAATGCCGCTTGATGAAATGCAGGGCGTCGGGCCGAACAGCCGGGTGATTGACCTTAAACAGCAGTTCGAACTGGGCCTCGGCGGTGATATGCTGGGGCGGGTTCTTGACGGACTCGGCAACCCGATTGACGGCGGGCCGGCGATAAAAATAACGGAGAAGCGTTCCATATATGGAAAATCAACAACGCCGTTTGAACGCGACAGGATAAACGAAAGGCTTACGACCGGAATAAAGGCGATTGATTCCATGTTCACATGCGGCAAGGGGCAGAGAATGGGCATTTTCTCCGGAAGCGGAGTCGGCAAATCTTCGCTTATGGGCATGATGGCGCGCAATACATCAGCCGAAATTATAGTGATCGGACTTATAGGGGAAAGAGGAAGGGAAGTAAAGGATTTTATTGAAAAGGACCTGAAAGAAGAGGGGCTCAAAAGGGCCGTGGTTGTCGCGGCGACATCGGACAGAAGCGCGCTGGAACGCGTGCACGGAGCCATGGCGGCGACAACAATCGCGGAGTTCTTCAAAGACCGCGGCATGAACGTGCTTTTGATGATGGATTCAGTCACGCGTTACGCGACGGCGCTGAGGGAAATAGGGCTTGCCACCGGCGAGCCGCCGTCGACAAAGGGTTACACACCATCTGTTTTTACAAAACTCCCGAAGCTCCTGGAACGCTCGGGAAATTTTGTGAAGGGCGGGTCAATCACCGCGTTTTACACGGTGCTCGTGGAAGGCGACGACATGAACGAGCCAATTGCCGATTCAGTGCGCTCAATACTCGACGGACACATAGTGCTCTCCAGGAAACTTGCCACGCGCAACCATTATCCGGCAATCGACGTGACGGCGTCCATAAGCAGGCTTATGACCGACATAGTCCCCGAGGCCCAGGTAAAAACAGCCGGAAAGGCAAAGGAAACAGTCTCAATAATGCAGGAGATGGAGGATCTAATAAATATAGGCGCCTATAAAAAAGGGGCCAACCCGAAGGTCGACAACGCGCGCCGTATAATCGAACAACTGAACCTGTTCCTTAAACAGGGAATAAATGAAAAAAGCGACTCGGTAAAGGGGCTGTCAGATCTTGAAAATATATTGAAAATGGAGGCTAAAAAATGAGCGCATTCAAGTACAGGTTTGAAAAAATACTTAAAAACAAGGAACATAACGAGGATGAGATAAAAAAACAGTGTGATTCGGCAAGGACGCTGATAAGCCTTGAGAAGATCAAACTCAACGTAGCCGCTGAAAAAGAGATGCTCATGAGGCAGACTATGCTGAAAAATAGTTCATCGGGAAAACGCACCATCCAGGACATGAACGAGATAAAGTCGTTTCACACATACCTGGTTTACCTTGAAGAATTTATGAAAAGAAAGAAAGAGCAGATAGCCGTACTTGAGGCAAAACTTGAAGGGCTGCACAACGAGCTCACGGCGGCCAGGGTGGAAAAAATGACATACGAGAAGATACGGGAGAGGGATGAGAAAGTCTTTGGCGACACGGAAAACCGGAATGAGCAGAAGGCTTCGGATGAATACGCGGTATTTAAATTCAGGGCGCAGAGCGCGGGATTAAATTAGGAGCGCGTATGAAAATACACATGACGCAAAACGCCTCAAACCTTAAAGCTGTGAAAGAACCGGCTGAAAAGACGATTCCGGATATGATAAAATCGGATCCGAAGGTTTTTAAAACCGCGCTTATTTCAGCCTCGGAGGAGGAACTTGCCGCTTTAAAGGACGCGTATGTTAAAAAAAGTGCGGATAAAGACGAGCCGGATCTTGAAGAGGGTAAAAAGAAAAAAAACAGCGCTTCCGCAGGCAGCAAGGCGCAGGAGTGTGAAAAGGAAAAAGACGGGAAAAAAACAGAATCAATCCCGGCATTTTATTCAGCGGCTCTTACGGACGCCGTAAATACGGCGATTCAGCCTCAAAAGGCGGCGGTAAACGTAAAAACCGCCAGGCAGTCAGCCTCAATAAGCGTGGAAACACCGGCGGATACCGGATTAAAAAACACGCCGGTCAATTCAACCCGCAGTAAGCCGGTCGGGATCGAAACAGCCGCGGTTAAAACGCAGGAGGAACAGCCGGAGCAGGAGACCGCGGCGTCAAAGACCGGAATAGCGGTAACTTCGATATCCATAACGGCTTCACGCGCAAAAAACAATGATAATTCAAAATCAGATGATACGGCCGGACAGAACAGGGATAATATTTTTGCGCCCGGGCAGACGGCCGCCGAAAGCGCAAAACAGGGGGATTTTCAGCCGGCGCTGGACGCGGACAAATCGCAGGGAGCCCAGCAGATAATAAAGACAATGGGGAGCCAGTTAAAGGCATCATTTGAAAAACCGCCGGAAAAAGGGGTTGAATATACCGCTGTTATAAAACTTTCCCCGCCGTCGCTCGGGGCTATGGAAATAAGGACTGTTTTAAAAGACGACAATACGATAAGCGTAAAAATAACAGCTTCAAAACAGGACACAATAACCATGCTTACCGCAAATTCAGATACGCTGAAAAATGAGCTGTCAGGAGTCTTTCAGGGAAACGCGGGCGGGCTCGACGTAAGCGTGGGTTCGCAGCAGCAACAAGACGCTGCCGCACAGAATTTTAACGGCGATGGCCGGCAGAATACGGGAGAACAGACGGTTTATCAGGAGAGCGCTTATATACACAGCGCCCCGGCGGCGGCGCATTATACGCCCGCATATGCTGAAAAAAATGAATACCTTGTTTAAAGGAGGAAGTATATGTCGACAACAGATCCGGTAACAGGAGTTACATCAACGGGAACGGGAACGTCCGCAACGGACTCGACAAGCGCTACGCAGACCCTGGGCGAGTCTGATTTTCTGCAGTTGCTTGTCACGGAGCTTCAAAACCAGGATCCGCTTAATCCGGTCGACAACAAGGAATTTATCGCGGAGCTGGCGCAGTTTTCCAGCCTCGAGCAGATGCAGAATATGAACACAAGTTTTCAGACACTGCTAACCCAGCAGAGCCTTTCACAGTTGAATTTTGCCGTAAATCTCGTGAATCACAACATTGTAGGAACGGACAGTTCCGGCAACCAGGTGACAGGCGCGGTGACAAATATAGATTACAGTTCAGGAAACACGAGCGTGGTAGTGAACAACACGAGCGTGAGCCTTGCCAATATAATAAAAATATACTAAAAATTAAAAAGTTTAAAGGAGGCGGTTAATTATGATGAGGTCATTGAACGCGGGAGTTTCGGGGCTGCAGCAGTACCAGGAAATGATGGATGTGGTGGGCAACAACATCGCCAACGTGAATACAGTCGGTTATAAGGCAAACGAAGTCACCCTGGAAGATATGATATCGCAGACTGAGGCCGGGGCCATGGCGCCAACGGACGATTCAGGCGGAACGGATCCCAGGCAGGTCGGGCTCGGTGTTACCAGCGGCACAATCAGCACGATATTCACACAGGGAAACCTGCAGACAAGTTCATCGCCAACGGATCTGGCAATTCAGGGAAACGGATTTTTTATCCTGACACAGGGCAACAGCGCGACGCAATATTATACAAGGGATGGGTCGTTTAATGTTGACGCCAATAACAACCTTGTAAATCCGAGCAATGGAATGGAAGTACAGGGGTGGATGGCGGACGCCAACGGGGATATTAATACCAGCGCGCCGCTGCAGAATTTAACCATACCCATGGGAGAATTGATGACATCAAAACAAACCGACGCTGCATCTTATGTGGGAAACCTTGATTCCACGCAGACTGCCGGGCCCACATCGGATTACCAGAACACTCTTCAGGTTTATGATTCCCTGGGGAACAGCCACCTTGTGACGGTTACCTTTGAAAAAACAGCGGTGACGAACGAATGGCAGTGGACAGCGTCGGGGCCGGATATAACAGTGGGGCCGGACAACACCGGAGTTATTGATTTCGATACCAATGGAAATTTTGTGGACCAGACGGGCACGCTTGAACTGGATGTTGCGGCGCAGGGAGCGATGAGCCCGCTTGACATTAATCCCAATTTCAGCGGTGTGACACAGTTCGGTACGGCGTCGACAATTACGGTTGGCAGCCAGGATGGTTATGCGCCTGGAGTCCTTCAGTCATTTACCATAGGGCAGGATGGGTCAATAACTGGGGTATATTCCAACGGTTCGACAAAAGATGTTGGCCAGATAGCGCTGGCTTCATTCAGAAACCCCGGCGGATTGGTCAAGGTGGGTTCGTCAAATTACCAGTCCAGTCCGAATTCCGGTATAGCCGATATTGGCGGCGCAACAACCGGATCCAGGGGCAGTATTATATCTGGAAGCCTTGAAATGTCAAATGTCGACCTGTCACAGGAGTTTACGAATATGATAGTTGACGAGAGAGCTTACCAGGCCAATTCCAAGATAATACAGACGGGCGATGAAATGCTCCAGACCCTCATCGGCCTGAAAAGGTAGCGTGGAAAAATGGTAAAACTAACAAGGCTCGACGGGACGCCGGTCTATATAAATGAAAATTTTATAGAGATACTTGACGCGTCCCCCGATTCCGCAATTACGCTTCACAACGGGACGACTTTTGTGGTTAAGGAAACGCCGGAAAAAATCCTTGACATGATAGAGAAGTGGAACAAAAAAAACAGGACGGGAAGGTAAAATAAAATGGACATAATCACAACACTGGGGCTTGTCATTGCGTGGGCATCCCTCATTGGGTCGGTGGTTATCGAGGGAATAGAGGGCGGGTCGGGTGTCAACGTGTCCATGTTCGTCAAGATGGGCCCGATACTGCTGGTATTCGGCGGTACGTTCGGCGCGGCAATGATAGGGCTGACCAAGGAAGAGGTGATGGCCATTCCGTCGCATATAAAAAAGGCGTTTTTTAACTCCGGGGCGAACTGTCCGGACATAATAAAAATGCTTGTTAATTTTTCCAGGCAGGTGCGCCGCGACGGACTGCTGGTGCTTGAAAAACAGACAAAGAGCATAACGAACGAGTTTATGCGCAAAGGTGTTCAGCTGCTGGTCGACGGAGTTGACATGAACCATATAAGGCTCATCATGGAGACCGACATTATATTTTTAAAACAGAGGCATGCGGAATCCCAGGATTTTTTTTCGAAGCTGGGAGGGTTTTCCCCGACCCTTGGAATAATCGGGACGGTCATGGGGCTGGTAAACATGCTTTCAAATCTTTCGGATCCTTCGACAATGGGGCCCGCCATTGCGTCGGCTTTTATCGCTACCCTTTACGGCGTTTCAATGGCTAATCTGGTGTACCTGCCGATAGCCAATAAGCTGAAAAAAATCAGCGCCAATGAGGTCATCGAAAGAAGGATAATGCTCGAGGGGCTGCTTTCCATTCAGGCCGGCGACAACCCCAGGATTATTGAAGAAAGGCTCCTTTCGTTTATAGCGCCTAAACAAAGGGATGAGGGACGCAGTAAAAAAGGCGCCGCCGCAAAAGAAGCAAAATAACCGGTTAACAAAAGGGAGATAAAATGGCATCACAAACGCCGCCTCCGGGCGGGCTCAATGACGAGGACCACGGCCACGATAACGAAGAGCGCTGGCTGTTGACATACGCGGATATGATGACCCTGCTCGTGGCGTTTTTTATAATGATGTACTCGATGTCGGTGCTGAACCTGGCGAAATTCAAACAGATAGCCCTCTCGATAAAAAGCGGGTTTATGGGCGAGATGGAGGGCAAAAAGGGGCAGGCCGTGATAAACGAGGACAACAATATGTCCATACAGCCCATTGTGCTGACCAAATCGACTGCTGATGAGAGCGGCGGGGCAAAAAGCATGACGAACGAGACTTCCGCAGTATCCGCCAACGACGCGATATTCGCAAACCTTAAAAAACAGCTTATTGACCTTAAAATAAGCAAAAAACTGCAGGGTTTGATTGATATACAGCAAAAAGAGGGAAATATTTATATTGTAATAATAACGGACAAGATATTCTTTAAGCCCGGCGACGCGGTTTTGACCGACCCTGCGAAAGAAATTTTGACGGATATAGGCGGGATGCTCAAGCCGCTGAAAAATGAGGTTTCGGTTGAAGGGTACACTTCGGTGACGCCTCCGGCAAAGAGTTTATACAGGAACAACTGGGAATTATCGGCGGCAAGGGCGGTATCGGTTATAAGCTTTTTTCAGAGCGAGAGCAAGATTGAGCCTGCAAGGCTTTCGCTGACGGGTTACGGACAGTGGCGGCCGGTTTTCGGGGCAAAAGATACTGATGAGAAAAACGACAGGGTTCTTATCGCCGTTATGAAAAAAACATTCAGGGGAGGTAAATAAGATGGCTGATGAAGCGCAAAAACCCAAAGAGGAAGCGGTAAAAAAAGCCGGGGCGCCGGGTGTGATGGTGCTGGCGGCAATTATGGTGGGAGGGGCGTTTTTGTCGTCGTTTTTGACGGCAAAATTTATCTCTCCGGGTGCGGCCGCGCCGGCCGCAAGTCAGGCCGGAAAGGATCCGGCGAGCCTTCCAAAAGACAAGGCCAAAACCGTCACTACATTTTATAAGCTGGGCGAATTCATTGTAAACCTGGCAAACAAGGAAGCAACGCGGTATTTAAAGACAGATATAACAATCGAGATAGTCGACTCCAAGGATGTTGAAAAACTTATAAAAGAAAAAGAGGCCATGTACCGAGACGCGATAATCCAGAAACTCAGCGAATACTCCACCCAGCAGTTGGGTACGCCGGACGGCAAGGAGAAAATGAAACAGGACCTGATAGCCGCCATATCCGGGCTTGACACGGCAATAAAAGTGGTAAATTTATATTTCAATTCCCTGATGATGCAGTAAAAAAGGAGGGGAAAAATTGATGGCATTAATTGAGAAAAAAGAGAACGGAGTAAAACTGTACGATTTCAAGTCGAACATACTCCTGCAGCCCGATGAGTTGAAATCCATAAAATTCCTCGCGGAGAGCTTTACGGAGACGCTTTCGTTCGCTTTTTCCGGCCATTTTAAGAGGCCCTTCACGGTCAAATACAGGGAAACAGTGGTCAATAAGTTCGGGCAGGCCGCGAAGAAACTTAAGATGCCCGTAGTTATTGCCAGGGCCGGGATAGAGGGTATGGAAGGCGAAATATTTATGCAGATAGACAGGAACTTAAGCTACCTTATGACCGACGGATTTTTGGGCGGCGACTCGGTGAAATGCGAGGAGCGGCAGGAAATTACGGCCATTGAGGAGAGGATATTGTTCAGGACCTGCGACAGGATACTGCGCCACTTTGAAAGGTCGCTTCCCAGGAACCTGAAGTATTCATTTGAAATAAAGGAAGTTATAAAAAAAGCGGAAAACTTCGAGATACACTCGCTTGATGACCTTGTAACCACCATACATTTTGACGTAACCTTTGCGGATAATCAGGGGGGGATAATGCTGGGATTTCCATCCTTCCTTCTGGAACCGGTGCTGAAAAAAGGGCTCAAAAAAATTCCCCAGCAGGAAAAAAAACCGCCCAGCCAGGATTCGATAGAGGCCAGGGCAAGGCGGCTCAATAATGTACCGCTTGACTGCAAGGTCGTCCTGAGCGGAATAAATATCAGATTGAAGGACCTTGTCGATATACAGCCCGGGGATTGTGTTACGCTTGATCACGACATTTACAAACCGCTCATTGTGATGATAGGTGGAAAACCCAAGTTCCTGGCTATGCCCGGGCTCCGCGGGAAAAAAATGGCGGTCAGGGTGACCGACTTTATAAAAGGAGAAAAAACAAATGGATGAGGTTAAAAAGGCCGAGTTCGCCGCGATTGAGGGTGTGGAATCCGCCGGGGTAAAAGAGGCCATTACCAAGGAAAAGATAGAGAAAATACTCGATGTTACACTGGGCGCGACGGTGGAACTGGGCAACACAAAGCTGACCCTTGAAAGGGCACTTAACGTGGATGTGGGCACTGTTATCGAACTCGACAAGGTGGCGGGAGAACCGGTTGATTTTTACATCAATGACAACCTTTTTGCGCGCGGCGAGGTGGTGGTAATCGGGGAAAAATATGGAGTGCGCATAACAGAACTGGCATCGGGTTCTGCTGTAAAGGCGGCAAAGCTGTGAGAAAAACAGCGGCGGCATTGATGCTTGTCCTTTTGCTTTCGGGGTTCTGCCTTGGAGGCACAACACCCACGGCAAAAGACTCCGGTTATGAATACAAAGGGACCGGATACCTGACCGTCGTTTACGCGTTAAAGGTAATTGTAGCGATTTCTATTTTAAGCGGAATCGCATACGGCGCTTTAAAATTAATGAAAAAATACAACCTGAATCCCGCAGCGTTCAACGACGAGATAAAACTCAAGGCGGTCAAAACCATACTGGGCGACAAGAAGGCCGCGATAATTGAGGCACGGGGCAGGGAATACCTCGTGGCCATATCGAGGGATAATATTACCCTCATTGCCGCGCTTGAAGGGGCCCCAAAAACAAAAAAGGGCGCGTCGAAATGAGACTCAGAATATTGCTCGCGGCCGTGGCAATACTGGCGCTTTTCACACCTGCGTTCGCCTCCGATTCCATAAACCTGAATATAGGCGTCGGGTCGTCCAACGGCGGCGGCATCGTCAATTCGCAGGGCAGTAACGTCTCAATAAACCTGGCTGAGCCGTCCAATGAAAAGGAATTATCAGGGGCGGTAAAGGCTTTAATAGTCCTGACAGTGCTGTCGCTTGCTCCGGCCATATTTGTGCTGTGCACATCATTTATCAGGATAATAATCGTGCTGTCGATATTAAGGCAGGGCATAGGCCTGCAGACGCTTCCGCCAAACCAGGTGCTGGTTGGTTTCGCCGTCTTTCTTACCATATTTAACATGCTGCCGGTAATTCAGCAGATAAATGTGAACGCGGTAAAACCATATTACGCCAAACAGATTTCATGGCAGGAGGCGCTCGACAGCGGGACACAGCCGCTCAAAAAATTCATGCTGGCGCAGACAAGGGACGAAGATCTGTCGGTATTTTTATCCCTGGTAAAGGAAAAACCGAAGTCGAGGAAGGACCTTTCAATATTTGTGGTCATTCCGGCATTCGTGCTGAGCGAACTTAAAGTCGGGTTCGAAATAGGCTTCATATTATACATACCGTTCCTTGTGGTCGACATGATAGTTGCGTCCATTTTAATGTCCATGGGCATGATGATGCTTCCGCCTATCATGATATCTCTGCCTTTCAAGATACTGCTTTTTGTGCTAATTGACGGCTGGCGGCTCGTTACAGAGGCGCTTCTTAAAAGTTTCCATTGACGGCCCGGCGGCATCATACACGGGGATATTCCGGCTTAAAAAAATGAGAAAGGCGGGCAAAGTCGCATGTTAAATAAAAAATATTACAAAGGCAGCGACCTTTATTCGGACGGAGACGTTGAAAATGATATATTGAAGATTGTAAGGGAAGGTAAGGATCCTGAAAAGGCAATAGCCGAAGACAGCCGCTGGCCCATACTTTATCATCTTACTTCCACCAGGGAAAATTTGCTTGAATGGATACCTTTTGAAAAGAACGCAAGCCTGCTCGAAATAGGCGCGGGTTGCGGCGCGCTTACCGGACTGCTGTGCGAGAAACTCGGCAAAGTGACGGCTGTCGAGCTTTCGGCCAGAAGGGCGGAAATAACAAATGAAAGGCTTAAAGATAAAAAAAACCTTGAAATATACGCGGGAAACCTGAGCGACATTGAATTCGGGGAAAAGTTCGATTATATAACTCTCATAGGCGTGCTTGAATATGCCGGCAAGTACAAGAACTCGAAAAACCCGTATATGGATTTTCTTAAGGACGTCAAAAAACTTCTTAAGGATGATGGAACGCTTATTATTGCCATTGAAAATAAATTCGGGATGAAGTATTTTTCCGGCGCGCGTGAGGACCACACCGGAGCGGCTTTTGACGGCATACAGGGTTATACGCGCAGTGACGTGAGGACTTTCGGGAAAAACGAGCTGATCAGCCTTCTTAAAAGTTCGGGTTACGGTGAAAGTCATTTTTATTACCCCATGCCGGATTACAAATTACCGGGCGTGATATTTTCGGATTTCCGCCCGCCGAAAATCGGTGAGATAGGCAGGACGTTTTCTAATTTCGACAGGGATAAAGTGTCGGTTTTCAGCGAATGCCTCGGGTTTGAGAACGCGGTTAACAGCGGCGAATTCGGATTTTTTGCGAATTCATTTCTCGTTTTTTGCGGCAAAAAACCGGCCATTGATTTTGTCAAATACAATAACCTCAGGATGCCCGCATTCCAGGCAGCGACGGAGATCATGAGCGGCGGGGCGGCCTCGACAAAGAGAAGCTTGCGCGGGGACGGGGAAAAACACATATCGCGCATAGTACAAAATTTCTCAAAACTCGGGGAAAACCACGGTGATTTTAAAATAGCGGGATGCAGGTTTGAAGCGGGAAAAGCGGTTTTTGAGTACATAGAGGGCAGGTCGCTGGATGAACTGCTCTATGAAAACGCCGTAAAAAGGGATAAAAACGGTTTTTTCGGACTGCTTGCGGAGTTTAAAAAGAATTTTGATTCGCTGGACAGGTCGAAAATAAGCAATTTTAAGGCTGACGTCGGTTTTACGGAAATATTCGGGGATACGGCGATAGATTTTGACTTCGATTCCTTCAAGGTATCGGACATAGACATTATATTTGACAATATTATCGTAAAAGACGGCGCACAGGTGTTGATTGACTATGAGTGGGTTTTTGAAACCGTACTGCCGGTAAATTATATTTTGTTCAGGTCAATATTCACCTTCTGGAACAAATACGTGGAGCATCTGGACGGTTTTGTCACGCCCGAGGAAATATTTAATTTTTTTGGAATAGCCTTTAAAGAGATACCGTTTTACGGGCAGATGGAAAGAAAATTTCAGGCATTTGTCCATGATCAGCCAAGGCTCTCAAATCTGGCGGGTTTTCAGAAAAGAAGGGACGAAATAAAAATTTACGACATGGTAAAACATTCGGGCTACCTGGAAACGCGCGTGAAGGCGCTTAATATGGAAATGGAAAAGACAAGAAAGCTGATATGTGAAAAAGAGGATATTATAGAAAAACTCAGGGTAGAGCTTGACGGAATGAAAAAACAGCCGGAAAAGACCGCTTAGATGAAAAAATCTTGGCGAACATTGATAACCAGGTCGATATGATGAGATACTGTCAAGAGTAGTGTGTAAATTGATTTAGCCATAATAAGACAACTCGCCGGTTTCTTTCGAATTTAATTCAACAATCTGCAAAAAAATATGATGATACCGGATTGATTATAATATACAACAATGATAAAATGGCACTGTCGAAAAACCGGTTGCACGGTTTATCCTGGATATATGCGCGGGATCAAGCAACATTGGCGGGGTTTTCCGAAGGTACCATAAGGGAGCGATTGTTTGTAAAATGTGCAAAAGATAATGGCGGAAAGATGTTTTAGTCTGGCGGGCGGGTCTGCTGGATGACCGATATTTAGAAAAAAATGTAAGGTGTTCGTCTGCGTTGTGGATCTTGGCGTGCATGACCCGGTATTCAAAAAGCCATAACAGCCAAACTTATGGTATTATAAGCCGTAGTTTTTCGCAATATCAAAAGGTGGCTCTAAAAATGACGATAAGTATTTTTGCGGCAATATCATTTTTCACGGCAATAGCAGCTTTTCTAACCGGTATTTATATTTACCGGCAGGATCCCAGAAACCCGATGAACCAGACTTTTATGTACGGTTCGGCCGTTGTTGCATGGTGGGCCCTGTGCGAATTTCTTTACCGCACGGCGCCGGATGCTGTTTACGCCGCATTCTGGATAAAAATGTGTTTCGTATGGCCGTTCGGGCTCGCGTTCTTCCTTGACGCGATCATATATTTCCTGGATACGGATGCAAAAATAAAAATGATGCCGCGCATGCTTGCTTTATACGCGCCCGCGGTTGTTATTGCCTTAATACACCTTTTTTTTACGGGGCTGTACTTCGGGCCGCCGGTAAAAATGTGGTGGGGATATACGGTATCAAAAGGGCCGCTTCTGGGTGTTATAAATTTTTATTCCATCTTACTTTTTGCCGTTTCAGCGGCCTGGCTGCTCGTGTTTGCGTTAAAAACAAAAGACGCTGTAAAAAAGAGGCATGCTTTTGTAATAGCGGCCGGGCTTTTAACGGCCACCCTTATGGCATTTTCTGTCGGGATACAGGAGATTTTCTTTAACCGGCAGACTCCGGAACTCTCGACGGCGGCGATACTCGCGGGAATAATTATAATCGTATTTGGCTCGGTTAAGCACGGGGTTTTCTCGGTAAATGTTAAGAATTCAGCCGGGCACATATTAAACGTAATGAAAGAGGGGTTTGCACTTACGACCCCGGATATGCGCATCAAAACTGTAAATGAATTTTTCTGCCTGATGACGGGCTACCTTATGGAAGAAGTGGAAGGCATGAATCTGGGGTCATTTGCTGGGCTTAATTCCGATGGAAGAGGAGAATTTGAAACCCTGCTGAAAAGAAAAGATGCGGGCCTCATGCCGGTCGGCGCATCGCACACTGTTGTGAGGGATAATCGCGGCAATATTGCGGGGCATATTTTTGTCTTCGCGGATATTACGGATAAGAAGAAAAAACTTGAAATAGAGGCCGAATACAGGAAATTGATCCAGGGTGAGGCATCTAAAAATGAGATTATCAACGTTATTGGCCATGAGATGAAAACTCCGCTTACATCAATAAAGGGATTTTCATCGCTTCTGATAAGCGGGGCCGCGGGACGGTTGAATGAAAACCAGAGGGAATACACGGAGGCAATCAAGGCTAATGCGGACAGGCTGGTCGAAATGACCTCGGATTTTATAGATATAATCAGGATATCGTCCGGCAGGATGCCTCTCGTGAAAGAAAAATTCGACATGTCGGCGGTGGTGAATAATGTTTCGGACAAATTTAATTACATTCTTGCGGGTTCCGGGATAACCGTTACCGCCGGAAAAAAAGCCGTTTGTATGGTATTCGGGGATGAAAAGAGGCTTGAACAGGCCGTTTCAAATATGGTGCTTAACGCGGTAAAATTTTCGCAAGACGGTGACTGCGTGAAAATTTATTGTTCCGCCGCCGTGGGGACCGCAGCCGCGCAGGTATGGGTGGAGGATACTGGCAGGAAATTGTCTCCGCAAGAGGTCAATGAAATATTCGCCGGACTGCTTATAATAAAAAATAATCGTTCCACAAAAAAGAACCACGGGACACCCTTTGCGATGACCATTTCCAGGGCCATTGCCGAGTCACACGGAGGCAACCTGGTTTACAGAGATAACGGAACAAAAAAGGGCAACACGTTCGTAATGGAAATACCGCTGAGTTAACTTTTATCAAGAAAACGCGGTTTTACGCCTATCAACAGTAATTTCTGCAAGTGAAATCAAAAAAACAACACATGGAATAATTTCCACAAAATACCATGGAAAACAATCCATACTTTTCAGTAAAGGCCTTGTTTTTATAGGTTTTTATCCGGCATACTTCGTGCAATATGGTATACCTGCCATAATGTATATATTGATTTTCCGGAGGGAACCATGGGAACTGGTGATGTGATGATGATACTGAAAAATGCGGCGGCGGTTACATTTATTACGGTCGCGCCGATAATGGTTATCGGCCTGGTGCTTGGGCTTTCAATTTCCATTTTTCAGGCGGTGACGTCAATACAGGAAATGACTCTTACGTATGTCCCGAAAATACTCATCTCGCTTTTGTGCATAATACTTTTCGGCCCCTGGATGATGCAGATGGTGATTTCATTTTCCACAAATCTGATAAGGTCGATTCCGGACCTTGTAAAGTGAGGTACACGTGGAAGCATTAATACTGGTTCTAAAGTTTTACGTCCTGATGGCGGTCAGGATAAGCGCCATAATAATACTTTTTCCGGGATTTGGTTCCACGGGTTTCCCTGCAATCGCAAAGGTATTCATAATAGGTGCGCTGTCGCTTGTGGTCATGATGGGCACACCGGCAGTCGCCGCCCCGGTGCTTGCGGATAACATAATATTTTCCATATATATAGTCAAGGAGGCTTTCATAGGATTTTTTATAGGATTTCTTTCACAGATACCGTTCATGGCGGTCAGGGCCGCCGGCGATATGATAAGTTTTAACACCATGTTCTCGATGGCCAATGTTATAGACCCGACAATGGAACAGCAGGTGACCGTATGGGGGGAATTTTACAACATTATGGCAACCCTTGTATTTTTTGTCATGAACGGCCACCTTATAATACTAAAAGCGATAACCTTTTCTTTTGCCAAAATATCAGTACTCGCGCCTGTAATGCTTGATCAGGACGTCCTGCGGCATGTGACAGGTGTGGCAAGTTCCATATTTATAGCGGGAGTTTTGATAGCGGCTCCGGTTGCCGTCACCCTTTTTATGTCAAATGTAAGCATGGGCGTGGTTTCGAGGACAATGCCCCAGTTTAATGTATTTGTGGTGGGTATGCCGCTGCAGATTATGCTCGCTTTCATACTTATAATAGTTACCGTGCCGATGGATACGGAGCTGGTTGGCAACGTGATTGGAAGGATGTTCGGGGAAATCAACGGCTTAATAGCCGCTTTAGCGAGGTAAAGATGGCAGATTCGAGCAAGACGGAAAAACCGACGCCAAAGAAGATAAGAGAGTCCAGGGAAAAGGGGCAGTCCGCCAAAAGCAGCGAGGTTTCGTCCGTAATACAGATAATAGGATTTCTGTTAGTAGTGTTCATGTCTTCCCGGACAATGTTGTCAGTAATGATTAAGAGTTTTTATTCCTCCATAGAAGAGGCCGGGAGCGGAAAGGTCCTTGATTTTGACAGGGCGCATGCTCTGCTGACCGGGGGAGCGATGGCCGTGTTTTCCGCAATTACTCCGGCATTAATAACTCTTCTTGCGCTCGCGCTTGTTTCGGGTGTGGCCCAGTCGGGATTTTCATTCGCGGAAAAGGCTCTCTCCCCGAATTTTGGGAAGATAAACCCGCTGAACGGATTTTCACGCCTGTTTTCATCCCGTTCATGGGTTGAACTTCTGAAATCCATATTCAAGATCGGTGTTGTTTTTGCAATATTATACAACGTATTCATGACGGAAAAGGACCGCATTATGATGCTGTCCGGTACGGATGTTTACACGGTGCTGAATTATTCGGCCCATCTTTTTACGGAAATAATAAAAAAAATAGCAGTT
>Ga0224557_1001344_pt1 | contig 24064 bp, 20 predicted proteins | sample 714S31014metaG_FD_180677 | JGI IMG/M metagenome (GOLD analysis project Ga0224557, IMG submission 180677) | Peat soil microbial communities from Stordalen Mire, Sweden - 717 S3 10-14 | ecosystem: Environmental > Terrestrial > Soil > Wetlands > Peat | place: Sweden: Norrbotten County, Stordalen... | reverse complement strand
AAAGCCGATCCACAGTCGGTGGAAGGCACGCCCTAGGCGGCGGCGGTGCCCCGCTGGACGACGAAACCCCATGGACTGGCTAACCCCTCTGTGTGGACCGCTTCTTCTGCCCTGTTCCGGAACGCTGTTGAACTGCCTGGAGACGACAAGTTGCCGTGTGGCCGTTTCTACCCCGGTGCCGGAACGCTGTCGAACTACCGCGGGAACGAAAAGCGGCGGGCGCCGCCCCAGCGAAGATTCTCGCTAAAGGCGGCGCCCCACCGTGTCGATACTTCTCTCGCAACACCTGTACCGTTCGGAGACGGTTCGAGGTATCACTAGGGGTCGTTAGCTCCAACGAATGGTGGTCATCGCGCTCACCTCCTTTGCGTCGGTACGAGGCGGGGATGGGAGAGTCACCTTGCAACCGGGGCTCTCGCATCCCTGCACGCGAAGTCTACGTCCACCTTGCAACCAGGTAGCAACCTAACGTTGCGTGGATGTTGTGGAGCGACCTGGGATTTTGGCGAGGAATTGTGCCCCTAGAGGGCCTTTCCAGGAACAAAATCGGGTTGCCGCACACTCGGTTCGGCCCCCTGCAATGGGGGTAGAGTCAAGTCCAATTCTGGGGCTTGACAGCCTGGACCACTGAGCAGAACTGGACGACCGGCGGCGGGGAGCCGGCCGGAACCCTCCCGACAGCGGGTGCCTCACCTGTCCCGGCGGACTGTCTCGGAGGAACCGAGGACCGACTCGAGACCCGCGGACGACGACGCCGGCGCCTGTTCTGCTGATCCGGCCGCTATCCGACGGACGTCGGTCTACAGCTCAGGTGCAGGAGCGGTGCTCACGCTCGACAGCACGAACGGCGAGTCCTCGCCGGAGTCCGGGTGAAGCCGGGCGAACTGGAGCGAGGCGCCCTGGAGGAGCCACTCCGTGAGGTCCGAAGGCTTCATGGGCTTCGCGAGGTAATAGCCCTGAATGAAGTCACACCCTGCGTCCGCCAACATGGCGCAGGTGACCTCGTCCTCTGCGCCCTCGGCGACGACGCTGAGGCCGAGTGAATGGGCCATGGCGATGGAGGACCGGACGATGATCCCGTTGCTCAACTCGTTGGGCAGGTTCGTCACGAAGGAGCGGTCGATCTTGAGCTCCTGCACCGGAAGCCGGTGCAGGTAGGCCAACGACGAGTAGCCCGTACCGTAGTCGTCGATCGCGATCCGGGTACCCAGCGCAGAGAGCTCGTCGAGGACCCTGCTCGCCTGGAGGAGGTCCGCCATGACCTCGGTCTCGGTGACCTCGAGCGTGAGCAGGTCCGCCGGGATGTCGTGCACCGCCAGGTGGTGCGCAACGCGGTCCACGATGCTCCCGTCGGCAAGCTCACGGCCCGAGATGTTGATGCCCACCCCGACGTCGATGCCGGCACGACGCCACTCCGCGAGTTGCGAGCAGGCTTCTGAGAGCACGAAATCGGTGATCTGGTTGATCAGTCCCATCTGCTCGGCAATGGCGATGAACTCGTCGGGTGGGATTGGCCCCTGGTCGGGGTGGTACCAGCGAGTCAGCGCTTCGACCTGCACGATCTTGCCGGACCGCACGTCGCCGATCGCGTGGTAGACGACACTCAGTTCGCTCTTCGTCTCGAGGGCGTGTGTCAAGAGTCCACCCAGCATCAACCACCGTCGCATGCTCTGGTCGTGCTCGACTGAGTACACCTCGACCGTGCTCCGGCGCTCCTTGGCCAGGTACATCGCGATGTCCGCGCGCTGCAGGAGGAGCGCCACATCGGAACCGTGCTCGGGGGCGAGGGCGATTCCGGCGCTCGCCGTCACGGCGAGGGTGAGCCCATCGAGTTCGATCGGGCGCGACAGAATCGCGTGGAGCTTACGAACGATCGCAACTGCCTGCTCCGGCTCGGTGACGTCAGCAATGACCAATGCGAACTCGTCGCCTCCGAGCCGAGCGACGGTGGACTGTTCCGAGGTGGCTCGCTGTAGCCGCTCCGAGATCTCGAGCAGGAGGCGGTCTCCGATCGCGTGGCCCAGGGTGTCGTTGACGTCCTTGAATCGGTCGAGGTCGAGGATGATGACCGCAACGCTCTTGCTCACGTTCAGCGCGCTGGTGGCGCGGCTGGTGAACAGCATTCTGTTGGGCAGGCCGGTCAGCATGTCGTGTGTCGCCTGGTGGGTCTTGCTGTCGACTTCGTACCGCAGTTCCTCGACGAGCCGGGCACGCTCCAGATTGGCGCTGGCGTTGGCGACGAGAGTTCCAAAGAGGCGCAGGTCGTCCTCGTCGAACTCATCGAGTTCTTCGTCACGGTCCAGGGCGACCATGGCTCCTATCACCGCATTGTCGCCCATGAGCGGCGCCACTATGGCGGAGCGGCACTCGCCGGCGATGGGGTCGTGGCTCGTCCCTCGGTTCTGCGGTCCTGTGCTCCTGTGGAGGGATGCGGTGCCGGTCGTGATGGCGGTTGTCACGAAGGAGTCGGGATCAAGGTCGATCAACTCGATTCCGGACACGCCCCGATGGTCCAACGAGATCCGACGTGGAATACCTGACGGCTCGGTCAGCACCAGCTGCGCTCGTCGTGCACGCATGACCGTGCAGACTTGCTTCAACACGTCGGTGCTCATGGACGTGGGTTCCAGGTTCGCCTGCCCGAGCGCCTGACTGAAGTCATAGAGGCGCTGCAGTGATTCGAAACGCAGCGTCAGGCGTGTGTAACCCCGGTACGCCACGATGATCAGCGCAGCAACCAGGAGCAGAGGCACCGCGGCCCACGGGTCGAACCAGGCTGCGTCCAGCACGACCAGCGAGAGGCAGATGCTCGCGAGCGTGAGGAGGGCCTCGAAGGTGATCTGAGGACCGTTCCGACGCTCGGTGGTCATGCCGTAAATGGCCGTGACGATCCGAACCACGATGCTCGTCGTCACCGCGACCGTGCAGAGAGCGGCTGCCGCCGCGACCCAGCCGCGCAGGCTGACGGGACTGAACGACCCGAGCAAAAAGCGGAAGACCAGCGCGGCGACCGCTGTCGTCAGTGCGAAGAGCGCAACGTTCAACACCACCTTGATCAATCCGATTTTTCGCAGGCTGTCGACGAAGGCGGCGGCACACGCCGCGCTGAGCACGAGCAGGGAGGGGCGCAAGTAGACCAACCCGAGCAGGATCGGAACCAGCTCGAGCGAGAAGGCGAACGTGCTGCCGCGATAGTGCAGCGTGACGAGCCCCCAGAGCGCCGCAACGAAGAGCGCGCCCACGATGACGAACATCACAGGCTGCGAGAACAGGTTTTTCAGCGGTTCGGCGTTGTGCAGCGGGCCCCAGAGGAGCAGGGCGCCGGCGCCGCCTGCCAGGGCGATGGCGATGCCGTAGATGGCGGCGGTGGTGGATCTGCCCACTTGCTCCGGAGCGGATGGCGTATCCGGAGGTGCGGGGGCGTTCGCCGGCTCGAGCCACCCGACGGGCCCGCTCTCGACAGCCTCGATTACATCCCCCATTGGCCCACCGACTTTGAGCGGACGAGTGTCCTCGGCGCCATCCGCTGGCACGAACGCGTTATCGGCGGGTTTCGAGGCCGACTTAATAGTGCCATGGGTGCGCGCGGCAAATGGCGCTGCCACCTGGACTTTCGGTGGTGGGGCACCGGCTCCGCAATGGGCGTTCGACCGTAGGCCCTTTGACCCATGGTCGGGGCGGTGACCGGGTCGTCCCCTGCGGGGGTTACATCTCCGTTGAGTCGTGCCTACGCGTTGCCGGCGTACACCGCCCCGGCCACGTTGGCGATGATCTGGTTCAGGGCCGGCTCAATGAGGCTGTCCACGGCGGCCTGGGTGATGTGCACCCCGTCGGCGCCCCGGGCCACGATCCCGTCCACCACCGAGGCGTACTGGCCGCCCGGGTCGAGCACCGTGTACAGGTCGTCCACTGACACGTAGGGGTACTTGGCGGCCACCTCTGAGACGATCTGGTTGTAGGCGTCGACCAGGTTGTGGGGCGTGCCGTCGTCGAAGTAGGGCGAGGCCGAGAGGATCACCGCGCCGCCGTCGGAGTGTGCGATCTGCACCGCCTCCTCGAGGTTGGACTCGATGTACGCCGAGTAGGGGGCGTTGGCCAGGGACTGGAAGCTGCCGCCGAACAGCCGGGCCTGGGTCTCCCAATAGCCCGTTTGGATCACGGTGACGTCCGGGTGGAAGCGCGAGACGACCCATTGCAGCTGGGACGCCCACAGCGCACACGCCCCCGGGCTGATGTAGAGCGAACCCGGGTCGCTCCACGGGTGCGTCGGCGCCCCGTCCGTGTAGCCGCAGCCGGCCGCGGCCCCGTCGTCCACGGCGTACGGCGGGTTGGTCTGCTGCACGTACTGGCCCTCGTAGAGGGCGAGCGAGTCACCCGAGAAGGCGACGCGCAGGGGCCCCTGATGGGTGGCCTGGGGTCCCGGCACGTCGTCGATGATGGCCACGACGGGTGGGATCGGGTTCGACAGCGGCTGGGGGAACAGGGGCGGGTGCAGCGGTGATTGTGCGCTGCCCGAGAAGGCGGCGTCGCCGAAGTCGAAGACGCCGGCGTCCTGACCGACGAGCCAGTATCCGTTCCCGTCGGGCGTGGGCGTCATGGACACGATCGGTTCGTTGAGGTCGAGGCCCCCCGACGAGCCCCAGAACTGCGCGTCACCGTAGGTGAAGATGCCCCCGTCGGAGGCCACCAGCCAGTAGCCGTCCCCGTCGGGCGTCGGGGCCATGCCGACCACGGGCTTGTTCAGCGTGATGCCGCCCGTCGAGCCCATGAAGTGTGCGTCGCCGAAGGAGAAGATGCCCCCGTCGGAGGCCACGAGCCAGTAGCCGCCGCCGTCCTCGGTGACGGCCATGCCGACGATCGGCTTGTTGAGCGCCAGGCCGCCCGTGGACCCGTCGAACTGCGCGTCGCCGAAGGTGAACACGCCACCGTCCGAGGCCACCAGCCAGTAGCCGCCACCGTCGGGTGTCGGGGCCATGCCGACGATCGGCTTGTTGAGCGCCATGCCGCCCGTCGACCCGAAGAACGATGCGTTGCCGAAGGTGAACACCCCGCCGTCGCTGGCCACCAGCCAGTACCCGCCCTGCGGGTCGGCCGCCGCGCCGACGATGGGCTTCAGCAAGGGGACCTCGAGGGTGTCGCCGTCGTACCCCGCGCCCCCGAAGGTCATGACGCCGCCCGCGGCGTCCACGATGGCATAGGAGGAGTCGGTCGCTTGCGAGACAGCCGCGCCGGCCCTGGCCCCGCTCCCGGACGGTGACACGGAGACCAGCGCGCCGGCGGCGAGCAGCGTCACCACGCCCACAACGGCACGGCGGCCGACCCGCCACGTCGACCATCCCGCGCCAGACATGAGTGCACGATCATAGGGAGCAGGGGTCGCCCTGACGGCGCGCCTCCGCCTCAGAGGAGCCGGAGCTGCTGCCCGCCCTCGGGACCCGGGCCGCCTTCGGGCCCGGTCACCTCGGGCCGGCTGCGGTAGCGGTCCCGCCCCGTGACGCCGCAGCGAAGCGCCGCCGCACGCACGATCCCCTCCACCCGTTCACGCTCGGTGTCCTCCTGGTACGCGCCCCGCCGGAAGCGCCCCCGGTGGAGCCGGACCAGGTCGGGCCGGGCGCCCTCCAGCCAGTCGAGGTAGTGGGCGCGCACCGAGCCCCGCAGGTGCAGCGCGACACCGTGGATGGAGACGGCGCCGGCGTCGGCGCAGGCCTCGACGACCTCGCGGAGCTGGTCCTCGGAGTCCGAGAGGCCCGGCAGCACCGGGGCGATCAGGACCCCGCACGAGACGCCCATGGCGGTCAGGCGCCGCAACGCCTCGACCCGGCGGTCCGGCGGGGGAGTGCCCGGCTCGGTGAGCGACCAGACGGAGCGGTCGAGCGTCCCCACCGAGAAGCTCACCGAGACCTGCGTCCGCTCCGAGGCCGCCGCGAGCAGCGCCGCGTCACGCAGCACGAGCGTCGACTTGGTCAGGATGCTGAAGGGGTTGCGCGCCCCCGAGAGCGTCTCCACGATGCCCCGGGTCAGGTGGTACTTCCCCTCGGCGTGCTGGTACGGGTCGGTGTTGGTGCCCATGGCGATGCAGTCGCCGCCCCACTTCGGGGAGCGCAGCTCGGCGCGGAGCCGGTCCACGGCGTTGACCTTGACCACGATCTTGCGCTCGAAGTCGGACCCGATCCCCAGGCCGAGGTAGTCATGGGTCGGCCGGGCGAAGCAGTAGACGCAGGCGTGGCTGCACCCTCGATACGGGTTGATCGTGTGCCGGAACGGCATCTGGCTCTCCGGTGGGACCGTGTTGATGATGGTCCGGGCGTTGACATGGAGGAATTCCATCCCGGCGTAGGCGCCCTTCCCGACGTGACGCTCGGCCACCCGCTCGTCGGGGAACAGGGTGCCGCCCTCCTCGGCTTCCGCTCTGGCCCACCGCAGTGCCATCCGGTCTAGGATAGCGAACGTATGTTCGTAATTCAACGGGTGGGGTGTCCACAAAAACGACCAGGTCAGGCAGTAATCTCGACCTCACTGTGGTGACCAAGACCCGCGGGGGTGCACCGACGCGTGCGCCCTCCCGCGCCGCCAAGAAGCCGGCGGCCCGCTCGAAGCAGGCCAAACCGCCGAACCCGCCGTTCTGGCGGGTCCAGGCCCGCGACCTGTGGGCCGTCGGTCTCATCACGCTCGGTGTCCTGCTCGCCCTCGCGCTGTGGGGCAAGCAGCTCGGACCGATCGGCCACGCCGTCGACTCCGGGCTGGGCCTGCTCGCCGGGTGGGTCCGCGTCCTGCTGCCCCTGGTGGCCTTCGGCGCCGGCCTGGCGCTGCTCTTCGACCGAGGCTCGCGGCGCGGGGAGGCGCACCTGGACGAGATCTCCGACCCCTGGCGCCTCGCCGTCGGCACGGTGCTCGGCCTGCTCGGCGTCTGCGGCCTGGCGGAGCTGGCCAAGGACACCCCTCGACTGTCCGACTCCCAGGACCTGCGCAACGCGGGCGGCTACCTGGGCGCCGTCGTCGGCCGCCCCCTCCATGCCGGGCTCGGCACGGCGGGTGCCGCCGTCCTCCTGGTTGCCGTGGTGCTCGTGGCGGTGCTCATCGCCACGAGCGTGTCGCTCAACGCCGTGGGCCGGGCCCTGCACACGGCGGCGACGGCCACCGCGCGCACCGCGAGGTCGCTGTGGGAGGGCAAGCCCTTCGTGGTCGTGCCCGAGGGGGCCAGCGATGTCGTGGCCCACGTGCCGCCGAGGCCCGCACCCATGGTCCCCGAGGACGCCGAGCCGCTCGACGACGAGCCGGACGACGTCGACGTCGACGACGACATCGACATCCCGCTGAGCCCCGAGCCCGAGCCGGAGGAGGTCGCCCCGCCGGCGGTCGTGGCCGCAACGCCGCGGGCGGCGGGCGAGTGGGTGCTGCCGAGCATGTCGATGCTCAGCGCGTCACCCAAGGTGCGCCAGAACCAGCGCCAGATCGACGCGGCGGGAGAGGAGCTGGTCCGGGCGCTCGCCGCGCACGGCGTCGAGACCCGGTTGGTCGGCTGTCGGGTCGGACCCACCGTCACCCGCTACGAGATCGAGATCGGGCCCGGCGTCAAGGTGGCCCGGGTCACCAGCCTGTCCAAGGACATCGCCTACGCCATGGCGTCGCCGGACGTCCGCATCCTTGCGCCCATCCCGGGCAAGTCGGCCATCGGCGTCGAGGTCCCGAACCGGACCCGCCAGCTCGTCTCCCTGCGCGACATCCTCGAGTCGAAGGAGTCGCGGCCGACGGCGACCACGCACCCGCTCGAGGTGGCGATGGGCCGAGACATCGCCGGGCGCGCCGTGATGGCGAACCTGGCCGAGATGCCGCACATCCTCATCTCGGGCGCGACCGGCTCGGGGAAGTCCTCGTGCATGAACTCCATCATCACGTCCATCCTGATGCGCGACACGCCGGATCAGGTCAAGCTCATCCTGATCGACCCCAAGCGGGTGGAGCTCGGGCAGTACGACGGCCTGCCCCACCTCCTCAACCCCGTGGTGGTCGACCCCAAGAAGGCCGCCAACGCGCTCTCCTGGGCGGTCAAGGAGATGGAGCGCCGCTACGACCTCCTGGCCGAGAACGGCGTGCGCGACATCACCGGCTACAACCAGCTGGTCGAGGAGGGGCTCATCACGGCACCGCGGTCGGACCGCAGCCGGGTGCGCGCCGTCGCCGCCGCGGCCCTCGGCGAGGACCACCCGGCCGTCGACGACGAGGCCGACCTCGACGAGCCTGAGCCGCCGCAGACGCTGCCCTTCATCCTCCTGGTGGTCGACGAGCTGAACGACCTCATGATGGTCGCGGCGCGCGACGTCGAGGACTCCATCGTCCGCATCGCCCAGATGGCGCGTGCGGTGGGCATCCACCTCGTGATCGCCACCCAGCGACCTTCGGTCGACGTCATCACGGGCGTCATCAAGGCGAACATCCCGAGCCGCATGGCGTTCTCGGTCTCCTCGCTGGCCGACAGCCGGGTCATCCTCGACCAACCCGGTGCCGAGCGCCTGATCGGCAAGGGGGACATGCTGCTGCTGACGGCGTCCTCGAACATCCCGCGCCGACTCCAGGCACCGTGGGTCTCCGAGGAGGAGGTGCGCGGCGTGGTCGCCCACTGGCAGAGGCAGGGCGGCCAGACCGAGGCCATCGTCGGGATCGACAACGTCGACGACGGGCCGTCGGGCGGCGGCGGCATGGACGACGACGACGACGAATTGCTGGTCCAGGCGCGTGATCTGGTGGTGCGCTCCCAGCTGGGGTCCACCTCCATGCTGCAGCGAAAGCTGCGGGTCGGCTTCGCCCGGGCCGGTCGCCTCATGGACCTGCTCGAGCAGGCGGGCGTCGTGGGACCGAGCGAGGGTTCCAAGGCACGGGCCGTCCTGATGACGCCCGAGGAGCTCGACGGGCTCAACCGGAGGTGAGCCCGGAGAGCTCGGCGCCCCTCATGGTGGCGCCGTTCCGGCTGGACTCGCTGCACGCGCCGTCACCACCGGCGCCGCCGCCGCACGAGCACGGTCGTCACGCGGTCCACTCGCACCGCCGGCGCCGCTCGGGACGCCGTCTGGCGCTGCTCGTCGCCCTGCTGGTCCTGCTGGCCGCGGCGGCCGTCTTCGTGGGGGTCCGGCTGACGGCGCCGGACGCGCCCCCCGTGGTGACCCCGGTCGGGCACCGGACGGTGTCGGTCCCGGCGCAGTCGGTCTCCCTGCCGTGGCCGACGACCGGGCAGGCGGCCATCGCCATCCCCTCCATCGGGGTCGACGTGGCCTCGGGAACCGAGCAGCCGGCGCCGGTGGCGAGCCTCACCAAGCTGATGACGTCGTACGTGATCCTGCACGACCACCCGCTGGCGCTGAACGAGGCGGGCCCCGACATCACCGTGACCCAGGCCGACGTGGACGACTACGACAACGACACCGTCGACGACGACTCGAATGCGCAGGTCGCCGTCGGCGAGCAGCTGACGGAGCAGCAGGTGCTGAGTGGCCTGCTCGTGCACTCGGCCGACAACTACGCCGACCTGCTGGCTCGTTGGGACGCCGGCAGCATCCCGGCGTTCGTGGCCAAGATGAACGCGGACGCCGCGCAGCTCGGCATGCACCAGTCGCACTTCGCCGATGCGAGCGGGGTCGACCCGGGGTCGATGTCGACCGCCGACGACCTGCTGAAGGTCGCGACCCCCGACATGGCGAACCCGGCGTTCGCCTCCATGGTGCAGATGACGTCCGTCACCCTGCCGGTGGCGGGGACGATCTCCACCTACACGCCGCTGCTCGGCCTGCAGGGCGTCATCGGTGTCAAGTCCGGCTTCACCACCGCCGCCGGCGGCTGTGACGTCCTGGCCGTGGTGCGCACGGTGCACGGCCGGCCCGTCCTCCTGCTGGCCGCCGTGACCGGCCAGCAGGGGCCAGAGGTGCTGGCCCAGGCCGGCCTGCACGCCCTTGCGCTCGTGGACGCCGTCGGTCCCCTGGTCGGCACGACGTCGGTCCTCCGGGGTGGACAGGTGATGGCGCACGTCAGCGAGTCCGGGCGCTCCGTGGACGCCGTGGCGGCGACCTCGGTGTCGGTGCTGACCTGGCCCGGGGTCACCGTGACCCAGGTGTTCCACCCGGCCCGGCACCTCACCGACCGGGCGTCCCGGGGCGCCCGCGCCGGCACGATGGTGGTGAGCCTCGGCACCCAGCACGTGGTCGTACCGGTGCGCCTGCAGCAGGACGTGCCCCACGAGCCGCTTCTCCGGCGGCTCTTCTGAGGACCTAGCCTCTCCGCGTGCGCGCCCGGGCCCCAGCGTCGTCGGCGAACCTCGGGCCGGGGTTCGATACCCTGGCCGTCGCCCTCGACCGCTATGTGAGCGTCGAGGTCGAGCCGGCCCCCTCACTGCGCGTGCGCAGCGAGGGCGAGGGGTCCGGCCTCTTCGACGATGCGACACACCTGGCCGCGCGGGTGGTCACCGAGATCCTCGGTCACGACCGCGTCGCGATCTCCGTGCGCTCGCAGATACCGGTGGCACGGGGGCTTGGTTCCTCCGCCGCCCTCGCCGCCGCCGCCGCCGCCGCCGCCGGGGCCGACGATCCCTTCGCCGTCGCGGCCGCATACGACGGGCATCCCGAGAACGCGGCCGCGAGCGTGTTCGGAGGGCTCGTCGCCGCCACCACGGTCGAAGGCGCCTGCGTGCAGGCGCGGCTGCCGCTCAGTGACGACCTGGCGTTCGTCGCCATCGTGCCGGACCGCAATCTCGCCACACCCGAGGCGCGTGGCGTGCTGCCCGAGACCCTGACGCTGGCCGACGCGGTGTTCAACCTGGGCCGCATGGGCCTGCTCCTCGCCGGCCTCGCCGACCCGTCGGCGCTGAGGGCGGAGGCGACGGACGACCGCATCCACCAGCCGGCCCGCACGGCGTTGTTCCCCGAGGCACCCGGACTGTTGCGGGGTCTCGTCGACGCCGGCGCGCTCGCCGCCTGCTGGTCGGGCGGTGGTCCCACGCTGGTCGCCATGGTGCGTGCCGGCACCGCCGACGTGGTGCGTGCCGGCGCCGAGGCCGCCCTCGCCGCGTCGGGGATTCCCGGGGGCGTCCTGGTCCTCCGGCCGGACCGGCGCGGCCTGGTCTACGGCGACGAGGCCGAGGTGACGCTGTAGGGGTCAGCCGGGCAGCCCCGCGGTCACGTCCTTCACCGCGGTCTGCAGCTGGCCCAGGGCCGAGTTGACGTCGAAGGTGTTGAGGACCTGGTCGTAGTTGGCCTGCGTCGGTTGCGCGTCGCCCAGGATCTCCAGGCTGTTGGCGAGCGTCTGGGCCGTGTTGCGGGCCTTGGTCAGTGTCGCCGGAGGGGCCGTGAAGCCGTGGCCGACGGCGAGCAGGTTGGCGTAGGTGTGGATCTGCCCCCCCAGTGCGAGGTCCGCGTCCTCCAGGCACGCGACCGGTTTCGAGGCCGAGGTGCAGGATCTCGCCTTGGCCAGGTAGACCTGGACGGCGGTCAGAGCGGTGCCGTCGGCGCCCTTCAGCTTGGCGTCGGGCGTCTCGGGGGCGGGGGCGGAGTTGCACGAGGCCACGACCAGCGGCACCAGGGCCACAGCCCACCAGACACGAGGGTGCGGGACCCGACGGTTCACGCTCAGAATCTAGGCGTCTGCCGTTCCCTAGACTTCGGCGATGCCGCGGACCTATTTCATCCGCACCTTCGGGTGCCAGATGAACGAGCACGACTCCGAGCGCCTGGCCGGGCTGCTGGTGGCCGATGGCCTCGAGCCCGCCGCCGTCATGGAGGACGCCGACGTGGTGGTCCTCAACACCTGCTGCATCCGGGAGAACGCCGACCAGCGGCTCTACGGGACGCTGGGCCGGTTGAAGGAACTGGTCGACGCCAGGCCCGGGTTGCAGATCGCGGTGGGGGGCTGCCTGGCCCAGAAGGACCGGGAGCGCATCCAGGAGAAGGTGGGCTGGGTGGACGTCGTCTTCGGCACGCACAACCTGACCAGCGCGCCGGGTCTGCTGCGGCGATCCATGACCGAGGGCCCGCTGATGGAGGTCCTCGACGCGCCCGCTCCCGAGGCGGGTCCCGACCCGCTGCTCGGTCCGGGCGCGGTCCGGGAGCTGCCGTACGCGGCGTGGGTCAACATCCAGACCGGGTGCGACAATTCCTGTGCCTTCTGCATCGTGCCCTCGGTGCGCGGGCCCGAGGCCAGCCGGCCGATGGACGACATCGTCGCGGAGGTGCAGCTGCTGGCCCACCGCGGGGTCACGGAGGTGACGCTGCTCGGGCAGAACGTCAACTCCTACGGCCGCGACATCACCCGGCGCCGGCCGCTGTTCGCGGACCTGTTGCGCTCCGTCGGTGCCGTCGAGGGCATCGGGCGGGTCCGCTTCACGAGCCCGCACCCGAAAGACCTGCGGCCCGAGACCATCGAGGCGATGGCCGACACGCCCGAGGTCTGCGAGCAGCTGCACCTCCCGCTCCAATCGGGGAGTGACCGGGTGCTGCGGACCATGCGGCGGGGCTACACCGCGCGGCGCTACCTCGAGCGGCTGGCCGCCGCCCGGGCGGCCGTCGACGACCTGGCCGTCACGACGGACATCATCGTGGGGTTCCCGGGCGAGACGGAGGAGGACTTCGAGGACACGCTCGCCGTCTGCGCGGAGGCCGGCTACGACTCCGCCTTCACCTTCATCTTCTCGCCCCGGCCCGGGACGAGGGCAGCCGACATGGAGTCGGCGTTCGTCCCGGCGGACGTGATCGCCGAGCGCTTCGAGCGGCTGAAGACGGTGGTGGACCGCTCCGCCCTGGCTCGTCACCAGGCCCGGGTCGGCCGTCACGAGGAGGTGCTCGTCGAGGGCGTCAGCCGCCGCGACGACACGATGCTCAACGGTCGCACCCGCCAGGGGAAGCTGCTCCACTTCCCCGCCTCGGGCCCCGTTCCCCGCCCGGCCCCGGGGTCCCTGGCCCGGGTGACCGTGACGGCGGGTCACCCCCACCACCTGTCCGGCCGTCTCGAGGAGGTGACGGCGCGGCCACGGCACCGCGTGCGCATCCCGGTGGGCAGCGCTTGACGGCGGTCGCCCTGGTCGGCGTCACGGCGTCGGGCAAGTCGGCGGCGGCCCTGGAGCTCGCCCGTCGCCGGGGGGACTGTGAGATCGTCTCCATCGACTCCATGTGCGTCTACCGCGGCATGGACATCGGGACGTCGAAGCCCGGTCCCGAGGCGCGGGCCGCGGTGCCCCACCACCTGTTGGACCTGGTGGACCCCGACGAGGAGTTCACCGTCACGCAGTTCCAGGAGGCGGCGCGGGAGGCGCTGGCGGGCATCGAGCGCCGCGGGCATCACGCGCTGCTCGTCGGGGGCACCGGCCTGTACCACCGGGCCGTCATCGACGACCTCTCCATCCCGGGCCGTTACCCCGACGTGGCGGCGGCCCTCGAGGCCGAGCTGGACGAGGGTCGGGCCGCGCCGGCCGACCTGCACGCCCGCCTGGCCGTGCTCGACCCGGTCGGGGCGGGACGGATGGAGCCGACGAACCGGCGGCGCGTGGTCCGTGCCCTCGAGGTGACGATCGGGTCCGGCCGGCCGTTCTCGGAGTTCGGCCCCGGGCTCGGGACGTACCCCGCCACCGGCATCCCGCAGGTCGGGCTCGGCCTGGACCCCGGCGAGGTCGACCGCCGCGTCGCCGACCGCTTCGCGGCCATGGTCGGGGCCGGGCTGGTGGACGAGGTGTGGGCCCTGGCGGCCCGGCCCCGGGGGATCTCGCGGACGGCGCGCCAGGCCCTGGGCTACCGCGAGGTCCTGGCCCACGTGGAGGACGGCGCACCCCTGGCGGACTGCCTGGAGGAGGCGGTCCGGCGCACCCGGCGGTTCGCCCGGCGCCAGGCGTCGTGGTTCCGCCGGGACCCGCGCATCGCCTGGGCCTCGAGCCCGGCGGAGGCCGACGAGCTGCTCGGGCGGGCCCTCGACGTGCACGGCTGAGTGCCGCCGGCTGCGAGAATGGACGGGTGCACGCCACGAAGCACGAGGGCGCGGGGAACGACTTCCTCGTGGTCCTCGACCCCGACGACAGAATCCGGCTCTCGGTGGCCCAGGTCCGCCTGCTGGCCGACCGCCGCCGCGGCATCGGGGCCGACGGCATCATCCGGGTCGGGCCGGGCCGCGACGGCTGCGACCTCTCCATGCAGCTGCACAACGCGGACGGCGGCGAGGCCGAGATGAGCGGCAACGGCATCCGCTGCCTGGCCCAGGCGGCCGTCGATGCCGGCCTCGTCGCACCCCCGACCTTCACCGTGGCCACGGCCGGCGGCGCGCGCACGGTGGAGTACACGCCGGGGGAGGCGCCCGGGTGGGGGAAGGCCGACGTCGACATGGGGCCGGCCCGGCTGGGGCCCGACCAGCCGCAGGAGTTCGACGACCGGCGGGTGCGCACGGTGGACGTGGGCAACCCGCACCTGGTCCTGCTCGGCCCCGACACCGCGGGCGTGGACGTCGCCGAGCTCGGTCCGAAGCTGCAGGCGGCGTTCGACGGCGGCATCAACGTCGAGTGGATCACCGTGGTCGCCGACGCGGAGGGCGAGCTGCTCGAATTCCGTGTCTGGGAGCGGGGCGCCGGCGAGACGCTCGCGTGCGGGACGGGCAGCGTGGCCGCGGCGGCGGCGGCCCGAAGCTGGGGTGCCGTGTGCGCCGACGGCCCCATCCGTGTGCGCAATCCCGGCGGGATCCTCGAGGTGGACCTCGGGGCCGGCGCCGGGGCCACCACCCACCTGGCGGGCCCCGTGCGCAAGGTGGCCGACGTCGACATCCATCCGGGAATGCTGTCTTGAGCAACCTGCTGCCCGGCACGCTCATCGAGCGCACCTTCCGGGAGCGGATCATCCTGGTCGGGGTCGTGTTCCCGGGCCTGACGGCCGAGCTGGTCGAGGAGGAGCTCGACGAGCTGGCGCAGCTGGTCGACAGCGCCGGGGCCGATGTGGTGGGCCGCGTCGTGCAGCGGCGCGACGCGCCGGACCCGGCCACCTTCGTCGGGCGGGGCAAGGCGCAGGAGATCGCCGAGCTCAGCCGCAGCCTCGACGCCGACACCGTCGTCTTCGACGACGAGCTGACCCCGGCCCAGCACCGCAACCTGGAGAAGCTCTTCGGCCGCACCGCCATCGACCGGACGGCGGTCATCCTCGACATCTTCGCCCAGAACGCCCGGAGCCCGGAGGGCAAGGCCCAGGTGGAGCTGGCGCTGCTCCGCTACCGGCTGCCCCGACTGCGGGGGCGCGGCACCTCCCTCAGCCAGCAGGCGGGCGGCATCGGGACGCGCGGTCCCGGCGAGACGCAGCTCGAGGTGGACCGGCGCCGGCTCGTGCGCCGCATGCACCGGCTCGAGGCCGACCTGCGCGACGTCGAGCGCACGCGGTCGCTGCAGCGGCGCAGCCGCGCCCGCGGCCGCCATCGCGAGCTGGCGCTGGTCGGGTACACCAACGCGGGGAAGTCGACGCTGCTCAACCGGCTGACCGACGCCGGCGTGCCCGCGGCGAACCGGCTGTTCGTCACGCTCGACCCGCGCACCCGGCAGCTGTCGCTGCCCGGAGGTGAGACGGTGCTCGTCACGGACACGGTCGGCTTCGTGCGCAAGCTGCCGCACGAGCTGGTGGAGGCGTTCCGCTCGACGCTGGACTCCGTGCGCCTGGCCGACCTCATCGTCCACGTGGTCGACGGCACGGCGTCCAACGCCGAGGGCCAGATGGCCGCCGTGCACGAGGTGCTGGTCGAGATCGGGGCGGCCGACGTGCCCGAGCTGGTGGTGGTGAACAAGGCGGACGGCGCGCCCGACTCGGCCAAGGCGCTGGCCCACGGGATCGAGGGCTCCGTCCTCGTCTCGGCCCGCACCGGGGAGGGCCTCGACGAGCTGCTGCGCGTGATCGGCGACCGCCTGCGGGGCTCGGACCGGGTCGTGCGGCTGGTGGTGCCGTGGTCACGCGGCGACGTGCTGGCCGCCATCCATCGGGAGGGCGAGGTGCTGAGCCAGAGCGACGGCGACGAGTCGGCGACGTTGCAGGTGGTGCTGGACGACGTGGGCCGGGCCCGCTTCGCCGAGTACGTGGCGACGCCGTGACCTTCCGCCTGCCGCCGTACCCCTACGACCGCCTGGAGGGTCTGGCCAAGCTGGCCGGCGCGCACGAGGGCGGCATGGTCGACTGCTCCATCGGGACGCCGTGCGACCCGCCGCTGGGCGCCGTCGTCGATGCGCTGGCGTCGTCGGGCACCGAGCGCGGCTACCCCGCCTCGGCCGGCAGCCCGCAGCTGCGGGAGGCGGCGGCGGCCTGGCTCGGCCGCCGCTTCGGCCTGGCCGAGGTGCCGGTCTCGTCGGTCGCCGCCTGCGTGGGGACCAAGGAGCTGGTCGCCTCCGTGCCGCACGTGCTCCGCCTGCGCGAGCCGGGGAAGGACACGGTGCTCTACCCGGCGGTGTCGTACCCGACGTACGCCATGGGGGCGGAGCTGGCCGGGTGTCGCGCCGTCCCCGTGCCGCCGGCGCCGGGACGGGTGGGCGGCCTGGACCTGGACGCCATTGTGCCCGCCGACGCCGAGCGCGCCCTGGTGCTGTGGTCGAACTCACCCTCGAACCCGACCGGGGGCCTCGGGGATCTCGGGGCGGAGGCGGCCTGGGGTCGTGCCCACGGGGTCCCGGTCTTCTCCGACGAGTGCTACGCCGAGTTCACCTGGGACGGGCCGCCGCGCTCGGTGCTCCAGCACGGTCGCGACGGCGTGGTGGCGGTGCACTCCCTCTCCAAGCGCTCGAACCTGGCCGGCGTGCGCGTCGGCTTCTACGCCGGGGACGCCGAGCTGGTCGAGTTCCTGCGGGCCGTGCGCCAGCACGCCGGGCTCATGGTCCCCGGACCGGCACAGGCCGCCGGTGCGGCCGCGCTGGCCGACGACGCGCACGTGGACGCCCAGCGGGCGCGCTACCGCGAGCGGCTGGTCTACCTGGGCGGGGTGCTGGGCGGCTACGGCTGCCCGGTCATGCCCCCCGAGGGCGGCTTCTACCTGTGGGTGCCGGTGCCGGCGGACCGCTGGCCCGACGCCTGGGCCATGGCGGAGGCGCTCGCCACGGACGGCGGGATCCTCGTCAGCCCCGGGGATCTCTACGGGGAGGGTGGCGCGGGGCACGTGCGGGTGGCGCTGGTGCAGCCCATGGAGCGGCTGGCGCTGGTGGGGGAGCGCCTCGCTAGGGTGAGCCATGGCTGATCTGCAGGCGAGCATCGAGGAATTGTGGGATCGCCGGAGCGACCTGTCTCCGGCCGACACGGACGCGGTGGCAGTGGTCACCGAGGCCATCGAGTTGCTCGACACGGGCCAGGCCCGCGTGGCGGAGGTCGACCTGGCCACGGACGAGGTCGTCGTGCACGAGTGGCTGAAGAAGTCGATCCTCATGCTGTTCGCGCTGCGCGGCATGGAGACGGTCGAGCTCGGGCCGTTCGAGTACGCGGACAAGCTGCCGCTCAAGCACGGGTTCGCCGAGGCCGGCGTGCGCGCCGTGCCCGGGGCGTCGGCGCGCTGGGGCTCGTTCCTCGGGCGTGGCGTCGTGCTCATGCCCTCCTACGTCAACATCGGGGCCTGGGTCGGCGCCGGCTCCATGGTGGACACCTGGGCGACCGTCGCCTCCTGCGCGCAGATCGGCGAGCGCGTGCACCTGGCGGGCGGGGTGGGCATCGGGGGCGTCCTGGAGCCCCCCAACGCCGTGCCCGTGGTCGTCGAGGACGACGCCTTCGTCGGCAGCCGGTGCATGGTCACCGGCGGGGCGCGCATCGGCAAGGGGTCCGTCCTCGGCGCGGGGAGCTTCCTCGACCCGTCGATCCCGGTCATCGACGCCGAGACCGGCGAGGAGATCTCCCGTGGCGTGGTGCCGCCGTGGTGCGTCGCCATCCGGGCCAGCCGCCGGCGCGAGTACCCCGGTGGGGAGTTCTTCGTGCCCTGCGTGCTCGTGATCAAGCGCCTCGGCGAGGGCGAGCGCCACGACAAGGCGCAGCTGACCCAGGTCCTGCGCGACCACGGCGCCAGCACCTGATCGGATGGGCGACCTGCTCGCGGCCACGGGGAGCCTGATGGCCGTGCCCTCGCTCAGTGGCCGGGAGGCTCCGCTGGCCGACGTCGTGGAGCGGGAGTTCGGCGCCTGTCCCTGGCTCGAGGTCGAGCGCGTCGGGGACAACGTCGTGGCGCGCACCGCGCTCGGCCACGGCCGGCGGCTGGTGCTGGCGGGCCACCTCGACACGGTCCCGCCGGCCGGCAACGAGACGCCGAGGTTCGACGGCGACACGCTGTGGGGGGTGGGCGCGTCGGACATGAAGGGCGGGCTTGCCGTCATGCTCGATCTGGCGACGAGCGTGCGCCAGCCGGCGGTCGACGTCACCTGGTGCTTCTACGCCCGCGAGGAGATCGGCCGCGACGAGAGCGGCCTCCTCGAGCTGTGGCAGGCGCGGCCCGACCTCCTGGCGGGGGATGCCGCCGTGCTGGGCGAGCCGACCAGCGCGCTGGTCGAGGCCGGCTGCCAGGGGACGATGCGGGTGCGCATCACGCTGCGCGGGGTCAGGGCCCACACGGCACGCCCCTTCGCCGGCCGCAATGCGATCCACCGCCTGGGCCCCTTGCTCCGTCGCGTGGCGGAGTGGGAGGGGCGCGAGGTGGTCCTCGACGGGTGCACCTACGCGGAGCAGCTCCAGGCCGTGGGCGTCGAAGGGGGAGTGGCGGCCAACGTGGTGCCCGACGAGGCCCGGGTGGCGTTGAACCACCGGTACGCGCCCGACCGGGGCCGGGTGGAGGCCGAGGCCTTCCTCCACGAGCTGTTGGACCCCACGCTCGAGCTCGACGCGGGCGACACGTGGGAGCTGCTCGACGCCGGTGACGGCGCCCCGCCCTCCCTGGAGCACCCCTTGCTGAAGTCGCTGGTGGACCGGAGCGGCGCAGCGCCCAGGGCCAAGGTGGGGTGGACCGACGTGGCGTCGTTCTGGGAGCACGGCGTCCCGGCGGCCAACTTCGGCCCCGGCGACCCGCTCCTGGCCCACCACCCCGACGAACGCGTGTCGCGGGCCGAGCTGGAGCGGGCCCGCGACGTGCTGCTCGCCGTCATCACCTGAGCGGCCCGGCCGCGGGACCGGCGGCTCAGCGGACGACGATGGTGCCCATCATGTACTGGTGGATGTTGCAGATGTAGTGGTACGTCCCCGCCTTCATGGGGGCGGTGAACGTCTTGGTCTGACCACCGGGGATGTCGCCGGTGTCGAACTGGCCGCCGGTGGCGGTGAGCGTGTGGGTCACCGAGTCCTTGTTGGCGACGGTGACCGTCGACCCGGGTGCGACCGAGGCCGCCATGGGCTCGAACATGAAGTTCGAGATGGTGACCGTCTGCGTGGTCGTGGCGCCGGCTGCGCTGCGCGACGGGGACGACGTGGTCGGGGCCGACGACCCGGAGCTCCCGCCGCCGCACGCGGCCAGCAGCAGGGCGGCCGCCATGACCGTGACGACCGCCCCGCTCCTGACGCCGCGCACCGGTTCCCGCATCAGAGGGCCTGGGAGGTCGGGTTGAAGGCCAGTGGCGTCCCCGCGGAGGTCTGGGCACCGGGGTACAGGCCGAGCACGTAGTAGAGGATGGCGATGTGCTGCATCTCGACCGGCTGAATGGACGAGGAGAGCGCGATGGCGGCGGTGCTCTTGAGCTTCGCCGTCTCCGCCTGATAGGTCTGGGCGGCGATCGTCTCCAGCGTGACGGCCAGCTGGGCCAACCCCGTGACGTCGGTCACCTTGGCGAAGTCCGACTGCACGGTGGGGGTCAGGCTCGGGTTGGTGACGGTGACCGGTGCCTTGCCGTGCGACTTCAGCACGGCGTTCCAGGCCGCCGCGTGCTGGGTGTGCTGACCCTTGACGGTCGTGGCGAACGTCGCCACCGCCGGCGGCACCGTTCCCAGCTTTCCGGCCGTCGCGGCCGACAGGCCGGCCGTGTAGGCGAAGACCGCGAGGTTCTCCAGGCTGGCCGCCACCGCCGCCACCGCCAGGTCGCCGCTGAGGCCGGCTGGGGGGAAGGTGGCTGCACCCAGCGCCGACAGCCGGCGGGCCGACGCGCCCGAAAGGGCGGGGAGTGCGCCGCTGCCGACGGCCGCCAGCGCCGCTCCGCCGGCCATGGCGCCGGCGCCCAGGAGGAACGTCCGCCGGCTGGTGGCACCCATGTGGCCCACGGCGTCGCGGGTCGCGGGCAGGCCCACGTCGTGGTGCAGCTCGTCGAGCTCGCGCGTCAGGGCGCGCAGCTCGTGCTCGCTGCCCTCGAAGTCCTTCGTCCGGCCCTTCCTCACTTGACTGCTCCTTGTCCCGCCGGGGCGGCGTCGTTGGTCTTGTAGAACGCGTCGGGGAAGGCGACGCTGCCGGCCACGGCGGGCAGCGAGGCCGCGGTGCCCGGGGACAGCGCGATCAGCTGCGGTGCCCCCGCCTCGAGGAGGGCCTGCACGGCGGTCAGGACCGCCACGTGCTGGGCCTCAATGCCCATGATGCTGGCGAAGAGGGCCTTGTTGTTCTGATGGGTGGCCAGCGTCGTGTCCTTGACATAGGTCTCCGCCGCGACGTTCTCCAGCTCCAGGGCGAGCCCGACCACTCCGAGCGCGCCCTGCGCGGCGGTCGCCGAGCCGAGGCTCGCCACCGCCTTGTCGACCACGGGCACGAAGGCCGGGTCGGGCTTCGTCTGCGCCTTGCCACCGAGGCTCTTCGCCGCCGCGTTGAAGGCGTCGGCGTGCTGGGCGTGCTGGCCCATCGTCACCTGGGCGAACTTGGTGATCACGGGGTTCGCCGCCGAGCCGCCGATGTAGGGCAGCGTGAGGGCCGTCGTGTACGTGGCGACCGCCAGGTTCTCGATGGAGGCGGCGGTCTGGAGGATCTGGACGTCGGACGGGCTGCTCGCCGCAGCCGCCGAGGCCAGTGCGCCCACCAGCAGCGCCCCGCCCGCCGCTCCGAGGACGGCCGCCCCGGTGAGGCTCGCGGCCAGGGCCCGGGTGTGGGCCTCGTGGAACGACCGGTTGGCCGTCGGGTCGTCGTCCCGGTCCGGCCGGGCGGTCTCGACGAGCTCTTCGAGCGCGTCCCGTGTCGGGCGCAGTGCGTCCGCCTGCAGGTCCTGTGACTCCTCGAGCAGTTCGGCGAGTGTCCGGGCATCTCCCGTCATGTGGCCTCCTGACGTCATCGTGTGATGACGGTTCGGAGTCGGGCCGGCCACGGATGTCACGAAGTGTGAGAAACCGCGCCGTCGGGGATGCCGGCCACGGCGCGCGTGAGCAGGTGCAGGTCGCTCTGGCCCGGGAGGCGGTCGACGCGGCGATCGATACGGGCCAGGGCCTCCGCGCCCTTGTCGCCGGCGAAGAGGTACGTGACGAGGAACCCGACCTCCCGTTTCGGCATGACGCCCGAGCCCACCGGTCGCCACCAGTGCGAGAGCGCGAAGCGCGTCATCTTCTGGGCCTTGGCGCTCTCGTCGAGGCGGCGTGTGGCCTCCGACGCGTAGAAGTCGATGTGCGAGCCCTCCTGCTTCATGATGCGCCGGAGGAGCTCGCGCAGCGTCGGGTGGCCGGCCGTCTCGGACAGGCGCGCGTAGCCCGCCTGCGTCGTCCACTCGTTGATGGCGCCCCACGTCATGTGCAGCGCGATGAAGGCCCGCCCGGCGAAGGCCGCCGAGGCGATGGTGCTCAGGGTGCTCACGGCCTGGCGGCGCCGGTGCCCTCGGCGCAACGCCGCGATCCTGGGCGCCCCCGCCGGCTCGCCGTGGGCCTCGAGCACCCCGGCGATGGCCTCCCCGTGCCACATCTCCTCGAAGACCCAGCACGAGAGGAACGAGGTGATCGCCGGGTCCTGGTGGGCCGGGGTGAGCAGCAGGTCGCGCAGGTAGCAGACGGTGTGGTGCTCGACGTCGTGCATGTAGCGCAGCGAGCGGAGTGCGTCCGGCGGCAGCGGGTGGTCCCTGAAGTCGTCGAAGTCGATGCCTTCGAGGTCCAGCCGGCCGGCCCGGGACTTGTAGGAGTCAATGGTGGTTCTCATAGCGCCTACTATCCGGAGCGCGGGCCCTGCCCGGATGGGCGAAAATTTCAGACATCCGGGCACCAGGGCGGGCACGAACAGGTCGTAGATGAGCCACCTCGACGAAGTCAGTGATGCCCAGTTGGTGACCTCCGTCGCCCGGTACAGCGAGGTGGCGCTGGCCGAGCTCTACCGCCGCCACGGCGGCGCCGTGTACGGCCTCGCCAAGCGGGTCCTGCAGAACGCCGCCGAGGCGGAGGACGTCACCCAGGAGGTCTTCCTGCGGCTGTGGAACCAGCCCGACCGCTTCGACCCCGACCGGGGCTCCCTGCGCTCCTTCCTCCTGGCCCAGGCGCACGGCCGGGCCGTCGACGCGGTTCGCTCCTCGAGCTCGCGGCGGGCCCGCGAGTCCCGGGACGCCATGCGCACGGCCGAGGCGCCCTACGACATGCAGCACGAGGTCTGGGACCTGGCCGTGGCCGACCAGGTCGCGCACGCCATGGGGGAGCTGCCCGACGAGGAGCGGCGGGCCATTGAGCTGGCCTACTTCGACGGGCGCACGTATCGCGAGGTGGCCCGGCTGCTCGACCAGCCGGAGGGCACGGTCAAGAGCCGGATCCGCAACGGCATGCGCCGCATGCGGGCCGTGCTCGCCGACGCCGGCATCCGGGGGGTGGACGCGTGATGTCGCACGACGAGGCCGGCGAGCTCCTGGGCGCCTACGCCCTCGACGCCGTCGACGGCGAGGAGCTCACCGAGGTGGAGGCGCACCTGGCCACGTGCCCGCGCTGCCGGGCCGAGCTCGACACCCTGCGCGAGGTGGCGGCCGCCATGGGCAACTCGGTGGAACCGCTGCCCGAGGGGCTGTGGTCCAGCATCGCCAGCCGGCTTCCCGAGCGTGACGACGACGCCGAGGCGCCGCCCATGCCGCGTCTGGCCTCCGAGAGGCGGTCACCGTTCCGTCCCCCGGCTGGCCGCACCCGGCGCCGCCGCAACGTGGTCGCCGTGCTCGGTGCGGCCGCCGTGGCCGCCGCCGCCGTGGCCGTCGTGCTGGGCATCGGGCTGGTCCGCGCCGACGACAAGGTCTCCGGCCTGCAGGCCGCCGCCGGGCAGACGTCGGCCGTCCACGCCGCGCTCGGGGCCCCGGGGCACACGCTGGTGGATCTCGACACCCCGTCGCACGTGCAGCTGGCCCGGTTCGTGGTGTTGCCCGACGGGCGCGGCTATCTGGTCTCCTCGAGCGCCCCCACGTTGAGTGCCGACCAGACCTACCAGTTGTGGGGGATCGTCGGGAAGGAGCCGATCTCGCTCGGCCTCCTCGGCGACTCGCCCCGGCAGGCCGCCTTCACCATGGCCGGCGCGACCCGGCCGTCGCAGCTGAGCATCACCGCCGAGCCCTCCGGGGGATCCGTCTCGCCGACCGGCCCGATCCTCGCCACCGGGACTGTCTGACGCCTGAGCGCGCCTGTTAGGTTCGCTCCCCATGTCAGAGGATGAGGCACCCAAGAAGCGCCGTCCGATCGAGGTCGGCGCGGAGGCCGAGCCCATCAAGCTCGGCTCCATGTTGCTGACGCTCGTGGAACCCCACCGTGGGCACGAGGTCGCCTACAACCGGTGGTACGAGCGGGACCACTTCTATTCCGGTTGCATGGTCGGCCCGTACACCTTCGCCGGACGGCGCTTCGTGGCGACGGCCGACCTCAAGGCCTTGCGTGATCCGGACCCGTCGGTCATCACGGGAGAACCGGATCGCGGCTCGTACGTGGCCGTGTACTGGGTCCTCGACGGCTACTTCGACGTCTGGAACAAGTGGGCGCTCCGTCAGGTCAACGCCTTGCACGCCGCCGGTCGGATGTTCGCCGAGCGGGACCACGTGCACACGCTCCTCTACAACTTCCAGTGGGAGCATCGGCGCGACCCCGACGGCGTCCCCGTCGAGATCGCGCTGGACCATCCCTACCGTGGCTTCGTGGCCGTCTTCATCGACCGCGATCCGTCGGTGCCCAATGAGGAGCTGTGGTCGTGGCTGCGCTCCGAGCACCTCCCCGCGCTGATGCCC
>Ga0224557_1001343_pt1 | contig 24069 bp, 18 predicted proteins | sample 714S31014metaG_FD_180677 | JGI IMG/M metagenome (GOLD analysis project Ga0224557, IMG submission 180677) | Peat soil microbial communities from Stordalen Mire, Sweden - 717 S3 10-14 | ecosystem: Environmental > Terrestrial > Soil > Wetlands > Peat | place: Sweden: Norrbotten County, Stordalen... | reverse complement strand
TCCTGCCCTGGCTGCTGCTGGCCCTGTCCTCGAACAAAGGCAAAAGCAAAGACAACAACAAAAACAACCCCATCGATGTGCAGAGGTTGACGGGGTCACTCCATATCAGGGAAGGTCTGAACAAGTCCCTGGGATTCCCCTCGACACGGGCAACGACGGAGATTCTGACCCAAAGTCGGGTCAGAATGACGCTTCTAGGGAGGGCCAACAGACTTAATCAGAGATTTCCTAGGCGGCGGCGCCGTGGCATTTTTTGTATTTTTTGCCGGAGCCGCAGGGACAGGGATCGTTGCGGCCGACTTTTTCTCCGGTGACGCGCTGGGCGGGAGCGGCGCTCTCGCCGGAGCCGACCGCGCGGGCCTGTTCCAGCTCGCGACGCTTCTTGCGCTGGAACTCTTTTTCCAGCTCGTCGATGGTGGTGGAGGGGGCGCGGGTGTGAATGGGGACTGGGGCGTGCTCCTCGCCGGACTGGGGCAAGGGAAGCGAGGACTGCGCGGATGAGCCGGTGCGCTGGAGCTGCGCGGCCTGCATCTGAGCGACGGTCTCGATGGGCTTGCCGTCGGGGCCGATGATCTGCATGCGGAAGAGATGGCGCGCAGTGTCCTGCTGGAACTGGAGCATCATCTGCTCGAACATCTCGAAGGACTCTTTTTTGTATGCGACGAGGGGGTCCTGCTGGGCGTAGCTGCGCAGGCCGATGCCCTCCTTGAGGTGGTCCATGGCGAGGAGGTGGTCCTTCCAGAGGCCGTCGAGGACGGAGAGCATGACGATGCGTTCGTGGTAGCGCATGGCGGGAGCGCCGAGGATCTTCTCCTTAAGGTCGTAGCGCTCGCGGACCCTTTGGAAGATGGCTTCGCCGAGTTCGTGGCGGTTGAGCAGGGCGGTGTCGATGGCATCGGGGCCGCTGTCGAGCTTGATGCCGAAGACGTCGAAGAGTTGAGTAAAGATCACATTGAGGTTCCACTGGTCGGGGTGGGACTTCTCCGGCGCGTGCTCTTCGAGGATGTTGGAGAGGATGGTGGAGACGTAGTCCTCGGCGACGAGCTGCTTCTGATCGACGCCCTCCATCAACTGACGGCGCAGGCCGTAGACGGCCTCGCGCTGCTTGTTCATGACGTCGTCGTATTCGAGGACGTGTTTGCGCGACTCGAAGTTCTGGGTCTCGACGGCCTTCTGCGCGGCCTCGATGCGGTTGGAGATCATGCGGCTCTCGATGGGGACGCCCTCTTCCATGCCGAGGCGCTGGAGGAGCGTGCTGACCCACTCGCGGGCGAAGATGCGCATGAGGTCGTCTTCCAGCGAGAGGAAGAAGCGCGAGCTGCCGGGGTCTCCCTGACGGCCGGCGCGGCCGCGAAGCTGGTTGTCCACGCGGCGAGACTCGTGGCGCTCGGTGCCGAGGATGTGCAGGCCGCCGGTGGCGATGACGGATTCGTGTTCTGCCTGCGCGGTTTCGAGGTGCGATGCGATGGCCGCGTCCCATGCTTCTTTGGTGGTCTCGAACTCCTGGCTGGCGTAGTAGAAGCGCTTCATGCCGGGGCCAGCGGTGGGCGAGATGGCGCCCTCGGCGGCGGAGACGGCGCGGGCCTGCGATTTTTTGACCAGGTCCTGGCGGGCCATGAACTCGGAGTTGCCGCCGAGCAGGATGTCTGTGCCGCGGCCGGCCATGTTGGTGGCGATGGTGACCATGCCGAGACGGCCGGCCTGGGCGACGATTTCTGCTTCTTTCTCGTGGAACTTTGCGTTCAGCACGACGTGGCGCACGCCCTTGCGTTTGAGAATGTCGGAGAGCAGCTCGGATTTTTCGATGGAGGTGGTGCCGACCAGAACAGGCTGCTTGACCTCGTGCAGGCGGGCGATCTCGTCGGCGACGGCAAGGTATTTTTCCTTGGAGGTGCGGAAGACGACGTCGGGGTTCTCCAGGCGGCGCATCGGCATGTTGGTTGGAGCGACGACGATGTCGAGCTTGTATATCTTGTCGAACTCGGCGGCCTCGGTTTCGGCCGTGCCGGTCATACCGGAGAGCTTTTTGTACATGCGGAAGTAGTTCTGGAAGGTGATGGTGGCGAGCGTCTGGTCCTCCTTGCGGATGGAGACGCCCTCCTTGGCCTCGACCGCCTGGTGGAGGCCGTCGGACCAGCGGCGGCCGGGCATGAGGCGTCCGGTGAACTCGTCGACGATGATGACTTCGCCCTCTTTGACGACGTACTCGACGTCGCGCTTGTAGAGGTTGTGGGCCTTGATGGCGACCTCGACGTGGTGTTTGAGGTCCCAGTTCTCGGGGTCTGCGATGTTGCCGATGCCGAGGAGTTTTTCGATCTTCTCCCAACCCTCGTCGGTGACGGTGATGGCGCGTGCCTTCTCGTCGATGACGAAGTCTCCGGACCAGGTTTTTGTTTCGAGGGTCTCGATCAGCTCGCCGGCTTCGAGGCGGGGGATGATGAGGTTGACGCGCATGTACTTGTCGGTGGTCTCGTCGGTGGGGCCGGAGATGATGAGCGGGGTGCGGGCCTCGTCGATGAGGATGGAGTCGACCTCGTCAACGATGCAGAAGTAGTGGCCGCGCTGCACCATGTCCTTGAGTTCGAACTTCATGTTGTCGCGGAGGTAGTCGAAACCGAACTCGTTGTTGGTGCCGTAGGTGATGTCGGAGGCGTATGCCTCGCGGCGCTGATCGTCAGAGAGGTCGTGGACGATGACGCCGACGGAGAGGCCGAGGAAGCCGTAGATCTTTCCCATCCACTCGGCGTCGCGCTTGGCGAGGTAGTCGTTGACGGTGACGACGTGGACGCCGTGGCCGGCGAGCGCGTTGAGGTAGCAGGCAAGGGTGGCGACGAGGGTCTTGCCTTCGCCGGTCTTCATCTCGGCGATCTTGCCCTGGTGGAGGACCATGCCGCCGATGAGCTGAACATCGAAGTGGCGCATCTGCACGGCACGCAGGCCAGCCTCGCGGACGACGGCGAAGGCCTCGGGAAGGACCTCTTCGAGCGCGGCCTTCTCGGCGGCGCGGGTGCGCTCGGCGGCGTCTTCCTCGGCGGGATCGATGTTTTCGGCGGCGACGGACGCGGCGATGCGCTGGCGGAACTCATCGGTTTTGGCGCGCAACTGCTCGTCGGAGAGCGCCTGAATGGCGGGCTCCAGAGCATTGATTTGCGCGACGGCGGGAAGAAGGCGCTTGACCGCCCGTTCGTTACTGGTGCCAAAGACCTTTGCGAGGATGTTGTTGAGCAAACCGGGTGTCCTTCAGGATTTCGCGGGCATTGTATGGCCCAAGTTCAAGTTTACGCGATGTTTGCGGTCGAGGATAGACGGACGCGGTCCGGTTTTGGACGCAAACTATTTTATGTATTAAAACTGCACACTGGTTGCATCTTATTGCAGGCGGCCGACGTATTGAGGGGAAGAACCGGATGTGGCGTCTGCATTCAGACCGAGCGGAGCTTCAATCCCACAACCCTGGAGGAACCATGACGTCTATCACGAAAATGCTGGCAACCGTTCTCTTTGGTGTTGCTATCGCTGGGACACCTATTCTGGCGCAGACTGTGACGATCGACTATGACCACAGCGTCAACTTTCTGAAGTTCAAGACCTATACGTGGGACCGCGTCCATGCGACCGACCCCGGCGTTGAGGGCCGCATCACCATCGCGGTGGACCGTGACATGAGCGGCCGATACATGTCTCAGGCTTCAAAGAACGGCGACGTAACGATCGCCGTGGTGGAGGCGACCCAGGACAAGAAGGAGTACTCGGACTTTTACGCAGGGCTGAACAACCCGACCTGGCAGCGGGGATGGGGAAGCGGCGGATTTCTGGATACGGCGGCCACGCTACAGGACGTTCCCCTGGACACGCTGGTAATGGACATATACGACACCAAGACGCAGAAGCTGATCTGGCGCGGCATTGTGACCGAGCCCGTGGTGAAGAGCGCAGAGAAGAACGACCAGACGATGGACAAAGCCGTCAACCTGTTATTCGCGAAGTTCCCGCCGAAGTTCGTAAAGACGAAGTAAGTTGAAAGTAAGTCGAACTGAAATATCATGATCGAGGGGGCAGAATGCCGCGCTTCGAGCGAGATATGTGGGTTCTGCCCTTCGGTAAGCTCAGGGCCGGAATGACGGCGTTTCTTCCCTCTACAGCAATGGCGAAATGATCCAGGCCTGACCGTCTCCGCGTATGGGGACGGCCGGGCCGCTGTGCTTTTGCCGCCTTTATACTCAGGGACGTTTCGCGGACGAGTTGCAGGGCATAAGCTCAGTGCAGTGACGGTTTGAACGGCCGGTGGAGATGAAGGTGGAGATGAGGATGAAGACAACGGATGCGGCGGTGGGTTTTGCCAAGGAGAATGGGGAGCGGTTTGTCGAGGAGCTGAAGGCGCTGTTGCGGATTCCATCGATCTCGACCGATCCGGAGCGGGCGGCAGACGTGCGCCGCGCGGCGGAGTTTGTGGCGGCGGAGCTGCGGCGGATCGGGATGGAGAACGTGCGGCTGATCGAGACCTCGACGCCGGAGACGGTGCTCGCGCCCAGCTCCGGGCCGGCGCAGGTGATTCCGGAACGCAAGGGACATCCGCTGGTATACGCGGATTATCTTCATGCTGCGCCCGCGGCGGACGGGAGGCCCGCGACGACGGTGCTTCTGTACGGACACTACGACGTGCAGCCGCCGGAGCCGCTGGACGAGTGGAAGTCGCCACCCTTCGAGCCGATGGAGCGCGATGGCGACCTCTTCGCACGCGGTGCGGCCGACGACAAGGGACAGGTGTGGATGCACGTCAAGGCGCTGGAATCGCTGTTTGCGGCTGGCGGCGGAAGGCTGCCGGTGAACGTGCGCGTGATCGTGGAGGGCGAGGAGGAGGTGGGCGGCGAGGGGATTGCCGCGTTCGTGCGCGAGCATCCGGACGAACTGCGCGCGGACGTGGCGCTTGTCTCCGACTCGGAGATGTTCGCGCCCGACCTGCCGACGCTGTGCGTTGGGCTGCGCGGGATGATCTACACCGAGATCGAGGCACGGGGCGCGCGGACGGACCTGCACTCGGGGATGTATGGCGGCGCGGCGCCGAACCCGTTGGTGGCGCTGGCGCAGATCATCGCGCAACTCAAAGACGCGGCGGGCCACATTCTTATTCCTCACTTTTACGATCGCGTGGCCGCGCCCAGCGATGCCGAACTGAAAGCGTGGAAGGCGCTGCCGTTCGATGAGGAGCATTACCGCGAGACGGAGGTGGGATCGACGGTGCTGACCGGCGAGGCTGGATTCTCGGTTCTGGAACGCACCTGGGCGCGGCCCACGCTGGACGTACACGGGATTGCGGGAGGGTTCACGGGCGCGGGGGCGAAGACTGTGATTCCGGCGCGCGCGGTGGCGAAGGTGTCGATTCGGCTGGTCCCGGAGATGACGCCGGCGGAGAGCTTTGCGCTCTTCAAGGCGTATGTGGAGGCGATCTGCCCCGCGGGCATCACGCTGGAGGTGCGGCTGATCCACTCGGGCGAGCCGATTGTGGTTTCGACCGACAATCCTTATGTGCGCGCGGCGACTTCGGCGATGCGCGCGGTCTTCGGCAAAGAGACGGTCTTCGTGCGCGGCGGCGGGTCGATTCCGATTGTGGGCGACTTTATCCGCGAACTGGGCACGCCGGCGCTGCTGATGGGCTTTGGCCTGCCCGACGACAATCTGCACGCGCCGAACGAGAAGTTCCATCTGGCGAACTTCCATCGCGGCATCGAATCGATTGTGCGCTTTCTGGCGAGTGTCGGCGCATAGAACCAAACAGGTTCCAGGGAAGGTCTACGAGCAAAAGGCCCGGGGCTAAAGCCCCTTGATTCGATTGGTCTTATTCAGGGGGCTGAAGCCCCCTGCTCCCTCCGAAAGACAAAGGCAGGAGTTTTTCCGCAGTCTGTAAAGCCGCGATGGAAATAGGCCGCTTGCGGCGGGACTAAAGTCGCGTCCCTTCAAAACGTGAACTTGTGCAGAGGTTTCCTAAAGCCGTTGCGGAAAGAGGGAAAGAGTCTGATGTGTCACGGGAAGTTTCCCTCAGCGGCTAAAGCCGCATTGAACCTGGATTATTACCGGCGCGACTGAAGTCGCGCCCCTTCAAAGCGGTGGGTTTCGTCAGGGTTAATGTAGAAGTTGCCACGCACTCAGTACGAGCAGCGGCGAGCAGGATTGCGCCCAATCGTGTGCGCGGATGGTGCATGATAAAGAGACTTATGGCAGAACCGAATTTGAAGGCGGAGGGACGCGAGGCGGCAGGCGGGGGCAATCCGCCTGGGGAAGGCGCGCCCACGGATGCGATGCCGGTCGAGCAGAAAGACGATGGACCTGTCGAGGAGACTGCCGAGGCGCAGGAGACAGTGCAGGAGTTCATGGCCGTGGCCGCGCAGCAGAATGTGGCGGCTGGCGAGGCGGTGCCGGAGCGGCGCCACCATCCCGGGCCATACATTGCGTTCGACCGCGTCTCGATTGCGTTTGACGAGCTGGTGGTGCTGGAGGACGTGAGCTTCTCCATTCTGCCGGGCGAGACGCTGTGCATTCTGGGACGGTCTGGGGTGGGCAAGTCGGTGGCGCTGAAGATCGTGATGGGATTCCTGAAGCCGGACAGCGGGCGCGTGCTGGTGGCGGGCGAGGACATCTCCCGCTTCAGCGAACGCGAGCTACAGGCGGTTCGGCGCAAGGTGACCATGGTCTTCCAGAACGGCGCGCTGTTCGATTCCCTCTCGGTTGGCGAGAACGTCGCCTTCCCGCTGCGCGAGCGGGGGGACCTGGCCGAGGACCAGATCCAACAGATTGTGAGGGGGATGCTGGAGATGGTTGGCGTGGCTGGGATGGAGGAGCTGCTGCCGAGCGATCTATCGACCGGGATGAAGCGCTCGGTGGCCATTGCGCGCGCTCTGGCCAGCCAGCCGGAGGCCATCCTCTATGACGAGCCAACGACGATGGTGGATCCGCTGATGGGGCATCTGCTGGGCGAGCTGATTGAACGGCTCAAGACGCAACTGCATCTGACCAGCATCGTGGTCACGCACGACATGCGCTTTGCGCGTAAGCTGGCCGACCGGATCGTATTTTTGCACCAGGGGAAGGCGCGCTTCTTCGGCACGGTGGAAGAGATGGACCGAAGCGATGACCCTGTACTTAAGGAATTTCTAACTCTGGATGAGCTTGTTCTGCCCGTCCAGGGATACAACCTTTGAGTCATGGTTTACCAGGGTTTGATACCAAGGTGGTTGAAATATCTCTTTATTTCCAGTATTATGAAGAGTATAAGGATGACGCGCGGGGCCTTAGCGTATTACTCCGATGTAGCAATATAGGACATTGATTTTTCTTCAATCCTGTCCTATCCAGAGAGTAGGGTGAACATTAGCGTTTTATAAGCTGAGTTGGGCCTATCGGCATGGGATGCTGTTGACGCGTGAAGTTACGCGTTGTTGGGGTGAGAGGCAGTTGGCTATGGCAACACCTGATTACTTGGACCAAACAATTCTTCCAGGACGAAGTTGGACAGTGACCGATGGAAGTCCGTCGGTGCGCTCAGGGGCGTTTCACCGCCCCTCGGTCAACAGCCTGATCTGGGGTGTACTCGATGCTACGACCGTGGCGATCGCCACCCTGGTGGCGCTGCGTATACGCGTGCGAGTGCCCGGCGGGATGCATGTCATCTCGCAACCTGCCTACCTGCTGCATCATACCGCGTGGCCGTTCCTGCTGGTTTTTATCGCGTGGTTTGGGGTGCTGCTGATTGTGATCGCGCGGTCGTACGGGCTCTACGAACCCATTCTGAACCGCAGCGGGCTGCACGAGCAGCGCCTGACGGTGCAGGCGGCGTTGACCTCCGGGCTTCTGCTGTGCGGCACGCTGTATCTGGCGCGCGCCGAGATGGTCTCCCGGATCGTGGTTGTGCTGACGGTGATCTTCACCATGGTGCTTCTCTGCAGCCGGCGCGCCATCTGGCGCCAGGTGGTGTACCGGCGGTATCGCGAGGGCCTGGTGACGCGCAATGTACTGATCGTCGGCGCGGGCCGCGTGGCGCACGCGCTGCGCAACCATCTGGAGAGCCTGCGCCACCTCGGGTTCCGCTTCAAGGGATTCGTCGCCCTCACCGAGCCCGAGGCTGAATCCGGCGATGCGGACGTGATCGGCGACATGCGCAACTGCCTCTCGCTGGCCCGCTCGCTGTTTGTCGATGAGATCTTCTTCTCGGTGCCCGCGGAGAGGAAGCTGGTGATCGGCCTGGTGGAAGAGGCACGCGGCTACGGCATCGACGTGCGCGTGGTGCCTGACCTCTATGACGGCCTGGCATGGGCCGCTCCGGTGGAGTACATCGGACAATTTCCCACCATCCCGCTGCACCGTCGCAACCTGCCCATGGGGGCCTTCCTGCTGAAGCGGGCGCTGGATGTGACGGGCGCTGCCATCGCCCTGCTGCTGGGCTGGCCCTTCTTGCTTCTGCTGATGGCGGCCATCAAGCTCGACTCCAAGGGCCCCATCTTCTACCGCGCGCAACGCATTGGACGCAAGGGCCGCACCTTCACCTGCTACAAGTTCCGCACCATGTGCGTCGATGCGGACAAACAGCAGGAAGAGCTGGTGCCCAAGAACGAACGCGACGGCATCCTGTTCAAGATCGCCAACGACCCCCGCATCACGCGCGTCGGGCGCTTCATGCGCAAGTACTCGCTGGACGAACTGCCGCAGTTCTACAACGTGCTGCGCAGCGAGATGAGCATGGTGGGCCCGCGACCGCCGGTGGGCTCCGAGGTGGAGCAGTACGACCTCGCGCACCTGCGGCGACTTGAGGTGCTGCCCGGAATGACCGGACTGTGGCAGGTTGAGGCGCGGCAGGACCCATCGTTCGACAGCTACATCTCGCTGGACACGGCCTATGTGGAGAACTGGAGCCTGTTTCTCGACATGAAGATCCTGGTGCGCACCATCGGCGTCGTACTGAGCGGCACCGGCACATAGGACGGTTGCAGGTTTTCGGTTGCTGGTTGTGGGTTGCTGGTTGGAAGCCGAAACCGTGTCCCGCCAAACATCTCCAGGCGGTAGACTGGGAATGTCTTTGGAAGGTCTGCACAAGTGTTCGAGATTCCCTCGGCGGCTAAAGCCGCATTGGAAATCGGTCGCTTGCGGCGGGACTAAAGTCCCGCCCTTTCAAAACGGGGGCTTATTCAGAGATTCCCTAACAACCAGCAACCAACAACCGTCTTATGAAGATCGCACTGGCCCAGATCGACCCGACCGTTGGGGACTTTGCCGGAAACACGCGGCTCATCCTCGACTTCGCCGCGCGCGCCGCGGAGGCTGGGGCTGATCTCGCGGTTTTTCCGGAACTGGCCGTCTGCGGATACCCGCCGGCCGACCTGCTGGAGAAGAGGTCGTTTCTGGATCGCGCGCGACAGGCGCTGGATGAGATTGCGGCCCACACCGCCGATGGCCCGGCGATTCTGTGCGGCGCGGTCCTCGCCACCGGCCCTGTCGATGGCAGGCCATACGAAGGGAAGCACGCACGCAATGTTGCCGCGCTGCTCTCAGGCGGGCGGGTCAGCTTCGTGCAACAGAAGATGTTGCTGCCGTTCTACGACATCTTCGACGAGCAGCGCTACTTTGAACCTGCCACGGAGCAGGCCCTGACCGTGCTGAACGGCCAGCCTGTGGCCATCACCATCTGCGAGGACGCGTGGAACGACAAGGGCTTCTGGTCGCGCCGCCTCTACCCCGTGGACCCGGTCGACGAACTGATGCGGCAGTGGCGCGCGCTGCCCGACCCGCTGGCCGTGCACCCGCGCCTGGTGCTGAACATCTCCGCCTCGCCGTTCTGGTGCGGCAAGCCGCTGCTGCGGCGCAAGATGCTCTCCGTGCTGGCCCGCCGGCATAACGCGATTGTGGCAATGGTCAACCAGGTTGGGGGAAACGACTCGCTGGTGTTCGACGGATCGTCGATTGTGCTGGCTCCCAATGGCGAGGTGGTGGCGCAGGCCTCGTCATTCCGCGAAGACCTGATCGTCTTCGATACGGAGGCATTGCAGGCGATCGCAACCAGCCTGCCCCAATCTGAATCCACATCCGATTGTGTTTCCAATTCCAACTGCGGCTCCGCCGAATCCGGCGAACCCGCAGACACCTGGAACGCTCTTGTGCTGGGGACGCGCGACTACGTGCGCAAGTGCGGCTTCAGGAAGGCGCTGGTGGGACTCTCGGGCGGCATCGACTCGGCGCTGGTGGCGGCCATCGCGGTGGAGGCGCTGGGCGCGGAGAATGTGCTGGGAGTGGGAATGCCCAGCGAGTTCTCTTCGACCGGCTCGGTTGACGACGCGCGCGCGCTGACCGTGAACCTCGGCATCCGCTATGAGCTGGTTGCCATCCACGACGTGTTTACCGCGTACCAGCGCACGCTGGGGCCGCTGTTTGCGGGAACGCCGTTCGGGTTGGCGGAAGAGAACCTACAGTCGCGCATCCGCGGCGGGCTGCTGATGGCGCTGTCGAACAAGTTTGGCGCGCTGGTGCTGACCACCGGAAACAAGAGCGAGATGTCCACCGGCTACTGCACGCTGTATGGAGACATGGTGGGCGCGCTGGCGGTGATCGGCGACGTCTTGAAGACGCGCGTTTACGCGCTGAGCCGCTACGCCAACCGCGAGCGCGAGGTGATTCCGCGGGCGACGATCGAGAAGCCGCCATCGGCCGAACTTCGTCCCGGCCAGCGCGACACCGACTCGCTGCCGCCGTACGAGGTACTCGATCCAATCCTGGAGGCCTATGTGGAGCGTTACGCCTCCGCCGAGCAGATCGTCGATGAGAGGAAAGCGGCTGGTCACCCAGTCGATCTTGCACTGGTCCGGCGCGTTCTTCAGCTTGTGGAGCGGAGCGAGTACAAGCGCCAGCAGGCAGCGCCCGTCCTCAAAGTGACGCCAAAGTCCTTCGGCAACGGCCGCCGTTTTCCCATCGCCGTGAAGGTCGAACTGTAACCCCCAAAGGTGAAGCGGCGTCGAAGGAGAACCGGATGAGGCGTGCATTGCGCAGTGATGGGCTGTTCCCGGTAAAATGAACAGGAACCGCGCAACGAACATGCAACCAAAGAAGAAGGGAACCACATTGAAGAGCATAGGTACAGCTTTGCAGTCAGTTCCGGGTTGGGTCCCGGCCACGGCTTTCGCCATCACCCTCAGCCTGGGCACGGCCGTTGCATTGGCGCAGGCCGCGGCAGCCGGCCCAGCGCAACAGGCCCCAGCGGCCACGCCCTCCGCTCCCGCGGCACAGGCGCCGTATCTTGCCCCGCCCCCCATGCCCGTTGCGAAGACCGTGCCGGCCGATCCGCTGCCTCCGGCAGATCCGAGGGCCTTTACTGCCGCATCGCCCACGGTCGAGACGGTGAACGCCTTTCTCAGCCAGGTATGGGGCTATGATTCCGACCGGCTGTGGCGAGTGATGGCCATCCAGTCCACGACCGCGCCCAACGTCTCCAAGGTCATCGTTTTTATCATCGGCAAGTCTGCCGACGCCAAGCCGCAGGCCGTCGTCATGTACGTCACCCCGGACGGCAATCACATCATTCAGGGGTCTACCCTCGTACCCTTCGGCGCAACTCCGTACGCCGCCACACGCGATCTGCTCAAAGCAGAGGCCACTGGAGCCGCTCGCGGCGCAGCCGGCAAGGACCTGATGCTGGTGGAGTTCGCCGATCTGCAGTGCCCGTACTGCAAGGTTGCCCAGGCCACGATGGACCAGATCGTCAAGGACTTTCCCGCCGCCCGCGTCGTCTTCCAGCAATTCCCGCTGGTCGATATTCATCCCTCCGCCTTCAAGGCCGCGGCCTACGGTGTCTGCGCCCAGGAGCAGTCGGACGAGGCCTTCTTCAAGTACGCCGCGGGCGTCTTCGACACCCAGGAAGCGCTGGCGCCGGCTACGGAAGACACCCTGCTGCGGGCCGCGGCCCAGCGCGCCGGCCTCGACGGCACTGCCATCGTGGCATGCGCCAACACCCAGGCCACCAAGGACATCGTCAACGCCGACATCAAACTGGCCGTCGAAGCCGGCATCGATCAGACGCCCACGCTGGTGGTCAACGGGCGCGCGGTGCCCCTCGACATTCCCTACGACATGATCAAGCAGGTCATCGCCTTCCAGGCCAAGCTGGACGGGGTTGCCACCGGGGCCTCCGCCGACATTCTGGCACCCGCGCCAGCGCCGCCGCCTGCGCCGCCTACGCTGAACAGCCTTCCCAAATAGACGCGACACACCACGCGCGTATAGCGCGTTCACGATCCGCATCTCCGCCCGGGCCGCTCACGGAACATTGTGAGCGGCCAAGGGAGATGTGTGGATTTGCGTAGTGGAATGGAAGGGACCGCGGCATTGCGCGCGCGACTTATCCATTACTAAGTCATTTTTTATCTACATCGAATGGGTTATAGGACGACGCACAGCAACCCTATAGCCTATGACCTATATGCGATTCCTCAAGAGACGTATCCGTGGCTTCTTCGCACTTCAGGCCGTGGTGCTGCTAGCGTCAGTCGTCCACAGCCTGACCAAGCCGTTGCCGGCGACTTACGTCGTCTCTCCGCTGCGCCACTCTTTATCGCTGACAGCCTTCTTTCTTCTCTCCATGGTCTTTGGCGCGGCGTGGCAGACCACTCGCAAGCCGAGCCAGTACCGCAATTCGTGGGCCATCGTCGCAAGTCTTGTGTCTATCTGCGAGGGGGGCTTCATCCTCTGGTATGTACACTCCAACCTGACGTACGCGACGCCTGGACTGATCGTTCTGGCGATTGGGGGCGTGGGCCTATTCCTCTTCGGTCAAGGCAAATCACGGTCCGAAGCGCAGAGCGAGACATCGCCGAAGCCGGTTGCCGCGGCCACAAAACGAACTCCCATCGCCGGTGACCGAACCAGCCCGTGGATGAATCGGGTGTTCACCGCGCTGTCGATTGCCGCGCAGTTCGCTTGCATGTATCTGTGGTCGACGTGGGCACGTTCGCACGGTCTGCTGTACCGCGGCCGTATGCCCTGGTTCGTTCTGTTCACCATTGCCGTTCTCACCACCACGATTCTGCATGAGTGCGGTCATGCGCTGATTGCGTGGGGCTTCCAGATGAAGCTGCTCAGCTTCAACGCGGGGCCATTTCAGTGGCGCAAGCGTGAAGGCAAATGGAAGTTCAAGTTTGTCCTGTCCGGGTTCGACAACCTCGGCGGAGCGGTGCGCGTAGTCCCCACCAACCCGAAGCAGCCTCGCGCCCACGACCTGTGGATGATCGCCGCCGGCCCGCTCTCGAATATCTTCTTCGGATCACTGGCCCTCTTTTTCGTTCTGCGCTTCAACTGGCCGTTTTATGCACAAACGTGGAGGCTGGTTGCGTATACCGCGTCCTTCAGCTTCATAGCGGCAGTCACCAATATGCTTCCGTTCATGACGGAAGACGGCGGGTACTCCGATGGAGCGCAAATCCTCCAGATCCTCACCAAGAGCCCGCTGGATGACTACCGCCGCACCATGAACAGCCTTGCATCCACGCTGGTGACAGAACGACGCTACCGGGACCTGGACATCGAAGCGATCCAGCGCGCGGCGAACCGGTTCCCACAGGAGTTCAGGGGAGTGAATCTGCATCTCTGCGCTTCGAACTACTTTCTGGACACCGGTCGCCTTACCGATGCGCGTGTCGCTCTCGCCACGGCTGAAGCGATCTACAACAACTATTCGGTTGATCTTCCCGGTCCAGTGCATTCCCCCTTCGTCATTGGCCACGCATATTTGAACCGCAATGCTGTCGCCGCCCGCCTCTGGTGGGAGCGGATGGAGGCCAAGAAGCTCGAGCGCTTCAGCGTCGATACCTGGCTTGCGCAGAGCGCTCTGTTCTGGATCGAAGGCCGCCTGAAAGAGGCCGAGGAGGCATGGTTGAAGGCTGACGCAGAGGCACAGAAGCTGCCGCAGTTCGGCGCCTACGAGTTCGACCGCTATCGCTGCGCTCTTCTGCGCAAGGAACTCGATCATCCATCGACAGAGCCAGTCGTACCGGTTGCCCCGGTCTTTCGAAGTGCCCCAACTCCAGCCGTACCGGTTACCCCGTTCGCCCCGTTCGCGCCGGTCTTCCGCGTCGCGCCAACTCCAGCCGCCCAAGTTGCCCAGCTTGCCCCTGCCGCTCCGGAAGACAATGCGCGCTTCGATCCACTACAGTTCCTGCGAGCTGCTGCGATCGAAAATTTGCGCAACTGATCCGCTGTGGCGGAGATGAAGATAGCGCCTGGACAACCGGCTGGACGAGGGCGAGCGGCCGCAGGTGGTGGTGCGGCGCGGCGTATGGCAGGGATCGTGGCTGGCAGCCGGCGGCGCGTGGGCGCTGCTGGGCTGCACGGTGAGCCCAGGCTTCGAGTTCGAAGACTACGAGGCAGGCGAGCGCGCGGAGTTCTGCGCGCGGTGGCCGGTGTTCCGTCAATCGATCTACGAACTGACGCGCCCAGGCCTGCGACTCCACGTTAAGGAACCTCGGAACAGGGGTTCGACATTCCCTCGGCGGCTAAAGCCGCGTTGCAATCGCCGTACTTACGGCGGAAAGCCCCAAGGCTAAAGCCCTGGGCTACCAGTCCCGTCCCTTCAAAACGTTTGCTTGTTCCGAGTTCCTAAGCAGGTTGCCGCTGTTGGTGGGCAGTGGCGCATCTGCAATAGGCTTCGATTCCATCGGTGTATTTCTGAGACCCGGCTGCGCCGGGCATCATCCGGCGCGCGCCGGTCTGTCTGCGCCGCTTCGTTCCATCTCGGGACGAAATCTGCAAGGTAAAAACGTTGCCGGGACATCCGTCGAACTCATGCTTTTGCCATTCCATCCGATAGAAGAATCAAAGCTCGCATCGACTGAGAGTGGTTGGACGACACTCGCGGAACCGGGGCCTATATGCAGCACCTCAGGAGAAATATCAATATGAAGAACATCAAACATGTATTTGCCTCCTTCGTGAAGGACGAGTCGGGCCAGGACCTGATCGAATACGCGCTGGTTGCGGGTTTGATCGGTCTGGGCGCGATAGTCGCCATGACCGGACTCTCTGGCAAGATCAGCAACGCATTCAACTCGGTTGGCAACAGCCTAACCAACGCAATGTCATAACCAGCAAGGTGCCTGCAGCAAGACTCTGAGACGGAGATTGCGAGCGGTGATGCGGCACGGTTCGATGTGCCGAGTCACCGCTCACCGCCAATATTGGTTTACGCCAGTGTGGGGGGGGCCGTCTTTTTTTCTCTTTCTCTTTGCCGCGTCGCGACCTGGTTCGCATGACAGGCACGGGTGTTCCCCATGGATGTTCTTGACCGGCAACTGATGTTTCTCGGAGGCTCTTTGCTGTGCGCCGGCATCGGCTCAGTCACGGACGTCCGAGAGCGCAGGATCCCAAACTTCGTTACCGGGCCGGCGATCGTCGCGGGCCTGATGCTGCACGCGATCAGCGGCGGCTGGCGTGGACTGGGAGACGCGGCGCTTGCCGGAGTGATCGCCGGGGGCATCTTTCTGATCTTTTTTCTGGCCGGGGGCATGGGCGCGGGCGATGTCAAGCTGATGACCGCAGTGGGATGTTTTTCCGGGCTCTCCGCGCTGCCTCTGGTGGTGATCTCAACCGCCATAGCGGGCGCGGTGTTTGCGCTGGCCATCGGCATCTATAACCGGCGGCTCGGCGAGACGCTGCGCAACGTCGTCGATCTGCTTGAGCATCATGGCCGGCACGGCCTGAAGCCGCACCCAGACCTGACCCTGAGCAACGCGCGCACGCTTCGCCTGCCCTTTGCGCTGCCCATTGCGGCGGGATGCCTGTACACACTCTGCACCCTGGCATGGGAGGCGCATCCATGAACTCAAAGCGCATCCTGATTGCCCTTACACTCGCTCTGTTTGTTTCCGGCCTGTGTACATGGCTTGTCTACAAAAAGTCGACCGCGACGCCCACGGTGCAGAAGCATCCAGACGTCATGTACGTGGCGCCGTCGCGCGCGCTGCAGGCGGGCGAAGTGCTGAAGGCCGAGGACATCGAGTTTGTGGCATGGCCGGGAAGCGATCCCATCGGCGGCGCGTTTTCGCAGGCCGCCGGAGTCGTTGGCCGCGAGGTACTGTTTCCGCTGGGCAAAGGCCAGCCCATCCTGGACGGCGACCTGTCTGTCGCAGGGGCCGGCACCGGCCTAGCGAGCAAGATTCCGGACGGAATGCGCGCCGTCGCGCTGCGCTCCGACGAGGTGGTTGGGGTGGCCGGATTTCTGGTTCCCGGCTCGCACCTCGACGTTCTGGTGACCTACCACTCGGACATCTCGCCCGAGCCTGTCACCGCGACCGTACTACAGGACGCCGTCGTCCTGGCTGCCGGCCACCAACTCGAACCCGACCCCGAGGGCAAGACATCGGACGTTACGGTGGTGACGCTGTTGCTGACTCCGGAGCAGGCGGAGCGCGCCGTTCTGGCAAGCACTCAGGGCGCGATCCACTTTGTTCTGCGCAACGGAGCGGACACAAGCCGCAGCGCAGACATTCCGATGCTGCTGTCGCAACTCTCCGGCCTGGCGCCCGCCGCAGCGCACATCGTATCCCGTCCGGCCGCACCGGCAACTCCGGCAGCCCCGAAACGTCAGGAGATCGAAACCGTTCTTGGCGGCTCCGGCGACACACAGCCGGCAGGAACGCCGAATGGAGGAGCCAGACCATGAACCTCCGAATCACACAGCCGGGCAAGCGGGGAGCAGCCAAGCGAAAGCAAATCAGCATGGGGCGAAGCAACCTGGTGCGCTTCTGCGCGCTTTCGGTCCTGCTGCCGCTCTGCTGCGGAGCGTTGGAACACGCCGCCGCGCAGATCGGCGCTCATGCGGCCAAGCCCTTCGCGCAGACGCAGACTGCGGCCCTTTTGGCGCCTGCCATTCACTCCGCGGGCGCCAGCGACGTGCTTCATATGACCGTGGGCCGGTCTGTGATGCTCACCTCGGCCGCTCCTCTGCGCCGCATCTACGTCGGCAACCCGGCGGTGCTGCAGACCTACGCCTCGGGAAGCAGCGAGATTGTGCTGACCGCGAAGACGGCAGGGGTCAGCAGCATGGTGTTATGGGACGAGGCAGGCGGGCATCGCCTGTACACAGTCTCCGCGGACATCGATCCCGAGGCCCTGCGCGCCTCGTTCGATGCGGCATTTCCGGGATCGTCCGTCCACGTCGATACAGGCGAAGGCAAGGTCTTTCTTACCGGGTCGGTTGCCACCGACGCTGCCTCCGACGCCGCACTCAAGATGGCTTCGCTGTATACGAAGGACGTTGTCAACTCGCTGGTTGTGGTTCCCGTGCATGGCAAGCAGGTGCAACTGAAGCTGCGCATTGTGGAGGTGGACCGCACCCGCCTGGACCAGTTGGGCGTAAACATCTTCGCGGGAGGCCGCACCGCCATTGGGACCTCGACCCAGCAGTTCAGCTCCATCGCTACGGGCAGCGGTTCCTCGCTTTCTGTCAGCGATCCGCTCAACATCTTTCTATACAACGCCAAACTGAACGTCGGGCTCACGGTGAAGGACCTGGAACAGAAGCAGATTCTGCAAGTGCTGGCCGAGCCGACACTGACCACGCTGAGCGGTCTGCCCGCACGCTTCCTCTCCGGCGGCGAATTTCCCTTTCCCGTGGTGCAGGGCGGGACCGGCAACACGACGGCGATCTCCATCCAGTTCCGTCCGTACGGCGTGAAGGTAGACTTCACCCCGACGGTCAATCCCGACGGCTCCATCCGCATCAAACTCTCGCCCGAGGTGAGCACGCTGGACTATACCAACGCAGTCACCATCTCCGGCTTTACCATTCCGGCGCTGTCCACGCGGCAGACCGAGACCGAGGTGGAAATCCAGAATGGGCAGAGCTTCATCGTCTCCGGCCTGCTGGACCACCGCACCACGGAGATCATGAGCAAGATGCCGGGGATTTCGAGCATACCCATTCTGGGCGATCTCTTCCGCTCGAAGAACTTCAACCACTCCGTGGTGGAGCTGGTCATCATCGTGACCGCGACCGTGGTGGATCCTCTGACGTCGTCGCCGCAGGCGGAGCCGGAGCAGCCGAAGATGTCGGTGCCCAACCTCGACCCCAATGCCTTCGACGGACGGGCACACAACCTGCCCAAAGGCATCTCCGCCGCAGCGCAGCAATCGCAACCTCCAGCGCCACCGCAAACGCCAGCGCAATCGAAGCCCCAAGCGCAAGCGCAGCAGTCGCAACACCAACTCCAGCAACCTGCGCCCCAGGTGCGAACGGACCAGCCATGACGCGCACAACCAACTCCACGGAGCATTCCACCCAGGCCATCTTCAGCGTCTGCGCGGATGCGGAGGTGGTGCAAGTGGCGACCACCGCGGCGGCCAATATCTCCGGCGCCCACTTTGCGGGCGAGTTTCACGACTACATCACGGCCGAGCGACGGCCGCAGTTCTCACCGGCGTTGAAGAACGCCTCCTCCTGCGTCGCGCTGATCGATTTCGATCGCGACGCTGAACTGGCAATCGAGACCACCGAGCGCCTGCACCAGATATTTCTCAAGAAGATCGGCATCATTGGCGTCGGTGCCAGGCTGGATGCGGAGATTCTGCTGCGCGCCGTACGCAAGGGGTGCACCGAATTTCTGACCAAACCGGTCAGCCTGGTCGATCTGATCGCATCGCTCAACCGCTTCAACGAGGTACTGGCCGTCGATCCCAACGCTCAGAGCAGCCTGGGACGCGTGATCTCGTTTTTCGGGGCCAAAGGTGGCGTCGGGACCACCATGCTGGCGGTCCATCTGGCCATTTTTCTTGTTCGCCAGCACGGCAAGAAGGTACTGCTGATCGACCACAAGCAGCAGCTAGGCCACGTTGCGCTATACCTTGGGCTGAAGGACACGCAGTACCACTTTGACGAGTTGTTGCGCAACGCCGACCGGCTGGACTCCGAGCTGCTGAACGGCTTTATCGTCCACCACCGAAGCGGCCTCGATATCATTGCGTCGCCTGAATTGTCGGGAAGCCCGCACGAGGCCACGGGCGACGAGTTCGAACGGGTGATGGACTTTCTGCGCCGCGAATACGACTTCGTTCTGATTGACTCCTCGGCTTCATACCAGGCCACCCGGAACGCTCTCATCGAACAGTCCGACGAGGTCTTCATCGTCTCGACGCCGGACGTGGCCGCGTTGCGCGACCTGGCCCGCATGGTGGAACATCTGTCGCTCAGCGAGTCCTCCACAAACAAGCTGCGCCTGGTGGTCAACCGCTCCACGGCCTCCGACTCCATCACTCCCGAACAGATTGAAAAGACCGTACGGTTCCCCATCTCGGTTGCGGTGCCGAACAACTACTTCGAGCTGCTTCGCGCGATCAACGATGGGGAGCCCATACCGCCGCAGCGCCGCTCGGAGTTCAACCAGGCGCTTTCCCGCTGGGCCAACCAGATTGTCAACGGATTAGACGCCGCGGAACCCCCCTCGGCAAAGAAGAAGCTCTTCTCGTTTTTGCACTCCTAGCGGATTGAGGAACAGTTCCACGGATGTTTCGAGGTGCTTGCAATGGCTGAACTATCGATGTACATGACCCCGCCAGCGCTGGCCACGGTCCCCACCGAGGTCCGCGTCACCACGGTCCTGGGCGATAGCGCGCGCCACGCGCTGAAGACGGTCGTGCATCACGAACTGATCCGGCGCATGGACCTGGAAAAGCTCTCCGCCATCCAAGCCGACGAGACCGGCGGACGGCAGCGACTGCTCAGCATTATTCTCCAGCTCATCGGCGAACAGAGCGCCCCGCTGAGCACGCTGGACCGCGACCGCCTGGCGCAGGACATCCTGGACGAGGTCTTCGGCCTTGGCCCGCTGGAGCCTCTGCTGCACGACCCCACGGTCAGCGACATTCTGGTGAACACCTACAAGAACGTCTATGTTGAACGGCGCGGCGTGATCGAGAAGACCGACATTGCCTTCAAGGACGAGGCCCACCTGATGCACATCATCGACAAGATTGTGTCCGCGGTTGGCCGCCGCATCGATGAGTCATCGCCCATGGTGGACGCGCGCCTGCTGGACGGCTCGCGGGTGAACATTGTGATTCCTCCGCTGGCGGTGGACGGCCCGCTGCTGTCCATACGGCGCTTCGGCTCGACTCCGCTGACTGCGGACGACCTTCTGCGTTACCGCACGCTGACACCGCAGATGCTGGAAACGCTGCGCAGCGCGGTGCGCGCGCGGCTGAACATTGTCATCTCCGGGGGCACCGGCTCGGGCAAGACCACGCTGCTCAACGTACTTTCCGGGTATATCTCGGACGCCGAGCGGATCGTCACCATCGAGGACTCCGCCGAACTACAGATCAAGCAGGAGCACGTCGCGCGCCTGGAGTGCCGCCCGCCCAACCTGGAGGGCAAGGGCGCCATCCGCCAGCGCGAGCTGGTGATCAACGCGCTGCGCATGCGCCCCGACCGCATCATCCTGGGCGAGGTGCGCGGGGAAGAGGCGCTGGACATGCTGCAGGCCATGAACACCGGCCACGACGGCTCCATCACCACCATCCATGCCAACAATCCGCGCGATGCCATCGCGCGCATCGAGACCATGGCGATGATGGGCTCGATCACCCTGCCGGCGGCCGCCATCCGCGCGCAGATCGCCTCCGCCATCGACCTCATCGTCCAGGTGTCGCGCATGAGCGACGGGTCCCGCCGCGTCACCCACATCAGCGAGATCACGGGAACGAGCGGAGACGTCATCAGCCTGCAGGACATCTACCTGTTCGAGAAGCTGGGACTTGGGCCCAGCGGCAACGTCAAAGGGCGCTTCCACTCCACCGGCATTGTGCCCAAGTTCGGCGAACGGCTGAAGGCCGCCGGAATCCCGCTTGGCCTCAACCTGCTCGACCATTCGGTCGAAGTATAGAGCAGATCGAGCGAGGGAGAGCCCACGATGAGCCTGCTGACAATCACGTTTCTGCTTACGCTATTGATCAGCTTCACCATACTGATGCGCTCCATGCGCCCGGCGGCGTCGAGCAAGTCCGCCCAGGTGCGCCTGACGACCATCCGGCACTCCATCCAGGCGCAAAAGTCCGGCACCAGCGGAGCTGAACTGGAGGCAGCCGGGGAGGAAAATTTCTTCGCTCGCCTCGACATCCTCCTTGAGCGCTATCCAATCGGGAAGAAGCTCAAGGTGCTGCTGCTCCACGCCGACAGCAGCATGAGCATGGGCGGCATTGTTGTGGCCAGCGCGGGCGCCGCACTGGGCTGCGGTTTGCTCGGCACCCTTTTTACGCGCATGTTTCTGCTTGCCGCCGCCGCGACCGTCGCCGGAGCCCTGATTCCCTACGTTCTGCTGCGGATGAAACGCGACCGCCGTCTCAAGGCCTTCAACACCGCACTGCCCGACGCCATCGATCTGATGGCGCGCGCGCTGCGCGCCGGCCACTCGATGAACTCCTCCATTGAGATGATCGCCGAGCAATCGCCCGAACCGCTCGCCTCCGAGTTCGTACAGGTCTTCAAACAGCAGCGGCTGGGGCTGCACTTTCGCGAGGCCCTGATGCAGATGGGCTCGCGCATCCCATCGAAAGACCTGCAATTCCTGATTACCGCCATTCTGGTCCAGAAGGAGACGGGAGGCGACCTGACGGAGATCCTCGACCGCACCGCGCACGTCATACGCGACCGCATCCGCATCCAGGGCGAGGTGCGCACCCACACCGCGCAGGGGCGCATGACCGGCTGGATTCTCGGCCTGCTGCCGGTCATCATGCTGGTGCTGCTCAACATCGCCAGCCCCGGCTACTCGTCGGTTCTCTTCCACGATCCCACCGGGCAGAAGCTGCTCTATGCCGGCGGGGCCCTGATTTTTCTGGGCGGCCTCATCATTCGCAAGATCGTCGATGTCCAGGTCTGACTGATCGCTATGACTCCTCTCTTCTACCTCACCTTCGGCGCGACAATCTTTTCCGCACTCGCCCTTGCCGTCTTCTTCTTCTTCACCCGCAGCTCGCGCGCCGCGTTGCAGCGGGTCCGCGAGATCACCCACTACGGCAGACAATTTCGGCGAAGCGTTCCGTTGGGCAGCAACGCAGGCCGGCGATTCATGAAGGTGGTGAACTGGGTGCGTGCGCGGCTTGGCCTGGCCGCGGACGCCGAGCTGCCCGAGCGCCTGGCCAACGCCGGATACAAGGGCACGCTGCCCGCCGATCTCTACACCGCGTCGCGCATCCTCTGTCCGCTGCTGGCGCTGGTTGCCGGCTCGTTCATCCCGTACAGCCGCATGTTCTGGATGATTGCGCTTCCCGCCGCCGCCTACATAGCGCCGAACATCGTGCTGACGCGCCTGGTGAAGCGCCGCCGCGAAATGATCCGCAAAAGCATTCCCGACGCCATCGACCTGCTGGTGATCTGCGTGGATGCCGGGCTAGGCATCGACCAGGCGCTGTTGCGGGTTGGGCAGGAGCTGGGCAACAGCCATCCCCAGATCACCGAAGAGCTGCTGCAGATCAACCGCGAGCAGCGCGCCGGAAAACCACGCATCCAGGCCTGGGCCGACATGGCCGAGCGCAGCCAACTGCCGGACATCGATGCCTTCGCTGGAATGCTGGTGCAGACCGAGCGCTTCGGCACGCCCATCGCGCGCGCGCTGAGCGCCTTCGCCGATAACATCCGCCTCAAACGACGCCAACTGGCTGAAGAAAAGGCGGCAAAGACCACGGTCAAGATCATCTTCCCGCTGGTGCTGTTCATCTTCCCCAGCATGTTCCTGGTGCTGCTCGGCCCCGCCGTGCTCAGCATCATGCGCGGCATGGCCAACATGGGCCAGTGACAAGAGCGGTGCGACCGGCAAAGAGACAGTCTCCCGCATTGCGGATGGAATGTAATTTCGATGCAACCGGGGAGGGATGTGATGCGGGTCACGCTTTGAAGCGCTCAACGCCAGGATGGATTTGTCCGAGGCGGTGTCAAGGCGCTGAGAACAGCGGTATTGAGGGTTGGAAGTTCGTGCTTTACCGTGTTCCAGACGATTTTGTCGTCGATTCGTTGGTATTCATGCCTCAGAAAGTTTCCCATCCCGCGGATACCCTTCCAGTCCAGCCCTGGGCATAGGGTTTCAGCTTCCTCGCCGAGGCGAATGGCGGCTTCTGTGATGATCTGCAACTGGCGTTCGACGGCTGATTGTGTCTTGATATCCACGCGGTAAGCCTCGAAGTCCATGCCGTCCAGGAACTCGCCGATATGGTCGATGCTCTCGTGGATGTCGCGCAGATGGGATTGGGCGTCTCTAAAAGGCAAGGACGGCCTCGCGAAGGGCACGGGTTCGGACTGGCTCCCTCATCCAGTCGGCGGAGGAGAGATCGACTTTGCTGCCGAGGAGGTCGGCGAGGCGGCTCTCGAGTCCTCCTACGGTGACGAGGGTGATTCGCCTGGAGCGATCGAATTCGGCGAGCAGATCGACATCGGAGTGAGAGTTTGCTTCGCCACGCGCGACCGATCCGAAGAGACGCAGATGGACGAGCCCAGCGGACCTCAACTCCGGGGCGTTCGTGCGCAGAACCGCTAGGATGCTTTCTTTGTCCATGAGTGAACTTTGACATACTTGAGCGGGTTCGGCAATCCCCAGTCTATAAAGACGCAACCACCGGAACCGCAATACCGGGGGTGGGAGTTGTTACAATCTGAGTCTGGCAGAAAGAGTTTGGACTGAGAGAGATAAATGCTGCGATTTTCAACTGCGGGAGAGAGCCACGGAGAGGCGCTGGTGGCGATGGTGAGCGGGCTGCCGGCCGGCGTGCCGGTGGAGCAGGCGCTGCTGGACCGCGAGATGGCGCGGCGGCAGAAGGGCTATGGGCGCGGCGGAAGGATGCGGATCGAGCAAGACAGGGCGCACATCCTGAGCGGGGTAAGGCACGGGAAGACGATTGGGTCGCCGGTGGCGATGACGATTGCCAATGCGGACTGGAAGAACTGGGAGGAGATTCTGCCGGTCTTCGTTGGGGAGGGTGCGGGCGATGCGGCAAAGCATAAGGCCGTGGTGTCGCCGAGGCCGGGGCACGCGGACCTGGCGGGGAGCCTGAAGTACG
>Ga0224557_1001341_pt1 | contig 24075 bp, 24 predicted proteins | sample 714S31014metaG_FD_180677 | JGI IMG/M metagenome (GOLD analysis project Ga0224557, IMG submission 180677) | Peat soil microbial communities from Stordalen Mire, Sweden - 717 S3 10-14 | ecosystem: Environmental > Terrestrial > Soil > Wetlands > Peat | place: Sweden: Norrbotten County, Stordalen... | reverse complement strand
CAACCGATTCGTGCCGGGGAGCCGACCCAGCGGCTGGAGATTCAACTGCGTCACCGCGAGCGGCACGTGGCCGCTTAGCACCTGTGTTTCAGCCGCCATCGCAGCCGATGCGAAAAGAAGCAATACCGAGACGCGGGCAATGGTAAAAAGTCCTCTGAGAACCGGTTGTTTGGCCCACGCCGAGGACGCTCGCTTCTTCATAGAATACCTCACAAATTAATTCGCAAGGGATTTCCAGCCTTGCGTCACGGCACGAGCCAAGGGTCGAGAAGCGGCCCCGCAAACGGGGTAATACTTGGGATATACGCCTGCGCGTATGGGGACTACAAGACATTTCGGATGGACGTTCTTGTGGCGAGAGGAAAACCCCACAGGATCGGCGTTTGGGTAAAGGATTTTGGATTGGGCGGCTGGGTGGGGAAGCATTGCTATCGGAACATCGGGTCCGGCGGCTGGCTTTGGATCGCCTTCGGAGATCCGCTTAAATCTATCGCCTGCAATGTTGTGATGCTGCCGAGTGATCGGATGACTGTGTTGATGGCGGACACCTGACTTTCAAATGATGATCCGCCGCCTCTTGTCGATCCACCCGATATCCATGTCCCCATAGCGACAAGTCGGCCTTTTATGACAGTCATGTACGGTGCGCCGCTATCACCGCTGACCACGCCATTATGAGCCGTGCCCCAATACGCGTTGAACGGAGTCGACGTAGATGCCTGGTGGACGACTATGGAGGAATTATCTGCCAGGACGGCAACGCCAATGTACAGGTCTCGATATTGATCTGTCCACAACACTGGTATCCCCATGTTGTGAGGGAACGCGCCTATGGCAAACACCACCGCCGGAGTAATGGTTGACGGCACTTCTTTGGTGAGTCTTACTACCTCGATATCCGTACCCGCGACATAGTCGTGGCCCGACACAGTCCTGGCCACGGTTTGGTTGTTGGTGTCGACGAAATAAATGGTCTGCGGGGTAAAGCTGGAGCCGGCCCAGGGGTGATGCGCTTGCAGCAATATGTCGGGCGTGACGAGGATGCCGTTAAACCTTGCCCCGCCGTAAGGATTGCTTCCTGTGGGAGGCGGGCTGTCCCAATTGTCCCACACGGGTATCGCGGTCAAATCAATTCCGGTGCCGCCGATTGTGTTTCCGAGAAATATGGACGCACGATTTCTGGTATAGCTATGAGACGTATCATCGGTCGCGATGAAGATGTTGAACGTCGGGCCGGGAGTGTTGGTCACCTGTAGAAACGTAGACAGAATGCTTTGGATCGCCACTGGAATTTGATTCGTCCTGGGCTCCTGCGAGTATCCGACGGACTGCGTGGCTATGAGGAGAAGTGTTCCCAGTGATAATTTTTTCATACTGTTTGTTTGAGGATGATGGCGGGGGCGCGGTGGAAGCGTCAAGCGTTTACCGACGGCGGATTTGCGGACTCGGTTGCCGCGAAAACTACGTCGCGGCGGGTCGCTCGGCTTACCAGTGCCAATAGCCTTTGTCGCTTCGCCGGGGTCGGCTACGTCTCCCCCTATATCTCCCAACCATCCCCACAATCGCTCGCTCACACCAACGGAGCAGGGCATTCGAAACAAAGAAGGCGATAATGCCGGACAAAAATAGAAGGGCGAAATAAAGCAACACGGAGACATGGACAAACACGCAGAGAAGGGAAGAGATCACAATGAATAGAATACCGAAGGCGATCCGATCCACCCTGAGCTTGCGCGCCCCCCAGTTTGTCACCTGCATAGACGCGCATCTATATCAAAACTCTCCTGCAAGTCAACAATTACTTGTCCTGCAAGTCCAGAGCGACGACGGGAGTCAGGCATTGACTCCCTCCAGTTCCCACACATTTCGTAAACTCTATCGGGGCAAGATGTTAAGGGATGCCCGTCGGGAATGCGAAGTGCTCCTCTTACGCGGTAGGCACGTATGGAAACGATCGAGAATTCCAACTACACGGTTCTGGTTGTCGACGACGACAAGGAGCTCAACAACACCTTGCGAGACGCGTTGTCTGAGGTTGGATTCAACGTTCTTACCAACACCAGTGGTTTAAAAGGTTTGGAAACGCTTCGATCCGGGAGCCGGAACGTGGATGTGGTCTTGCTCGACTACAGCATGCCGACACTCGACGGTACGCAGACCCTGGAATACTTGAACAATCAATTTCCAAATATCAAAACGATCGGCATCACGGGGTTCGACACTGCGGAGCTTCCCGATGCCTACCGCAACAAGGTGGAAAAATTGCTAACCAAACCGATTAAGATTTCCGATCTGGTGGACGCTATTCACTCGGTGCTGGGCATATCGGTCGCCACCAAAGCGGCCGCACGCAAGACGTATTGGATGACGTTGAGCACGTGGTGCATGCTCTTCGTGGTTTGCGGCTACGGGTTCTTCAAAGTATTTGGACTACTGGTAAACGGTGCGCTGTTTTCGAAGTGAAGCCGCTGGCGGCGGAAGCGCTGTAGTTGCGACCGCGCCTGTGAACGGGAAGGATTCACCACGAAGTCGCGAAGCGCACGAAGTTGCGGACTCGGCTTCGGATCGCTAATCCGCGACGGTTCCGAAAGCGCTCATGATCTTTTGGCGCATGGCCTCGTGCTCGGACTTGGAAAGAAGCTCTTTCCTGCGCAAGTCGTCCAACTCTGCGAGTCGGTCGGCCAACGATCGAGTAGGCTGACGGTCGCGCCCTCCCCAACGCCATCGCAGGGGTTCTCCCTTGATCAGGCAGACCACAAACAGGGCGGTCCCCAGAACCGCTATCGACACCATCCAAAGAGCGAAATGCCGGGGCATCATCAGAAACGCAGTTCCATAGACCAACGCGACCCATACGGCGAGGACCACCCATCCCTGCCACGCGCATGGGAGGCCCCATCCCCATCCGTATCGTTTGGCGGTGAACCACACTGGTTTTTCGTTCGTGTCCATGATCCATTCTCCGGTTGCGAGAACTTTTCTCACACGAGCCACGAACGGTCTATTACAAAGGCCCACCCATTTTGGAACGCTGGTTTTGCTTCGGAGGTTTACTCGCCTAAAGCGGGGCCACGCTTCCGTATGACCGTCTGGGTGAGCGCGATATGCACTTATTCATCCCTGACCCCTGCTTCACTTAGCTTGCAGTCGCAGCAGCGCGTTTCGCGCGGGGGTGAAACCGGGGTTGATTCGCAACGTCTGCTGCCAATGCTCGATTGCCTCCGGCACCCGGCCGACCCGCGCCAGAGCGATCCCCAGATTGTAGTGGACTTCGGCAAGATCAGGCTTGATCCGCAATTCTTGCTCGTACTGAGCGATGGCTTCGGCGAACTTCCCCTCCTTCAAGAAGACATTTCCCAGGTTGCAGCGCGCCTGATCGTAGTCGGGATTGATGCGCAGGGCCTGCTCGAAGTGGGGGATGGCGTCGTCCAGCTTACCTGTTTGTGCGAGAGCGATGCCGAGGTTGTTGTGCGCCTCGGCGTAGTCGGGCTTGAGTCGCAACGCTTGGTCGTATTGTGCGATGGCTTCTGGAATCCTGCCCTCTCGCGACAACGCGGTCCCCAGATTGTAGCGCGCCTCGGCGTAATCGGGTTTGATCCGCAGGGCTTGTTCAAAATGACCGATGGCATCGCTGAGTTTGCCCTTCTGCAAGAAGTCATTTCCCAGATTGTCGTGCGCCATCCAACACTGGGGATTTTTCATCAGGGTATCGGTCCAGAGGGTTTCCATATCTTGATAAATGTGGGCCTGACGCCAAGTGGACACTCCCAAGATCAGCAGCACGATGGCGGCGGCGAGCGTTCCAAAACCGCGGCCCGATTGACCGGCTCGGGCGCAGATCGCCGTGCCTGCGCTCGCGGTAAGAGAGATCAACCCGAGGCAGGCCAGGTATTGAAAGTGGTCGGCGACAAAAGAGTAACGAAGATAGAAGATGTCGAAGAATCCGAGGACAGGCAAGAGCGCCACAATAAAGAAGCCGCCGCCAAACAAGACAGCCCGGCACCCGGCACGGTTTCGGCATCGCCAGACCATCACCGCGAGCGCCACCAGCACGGCGATGGGCAGCCACGACCACAAGGATGACGCGTTAACGTCCCAGCGCGGATACACGAAGGTCAGGCGCACGGGCCACAAAATTTTGGCAGCATAGAACCAAATGGCTTTCCCGGCGATCACCGTGCGTTCCGCAAGGCCCAACTGCCATTCGGTTGTGCCGGCTCGCAGAACATCTCCCTGCTGCTCGGTGATCGTCAGTGCCGACATCGCCAACGCCAACAGGAAGAACGGGGCGATTCGCGCCATGTCCGCTCGCCGCCAACGACCCCGTTGCCACCACGCGCAGAGCAGCAGCACGAAGGGCAACACGACGGTTGACGGCTTGCTGACCAGTGCCGCAAGGCCGCACAGCAAAGCCAGCCCGTACCAATGCCGCCGCGTCGCATCGGCTTCAAACCGAAGAAAACACAACACAGCCAAAAAGAAAAACAAACCCGATTGCGTGTTCTTTAGCTCGGTGATCCACGCCACCGATTCCACATTGACCGGGTGCAAGACCCAGACCGCAGCGGCCAGCCACGCTCCCGGCACTCGCAGGCCGCGCAAAATCAGAAAAATCAGAATCCCATTGGCTGCGTGAAACGCGATGTTGACCAGGTGGTACGGCATCGGATTCAGCCCCCAGAGGTGTCGCTCGGACCAGAAGGTCGTTAAGGTTAACGGATAATAGCGTGAGTAGGTCAATGACGACCAAATCATCCGCAGTCCGTGCTGGGCGGTCATCACTGGATTTGCAGTCAGGTGATCGTCGTCGTCCCAAATGAATCCGGCTCGCCACGCCGGTTTGTAGGCCAGGAACGTGAGAACCACCAAGAAGATGGCCAAGATCCAAGGCTTGTCCCCAATATGCAGCGTTCTGGGCCCAGCAACGATCGCAGTGTTGCTGATCAAGCCGCTTCCTTTGGGCTGCTGTTTCCTCTTGGGTAACGCCATCTATCGATGATTTCCTAGACTGAGTCTACGCCCCCGGTCATCTGCCTGACAAGAGCATCAAAGGGAAGGTCAAAAACAATTGACCGTCCATGGCTGTCGAATCAACAAGCGTTTACAACCGGCACAGGGAGTCCCACCTTCGTGGCACAATCCGCCCCGTCAGACCAGACGTGGTCGCTCAGCCGCATACGTTCCACAGACCAACCCCAGCCATACGGTAAGGGGGAACCGCGAATCGATGCGAATGAGGGAATTCACCACGAAGTCACGAAGGACACGAAGTTGTGGGCTCGGCGTTGGATTGCGGGTAGGGAGATTTCCTGAGCGAGAATCAGGCGGGGGGCGGGTTGCGTTGTGAGGAAGTGGTAGTAGATTGGAATTGCAACGGCTGAGCAACGGGTTCTGACAAAGTGCGCTCCTACCAAGGCCGCATGGGGATGAACATCAAACGCTGCGACTGCCGTTGCGCTTTTTTTTGGCGAGTGTTTCAGTTAGAGAAATGTGACCCCAATGGCTGTGCTACGCCCGTCAGATAACAAAAAGCGAACTGACCCCTTTTCTGACCCCTTTTCGGGGTTGTCTTCTGCTACTCGTTCGTTGGGTACTCGGCTGAAACGGGATGAGGGAGTATTGAATTGTATTTCAACATCGCAACGGGTAAAATGGCAGTCGTTAGCCGCAAACCGAAATAAGAGTGAGGCTGGCAGAATCCTGAATCATCCATGAAAATGTGCATTAAAAAATTGTTCCTCCTGCCCGCGCTGATTGTCAGTCTCGGCTTGATACTGACAGGTCGGGTTTCGGCTCAAAACTTCACGAACCTGCATAGTTTCAGTGGCGGCGATGGAACCTTCCCGATTGGCGGATTGGTTTTATCGGGCAACAAACTGTATGGGACGACGAAGGATGGCGGCACGTTCTACGGCACGGTGTTTTCGGTCAATACCAATGGGGGTTTTGCGAACCTGTATAATTTGAATCCCAACAACGACGGATCGGAACCGCTGGGCGCATTGATTTTATCGGGCGGCATGCTGTATGGAACGGCGTCTCGCGGCGGCAGTCAGGCCGAAGGAACGGTGTTCGGCGTCAGCACCAATGGCTTGAATTTTACGAACCTGTATACTTTCATCGGCGGGAACGACGGAAGTTCTCCGTCTGCTGGGTTGGTTTTATCGGGCAACATTCTGTATGGAACGACGCAATCTGGCGGCACCAATGGCGATGGCACGCTGTTCGCCATCACCACCAATGGCACGGGTTATACGAGCCTGCATAGTTTCACCGGGACAAGCGACGGATCTTTTCCGTTGGCCGGTTTGATTTTCTCAAACAACACGCTGTACGGAACGGCGAGTCAAGGCGGCAGTACGGGTCATGGCACGGTGTTCGCCTTCAACCTCAGCAGTTCGGTTTTTTCGAACCTTTATAGTTTTTCAGTACTCACCAATGTTGCCCCTTTTGGCAACCGCGACGGAGCTAATCCGGAGGGCGCCTTGTTATTGTCGAGCAACACCCTGTATGGAACGGCGTTTCGAGGCGGCACTGGGGCCAATGGCTCGGTGTTTGCCATTCATATCGACGGCACGGGCTTTACGAATCTTTATAGTTTTACGGTATCTGATCCATCCGCTGGCACCAATAGCGACGGAGCTGGTCCGGAGGACGCATTGATTTTATCGGGCAATACCCTGTATGGGACGGCGTTTCGAGGCGGTCCTGCGAACGTTGGTACGGTGTTCGCGATTCACACCGATGGCACGGGTTTTACGAACCTGTATAATTTCACCGGCGGCAGCGACGGAGCCAATCCTTATGCTGGTTTGCTTTTATCGAGCAACACCTTGTATGGGACAGCACAAAGTGGCGGCAACGGGGGCAATGGCACTGTGTTCAGTCTTTCGCTTGGGTCAGTCAACCTGCCGCAACTGATAATCATTCGTTCCGGAACCAATGTAGTTTTGACATGGCCGACGAATGCGACTGGGTTCACTCTGCAATCCACCACCAACCTTGTTTCGGCGATCTGGAGCAATGTGAGCGGACAGTTTGCGGTTACGAATCCGATCTCGGGCGCGCAGAGGTTTTATCGGTTGACCCAGTAATGTAGCGCTGCAGCAGGGAAGACGGGGATCAGCAGCGAGCTATACTGGCAAGCCAGGGCGCGGACGCAGTGGAAGCGTCAAGCATTTCCCGGGTAAGGGCCGAGCGGATGTTCTGTATGCTCATTTGACTGTAATGGAACAGAGTGTTAATACTAAGGACTGACCCCTTTACGGGTTTCAACCGCTGCGACTGCCGTTGCGCTTTTTTTTGGCGAGTGTTTCAGTTAGAGAAATATGACCCCAATAGCTGTGCTACACCCGTCAGATTACAAAAAGCGAACTGACCTCTTCACATGAACCGCCGCCACCATATTGTGCATCAAACGTTTTATGAGTAACAACACTAAAGACCTCACCAAACAAGCAGCCACCAGCCCGCGTCAGCGCACCGGTGGTTACGTTATCCTCTCGCGGATGGCCGACAAAGCGCGCGCCGACATCGCCGGCAAGATAGGCGAGTACCACACTGATTGCCCGCTGGACCACGTGCTCCTGGACTGGAAGGGCGTGGAATACGCAGGCGTGCGTAAGGCGCTTGAGGCTGGCGCCACCGACGCGGAGATTGTCACGTATCTGAACACCCACGGGACGCCCAAGACACCGGCGGAGATCCAAGCCTGGTCCGATGGCGTGGATAAAGCCACAATACACGGCGACCCGGAGAAAGGAAGCTGGTTCGACAGCGAATGCCGGAAACTAGGCCTCAACCCCGACAAGACTTCGACCTTCGAGTGGCTGGAGGCGGACGACCGTGCCAGCTTCCCCAAGTAATGGTGGTGCGCTGTCGGTCGAGCTAGCCAGGAGCGGCCCACCGAGACGCCTTCCGCTCTGCCGGTCGAAATCCATCCGGTTCAAGTTGCGGTCTAATAAGCTGGTATAGACTCTTAGTGATCAGCATCTCGTTGGAGGGAGTGCTGTTGCTGTCTTTCACCGCTCGGTTATGTTGTTATAACGACTTCTCAAGTGTTTCCACTTCTTCTTCTGGCCGATGATACTTTGCGGAAAAATCATGTTCTCGAGTTCGGCAGGAAACAGGACGTAGAAATCCAGGATACGCAGACGCGCAAATGGGACATCTTGCCCCCCCGAGTTCCATAAGAGCAAGAGCAGTCGGAATGCACTGTGATAGGTATCGAATGCTGGATGATATAAGAGCATCAGTTATTGGCCCATCGGATATGGCAGTTTCCGGTTAGAAAATATAGCATTCCGGTTAGCTCATCGGTGTAGATATTTAAGACGTTTTCTCCGAGCATTTGTGAAACAGGATCAATAATGTGCTTTTGAACGAGAACCTGGATTTCGTCTTGATGTCGGCCCTCACAGAGCGCAGGCCACACGCAGTGATGAAACCGTGTGTACACTTCAGCCAAAAGCAGACACTGCATCTCTTGAGCGGAGCGGGAAAACTGGAATTCGGTCAGTTTCTTCACGAAAAGTTCTTTTGTCGCAAGGGCGAATCCTAAGAGGTTGTCGTAACCGGCCTTTCCGAGCTTGACCTTGACTCCTTCGACGTCAGCAATATCGTCTGTGCTTGTAGAATAATGCTGTAGCTTTGAAATTATGCCAGAGAACACCTCATCATTCGCGCGTTCCTTCTTGAACTTCTCGATGAGATGAGACATTTGGGTCTTCCTCACGCCTACATTCTTGAAGAGATCAATGTCTGCCCGCATCTCGTACAGTACGTCTCCACTGGTAATTAGATGTCCGTATGCACTCCTGATGGACTGGTTGTTGTCAAGGAAACGGCAGAGGTCGTCATAGCCCCAGACGCCATGTCCCTTGAACCCCAATTTCTTCCCTGCTTCCTGTAACACTGAATCAACGCGGTCTCGCGATCCTGCATCTGCAAGCGCGCTAAGCCGGACATTTGTGGTGGCTAGGTAATACTCGGGACGTTTCAAATTGCGTTTGGGATCAAGAAACTTCTCAATATCTTTGTTGATTTGGTGTATAAACCAGTCGCCGTCGTCCTTTGGATCTCCCGTCGGATGGAGTCTGAACTTCGATTGAATGACCAGATATCCTGCCCAGGGTGCAGTTGCGGACGGATAGTTCATCTTCCCACTGAAGGTAGCCTCTCTTCCGCCATCAGGTCCGTCCCCAAATGGCGTGACTCCGTTGGCGATCTCCCCCTTTGCTATCGCTTGGACAATATGCTCAAAGGATCGGTTGTCGAGGCCGTTTATGTTGTAATCGGGCATGGTAGGTCTTCGCGCTTCACGAGAAGGTCTTGGTCGGTAGCCCAGTCGATATCATCAGCAGTATCTACAAACACATTGAGCCCGTTGCTGAGATACGGTGCACCGTTGGCTTTGTGCATCCGCTTAAGGGTCAGGGTGGTCATTGCATGGCACCGCTGTTACTCAAATTAAGTGTACCAAGTCCACGTGGGCAAGCAAGCACGCTGGTGATGGCGGCTAATGGTGTATGGCTGAGGGACTGAAAAGCGCAATTCGGCGAATTGTTCTGGACATCAAGGTGCTGATTAACGCTCAACGTCAACTTTCAACGCACAGCCGGCCCTACCAACGACAGGCATGGCGGCCTACGGCGGTTTATTCGTGGTGATGTTTCCGTTGGCGGTGCTGGGGCGGCCGAGGTAGCTATCGAAACTGGGGAATAGGGCTTGGATATAGGCATTGCGCAATAAACTGCCGATGGTCGCGAAGATGTCCGCATCCGGATTGCCGATCTGTCCGCTGAGCGGAATCCGCGTGGCGATCTGGCCGGTGGGTTCATTTTTCAGGATTTCGGCGACACCGGCGACGATGTTTTCCCAGATAATTTTCAGCGGGTTCTCATGGGCTTTTTGCCAACGCGCGATTTCGAGGGTAGGGGAAGGCAAATACGACGGCACGCGGGACGCGCGCCCTACAATTCGGAGGCGAACCGCGGTTAGCAACCGCGGCTACAACGGAGGGGAATAGGACGAATAGGCCGAACAGGACGGATAGGTCGGGGAATGTAAATCGACGGTTCGGAAGGGAGACGCGGCGATATTTTGATGGGTGGCGCGGCGCGATACCTGGACGACAGGCATGGCGCCCTACAATTCGGGGGCGCAGAGCGCAGGCTGAAGCCTTTGGTTGCGCCGTCGGCACGAACTCGGCGCATCTCGTCCGACTCGGTTACAAGGAGGGCTGCTACGAACTTTCGGTGTATTAGCTCTGGACATCGTATTCCGATAGTGGTATGATGGGGGAAAGGAAGAAGTTAAGTAACCGAGTAGCCAGGAGTCAGAAGTAAAAATGAAGAAAAGGGCAGCTATTCGAGGTTTGAGGGGAATGGGGGCCATTGGGGAATCGCGGCAGCATGCCGCTCCTGCGAGGAGAGAGGCGGAGGGCAAAGTCGCGGCTACAAACGGGCATCGGACGCGCGGCAGCGCGTCCCTACCGGGGACCTCGCCGAGAAAGCAAAGACCCCCCCCCTATACGTTTCTGCGAAACGAACCCACCGATTTTGTCTCGGGAAACAGCATTTATCAATCAGCGATACAATGGGTTACACGATAAAATTGTGTTGGAAAACGGTGGGTTCGTTTTCGGAAACGAACCCACCGGGAGGGGGTTTTTGAGGGTAAACGGGGAAAGTTGGGTGCTTTTGGGATGGAAATTGGTGGACGAGATGGACCGGCGTGGACATTGTGGACGGACATGGACTTACACGGACGGTACACGGACGAACACGGACCTTGCACGGACGCGACGGAGCGCGTCCCTCCAACATTCAGGTGGTGATGATTTGAGATTAGAGATTGGAGATTTGAGAATGGGCAGACGATACGGGTGCGGCGTTTACAATGGGTTGGATTGTTAGTAATGATGGGGGCGTATGAAATCACATGAGCTTTTGCGGGAAGTTTTTCAGACGCATAATCCGAAACAGATCGCGGAGGGGATGGGGTTGTCGGTTTCGATGGTGTACAAGTGGGCGGAGGCGCCGGAGCAGGGGAGCGGGGCGGTGAATCCGTTGGACCGGATGGCGGGGTTGGTGGATGCGACGGGGGATGTGCGGATCGTGGAGTGGCTGTGTACGCGGGTGGATGGGTTTTTTATTAAGAACCCGAAGGCGAGTCGGATGAAGTCGTATGCGGTGGTGCCGGCGACGAATCGGGTGGTGCAGGAGTTCGCGGAGATGCTGTCGGTGATCGCGAATGCGGCGGTGGATAATGATATTTCGCGGTCGGAGGCGGACCGGATACGGTTGCGGTGGGAGGATTTGAAGTCGGTGACGGAGGGGTTTGTGCGGGCTTGTGAAGAGGGGAATTTTCAGACGATTCATAACCACGGGAAGACATGAAGGCGGCGGACTTGCATGTGGAGCGGATTGATTGGGCGGCGTGGAAGCCGACGGAGTATGCGAACTTGTGTTTTGTGATGCGGGATGGGCAGATTTTGTTGATACGGAAGAAGCGGGGGTTGGGAGCGGGGAAGATTAATGGGCCTGGGGGGAGGTTGGAGAAGGGGGAGACGGCGTTGGAGTCGGCGATTCGGGAGACGCAGGAGGAGGTGGGGGTGACGCCGACGGGTTTGGAGGAGATCGGGGAGCTATTTTTTCAATTTGTGGATGGGTATAAGCTGCATGTGGCGGTGTTTGCGGCTAGTGGTTGTGAGGGGGAGCTTTGTGAGACGGATGAGGCGACGCCGATGTGGACGGATATGGAAAGGATTCCATACGACGAGATGTGGGAGGACGATGCGTACTGGTTACCGTTGTTGCTCAAGCGGAAGAAGTTTCGCGGCCATTTTGTATTCGATGGGGAGAAATTACTCAATCATGTACTGGTGTGAGGAGGTAGCATTGAGGCTTGGTAACCACTATTGTGGTACGGTTACCAATGTATTATCACATTTGTAAAATGCACATTCTCAAATATTTACGCTGTAATTGTTCTAGAAAGGCCCGAAAATAGCTTGTTTTCATTTGAACAACTGCTATAAGCGTGGTGTCTGAAGCACTAAATCAAATGAAAACTCGTCAAAAGACTATGAAAAAGACTCGTCGGTCATCTCCATTGCGTCGTGTGGTGCGGGTAGCACGTCCCGTCAAGGAACCCACGTTGCTGGAGAAAATCGCGCAAGTGACTGATGAACTGCAGATTCTACGAAGCCGCTTGGCCAACGCGGGAGATGATTTTCCCACAGTTGGTACCCATCGCATCTCCGCTTTGGAGGCGGACTTAGAGCGTCTTTGGGATCTGCGACGGAAGGAACAGGCTGCACCGCTTCGGGAAACTGCTCTGACTGAAGAAGAAGAGAAAGTGTTGGCGTTTCCAAGTGGTAGCCGGTCACGGGGCTAGGATTCTGCAAACATTTTAGCTGAATTCAGCGAGCTGGGTGAGTAATCACCCGGCTCGTCACATTTTTATGCTGAAAAGGGAGCCGCTGTCGCACAAGGCGACCCTGAATTTCTTTGCCATAGCTAGCTGCGGCCCGTATTCTAATGCGCTCAACATGGCGACTCAAACCAAGAACATTGCGCGACTTCTCCAGATCATGGCGCGCCTCCGCGGTCCTGGCGGATGCCCGTGGGACCGCGAGCAAACGCACCACTCCATCCGTCACAACCTCATTGAAGAATGCTATGAAGCTCTCGACGCCCTGGATGCGGGCGATACGGAAGCCTTCAAGGATGAGCTTGGCGATCTCCTCCTGCAGGTTGTCTTCCATGCCCAGATGGCAAGTGAAACCGGCAAATTCAATTTCGATGCTGTAGCCAGATCCATCAACGACAAGCTCGTGCGCCGCCATCCGCACGTCTTCGGCACGACGACGGCCCGCAACAGCGCGGAAGTCCTCCAACAATGGGAGGCGATCAAGAAATCGGAAAAGAGCGCGTCGAGCATCGTCCATCTGGAAGACCTTCCGAAACATCTCCCCGCGCTCCTGAAAGCCGACAAAGTCCAACGCAAAGTCGCGCGCGTCGGTTTCGATTGGAAACACGTCCAGGACGTCGTCGCCAAAGTCGAAGAGGAAGTGCGCGAAGTAAAAGATGCGCTGGCATCGAAGAGCCGCAAGCAATTTGAAGAAGAGGTCGGCGATCTGTTGTTTGCGGTCGTCAACCTCGCGCGCTTTGAAAACCTGCAGGCCGAGGAATTGCTCAACCGCAGCACCGCCAAATTCGTGAAGCGATTCCAGGCGATCGAGAAGGCTGTTCACGCCAGCGGCCGGCGCCTGGAAGATTGCACTCTCGCAGAACTCGACGCGCTTTGGGAATCGGCGAAACGTAAATCGCGTCCAAACAAGTCCCGCCGTCGAACTCTCGCAGCACGCAAACGCACTCATGCCGCCGCAGTCCCCCGGTAGATACGCGGGACGCGCGCGGTCTTGGTGATGCCGCAGAGCACTTCCCAGGGAATCGTATCTTCCCAACTGGCCACTTCACTGGCCGTAATGCTGGCACCGTCCTGCTCCCCCACAAAAACAACTTCATCCCCACACTGCACCTCCGCAGTGTCCGTCACGTCCACCATGATCTGGTCCATCGTGACGCGCCCAACCACGGGACACCGTTTTCCGCCCACCAGCACTTCCGACTTGTTCGACAAATGCCGGCTGTATCCGTCCGCGTATCCCGCCGTCACCGTGGCAATCCGCATCGGCTTCTCCGCGGTGAACGTCTGCCCATAACTAATCGTCCGCCCCGCCGCCACGTCCTTCACATAAGCGATCCGCGCCTTGAACGACAGTAGGGGACGAAATTCGCCCGTGTGTCGTTGCTTCGCGCAAATCCCATAAAGCAGCAGCCCGGGCCGCACCATCGCCAACCGGGCCTCGGGAAACTCCAGCGTCGCCGCCGAGTTCGCCGCATGGAGCAGGGGAATCTCCACTCCCTGGCTCTTCAGTGTCTCGACGATCTTCAAAAAAAGCGCCAGCTCGCGCCGCGTCTCGTCAAGGTTCTCGTCCGCCGATGGGAAATGTGTGTACAGCGCCTCGATGCGCAGATGGTGCAACGCGGTGATCTGCAAAATCTGCTCCACCGCGTTCTCATGCCAGAACCCGACGCGTCCCATCCCCGTATCAATTTCCACATGGACACCCACCTTCTTGCCCAGACGCTGCGCTTCTTCATCAAATAACCGGGCTTCCTCAACCGCCGAAATCGTCGGCGTGATGTCCTGCTCGACCATCGTCTCGACTTCAAACGGCAACGCCGACCCAAAGAACAAGATCGGCCAACCGCTCCCGCCGACCTGTCGCAGCTGCAACGCCTCGGAAAGATTGGCCACCCCAAACGCATCGACGCCGCATTGCATGAGCGTGCTGCCGACCTGTCCGAGCCCGTGACCATAAGCGTCGGCCTTGACCACCGCCATCAGCTTCACCTCCGGCCCAATCCGCCGGCGGATCGCCGCGACGTTATGCCGCAGCGCATCGAGGTCAACCTCCACCCAACAGCGATAATAAGATTGCGGAACCATTCGCAATGACCTTAGCAAACCTCGCCCCCCACGGTCAGCATCCGAATAAATCGTTCTCCAAACCGTCCCAAAAGCGCCCAACTTTCCCCGTTTACCCTCAAAAAACACCCTCCCGGTGGGTTCGTTTTCCAAAACGAACCCACCTGCAAACGCCCTCTGCAAACGACATAAGTCCCTGCTCAAAAGTATGTTCCACAATATTTTTCATCCAAAATCGGTGGGTTCGTTTCGCAGAAACGTATAGGGGGGGTCTTCCCCGCCTGTAGCCGCGGGCGCTGACCGCGGTTTGCCGTTCAAATTGTTGGGCCCGATGCCTGTCGTTTAGGTATCGCACCGCGCCGCTCATTAACATATCGCGCATCTGTCTTCTGCCATTTTCCTTCTACCTCGTCTCCCTCCCCATGTCCAGTAAAAAATATTAATTAACGATACAGAAGCCTGTTCCCCTCCTCGGAGGGGCAGGGGTGGGTACTTTCGCGCGTCCTCCGTTCCCTCCGTTCTCTCCTGTTCACCCCCGGCCCTTCCCATCGAGGACGCCGTCCGCGTGGAACTCGAAGCCATCGCCTTCCGTGACGGCCTCAAAAAGAAGTGACCTGACGGATGTGAGGGTTGGTACTGATACAGTTTGCGCACAGCTCGGATAATCGGAAGGTCTCCTCCTGCGTTGTCATTCTGAGCGAAGCGAAGAATCTGGCTCGCATTCAGGCTAGACCCTTCACTTCGTTCAGGGTGACAGACGATTGCCCCGGTTGCTCAAACTGTACCACTACCGGAAGGCTGCCCCTCTGACATGACCGACTGGGACGAAAAATACCAACGCGGCGAATCGCCCTGGGACAAAGGCACGCCCTCGCCGCCGATGAAGCAGTATCTGGAACGTCATGCCGTGCGCGGGCGCGCGCTGGTGCCGGGCTGCGGCCGCGGACATGAGGTCGCGCTGGCGGTGGAACACGGGTTGGATGCGACGGGCCTGGACATCGCGCCGACTGCCGTGGCGGATGCGCAGGAAAAATATCCGCAACTGGCCGACCGCTTCGTGACGGGGAGTTTGTTCGACCCACCGCCGGATTTTTACAGCGCATTCGATGTGGTGCTGGAACACACCTGCATGAGCGCACTGCCTCCGTCGCTGCGCCCCAAGTACCGGCAAGGCATCGACCTGACCCTGCGGCGTGGCGGTTTGCTGATCGGCGTGTGGTACATCAATCCCAACCTCGATCCCGGCGAGGAAGGCCCTCCGTACCCCTTCAGCGTCCCCGACCTGACCGCTCTCTTCGCCGACGGCTACGAAATCGTGGATGATTACGTGCCCGACGTGGCCTTCCCCGGCCGCGAAGGCCGTGAGCGCGTGCGCGTTCTGCGGCGGTCGGTGTGATGAGCTGAGACACTATCTACTGCAACTCGACGGTCGGAGTGCAGCGGCCATACATGCTATAATCATCCTTTTATTACGGCCCTATTTCTGCTAAACGGCCTCTTATGGATCCACAATCGCCATCCACTTCCGTTATAGCCGAGACGTCAACGCCGTCAACAACGTTGATTGCCCAGCCCGCACAAACTCCCGCTCTATCCCAAATAATCCAGAAATACGTTCATGATGCCGCCGAGGCCTCCAAATTAGCCATATTGGCTCTCTTTTCTCTCTACGTAATTGGCTTTGTAATTTGGCATACCCATCTTGCACGATTCGGCGTATTTCCAGCGGGCCTCGTCCAACTGGAGTTCCTCTCAGCCGCGCTATGCTACCTCTTCCTAGTGGCCTGCCTCGCGTTACCCCCTGCTGTCATACTTCGCAGATTGCTTAACAAGAAACTGTTAGGGTTCCCTTTCAGAGTATTTTGTCTCTCCTGGTGCGGGATCCTCTTCGCTACTGAACGACTGTTTTTTCTTAGGTCCACCTATCGCGTTCGCTCTATGTGGAATCCATTCAATATATTCCTAATTGCTGGAATTCTTCATGTGCTCTACTTGTTTCTCTTTCGAAAAAAGAAAACGCCCGTAAGACTTTACACCATTCTCCACCAGGTCGATTGGATGTTCGCCTATTTCCTCCTCTTCATCCTCACGGGTTTACTCTGTAACCCAGCGGTTGACACGAGCTTCCTCCTAACGACAATCTTGTTTTACGTCCTATTTGACTTCTATGGCTTCGGTGGAATCAGCGCATCTGAATTGTGGCGGCATCCCAGTACAGATCTTAAACCTCTCGCGATCATTGTTGCATGTCTTCTATTTCTGACCCATATCTATATATTTGGCAGTAGGCAATTCGCAGCCATTCCCAAATCCGTCGGAGGAGGGCTCCCCGAAACAGCTCTAATTTCGCTTTCACCGAGTTCCCAACAACTCATAAAGATCTTCAACCTCCCTACTACGACTAATGGCCTGGTCGGCCCGGTTCAGGTTCTCGCCGAGACCGACCGCCAGATAGTCTTCACATCAGGGAATATCACCGTTCCATCCTCTCCATCCTACGCGCACCAATTGCGACTAGACCTGGTTGACGCGGTCGTTTATCTCCCCAATGTAAATACGGATACACCCTACATCGTCTTCTAGTCATTCCCACCGCTGGCAGCCCATATAACTATTTTGAACCCTGATAAAACAGTGCCTCGACTAAGGATCGTTGAATTTCCCGCGCGTAAACTTTGTTTGTAGTGGACGTTGCTAACGAGAATTCTCCAGCCGGAATAACCACGAGAGAATTGTCTGATTGACTGAGAAGGGCGAGCGGGCCTACCAAGCCATTCGTTGTAGGTAGACCGAGTAAAGTAACAACTGGCTTCCCCACGTCGCTTAGTTTAACGAGTACTGTCTCTGGCTGACCCCCGCCGACCACCCGTGGTATGGTTCCAAATGTTCTGATGCCAAATACGTGCGCGTATGCGACAAGAATTACAACAAACATAATTGCGGCAAACAGTTTACCGGTTTGCTTTTCATGAGACCAAAAGATTTGTATGTCAAAGGGAAGCTCTTGCGCTGATGCGAACAGGAAAGCTAACGCGAGCAATGGCACGACCGTCTCGTGACTGTTTCTAATGATGGTCAGTAGTTCGTAAAGCAATGCGTAAAGAGGGAAAGCTTCCATTACCCAAATTGCCGCCGATACGCCCTTCATTTTTGACTTCCTCCAAAGGAATATCACAATTGCAGAGTGAATAAAAAACAAGCATAGCGGAGCGATAAAGACCCATTGGGGCGCGTTGTCAAAATCCGGGAAATAGAGTGGTGCGGCCCACACGAGCACAATTACCCAGCCATATAATAGTGACGTCCGAAAAAACCTACTTTCGATTCGCTCGTGCTCCTGCTTCGTCCTAAAGGTATCTCTCAACATATACGTAGGAACCACGAACATGCCGCACAGGGAGAGGAAGCAAAGCGCGGCTGATATGAAGTCAATCTGGACAATAGACTGAGGCGATGCGCCAAACTTGCCGAGAAAAGCGTGCCAAACTACAAATCCAATCAGGTATAGGGCGAACGCCGAAAGCACAGTGAATTTCGTAGCTTCCGAAAGAATATTTAGGGGGCCAAATTTCGTTGGACTGTGCTGATTCCTTGCTTCGGATGGTTTCGCCGGTTGTGTTGTGCTAACTGGTACTACTTGCTGGGGCGGCGAAGATTGAATCGCGTCGCTTTGGGTCGTCGAATCCATACGGGTTCGAGATGCTACAACGGCCCGCACTCCGGAGCAAGCCGATCAAGCGGTCGGTAGTGCGCCAGTTGGGTCGCCTCATTTTTCTTGTGGCGAGCCCTTGTAATGCTACCATCCCCACATGGCCCCTACAGACTCCGAAAAGGAAAACCGTGGGCTGGCTTGGCTTGCCGCCACATTGGGGAAAATGAGGGGGTCAAGGCTTGACTCTTGACACTTCCACCGCGCGCAAAGGAACAAAAATAGCTATTGACAATATACTGTACGTCATATAGTATGCGTTACATAGTATATGACACACAGTGCTCAGATGAATGATGGCGTGTTCGAACAGCACCGCTTGGAACTGCGCTGCGGCTGCCTCACCATGGCGGCGCTCGGACAGCTTCGGACGGAGCAGTACGGCTACGCGTTGCGCCAAAAGCTGGCCGGCCTCGGCCTGGCCATCGACGAAGGAACTCTTTACCCGTTGCTTCGTCGGCTGGAAAGCCAGGGGCTGCTGGTGAGTGAATGGCGCGAAGAGGACAAACGCAAAAAGCGTTTCTACCGGCTCTCACCCGAGGGCAGGAAAATCCTGAAACAACTGCTGGCCGAGTGGGAGAGCATCAACAAGGCCCTAAACCAAATTCTTTAGAAAGACCCTTATGGAACTTATTGATCGTTATTTGCAGGCCATTCGATTCTGGCTGCCCAAGAAGCAACGCAACGACATTCTCGCAGAACTGTCGGAAGACCTCCGCTCACAAATCGAGGACAAGGAAACCGAGCTCGGACGGAAGATGAACGACGGCGAGTTGGAGGCTCTCCTCAAGCAAATCGGCGACCCGCTCCTCGTTGCGGAACGCTATCTGCCACAACAGCACGTGGTCGGACCCGTGTTATTTCCGATTTACTGCCTCGTGCTAAAGATGTTCGCCCTGGTCTTCATTCCCTGGCTTTTGCTCTGGCTCGGATACACCGTTTTCAGCCCGGCGTACCGTGCGCAAGATCCGTTTCATCAATTGGCTGCGTTATGGACGGCCGTCCTTTCCTGGTTCTTCTTCGTGACGGTGGGATTTGCCTTCGTGGAAAGATTTCTGCTGAAGTCCTGGATGCACAAGGATTGGGACCCGCGCAAGTTGCCACCGATCAAAGCGGGCCACGCCTCACAATTTACCACGCGGCCATAGACTTGACTCTCGACAGTTCCGCTTGTCAGGTGAGGGGACTACCTGCGCAATTGACTTACACCCCGCAGACTGAGTATAATCAAGGCCTCGGAAGTCCTTTTGAGAGCAAGGATGAAAGTAATGCATACGGTCAGAACCGCCTCGCTCGCACTGGGCTTCCTTCTGCTCGCTCAAGTCGGGACACCCCGCCCATCAGTGGTCATGACGCTGGTGGTGGATCGTAGCGGGTCCATGGCTCCTAACGCTCAGGTAGCCCCCTGTTTGGATGGAACTCAAGGCGGCAAATATTTACCGGCTGCGGTTACGGCGTTTATCGATATGTTCGACGAATCCCTCGACCGGGCAGCGCTCGTTTCTTTCTCCGTGTCGGCGTCGAATGATGTTCCCATGACCGCCCCGGGCGGTGCGTTCAAGACGCCCATCATCAATACACTCACCCGCTTCAATAATCTTTGGGCAGGTGGCACCTGTGCGATCGCCGGCCTAACCAACGCCCTGGTCATCCAGAACACTGTCGGCACCCCGGCGAATACAGTCAAGGTCGTGCTGTTTTTCACGGACGGTCTGGGCAATATGACTTTCGGCAATGTTAACGGAGTGCCACTTAACTTCGGGGGAAATGACCCGCCTAGCTGCTTTGGGCCGGATCTCGGTGCTAGCTTTTATCGCACGAACACTTCTGAACAGTCTCAATCTAGTGTCTGCACTGTCAACTGTGGTAGCGCTACGGCGTGTAGTGTCAACGGCACAAATCTCACCGCTTCCGTATTCACCAATGCGCACGGAGTCGCACAGTTTTTTTGCGCGTCGAAGATCACCGAGGACGCTACCAACCGCTGCGTTCTGATTGCCAACCAGTTGCGGGCTTCCAGCAACTATGTCTATGCGATCGGGTTGACTACCCCCGAAAACAGCGCTCCTCCAACCCTCACGACGCTCCAACAAATCGCAAATGATCCACAGAGCCCGACCTTCGATCCGACGCAACCGGTCGGCGCGGCATTCCTGACCACCGGAACAAACCTCACGTCAGTTATGCAACAGATTGCCACCGATATCCTTGGACCATCCCTTTCGATCACCAGCCCGCCTCCCGTTACCATCAATACCGACCTCGGGATATGCACCGCGTCCCACGTCAATCTAGGAACCCCGTCGGTAAGCAGCAGGTGCCCCGGGTCCGTACTCTTGTCCAGCAATGCTCCAGCGATTTTTCCGAAGGGCATAACTCTTGTGGTTTGGACGGCCACTGATTCTTGCAATGACCAAGCCACTTGCACGCAATCGGTTACCGTAGTCGACAGCCTACCGCCGCTCATCGATTGCCCGCATGAGCCTTTGGGTGTGGCATGTGCAGCTAACGTACCGCCGCCCGACCCGGCTTCGGTTATGGTCTTCGATAATTGCGGCTCGGTGACCGTGACCTTTGTTAGCGACGTCATCACGAATCAAACATGTCCGAATGGGTACACGCTATGGCGCACGTACAAGGCAACCGATGCCTCCGGCAACAGCGTTACTTGTATGCAAGAGATCCTGGTCAACTCCGCCTTCGCACCACCAACCATCACGGCCCCGAGTGATATAACGACTTCCACGGATACAGGTCAGTGCTACGCCAGCACGGTCTCGCTGGGATCGCCCGTTACCATCAGTTGGTGTGGAGGCCCTCTGACAATCACGAACGACGCGCCCGCCGTTTTTCCAAAAGGGAGCACGACGGTGACTTGGAGCGCTACCGATTCCTGCGGAATTAGCTCAACCGCGGCACAGAATGTCCTGGTAGCGGACAATCAACCGCCGCTCACGGCTTGCCCGTCTAACATCCTTGTTACCGCTACGGATTCCAACGGCGCGGTCGTTGCGTTCTCAGTCACGGCCTCCGATAACTGCGATTCCAATCTGGTGGCCAGTTGCTCGCCGGTTTCCGGCAGCCAATTTGCGATCGGCACGACCCCCGTGAATTGTGTCGTCATCGATTTCGCGGGTAATACCAACACCTGCTCTTTCAGCGTGACCGTTGTCGACTCGAGTATCTTCACTATCCTGTCGATCACGCCGCAAAACAGCGACATTTTACTCTCCTGGGTCATGCCCTTGGGCCTGACAGGCATCGTGCAGGGTTCTGCCGACAATTACGGTGATGACTTCACGAATGTGAGCGCTCCGTTTTACACGCCGGGTAATGGCGCAGTTACAAACACGTACGTGGATCCGGGCGGGCAGACCAATTTCCCGCAGCGGTTTTATCGGATCCGACTGACGCCTTAGTCTTCTGCCTTGAGCCTTCTTCGGCCAGCGGTGCAGGATGTCGTACGGTGTGACGTCCTTCGGGGACGGACCGGAGGAAGGGGTCAGCGCTTCGTGTTCTTCGTGCACTCAGGGTTTGCCGCCGGCGACAGGCGTCGCGCTTGGTATCGCACTCAGTGTCGATTGATTCCAGGCATCAGCCAGCGAGAACTCTACATACGGACGATCGGCCGCGCGCACATTGTCTTTACGGTTCGCCACCCAAATCTTGTCACCGTTCAAATCATAAATCACCGTCTGCAGGTTGGATTTCATCGCGATTTGCTTCGCCAGGTCCTGGATGGTGCTGACGTCGATCTTCCCTTGCATCTCGCGGACGAGCTTCTCCTGCTTTTCCTCGTAGTGCCCGCCATACACGATGTCGCGGAACTGCGGCATGGTCTGGCCATCGACCTTCAGCTCTGCGCTCTCGTTGGCATGATAGGCCAGGCATCGCTGCGCCGAAGTCACCATGCCCACCGCGCCGTCGTGTTTGTCGCCGAGGAAATACACGTACGAGTTCGTCCGCCGCGTTGCGCGAATAATCGCCGCGCCATCCTCGGCCGTATCCGCGTAGCGGAGCACATTCTTCAACATAAACGGCATCGGCGTCCCCGCGAGCGTTTCTCCCGGCGGATTGCCAAATCCCATCTCACTGAGCGCCACGCCTTTCGCATTTATCCCGGACACCGCGCCGACGAAACCGACCCACCCGATCGTGACGTATGGGTTCGCGTTCTCAGTTGTTGGGCGATAGACCGTAATTAGTGGGCGCCGTTGCAGGTTGAAATTCGCGCCGTAGTCGAGGATGCGCAGTTGATAACTGTGCCCATCCTGCGTCGCGCTGCCTTTCGCCACGAGCCCGCTGCAACTCGTTTCGCCAACATCCGGCAGCGCGTGCATCCGGTGGATCACATCCAGCGGGACGCCGCTCCCCGCCGCCAAACCCTCCATTTCTTCGAGGTCTTCCTTCGGCGAATAGCGCTCCATCATCTTCCAGGCGCGGTCGAGAAATTCGTTAACAATCTGGTCTTCATTGCGGACGGAGATCATCTTCGAGTCGCGCATGACCTTCGGCAACAGCTTGTCCGCACCCACCTGCACATCCTTGATCGTCTCCCGCACCTGCGCCGCGAGCAGCAACCCGTGTTCGTACCCCATCTCGTAGGGAGTCCCGCTGACGTACAACACGGTAATCCGATCGTCGTCATTCCCGATGTACTCAAGGTGTCCCTCATGCGTGACAGTTCGATCCAACACCGGGTCGGTGAGGATCTTTTCCACCTTGGGATTCTTCATCACCACGGTTCTTGCAACCGTCGAGCAACCTAGCGCCAGCAATGCACACGCGCCCGCCATTGCCCACGGGCGAATCTTTCGGAAAGTCATCATTCTCTCGGTTCCCACAACCATAATTTACGCCTCTTTTGGCAAATCGCCAGTGGCACTAATTTGCCGTTTGGAGGGACACGCTCCGTCGCGTCCGTTCGCTCAATGCGGCCACGACAGAGCGTGGCCCTCCATTTACCAATGGTAATGAACGCCGTCCATCACCGGGCTGTTCGTCCGCCAGATGTCTGACTGATTGTCTGGCGAGTTTGTTACCCATGAGATCGCCGTGGCGGGGGGCGCTGCGTTTGTGACCGCACCCGGTGCCGGCACAGCCTCGATGGCAGCCAGCTTGCTCTGCGAACCCGCAGGACCAGATTGCATCGTTTTTGATAACAAATCCTGCGCGGTCGGAGGCATCACCGGCTGCGGATGCGAGACCGGCAGCACCGGCCCGGTTGGAATAGCTGTCGCGGACGGGATATCAACTTGTCCAGGTTTCGGTATCGTCACTTCCGGAAGAGCCGGCTCCGGCACCACCGTCGCCGTCGCCGCCGTCGGCGCATTCGTCAGTGCCGACGCCTCTCCAATCGTAACCGGCGGCGCTGGAAAAGTCGGAGCATCCTGCCCGAAAGCAGCAAGCGCAAAGCTGGCGATGAACCAGGCACCCGCAAGTAGCCGTACCATACTCACTTTAGGTAAACTAATGGAGAATAGGGATTGTGTCTAGTTTTCGGGCTAATCTGGCTACGCAGCTTGACTTGCAAAAGCGTTTCGATAAGAATCGCGCCAGCGAACCCGATACAATTAATGAGCATTTGGAAAGTCGCTCTTTTATCCGCGCTGATCCTGACCGCCCTGTGGCTGCTGGCGCCATCCCGTTCCGCAAAGGCCCCCGAACCGGGCGTCACCGAAATCAGTTTCGTAAGCCGGGGCGGCGGCCCTGTCGCCGATGCGCTCGATGATGCCGTTCGCGTGTTCGAAGAGGAAAGCGACCAGGCCCACGCGAAAGACCCTTCCAAACCTCGTTACCGTCTTGTCAGCGGCCAAAGCGCTGCGCGCGGTCAGGTGGAAGACCCGACCCGGTTCCTCGTAAGCGTG
>Ga0224557_1001340_pt1 | contig 24075 bp, 20 predicted proteins | sample 714S31014metaG_FD_180677 | JGI IMG/M metagenome (GOLD analysis project Ga0224557, IMG submission 180677) | Peat soil microbial communities from Stordalen Mire, Sweden - 717 S3 10-14 | ecosystem: Environmental > Terrestrial > Soil > Wetlands > Peat | place: Sweden: Norrbotten County, Stordalen... | reverse complement strand
CTTCCCTTTTCCATCGCGCCGGCGATCGCGCCGGCCATCCTGGTGATCGGCAGCGGCAGCTACGGGGTGCTGTACATGGTCGCCGGACTCTGCGCCATCATCGGAGCGTTCGCCATCTTGCCCGTGAAGCGGGTCCGATGAGCTTTCGGGTCTGCTCCCCTGCTCCGGCCGGGCCTGGCGGCCTGCACATGCAGCGGCCGGGCGACCGCGTCCAGCACCGCCGTGAACTGCGCGTCGATAGTGCCCGGACAGGCGTCGAGGAACTCCAGCACGGCACCGTCCCGTCGGGTGCCCGGTAGTAGATGACCGCCCCACGCAGCTCGGCACCCAGCGCATCGGCCAGCGCCACGACGAGCGGGAGCTCCGGCCGCACCTGGCCAGCAGTGAACAGGCGCCGCACGAACGCATGGCGGCAAATTCCCGCATCCATCAGGCGCCGCCTAGGCTGCTACCCAACGTCGCCTGTCCTGCCGTGATCAAGATCATCATGATTTGCTGGCTTCTGACATGTGATCGTTGAGTCGCTGCGTCGCGGTCTGGAGCACCCGAAGGGCTATTGCCAGTTCCGCGGCATCCGAGCCGTCGAACGCGATCGCCCGGATCAGGGCGAGCGGATCGGGTAGTTCTTTCCAGAGCTTCGTCCCGGCGTCGGTGATCCGGAGTACCCGCTGGCGCTGGTCTTCGGAGCCGGGCATTTGATCTACAAGTCCCTTGCGCACCAGCGTCGCCACGATCCCGCTGAGCGTCGCCCTTTCGATCTGGAGCATGCGCCCCAGATCACGCTGCATTGTCGGCCCGTCGGTCGCCAGCTGGTACAGCACGTACCACTGCGTGGACCCAAGGTCGTATGGACGCAAGACCGATTCCATCGCGGCCCGGACTGCGTAGTAGTAATTCTTCGCCCACGCCCCTACCGAATCATGCGTGTCCTTCACTTCGTTAGCCACCTAGTACAGTTAGCTAGGTACCGAACGACTTGTCAAGGTGGCCGCTGAGGCTGCGCAGTTCGAAGCTGAGCGGTAAGTGCTCGTGAATCGGCTGGGAATAGATCACCACGGGATCGTTACGTTTTCCCATCTCGTGAACGTGCCTGCCGGGCCGTCCGGGCCGAGCAGGGCGACGCGCACCACCTCGCGGGAGCCGTCCTCGACAGACTCCGTGCCCGCGTATCCGTTGAGGTTCGTCTTGGTGAAGCCCGGGGAGACCAGGTTGACCTTGATGCCGGTCGACTCCAGCTCGATCATCATGGCGAGCGTCATCGCGTTGAGAGCCGCCTTGGACGCAGGGTAAATGGGGCCGAAGAGCGCATGGTAGGGATAGGCTGGGTCCGCGTTCGTCGTCAGCGAGCCAACTCCGCTCGACACGTTAACGATGCGGGCGTCCGGCGACTCGCGCAGCAGCGGGAGCATCGCCTGATAGACGGCCACGACGCCAAACACGTTGGTCTCCCAGACCGCGCGTATTTCATCGAGGGACGCGTTGCTCGGGTACTTGGTCTTTGCGTACTCCTCGAGGGACAAGCTGCCCTGTGCCGTCGTCTTCGAGATGCCCGCGTTGTTGACCAGCAGGTCGAGGCGGCCAATCTCCGTGCGGATGCGCTCAGCCGCAGCGGCGATCGAATCCCCGTCCGTCACGTCGAGCTGGAGCGCGACGGCACCCGGTCCGATTTCCTTTGCCGCGGCCTCGCCGCGCTCGAAATTGCGTGACCCGACCAGCACAGTCAGGCTGTTCGCCACGAGTTCCCTTGCGACCTGAAGACCGACTCCTTGATTGGCTCCGGTGACCAGGGCAACGCGATTGCCGTGCATAGTAATCTCCTTCCGTCATTGACCTGACTGCGATGCCTTGCCAGCCGCACCAGCGATGCTGGAAGATCCCCGCCGGGACGGCTGGGGTATCAGGCGTCAGATCTGGGAGCAAGACAGGCCCGGTCACGGCCGGCTTGCGGAGTAGTAATTCCCCGGCCACGGCCCGCGGGCTCACGTCCCGGCTCGTTAGGCACCTGACAAATTATGTTAGGTACCGAACAATGTGTCAAGTTTGCTCGGCTGGAAGGTCACGGCGATGCTCCTCGAGGCGGCGGCGAGCAGGCCGGTGAGGGCGGGAAGGCCTGACCGAGGTCACCGTAATCGGGGTCCTCGGACGGGATCTTCAGGTTCTGCCGGTCCGCGAGCCGGTCCAGATCGCGTGCAGGACCGCGAGGTGGTCGGCGTCGGCGAGCCCCTGGCGGCGGGTCAGCTCGGGAGCGGGCCGTGGGCCGGGCAAGGCATGCTGGCGGTCCTCGTTCCCGGTGAACACCGCCTTGTAGGGAGTCCGCAAGCCGACGGCTCAGCGGTAGGACGGACGGATCCGGGACGAGCAGCGGGCAAGGACCAGGGTGTGACCTGGGCGGGCCGTGATGACTCGGCCGGGGCCTTTGGCGCTGGTCACGACCGCTGGCGGCCTGTGTGGCAGTGTGGCGCTGGCTACCAGATACGGACCCGGGTTGCAGGTTCGAGCCACAGCTCGTCGGTGGCGCCGACATCAAACGCGGCGTAGAACTCGTCGAGGTTCCGCACGATCTGGTTGCAGCGGAACTCGCCGGGGGAATGCTTGTCGATGGCGAGCAGCCGGATGACTTCCTCGTCCCGGGTCTTTTGCTGCCAGGCACGAGCCCACGACATGAAGAAGCGCTGGCCGCCCGTCAGACCGTCGATTACCGGTGCCTCCTCGCCGTGCAACGACACCTGATAGGCCTTCCATGCGATGCCCAGGCCTCCGAGGTCCCCGATGTTCTCCCCGATCGTCAGCGCTCCGTTCACATGCTGGTCAGGAGTCTGCTTCGGTGCCAGGCCGTTGTACTGCTCGGTCAGCGACCGGGTCCGGGTTTCGAAGGCCTGCCGGTCCGTTGCGCTCCACCAGTCGGTGAGCCTGCCGTCACCGTCGTACTTGGAACCTTGGTCGTCGAAGCCGTGGCCGATCTCGTGGCCGATGAACGCGCCGATCGCTCCGTAGTTGGCCGCATCGTCGCGGCCGGGATTGAAGAACGGATCCTGCAAGATCGCAGCCGGGAACACGATCTCGTTCATGCCCGCGTTGTAGTAGGCGTTGACTGTCTGGGGGGTCATGAGCCACTCGTCGCGGTCGACCGGTTTGCCGATCTTGTCCAGCTGCCGGCGGAACTCAAAAGCATGAGCCGCCCGCACGTTGGCCATGAGATCCGCCGGGTCGATCCTCAGGCTGCAGTAGTCTCGCCATCTAACCGGGTAGCCGATCTTCGGCGTGAACTTCCCGAGCTTGTCCAAGGCCCGCCGGCGGGTGCCTGTCCCCATCCATTCAAGCGTCTCGATGCTCTGGCGGTAGGCCTCGAGGAGGTTGGCCACCAGGACATCCATCCGCTCCCGGGCCCCAGGTGGAAAGTGCCGGCCGACATAGGCTCGGCCGACAGCTTCCCCCATCGCCCACTCGACCAGCGAGACACCCCGCTTCCAGCGCTCACGCAGCTGGGGGGTGCCGCTCAAGGCGCGGCCGTAAAAGCCGAAATCTTCCTGGCCGAACGCCTCGGACAGATACCCGGCAGCGCTGTGGATCACCTGCCAGCACAGCCAGTCCCGCCACGCCGGAACGTGCTCGTCGGTGAGCAACGAGGCCAGCCCGGCGCTGAAGCTCGGCTGGCGGAGCACGATCTCGTCGAAGGCGCCAGCGGGCGGGCCCAGGGCCGCCAGCCACCCGCGCAGGTCCGGCCCCTCAGAAAACACGCCGGTCCAGGTGAACAGGTTGTAAGTCTTCTCGCGGTCGCGGCTCGCGACGCTGTCCCAGTGGTGCCCGGCCACCGCCGTCTCCAGCGCGAACACTCGTCTGGCTGCCCGGTGAGCGTCCGGCAGCCCGGCCAGCTCGAACATTCGCTGCACATGACCAGCGAACGCGTCGCGGACGCCAGCGAACCGCTCCTCGCGGTAGTAGCTCTCGTCCGGCAGCGAGATAGCAGCCTGCTCGAAAAACACCAGGTAACGCTCCGGGTCGCCAGGGTCGGTGTCCACAAAGAGCCGGTGCAGACCCCCGATTCCCAGTCGCTCCAGCCGCCCGAGCGTCTCCAGCAGCTCCGGAATGGAGCTGACAGCCCGAGCCGCCGCGAGCGTCTGGCTGATGGGTTGCGAGCCGAGCCGCTCTGCTCGGCCCGCGTCCATGAAACTGGCATACAGGTCGCCGAACTTTCGCTCCTCGCTGCCTTCTGGTGCCGACGCGGCCTCTTCCACGATCTCGCGCACCGCGTTCTCAGCCTCTCCAGCCAGAATCCGGAACGCGCTGTCGCGCGCCCTGTCGGCGGGGATCTCGGTCCGCGCAAGCCACCGGCCGTTGACGTGCCGGAACAGGTCGTCTTGCGGCCGGATGCCAGGATCGAGCTCGTCGATGGGGATACCGGATGGGAGCGTCATGCGCTCCAGCGTAGGACCAGCGGCGGCCAGGACGCCGAACCAGATCGGTCCCGCCCCCACTTTCGGTGCACATAACAGCAGTTATCTGGGTTCTGCGGCCCGTCATCCTTCAGGAGCCGGGCACGCCGGTAACCGGCTGACCCTCACCGCCGAAGCTGGGGTGATGGTCGCGCGCCGCGACCCCGGCGGCATGGTACGTCCCGACCGTGGCGGACGCGGTCACGGCCGGGCCGCGCGTCAGCCTGCGGAACCCATACCCCGCGGCCGAGTATCAGCAGTCCGCCGTGGCGGTGGTTGCGCGGCCGAGTCTGGCGCGGATCTGGTCGGCTTCGGGGGCGCCGAGATCCTCATAGCACGCGAGGGCCTCCTGCCAGTGGTGGCGCGCCCGGGCCGGGGCGCCGCTCGCCTGGTGAACACTGCCCAGGCCATCATGGGCGCGGCCCTGGTCGTACCTTTCGCTGGCCGCCGTGGCCATCTCCAGCGCGGTGGTGTACTGGGTACGTGCATCGGCGCAGCGGCCGGTGGCCAGGAGTATTTCACCGAAACTATTGCGTACGGCGGCCTGGCTGGACAGGTCACCTGTCTCCCGGCACAGGTCCAGAGCCTGCCGCAGGCGGCCCTCGGCTTGCTCGTGGCGGCTCTGCCGCAGATCCACAAGGCCCAGGAGGGCCAGTGCATCGGCCTCGCTGATCTGGTCACCGAGCTCACGAAAAATGGTGACGGCCTGTTCAAGGTGTTTTCCGGCTTCCTCGTAGCGACCCTGGCGCAGTCTGACGTCACCAAGGTTGCCCAGCGCGCGAGCCACGCCGCCCTTGTCGCGTGTTTCCCGGCACAGGGCCGCCGACTGTCCGAGGTGATCCGCAGCCTGCTCGTAGCGGCCTTGCCGCAGATGGAGGAAGCCCACGCTGGCTAGGACCCGGGCTTCGCCGGCCCGGTCTTCAAGGTCCCGGAACATGTCCAGCGCCTGCCGCATCTGGCCGATGGCCTCGTCGCGGCCTTGCAGGAACCCGATGAAGCCCAGATTGGCCAGCGAACGCGCTTCACCGGTGCGGTCACCGGCCTCGCGGTAACGCGGGAGGGCCTGCTCAAAATGGCCGGAAGCCCGCTCGTAGCGGCCCTGCCGCATATCCATGACGCCGAGGTGGTTGGCGGCGTTGGCCTCAGCGGCCCGGTCACCGATGCGGCGGGCGGCCCGGGCCGCGTGGCCATGGATGACCAGGGCCTCCGGGTAATGGCCGCTAGTGTCGAGGTAGCGGAACAATGCGGAGGACAGCCCGACGGCGTGGCTGGGCCAGCCATGCCCCGCCGCGTGCACAGCCACGGCGACAAGACTGGGCCGTTCAGTGTCCAGCCACTCCAGAGCCGCGGCCTCGCCGGTGATGGCGGGCCCGGAGGCCGGCAAGGCCGGGGGCATGCGGTCACGCTCGGCGGGAAAGGCGGCGCTGACGGCGGCCACGGCGGTGTGCAGGTAGTAATCAAACAAGCCCGTCAGTGCCGCCTGCCGCTCGTTCTGGCTGCCCGCGCTGGCCGTAACCTCACGTGCATAGTCACGCAGCAGGTCATGCATGCTGTACCGGGCGGCCCCAGCGGGCTGCACCATGCACCCGCGGACCAGTACGTCCAGCAGCTGCCCAGCCTGATCCGCCGATGTGCCAGTGAGGGCAGCGACGGCGTAACGGTCGAAGCTCGAGCCGGGATGCAGGGCCGCTAGGCGGAAAGCGCAGGCGGCGTCGGCCGGTAGCTGCCGATAGGACCAGGAGAACACGGCGCGAACATCTGCGGCCGGGTCGTCCTCATCTGCGAAACTGTCCAGGCCCGGGCGCGCGGCCAGGTCGGCGGCCACCTGGGCCAGGGACGGATCCGGGCGCATCGCGGCGCGGGCGGCGATGATACAAAGAGCCAGCGGCAGGCCCGCACATGACCGGAGGAGGCGCGTGACCGCGGCTGGCTCGGCAGCGACCCGCGCAGCGCCCAGGCGATGGGTGAGCAGGTCACGGGCTTCAGCTTGGCTCAGCACGTCAAGCGCCAGCGGGCGGGCGGCGTCGATCGCGGTCAGGCCCGTGAGCTGGTTCCGGCTGGTGACGATCGCACGGCAGGTGGGCCAGCCGGGCAGCAACGGCCGTACCTGGACGGCATCACGCGCGTTGTCGAGCACGACCAGAATCCGCTTACCCGCCAGCAAACTGCGATACAGGCCAAACTGTGCCTCCGCCTCCGCGGGTATCCGGTCAGCCGGAACTCCGAGCGCGTCCAGAAACACGCGCACGATAGTGGCCGGCAGCGCAGGTGGCTGGGACGGGCCGAAGCCGCGCAGATCCGCGAACAGCTGCCCGTCGGGGAACTGGCCAGCGACCTGATGCGCCCAGTGCACTGCCAGCGTCGTCTTCCCGATTCCTGCGGTGCCGCTGATCGTCACGACCGCTGCAGTCCCGCCAGTCCCGCCAGTCCCGCCAGGCACATCCATCAGCTGTGACAGCGTGGCCAGCTGGGCACGTCTCCCCGCGAAGGCGGGCACCGAGGCCGGCAGCTGCCTCGGCACCACCGGGTTTTGTAGCCCGGAGCCTTCGCTTTCCCCAGGTTCTGAGCGGGCTGCAGGTGCGGTGCGGCCTGGGCGGTCGGAAGCTGCGGGCCGGCCCAGGCGTCGGCTGGCCGCGCCGAGGAATTCGGCTCTGGCTCCTTCGCGCAGGCCCAGGGCATCGGCCAGGCGGCGCAGCGAGTTCGGGAAAGGCGACTGGGTACGGCCGCACTCCAGGTTGCTGATCATTCGGACGCTCAGCCCCGACCGCTCGGCGAGTTCTTGCTGCGACATGCATGCCGAGCTGCGGTAGGCATGCAGCCTGTCTCCGAGCGCTGGAGCATTGTCGTGCGTCTCAGCCCCTCGCGAAAACGGTGAGCTGGGCAGCGAACTGCGATCATCCATCATGGCGCATGTCACCCCCGTGATCTGTGCTCGCAGTCAACCGGAACTCTACGGGTTAAAAGTTCCAGTATGAAGGGGTAAGTTGCTTCACGGTGCCACCGCTGTCAGGTGCGGGGCCGTTCGGGACTGCCCTCTCTGACAGACTCGTGTGAGACAGGATGAACCTGTAAATATCAGTGTGCAGGGCAAGACAAGATCAACGAGACGTGACGATGACGAGCGCAGACGTAAGCGCCGCCCGAACCGGGCATGATGGGCCCGTGGCCGCCTCCGACGGCCGCGGGCCGGCCGGGTGAAGCGCCGGACCTTCACCGCGGAATACAAGCTCCGCATCCTCGGGGAGTACGAGAACGCGGAAAGTCCCCGTGAGCGGGCCGCGCTGCTGCGCCGCGAAGGGATATAGCGGCTTCCGCCGCCACTAGTTTCTTCTTGACTGCTTCCGGCGCCTGAGGTCCCTCGCGTCTGATCATTCTGCTTATCCGAAGATACCTCGGTACGGGTGCCCTCCCTCCAGCCTATGGCCCACTGTGTTGTAAGATTCGCCAGAACGAGTGGGCATTAGCATTGTACCTGATATGACTGAGCGGCTTCCGAAGACCGGCAACCAATTCTTGTTCGGATTCTTCGTTCAACGGAAAATCTTTGTGCCACCCCTCAGCGGTATTCACGCGCATGGCAGGTTTATTATAGCCATAATCTTCTTCAGCGAGATCGAATTTTTTTGGCGGGATTGGGAATGGGGCGGGTCTACGATCATAGGAGTCGGGCTTAGGATCCTGCTCCCAGGGGGATCGGACGGTCTTTCGCTGATGCCACCAGGAGCGGCAGCAGACCGCGAGGAGAAGCAAGGCTATGGCCGCGCTGACACCGACTGCCGACCACAGCGCAGGGCCGACGTGGGCGGGGGCGGCTGCTTCGAAGACGATGAAGGTCATGGCGACAAGCGGCAGGCCAGCAGCGATAAGGGCCAGTGCGCGCACCCACTTCAAGAGCTGCGCTGCCAGCCCGTGTGCATCGGACTGTGCGACAAAGCCTGCTACCGCGGCAGCGAGAGCAATCAGAATAACGACTGGCAGGTCACCGGTCGGCTTAAGTGCAGCACGGTGTATGGCGAAAGCGAGCAGGAACCCAAAAACGGCCCAACAGGAAAACATGGAGGTCAACAGCCAACCGCGGTTGGCCACCTGCAGGCCGATCTGAGCTCTTGACAGCGATCCATTCGGCACTTCGATGACATGCAGGCCTACCGTCGGGAAGCAGCCTTGTACGCGATCAAATTCTGGTTTCATGCCCCCCGGCGGCCCGGCCAGCAAACTTGCTTCGACTATCTGCAGCCCTTTGGGAGCATCGATCTCGAAGTGGAAGCTTGCGGCATTCTCTGCGCCCGGCACCGGAAATTGTATTCGCGTCGGCGTCAAACCTAGCGCTGAGCCCATGACCGTGAGACGCCACGGCCTCAGCGTTCTTCCCAGCCCATACGCATGCGCCTCGCGACCGGGCTTGTGATTGCCCTTCTTGTGGCCGGACTCTCGATAGCGCAAGTACAAAGGCTCGTCGCACGAAAATGTCAGCACCCGCCGTCGCGGCCCCCCAGCGGGGATCATCACCCAAAGAACAAAGCCGTCAGCCATGCGATCAAGGATCGCCTTGAAGCCCTGTTGCGCAGCGAGCTTTTGAACATGCTTCGGCCCGTCATCTTTTTTCAGCGAGCAGTAAGCGGCAACAAGTTCCTGCTGTTTGCCGCTGACAACGCGGTGAACAAAGTCCTCGATTTGTTTCCGGCTCTCAGGGCTCTGGCTACTGTTTCCCGCGGTCGTGGCATCGGCGCACGCAAGGAGCAGCGACTCGGTGATCGCCTGGTTCTGGCGCAGTGACGGCATCGCAACTGACCTGTCCTCGTCGTCGCGGATCTGAAAATTGACCAGAGTCTTGCGGCGCATCACCGATAGCGGAATAAGACTGTAGTCTTCACCATCTTCCCCGCGGAAGACCGGCGCCTGCTCAGGCACGTAAAACTCGGCGGTCACGCGCCGTACCACCGACCTGTCGTCGCGGAAGCTAACGTGCTCTACCCGACGCGAAACCCATGTGCTGGACTGCAGAAGAAGGAGCAAAAGCCTGCGCCCGCACTCCCGGCAACAACGCGCCCCTGGATCCCTCTCAACTTCTTGCAGGTCAACGACGGCAGGAATGGGCCAAGGTGCCAGTCCGGAAAAATTCCACTCATGGTGTGACCTCGTCGACGGTCTCCGTCCCATTTCGCCTCCCAGATGAAGCTCTCCAGATACAGGATGAACCCGTGACGCGAAGAACGCCAATTGGTGATTTTGAGAAGGTGGGCTACGTCCTGCGTGTCGCGCGGTGGGTCGTTGCAGCCCTCGTAGGTGCCGGACGCGGTGATCGAAGATCACCTGCATAATGCCGCCGACCGGGCGCCCCGTCGCCCCGCCCTTACGGGCGGGGCGACATCCTCACGGGCACGGCGAGATCCTCACGGGGCGAGGACCGAGAGCGACCAGCCGAGCATGACGGCATCGGTGGCAGGGGCGGTGGTGGCGAGGGCGAGGGAGTGCCCGGTGTCCGGGATCACCACTACCTTCAGATGCGCGGCCGGGGGGTAGTACTGGGACTCAAAGCGCTGCACCGACGCCGCGCTGGCGCAGTTGTAGACGGTCACGCCGGCGCAGAACAGATTGTCGTCCTGGCCGACTACCACCAGGACCGGCACGGAAATATGGTCGGTGGGCTGCTCGGCCGGGGGCAGGGCGAGCAGCGAGGTGCCTCCGGCCAGCAGCGGAGCGGTCACGGTGTCCTTATTCGCCTCGTCGGCCGCCACGACATTCGGGTCCGTGGTGGGCGGGCTGTAGAACAGCGACGCGCGTGTGCCTGGCTCCGTGGTCAGGTAGCCCTCGTCCAGGCCGGAGCCAGCGAACTTGGGATCGAGCACCGCGGGGTACAGATCTGCTTCCAGCGCGGAGACGTCCGGGTTAAGGGCGTGCAGCGCACCTGTGACAAGCACGGCGTCGACGTCGTGATACGCGGCGGCCTCGACCCAGGCCTCGATCGAGCCGAACGAGTGACCGACCAGCATGACGTGGGTGAAGGCGTGCCCGCCTACCGCCCCGGAACGCAGCGCCGTCACCGCGTCGTGCAGGGCCGTGGCCTCCGCGGTCAAGGTGACCTCGGCGCTCGCGGGGTGCGAACTGTTGCCCTGCCCGACTGGGTCGACGTCAAATGTCGCGTACCCGACGGCCGTGGCAGCGCCGACGTAGGAGTAGTAGCCGTGACCGTACGGGAAGTCCCAGTACAGATGGTTGTAGGTGGCGCCAGGTATGAGGATCTGCACGGTGCTTGGCTCGTCCTGCCCCCGGTAGCACAGCTGCCCCCACATGGTCTGGTCGGCAGGCCCTGGATCGGCGATGGCCACCGGGAGGGGCACGGCCGAGCAGTTCAGCGCGGGCAGGCCGGAAGCCTGCGCGGCGACCGGCGACCGGCGAGCACAGCAGCGCACCGAGCCCGGCCGCTGCGACGGCCACCAAGGACCGGCTGAGAATCCGGCGTCGCGGCAAACGGAACGACGAGGGTGTTCCTGAAGACATGGCGGACCATCCTTTCTGGGTAATCCAGCGCCTTCTTCGCCGAGCGGCGGTCCTGGCCCGCGCAACTCGTGCTCCGGGGCGAGCCGGCTGAAGGCCTGCGGTCTGCGTCGATCATCCGCGGCCGGGCCGCGCGAACACGTCACGGTGGGCACCACAGTCATTTGCCGGGCGCGACGGTACGGCGCTGCCGAAGGCACCGGTCAAGCCGCCGAACGCACCGGGTCAACGCGACCGATCAAAAGGCTGTGGTGTGCGCCGTGATGCGGGCAGCGGCACGGCCCGGCGAAGATCCGGTGCATGGATAACATCGGCCGGATCGTCCTGCGCCTCGAGGTGATCACCCACCGCGGGGAGCCGATAAGCGGCCTGGTCTGGGACTGCGACGGCGTCGGCCACGAATTCGCTGGTCAGGTGGGCCTCCACGGTCCGCTGGGTAACGAAGAGGGCCTGGGCGATTTGCCGGTTAGTCTGGCCTTCTGCGGCCATCTGCGCGACCCGCAGCTCGCTTGGGGTCAAGGCGTCACGTCCTCGTATCGCCTGCCGCCGCGGCCGGCCGCCGGCGATGATGAGTTCGCTGCGGGCCCGCTCGGCCAGGGCCAGGCCGCCGTTGGCGTGCGCGAGGTCCAAAGCCTGACGCAGCGGCTCCCTGGCCTGGGTCCGGGCCCCGGAGCGGCGCAGCGCGGAGCCGAGATCGGCCCGGGCCCCAGGATCGGGCCAGCCGGAGTTCTTCGGCACATAGCTGGCGGGCGTCGGCGGCGCGGCCCAGTGCGGCCAGGGACAGCGCGGCAGCCGACCGCCAGGGCATCAGGGCCGGATTGCGCATCCGCCAGCGCTCCGCGAGATCGCCCGCGGCCAGCAGATCGTCTGCGGCACGGCGATGATCTCCGTCGGCGGCGTGCAGGCATCCGCGCGCGTACCGGACCCGGTTGGCAGGCCAGGTGCGGCCGAGGTCGCCGGCCAATCCGTAGGCGGCCAGTTCACGGTGGGCGGCGGCGCTGTCTCCCCGCTCGATCAGGGCCAGCACCAGCACGGCCACGGCGATGGGAGAGACCCACAAGCTGCCGCTGGCATCCAGTGCCTGCCGGGCCCAGGCGGCCGACTCGCTGACGGCTCCCGCATGCAGGGCGACGAATGACGCGAACGACGCAGCGACCGACGAGGCGACCGGCAGCCCGCGGCTTTGGGTGACCCGCAGCCAGTCCTGGACGGCCTGGCGTGCCTCGTCAAGCTGATCGCAGAACAGCAGGACAGAGATCGTTTCCGGCACGATGGGCGCGCTGAGGTCGAACAGCCCGGTGGCAGCGGGAAGCACCCGACGAGCGTGGCTGAGTGCACGCGGCCGGTCGCACAGGACCGACGTGTGGTACGTCGCCAGGATCGCCTGCAAGGCCGGGGCCAGATCGCCACTGGGCTGCTGGTCGAGCTCTCCGAGCAGCGCGTCCTCGGGGCCGCATGGCCCATAGCGTAGACCGTACGGATCCTGCCGGAGCGCCGGTATGAGGCCGTGGCACGCCCGCACGTCGAACTCGGTGGACACGGACGGGTTCGCGGCTACGCCCGCTCCGCCCCGAGCCGCACGCAGGGCAGAGGGCATGCACCACTGCTCGTTCGGTGTATAAAATTAAGATCATTTATCCCGAACGAGCAGTGGTGTCACGGCCCCGGACCGGTGCGGGGCAGCTTTGCCTCGCGGTCAGGGTCGGTCCGGCGGCCGGGTCAGGTCGCCAGTGAGGCAGTGCTGGAGGGCCCGGGCCTGTAGGGGGTTGTCCGGTGGGCGTTGCCGCGCGTAGCGTTACCAATGCTCTAATTTGTCATGAAATGTTTGATCCGGCTTAACGACGCGACGTGGCGTGGGAGGTAGCTCGGTGATGGCGAAGATGGCGAAGACGCCAAGGATCGTTCGGTCTTGGCGGGCTGCCGCGGCGGTGCTGACAGTGACGTTGGCGGCGTCCGGGGCAGCGGCGGTGTCGGCGCCGGCCGACGCGAGCTCGGGAGCGCCGTACCCGTGCCCGGCCGGCGGCGGCCCGAACTTCACATCGGGAGTAGACGCATCGGCGATCGGCTGGCTCGGTAACGGCCAGGGGGCGACGGCCTGTCTCGGGGGCAGCTTCTACGTCCCCAACGGCATCGACACAACGTACGGGTTCGGCATCTACAACGATTCGCCGACGACCTGGACGAACGCGGACGGGTACCTGCCCGCGCTCGTGACCAGCTTCACGTCGGCCGGGGCGAAGGTCTCCATCACGAACTTCGGCGACCGCGTAGTGATCGGCGGCAACCCGTACGTCTTGATCTACAGCCGGGTGGCAGTGCACAACCCGACCAGCCAGACGCTGACAGTCGACCCGCAGCCGTCGCCGGGACTGGTGCCGCTGAACAGCGCCTCTGACCAGGTAAGCCCCGGTGCGACGGTCGACCACGACTACGTGGTGGCGGAAGACAGGTTCGGCGGGACCTACGCCTGGCCGACCGCGGCCCAGCTTGCCGTGGCAGGCAGCTACAACGCCCACTTCGTGCACATGCGCGCCTTCTGGAACAGCCAGCTGGCGGGGATAACCCAGCTCACGCTGCCGGACTCGCAGCTGGTCGACGCCTATAAAGCCGGCTTCGCGTACACGCAGATCGACCGGAGTGGCAACGCCCTGGACACCGGCACCAACGGGTACCACGCGGAGTACGAGCACGACGTCGTCGGCATCCTCGCGAACATGTTCAATGAGGGCTATTTCACCAACGCCCACGCGCTGCTCGACGAGACCGACCGGGTGGTCGGAACCAACACCCAGTACTCGGACGGGACGTGGGTCTACCCGTGGCTGTGGGCCTTGTACGTCGAGAAGACTGGTGACACGAAGTTCCTCGCCGCGCGCTTCAGCTCGCCCGGACCGCTCGGGGCCAGCGCGCAGCCGAGCATCGAGGCGACCGCGCAGATCATCGCCGCTGACCGCACCGGACCTGGCGGTATCATCGGCGAGACCAGCGACATCGATGCCAACGGCTACTGGGTCAGCGACAATTACGAGGCCCTGCTCGGCCTGGCCGGCTACGAGTACCTCGCCAAGGTCCTGGGCAACACCGCCCAGGAACAATGGGCGGCCGGCCAGTACAACAGCCTGCTGCAGGCGGTGAACTCGACGCTGTCGTCCACCATCTCCTCCAATAACCTCGATTACATCCCGTGCTCGATGGTCGAGCCCAACACCGCCAACCGCTGCTCCAACCCGGAGGACGCCAACTGGGCCGCGCCCGGCGTTTACTTCAACTGGGCCTGGAACGGGTACCTGCTCGGCGCCCCGATGACCGGCCCGGATGGCGGGACCGTGGCGGACTGGATCGACAAGACCCTGTCCTACGGGTTCGGGCGGGCGCAGGGGATGCTGCCGGCCAACACCTTCGGCGGGTACCCAGGCGAGGGCTTCTACTCAACCGCCTACAACGGCGCATACGGCGCCTGGGGGCTGGGCAGCAACAACTACCGCGATGAGGGCATCGAATCGCTGGAGTTCCTCATCAACAACGACCAGGCCGGGCCGTACTCCTGGTGGGAGGGCTCGACCCCGCCGAGCACGACGACGCCGTGGATCGGGAATCACCCGGCCAGCGGCGGCGGCGCGTCTCCGCACTCGTGGGGCATTGCCATGGGTGACCTCGGCCTGCTCGACTCGCTCGTGTCCCAGCGGACCGACGGGTCGCTCATCGTCGGCAGGGGCGTCCCGAACAGCTGGGTCGGGTCCGGCCGCCGGATCGCCGTCTCCAACTTCCCCACCACCGACGGTGACCGGATCGGCGTGACGATCACCACCCGAGGCGATGCGGTCACGCTGCAGCTGACCGGAAAGCCTGCGGGACTGGTGACCTTCGAGCTGCCCGCCTTCGTAAACAACATCGCCTCGACATCCGCGGGCACGGTCGACAACGGAGCCGGCGCCGTCACCATACCTGCCCACATACGGTCGGTAACGGTCACGCTGGCTCACGCGCCGGCGGCGTCGTAGCGCACTACCAGGTCGTGGCGCACTAGCAGGGAGGGTTCACGGCAGATCGGGATGATGCGATGGCCGGCTTCCGTGCGGAGCGGCGGAAGCCGGCACGATCATCCCCTGCCGCCGCCGCGACCGCCCGTGCCCTAGGACCGCCAGGAGGTCGGGCAATTCCGGCTCTCAGCGGTAGCGCTCCCGCGCCTGACGGCGCGGGATCAAGGGCGCTTGGCACACGAAGTGTCGGGGCAGCCCCGTGGGCGCGAGGCGACTCGGTGGCTTCCGGCAATCCTTGCCACGGATTACGTGGTCCGTTATACTTAGCTGAGTGATCAAGTCGTTCCGGGACAAGGGCACTGAAGACCTGTTCGACGGGCGTGACACCAAGCAGGCCCGCAAGTCCTGCCCGTCAGATCTGGTGCGGGTGGCCAGGAGGAAGCTGGACCAGCTCAACCAGGCCGAGGTGCTGGGCGACCTGCGGGCACCACCGAGCAACCGCCTGGAGAAGCTGAAAGGCGAGCGGGAGGGACAGTACTCGATCCGGATCAACGATCAGTGGCGTGTGTGCTTCCAGTGGACCGAGTCGGGCGCGGAAGATATCGAGATCGTGGACTATCACTGAGGGAGTGATGGAGATGGCGCAGGTAAGGGTCCCGTCGGACCGGCCGCCGACGCCGCCGGGAGAGATACTGCTGGAGGAGTTCATCAGGCCGCTGGGAATGACCCAGGCGGAGCTGGCGGACCGAATCGGCGTTTCGTACGTGCGGCTGAACGAGATCGTCAACGGACGGCGCGGCATCACCCCATCAACGGCGCTGCGGCTGGCCAAAGCACTCGGGACCACTCCGCAGTTCTGGTTGAATGGCCAGCTCGCGCTCGACCTGTACCGGGTATCGCACGACGAGGAAGAGCTCCGGCAGCTAGAGCGCATCGAGCCCGTCTCGAGCTGAGTCCCGGCTCGGCCCTGCAGGCCCTGCAGGCCCTGCCACCGGATACAGGGCGCCCAGAAGCACGACCTCATCGGCAAGAAACGTCGCCGAACTCGTTGACCTGCCCGAAAGGCCAGCCGGGACGCCCGTCTCAGGCCATGACCGAGGAACAGGCGGGCAAGGTTCTCGCGACAGCCAAAGGCACCGGGAACGCGTGTGTCAAGGTGATCAGAGGCCGGGGAGCCCGTAGTCACTCGGTTAGTCACTTGAGTGCTAGACAAGAGTTCGAAAAATCTTGTGGAGCTAAGGGGATTCGAACCCCTGACCTTCTGCATGCCATATAAAACTATATTGTTTCGCAATGTGGCTGGATGTGGCTCAGCCAGCAGCGTTGGTCGCTGTACGTCGCCGGGCATGGCCTGATATCGCCGCTCGCTTGCTCCCCGTTTTGCTCCCCGTCGACTCCCCGTGCCCGCCAAGCTCTGGGCCTTCGGCCAGAAGCAAGCCCCAGCGAATTCCCGTTCGCGTTGTCCTCCTGCACAGCTGCGCAGGACTGGCAGCCTGCCGAGACGTACGCCGCCGAGGGACGGGATGTTCGCTGCGGCTGGGGCTGAGGCTCGATATCGAGGTATCCGTCATTGGCCCTGATCGTCACGATGAAGTGGTGCAGGAAGCCCTCGAGCCCGCCCAGGCCGAACGGATGCGGCGCCACCCGAACTACATCCTCGCGGCTGACAAGGCCTCCGGCACGTGATACCGCGCCGCCTTGGCTATAGCAGCAGATGCATATAGCATCAGATGCATGACAGGGCTGTATGAGGTCGAGATCGAGCCTGAAGTCCGGTCCTGGCTGGCCAGCCTGTTCGGACGCGACTTCGGCCGGGTCGACTTCCTTGTCGGCCTGCTCGCCGAGCACGCCCAAGACCTCGGCGAGCCCTACACCCGACATCTCGGCGGGCAGGTCAGGGAACTGCGGTTCCACCTGCTGCGCCAGCAGACCAGGGTCACCTACTGGCTGGCACCGGGCCGGCGGGTGATATTACTGACAGTCTTCCGCAAGACCCGCAGCGCGGAGACCGCTGAGGTCACCCGCGCCCTGCGCGCCCAGATGATCTGCGAAACCCAGCACAGCCAGGCCCACGACGTATTCGACCGGGAGGTGAACTGACATGACAGACGAGCACACTGCCTATGAAGGGCTCGCCCGTGAGCGCCGCGGCAGCGAGGAATACCGACAGGGATACGCCGAGGCCCGCCGCGCCTTCCTGATCGGCCAGGCCGTCCGCGAACGCCGTCTGGCCCTGGACCTATCCCAGGTGGAACTGGCCACCCGAGCCGGCATGACCCAGCCCGCGCTCTCCCGGCTAGAAGCAGGCGGCGTCGTGCCCACCATCCCACTGCTGGAACGGATCAGCATGGCCCTCGATGCCGAGCTCATCGTGGATATAGCCCCCCACGCCGCCTGAACCGTAACCCGGGCCACGCCTGCCAGTCCCGGGATTCGATTCTGCCGAAATGGGCACTTCGTCTGCATGCATACCTATGCACGAACTGGAATACTTGCCAGCGGTCTTCGCCTTGTCAGCGATCGCCGGGCGGTATTTCCATCGGATCGGTAGGAAGTCAGATCTGCCGATTATTTCTGCTTTGCCTGCTGAAGGTTTGCCGCGCCTCCTACGCACAGATTATCTCTTCGCGGGTGCTGCGTTTATAGTCAGTCCAACGTAACGGCGGCCTCGGGCAGGGGTACGTCCGCGCACCGGGGCCCGCGCCGACGCGCCGTGTCACCAAACCGTGACACACCAGGCCGATCTGATCCTATGACGGCACCACGGGCCGACGTATGCTCGGCACATGGGAGAGCCGCGGCGATCGGCTGTTCTGGGGAGGAGTCCGCGTCATGAGCGCACGCCCTGATCAGGTGCCGCGTTTAGTCGCTTTGCCTGGCCGATCGCGAACCGCAGAGAGCGGCTTCATTGCTGCCATACCCAGCGGGAATGGAGCCAGGACAGCATGACTTTCTGCACGGCCTGCGGCCGTCAGCGGGCCGGGGCCAACCCCTTTTGCACCGCGTGCGGCACCGAGTTCCGGGATCTGGCGCAACCCGAACCGCCCGTCACGGCTGATGCTGCGCCTGCGCCTGACGGCACCTTCATGAAGCCCGACGCATTCCAGGAGAGGATGCCCGCCTATGCGGAGCCGCCCACGGCCGAGCCGCTTTACGCCGAGCCGACCTATCCGGGACCTGTGTACGCCGAGCCGTCTCCTGAAAGGCCCGGCGATCACTATCCCGGACCCATTGGCCGGCCGCCGGGCCGACGGAACCAGATCATCGTCATGGCCGCTGTGGCGATCGTCGTACTCGGAGCGGCGGGCGGCGCGTACGCACTGGTGACGAGCCATGGTCATGAGAAGGCAACGGGTGGGCGGGCCACCACGGCGAGCATCGCCGCCAGTCGGGCGACGTCGACATCGGCGGCACCGCCCACCAGTGCGCCCGCCTCGCCGACGGCGAGCAGTGGAACCACGGTGGCGGTGGCACCAGGTGCGGCAAGCAACCCGGCCGCGCCACAGGTCACCGCGCTGGTGAACAACTACTTTACGGCTATCGACCAGCACGACTACTCGGCTTACGCCAGCCTGTTCGACCAGCAGATGCAGCAGCAGAATCCCGAGTCGTCATTTGATTCTGGCTACGCCACGACCACTGACTCGGCGGAGACGCTCACCAGCATCTCCAATACAGACTCGGGCGGCCTCGCGGCCTCGGTGACGTTCACGAGCCAGCAGAATCCCGCGGACAGCCCGGACAGCAGCTCCTGCGACCAGTGGTCGGTCACCCTTTTCCTGGTCCCGAACGGCGACGGATACCTGATCGGGCCACCTCCGTCCAGTTACCATGCTTCCTACCAGGCCTGTTAGTGACGGCCTGAATTACAGCAGTACGGTGACGGCGTGTTGGATGGCCAGCACCGCAGTCGCAAGCGTGGCCGAATTTTGCACCCCAGCCATCAGGGCATTCAGCAGGCCGCCCAGAATGTGCTTGTTCGGCTGGTCCTTGTGCGCCTCTTGCTGTGCCGACACCGCTATCCCGGCGAGCGCGCCGGGATCGTCGACATCGGCAGGGGACGCACGTAGCTGATCGACGAGCGAACTGAGCGCGGCGCGCAGGTCTTGCAGTTCGGCGAGATCCGAAGCGCCCTGGTACTGATTGCTCTCGACCCGGGAGCCCGCTCCCGCGATCACCCCTCCGGACACGTTCGCCGAGTCCCCGAACTGGACTCCGTAGTTGTCACCACTGGATGACATCAGCTTGCTCCTTCCGCGCTCCTGGCGCTTTCTCCACCGCGTGCGCGCGGTACGAGTCCGGCGAGCCGCGATCCGGCTCCGCCTACCTGACTCTCCTTGATATCTGCGTTGTCCCCGAAAATAACACCGTTGTTGATCAGCATCTCCGCACGCGATTCGAGGCTGCTGGTGTCGACATTATGTTCTTTCAGGAACTCGATCAGGGAACGGAAGATCCGCTGCTCGATCACTTTGACGAAGCGTTCGTCGTCGAAGATCTGGAAGTATCGTTGCCACTTGGTGTCCGCGGCGAGCTCGCGGACGCTGACAAGCGCGCCGTAATCTCTAGTCTCCTCGACCCGGCGCCGCTTCTTTTCCCGTCTGGCATCCGCTCCCAACTCGTGGATGATTCCTGGCACGCTGCCGAGGAGCCGTGGCAGCGTGCTGACCAGGGTTCTGGCCGCCAGCGAGAAGAACTCGCTGGCGTCCGCCCCCGGCTCCCGCTCGTCAACGACCTTGAACTCGGCCCGCAGCGGCGGCACGACGCTGTGCGCAGCCTCCACGAACAGGTCAGTTCCTGACACCAGGAAGCGGATGAAGGTGGTCACCACGAGATCGCCTTGCCAGGTGGTCATGCTGATGGTCAGATACGGCCGCGCCCATTCCTCCGGTACGGCCAGCAGCTGCCGCATCAGTTCCGGCCCGATCGAGGTAACGGGAGCACCACCGGGCTCGGGGAGGAAGCGCCGGTCGTCGTGGATATCGCGGCCATTGACGAAGAGCCGGTCGGTCAGCTCTACGCCCGTCAGATCGAGCCCGCGCAGCCCGGCTTTGACGGAGTCATAGACATCCAGCGCGGAGAACGCCCTGGGCTGGCCGCGTTGCCCCGGCCGGGTCATGCTGGCCGGCGCCCGCGTGATATCGACAGCGAAAGACCAGTTCGACCGCGCCGTGCCGTATCCGCGGAACGGAGCGAACCCGCTGTAGAGCGTGACGTTCCCGGTGGTCCCGGCTGCCGCGATGCGCTGGAGCTGACGGCCGGCGAAAGAATCAGGCGGCGGCGAATTTACCTTCCGCGGGTCGAAACGGCCTGGCCGCAAGCCGCTTATCACCGGGCCGTACTGACCGATATAGCGATGAGTGAAGACGGTCACCCAGGCGGCCAAGAGCAGCACCACGAACAGCGGGAATGAGCGGAAGAAAATGACAGTCAGGATCAAGGCGAGGAGATCCACGAGCAGGATAATGTCACGGGTCACGCGTCGGCGATGAGCCGCCAGAGCGTATTTGAGTACGGTGACCAGATCCACGCCAGGCGTAGTGACCACGGCGCGTTGTTGCTCTTCCAGGACCTCGTCGAGGACCCGGCGTTCCAATTCGGGATCGAGCGTGACAGCGGCGCACAGCCAGCGGGTGGTCGCGAGCCCGGTGGCGTCGGTGCGCGGCTTGCGCCCGGACGGGGGCGGCGGCCCGGCCGCGGGAAGCGGTTGCTTCGGCGCCCGCGACTGCTGGTTGTCCCATGTCCAGCCGTCCCGCACCGCGGTCGCTGGTTCGGCTGTTAAAGAAGCCGGGAGAGGCTGCCCGCAGAAGCCGCAAAACCGAGATCCCGGCTCGTTGTCACCATTACATTCCTGGCACCGCATAATTGCCTCCCCATGCCCCATGCCGCACCTCAGGCTGGCGTATATCGCCCTGCCGCGCTCAACAGAATTACCCGGATTATAGACCTCACTGCCGTTACGGGCCAGAACTAAAGTGTACGGCTGCCAATTTCTGTTGGCGGCGGGCGCCGACCGCAGGTCTCAACGTCCGGGGATGGCGGCTCCGGGCAGCCGCGCTATGCTTTCCCAGCGTCGGCAGAACGGCGGCCTGAGATCCATCACGTTCCCTGGCACGCGACTGCGCACGAAGTGGCCTTCGACTACGAGGGCCTGGTCCGCATCGCCTACATCCTGTGCGCGTTCGGGTTCGCCCTGCTGGCCAATGGCCTTGCTTTAGGTGACCTGCCAGGGGTTGAGCAGGTGGAACTCGATTTTCCGCACGACGCTGGTGACGCTAGGCTCGCCCGGTTTCCGGGCAGGGAAGTCGCCGGCTTTCCTTGATTTCCGCGGGCTGTTGCGGTCGGGCCGGTCCCGGACGCGGAATCCGGGCATGAGGATCTTCAGCAGGAACGTGGCGACGGCGAGCTCCAGCTGGTTAGGGGGAAAAAGCCGCCACGGAGTCCTTCGCGGCGGCCAGGGCGTGAGGGAAGCTGATCTGTGCCGGGGGGACGCCCGCCGCGTTCACCGCGATCCCGACGATCCTGCATATCGCCTGGTAGACAGCGAAAAGCGCCCGCATTTCCTGCATCACCCCGGCGGGGTCCTGCCACCTCTCGACGCTGCGCACGTAGGCGGGGACCAACTGTGCCTCGGTCCGGTAGCGCAGCACCAGACCGTGATGGCCTCGGCCCACCGCTGCGAGGCGACGCACAGATAGCCGCAGCATTCAAAGCAGCCGCCCAGGTCTGCTCGGGCGGCGATCCGCAGGCCAATCCCTCCGCGCAACTGCGATGCGCGGCGATCACCCGTTCTGTTTCCACACTGGCCGAAGGCGGATGACTCTCGCCTGGGCACGAGCGGATGGGTCTAGCTCACGGCTAACGGTTCGCCGTCATCGATCCTGCCTGGCGACCTGCGGCCGATCTGGATGGAAGGTAAGGAAGTCGTCCTGCCGGTGGAAGAATGCCTGGGTGATCGACCCGGCAGAGCCGCGCCGCGGGTGCCGCGACTGATTCAGGAGGTGGGTGGATGCCCAGGTACGCGATCGTGGAGGCGCCGTCTGCTCTGGGCCACGTCCCGGAGCATCTGGGCGTCGAGCGCGCCCCGGAAGCGCTGCTCGCAGCCGGGCTGGCTGACGGCCTGGCCGCTCGCCGGGCAGGCCGGGTCGAGGCGGCCGGGTACAGCGCGGACCGTGCCCCCGGGACGCAGGTCATGAATCCGCAGGCGATCCGGGACTACTCCCCGTTGCTGGCCGATGCGGTGACGGCGGTGCTCGGCGAAGGAGAGTTCCCTGTCGTGCTCGGGGGAGACTGCTCGATCCTGCTCGGCACGATGCTGGCGCTGCGCCGGTGCGGGCGTTACGGGCTGCTGTACATCGACGGCGACGCTGACTTTTACCAGCCGGAGGTCAATCCGCTCAACGGCGCGGCGTCGGCGAGCGACCTCGCGTTCGCGACCGGCTACGGCCCTGACGTCGTCACCGACATCGAGGGCCGGCGGCCGCTGGTGCGGGCTGAGGATGTGGTGGTGTTCGCCTGCCGTGACGCTGCTGACCGGGAACGCCGGGGTTGCCAGCCACTGCCGGCAGGCATGGTAGTCATTGACCGTGACCAGGTCCGCCGGGTCGGCGCCGGCGCGGCTGCCCGCGAGGCGGTGAGGTACCTGACGCGGGACGGGGGCCCGGAAGACGGCTTCTGGATTCACCTGGACGCCGACGTTCTCGATGAGACGATCATGCAGGCGGTAGATGATCCCCGGCCGGGCGGCCTGGCCTGGGATGAGCTAGTTGCGGCGCTGAGTATCGCAGTGGGCTCGGGTCACGCGGTGGGCCTGCAGGTAGCGATTTACAATCCCGATATCGATGCTGGCGGCGCGAACGGGCGCGGCCTGGCCGCCACAGTGCGGGAGGCGCTTGCTGCGTCCGCCGATGCGTGAGGCCAGCGCTTTACGATGCCGGTCTCCGGCGTTGATGTCCGGGCTGACGGGCGCCCGCTCACGGAATGATCGAGGCTCGGAGGTAGAGACTCCAAGACGCAGATCGCCCAGCTCCGCGTCCCAGCACGGTCACGGTCGCTTCGCCGCGGTGGCCGAGCAGATCGGCGGGTCGGCGCGCGGTTATCAAGAGCTCATTGCCTCGCTGGCCAACCCCGACCGCTACCGACCATTCATGCGCCAGGCCGTATATTTATGCATTGCCGCTCTTGGCGCAAACACCTGCTTCTGCCGCATACCGCGCGCCACCTCCAGCATGATGTAGATGTGTTGCGGCGGGTACTGGCTCGACGAAGCACCTCGGCCGACGGCTCATGGGGCCTCCAGCAGACCAGTCATACCGGATCCGGACGAAGGCCAGAAGGCCTGCCTCGACGTTTCGTCCATCGACAGAGTGACACTGAGCGACAGGGAATGTCGGTGAAGCTTCCCACACCGCGCCATTCGGTCGCGGACAGGTACCTGTCCGCGGCGGCGCAGACGGCTCATCTGGCAGCCCCGGCGGGAGCGGGAGCCGAGATCGTCGGGACGCCGACGGTCCCGCGACCTGGCGGGGCGGTAGCCCGAGCCACCTCGCGGCAGCCCGCGCTCGCGGCGGTCTCGAACAGTTCTACGCTGCAGCCCGGGCGCGCGAGTCGGGTCCGCGACGCTGACCTCGCGGACCGGGATAGCGCAGAGGAGCTCGCAGGTGAGCTGGACGACGATCATGTCCTCGCCTGCCTGCCAACCGCAGCATGGCCTGGCCGAGCAGCCCGCCATGCTGAGCACCGGTACCCCACGGGCCGATGGTGCGCACCAGGCCACACCGCCTCCAGGCAAGGCGGTCACTCAGGACAGGCAGATCGCCTGCTTGCCCCCGGTTTGCTCCCCCTTTTGCTCCCCGGACAGGCCGTTCCGGCGTTACGCCCTACGGCCGGGCCCACAGCACGCGACTGAGCTGCGAGAACTTCCGGGCGAAAGACAAGACCCAAGGGCGTGCGCTTGCCTGCGTTGCAAGAGGTCAGAGACCATTCTTCCACTATCGTAATATGCCGCTGACCTGCGGAAACGTGAAACTGAGGGAATTCGAACCCTGGCTTTCTTGCTGTCATGCAAGAGGTCAAAGATCATCTTTAGTATCGAAATATGATCCTGAACTGCTGAAATGTGGAGCTAAGGGGATTCGAACCCCTGACCTTCTGCATGCCATGCA